>Ga0208148_1000361_pt1 | contig 17820 bp, 27 predicted proteins | sample DEB08_DNA_16_FD_184525 | JGI IMG/M metagenome (GOLD analysis project Ga0208148, IMG submission 184525) | Aqueous microbial communities from the Delaware River and Bay under freshwater to marine salinity gradient to study organic matter... | ecosystem: Environmental > Aquatic > Marine > Coastal ...
CGCAAACCAGTCTGCGCTGCTGTTGCCTATGCGGAACCCTGCCGACGCACCTCGCGCAGTGTAGCACGTCTTGACCTCAATTGAGATGATCCGACCATCTGGTCGCACGGCGACGACATCAAACCGCCCGTCTGATCTGGTCGCCTCACAGCCCACGCGCTCCAACAGGTAGCAGACGTAATACTCGCCAGAGCGTCCGATGGATGTCGCTTGTCGGCTCACTGGCAGGTGTCGGCCCACGTCTCATTGTGAATGACAATGTTGACCAGCAGATCGCGATCCGCTTGCATTAGCGTATCAATGGTCTGCGTGCTGCCGAGCCAGAGCGGCTCAGCAAGGTCGCAGTAATTACCGTTTGTCGGCGTCTGGGCGCAGGAAGCGAGCAGCCCGCTCGCCAAGGCCGACATCGCCAAGCGTCTCAATCTCATGCTCTCGCTCCATCCGTTCAAGCGCAGCATCGAGGCGGTCCTCTGCCTGCTTGCGTGCCATCTCATTTAGCTTGGCGTCAACGTATGCAGACCGCCAGTGCAGCAAGCCAGCGACAAAGGCCAGCAATGCCAGCGCGTAGATTTGCAGGCGCAGGGTCATCGAACGCCCGCCGACCAGTGCTTGATCCGCTCGCGCAGGATAAACAGCGCCAACGCGCCGATTACAAAGCAGCCTACCAGCGCAATGATCTGCGCAGTGCCGTCGAGCGAATTTAACGCCCCTACAGCGCCGCCAACGGCTGTGGCACCCTGCACGACGCTAGATTGCACCGTGCGGCTCTGTACGGCGCTCTGGCGGCCCTGTGGCGCCTCTGCTGGCACGACGGGAACTGGCGTCCAGAATAATGCGACTTCGGCCTCACGACGGCGCACAAGGCCAGCCAGCACTTTGCCGCCAGCTTTGTTCCAGAGTTTGATCGCGGCTGCTGCTTTTGCCTTGTCGCCATGGTTTAGCCAGCGAAGGCAACTGCTTTTCCGATAGCCCGTCATCCCAATATTGTATGCCAAAGAAACCATTGCCGCGAACTCGTTTTCATCGACGGGGGCCGTGATGACAGCCTCGACGCCCGCAGCGAACTTTGCGACGGATTGCTCAAGATACCACTCGGCCTCGGCTTCAGTGATGACCATGCCAGCCTCTGGCTTGATGCCGACGCCAGCACGGGCCGTCGTGCCATAGCCAATGGTCCAGACGCCTGCTGGGCATTTGTATGCCTCCAGCTTCAGCCCTTCGAACTCTTTGATCAGATCAATGCCAGCTTTGTTAACTTTCATTTGCGTAATGCTTCCTCTATGCCGTCCAATTTCTCGAACACCCGCGCGAAGTTTGATCTGACCTCTTTGAACTCACGATCGTGCGCGGCTTTGGTTGCTTCGACCTGTGTCTTTAGCACCTCGATCTCGGTGTGATGGCTGTTGATCTTGGTGTAGATCATCCAGACAAACGCGACGACAGGGACAACGATATATTTCAGAAAGAGGTCGAGAGTTTCCAATGCTTTTTCCCTTATGCTACGTCGTCAATGATCTGGACGCGGATGTAACCATCATTTGGGAACGTCTCGATGCTGGCGTCAGCATATGTGACCTCAAACTCGGCCTGATACGACCCAATTTCGGCTGTGTCAGCCGCCTGCCAATCATAGCGCACAGTTCCTTCCAGCGGCGTGACGATGACCGCTGCCTCATCAACGACAACCGCAGTTGACCCGATCTGACGCATGTGGAAGCGGATCGATCCGCCCGTGACGTTGACGGCGTTGCCATCCGCGTCTTGCAGTGTCGCCAACAACGCTGGGCTGGTGTCGTTCTGTTTGATGTAGAAGGTCATCTAAGCGGCCTCATTTGGTTGCAGGACTATGACGCCGTTCGGCGTGGTGTTTAAAGGTGTAGCCGAATTTGGGGCCGATGCCACTACAGCAATGCCGTTCGGGCCGACATGCGGAAGTATAGCAGAATTTGGCGCTATTGCCACAACCGTGATATTGTTTGACGGGTTAGATACATGAACCCGACGCCGAACGCTGGCGTTTGCATAGATAGACGGGACACGCGGGTTGCCAGTCGTTATGTCGTCGCCGTCAAAGTCGAAGTTGAAGGTGACTATGCACTGCGACGGCGGAACAAGCGATGCGCCAGTCACGATGTTGCCTGCAAGCAAGCCGTGATCTTGCTCGATTGTAGCATCGCCGAGAACTGGGCCGTCAACTGTCAGGTCGTCCGCAACGCAGTGAACGGTGATAACCGCGTTGGATGGGCCAACAACAGGAGGCGCTGTGTTTATATTTGCTGCTGCCAGTATGTGCGTCTGCACAACTGCTGAAGCACCCAATGCCGCCGCACCTGTCGTGATACCCACAAGGCTCAGGTCATGCTCTTGGCTTACATCAGAAGAACCAACGGCAGGCGCACCAGCGGTAATGTCATCAGCATTGATTACTGTCGCCAGTGTGACCGAAGGAGACCCAACAATAGGCAAACCTGTGGTGATAGCCGTTGGTGCTAAGTCATGGTCTTCGACCAGCGTTGACGGCCCAATAACAGGCGAATTTGCCGTCAAGCCTTCCGCAGAAAGGTCTTGGTTCTGATCAACAGTAGAGGCACCGACAACAGGCTGACCCGTAGTAATAGGACTAGCCGTGAGTAGGTGAACGACCTCACCGACAACCCCATCATCTCCGAGAGGTGCAGAGGCTAATGGGGAAAATCCGAGCATGTGTTACCTCAAGGTTTAGTGGGCCATGTGACGCTGTAAGGGAAACCCTCTTGGCTTGTTATATCACGAAGTGCTTGACGATACAGTTCCCATTCTGCGGGAATGTTCTGACCATGTTCGGATGACTTGATGACGATCCAGTCAGTCTCTTGCAGCAGGCCATCACGGCGAGAGCGAATGTTACGCCCTGCTTGCTCAAGCGGTTGCTGCTCAACGACATGGGGCAAAGACCAGTTGCCGACAGCATCCTGCTCAAAATTGCCATCAATAACCCTTGACGACAGGCTGTCGTATTCAGGGGCCGATGGTCGTGTGTATGCGTGCACGCCATAGCTTGCCAGCAGTTCATCAGGGATTTGCTTCGGAAAGCTGGTGTTTGGATTGTCACGGCGCAGTTGTCCCAGTGTGTATTTGGCTGGGTTGCCGTTTGTGAGTTTCAGGTGCATTTAGGTGGCCTCCTTTATGCGAAACGTGCCGCTACGGAACAATGGAATTGATCGGGGTTAGACAGAGAGACATCAAAAGTCTTGCTGCCACTACTGCTATCAAACCCCCCCCAAACTTCTGCAAAATTATTGCTTTCCATCTGAAAGTTATAGACTTCTGTAGAGTTTGTGACGGATGTACTGTTGCTGTCGTTTGAAGAAACGCCTACAATGTAAAGACCTTGAGACGCATCGCCAACCGTTAAAGATGATGATCCATCGCCTTCAGCACTGTCTGTGAAATCTGGAGAAACCCCAGCAGGCAAAGAGAAAGTGCCTATTGCTGTTCGAAGTTGAGTACCGCCAAAAGTCACAACAATGTCCCCTGTAAAACTGCTTGCAAGGGATATGTAATAAACTCCAGTTACAAATGTGTTGTTTCCAAAAGAACTTATTTGCACAGCCTCAGTAGCAGCGTTGCCCCCCACAGTGACGGAGGATATTGTGTTTGCAGAAGAACCAGATTTCTTAGCGTGAATTGAAATTGCAAGAACGCCCGCATCATACCCGCTAACGGGAAAAGTATAAATTGTGCGGTTGCTGCCATCTTCTTTAGTTTCTATGAAGTTTCCTTCAAGAGATGCCCCTCCGCCAGCGACAGTACCCATCCGCAATCTCTCAGCCAAAATCATGCTGAACCGCCAGTGTAGGCAACATACTTGTTCGACCCCTGATCCATCCAGAGAACAAACGTATCGTTGGAGCCAAGGATAGTGGGCGCAGTCCCGTCAGAAGTAACCCATGTGAAGCCCGTGAAAGCCACTGACGCAGCAGCAGACAAAGTAAGGGTGACGGACTGACCAGCAGCAAAGTTGGCTCCAGTGATCGTTTCTGCGCCTGTGGTGGTCTTGCGCTGCATCGTCCCGTTCACAGGGTCAACGTCCGTGCTAGTGAGGGCGTAAGCCGTCTCAGCAGTCTCTTTGACGGTAAGCTGCGCAGTCATCGTCTGGGCAACATCAGTCTTCATTATATCAGCATCGTAACCTTGAACGGTAACACCGATGTCAGCGGGCTGCACAATATCAGCACCAGCCGCCGACACATACACCACAGCAGAGCCTGTCAGGTTCAACGCAGCATCAGCATTAGAACTTTCAGACACTGTGCGTGACAGAGTTGTCCCAGACGCCGTGTAAGTGCCAAGGCCGATCTCCCAAGCATCACCATCCTCGATAACGTAGCGCACCACATCAGAGTTGACGACACCAGCACCAGCAAAGGTCTGATAGCCACTCTCAGCAGCACCAAGAGTGATTGTGCCTGTGCCAATTGTGGCTGTGGCGACTTTGGCTCTGTTTACGAGAGTGACCATTTGTTATCGTCCTTAAACTGGATCAGGGATGCCGATTGCGATTGAAGACAGCGTGAACGTGTTGCCGTTCGTAACAGCCTGAGACGTTGTGAGCGTAGATGTCGCAAGCAAGCGGCTGTTTACAGTGTCAACAATTGCGTAGTGCGTTGCAGTGCCTGTGCCTGTGATTGCGCCGTCGCTGATAGCAGCAACAACAACTTCACGACCGCCGCCAGTGCGATCCTGCGGTGCGCCGATTGACAAGCTGGACGAGTTGCCGAGCGTGTATGTGGTGATTGCCTCGGCGTAGCTTGTAGCCTCTTGCGACGTGACGTGAATTTGGTTTGCTTCTAAATCGAGGACAGACAGCCCTTGATCAAAAACGCGGTTGTTCAAAGTAGCCATCTTGGCCTCCTATTGCTTATGTTGTGCCGCATCTTAGCACGTTGCGGCGCGGGATTAAACTGGCCGTGCAGGCCAAGCCACATCATTCGGGAAGCCATCTTGCTGTGGCACATCAAGCAGAGCCTGACGGTAGGAGGCCCAAGCATTTTGGATGGCAGCATCAAGTGAAGCCCAGCGGAGAGGATTGCAAACAAAGGCGTCCACCTCAAGAAGGAGGTAATCTCGGTCTTTACGAACCCTGTCGCTAGCACCTTGCTCCCAAGCCGACTCTCTTGCCTCAATATCAGCAATGTCAGCGGGGGTGAGTGGCATTTCAATGCCGTCTACAATTTTGAAAACATTGCTCATTATTTCTTCACTCCATACATTGAGATTGTTCCGCTTTGAATCGTGCCACCACCACCACTAAAGGCACTATAAGGAAAGAACTTTATAGCGTTATAATTGTTAGTGGTTTTAGTGCTGTTCCCGCTAGTAAGATGCCTGAAAGTTGAAGTAGTGCTGGCGTCAAACCAAACCCCACGGTGTTTTACATATGTTCTCCTCGAGTTGCTGCTGCTGAGGTATAGTTCAACTTGACCGCTATACCCCGCAAAGTCACCGGTATTGTCCATGTAAGTCATAGAGGTGGTCGAACCGTCCGTCAGGTAGATACCAGAGGGGGTGGAGGTGCTATCTGGTTCGTGGTAATTTGAATCCCATGTAGACCCATTGTTAGATGATAGACTTGCTTTAAGCGAACGGCTATCAAGAGTTGGCAAAATATAACTAAGCACAAAAACGTATTTCGAATATAGACTGGCGCTCAAGCCCGTATAAACAACTTCAGTGGCACCAGCACAATTAACCGTAGAAATAAGTTCAGTCGCACCACCCTCGGCCAACGCATCAATAGCCGACTTTACATTCGCAGGGGACACAAGGCTCTGCGTCGTCCCAGTCCCAGCTTGCCAAGTTGCAGTTGACTGATCCCCAAGGAGACCTGTCTGCGTTCCTGACGTGTTCACCACTGTGGTGTTATCAACAAGTGAGATTTGGTTTGTGGCTTGGTCTAAATATGCAAACCTGACCCAATCAGAGTTTGTCTCGTTACGAACAAATATCCAGTTTGTTGCCGTGTCATACCAAGTCATGTTGGCATAAGTAACAGTCGGCTCTGTTCCTTTGCTATTGTTCGAAACGATGGCTTGCAGCGCATTATTCAAGTCAGCCCGAAAGGCTGGCGCTGACTGGTTGTTGATAACGTAGTCGTGTTCGGCCATTGTAGCCTCCTTTAGTTATACCAGACCCGTGCTGTCATTGCAGAAATGCTTGGCGAAACGCTAGCGCCTTGCGATAGCAGATCGACTTTGAATTTAAAGGCTCGGCCATAAAAGTCACCCCCCTTAAACAACTGCCAATCAGCGTATGTGGAAGCATCCTGTGATACGGCAATATATAGCAAAACGTCAGTATCCGCAAAGTCTGATCCGCCAGTAAAATCATCAAATAATCCGCCAAGCTGATCGAAATTCCCAAGCAGCGCATCCCACAGGCCAAGGTTTGGATCGTAACGGTTCACGGCTATGTCTAGCCGAGACCGAACCCTGCGGGCTGCTCCTGTGTCAATGGCCGCCGACATCTCATATGTAGCCGACAAACCGCTGTCGATCCGCAACTCGCCAGATGTCACAGAGCAATTTGTTTTTGCGCCAGTGAAGGTCGGATCATCAATTTGCGTCAAAGCATTGGCAAAGGTTTCGAATGCTGCTTCGGGAACCACTGTCGTTGTATATGTAGCGCTACTATTCCCAGTCTTATCGACAGCCTTGATCATGTAACTGCCAGACCGCGCAGGGACAACTGTGGAGGAACTAGGCCTAGCCACCTTAGTGACCGCTGTCGTTGCGTTGGCAAACGTCGCGCCAGTTTCTTCTATTGCGTAACGGATCGTGTAGTAGGACAGATCGAGATCAGGAACTGGCGACCATTCAAGCGAAATGGTGCCGCCGTAGACCTGACCATGGAACAGGCCAACATTTTCTGGCGGGTTCGCGAGACCAGCAACCTGATAGTTGGAATAATAAGCCCATTCTCCGCGCACGCCAAACATGTTGTAGGCACGCGCCCTCACGTCGTAAAATGAGTCACCAACGTCGATGATTTCATGGTCGCCGATACTGGAGTATCCCGATATTGTCCATTCGGCGGCACCGACTTCCATAAATTGTATTTCAACGCGATCAAGAAACTCAGGGCTGCCAGCCGTGACGCTAACAGTGATGACGTTAGTCAGCTTCTCAAATATAATTCGCGTTTCTGATGTCAGGCCGATGCCGATAGCTGGCACAAACCACGCATCTGGAAGATCAGTGTTGTTGCTGGTAATCTCAATTTCTTCCGCTTCCCACGAGAAGGCCGCCTCAGATGTCTCGCGCAGCCCCATTGACACGACAAGATCGCCGCCGCCGCCACGATTGAAACTCCAACTGACAACCTCAAACTCTTTCGCCGACCAGCCATAGCGATCAATTTCCAACGCCACAACATCGCCAACTTGCACGTCAAAAGCCTCAAGCCCGAAATCTGCGGAAACTGTGATCTGCTCGCGCCCGCGAAACAACGTCATCTTGGCGAGGCGCTGGGCTGCTGCTGCATCGGTAGTAAACGGCAGAGCGAGATCGAGCGTGTTTAATATGCCCTTGTCGTGGGAAAGAAAAACGCTGCTTTCGATGGGTGGGTATTCTGTGACAATGTAACTGTCGGACGCACTTACAAACGTGCCTGTCACACGGTTGAAGTTGTCCCGTGACGCGACCTTTGTGTTGATGCTAATCCCGCTGCGAAAGTCGTCTAGCGTAAATGTTTTAACTGGGACGGTGTAATAACCGACGCGGAGTTGCCAGTTACCCTGCCCCCAGAATAACGTGCCAGCGCAGGCAGTCATCATCCGCGTGACGATTTCGCGTGGCGTCATATCGGCTGACACAACGCCGTTTATTTCGTAGCGCGGCTGAACCCCAGCCGTCACAAGGTCAACATCTTCGTCACAGACGTTGGCTTGGCTTGCAAAGATTGCGTCGTCGGTGTCTGGGTCAGCGAGGCCGATGTCAGATGTCAGGTAGTCTCTGACGCAAAGCGCAGCGTTGGCACTATACGACGCTGAAGCCGTGCGCGGATCGTAAACCCTGCGCCCCTGCACTGTCGTCGTAAAAGTCGGGATGCCGTTTGCAAACACGTCCTGATCGTATTCGAGACGGACATAAAGATAGGCGATGCCATTGCCGACAAACGTGCTGTCGATCTGGCGGCTTTCGGCGAGCAGTCCATCGGGGTCGGCAGATGTTTGGCTGCCGTCATACGCCTTGATCCTGATCTTGCTTTTCCAGTTGCTAGACGTGACAAATCCATCACCGTCGAGTGTGGCGACCTTATCGTTGACGTAGAAGTCGAGATAATCGACCTCGTGACCTGCCACGCAAATAATCATGTGCAGATATTTGTTATTTGCCCCAGTTGACTCAGTATAGGTGCGAGTTCCGCCCTTACGCATTTTGCCATAAACGTAATCGTGCGGAGCCGTGCCGTCTAAGCCGTTAACCAGTAGACCGCGAGAGCCGCCAATGTTGCCGCCGCTAACACTGCCGACGGCTCCAACATTTGGCGCAAGTTTACCAAGCGCCCAAGACGTGATGGCTGTTGTTGCGAGGTAACCAATTACAAACGCGGCGTTTACCCCGTAAACGATGCCAGCAGTTGCTATAGCAGCGCCAGTAGAACCTAACGCGCCAAGTATCGTTGCCCCAATAGTAACAGGATCACGCGGCGCACGCTCCCACTGGCGGACGTGGCGGAGAACGTTAAATGGTGTATTCATCTGATCCACGCCTTTTCGATGTGTTCTAATGGCATGTATATCACACCTTGCTTACCAAGGAAAACGCCCCGTGTCCCCACGCAGACGCCAAGTGCAACACCAGTGACCCATCTCTGCTGCTGTTTTGTTGTAACCAGCGCACCCCGTGGAGGAAAGCTGACGCGATCCATCCGCTTATCAATTGCCGCCTCAAGCGACGAACAGCCAAACTCAGTGATCAATTCACGCCGCCGCATGGGCCTGCCGTCGATCATATAACGCCCAAGCCAGTCATCAGCCCAGCCCGCCCCATACATCGCCCTATAAGCGCCATTCGTGAAGGTCAGGCAGTCATGCTCACCCCAGACAAAAGGCGTATCACTGACGGCCTTGATATAGCTTGTCAGGCGCTCTTGCGTCCCCATACGACTTCCTTGTCCTGCATGTCGGTTACCCAGTCAAAGAAAGTGTCGGACGGGTATCGCGTCTTTTGGCTTTCGCTCGTATAGCGCCGAATGTTTGGTCGATCTAGTCGAACCCATTTGCTTTCGATGTTGATGCTGATCGTGCCAGTCTCGGCGCTGTCTTCAATTGTTAACTCATCAATGAAACCGCTGAAAACCTCGACGGCATCATCGACATCAGTCACGCCAAACAGAATGCGGCATTTGCGGTGCTGATAGTTTTCTTGCAGAGCAAGGCTAATTATCGGAGCAGGAACGCCGTTTAGCGTTGCCGTCGCATTTTTTGCCGACATATCTGCAACTTCATCGAGACCACCAATGTTGATAAGATTGCCAGCGCCCGTGTAAGTCTCAGCTTGGATCGTGCGGTCTCCGTAACCCGTCCAGAACCGCAAGGCGCGGTCTCCGATGTATCCTACGTCATCGTATGTTGCGCCGCTATTGTCATCGAACAGAAGTTCAATGGCGTAAAACGGCTGAACGCTGGGTTGACCGAGCGCAGTCAGGATTGCGGCTGGAACTGTTCTTGACATCAAACGACCTCTTGGGCGGAGAAACTGATCCCATAAATACTAGCCTCATCAACAGACCATGCGACGTCATTTGACGCAAGTCGGAACACGCCCTGCGCGTTGGTCAACGTCAAGGCAACATCTAACCTTTCAGTGCGCAACGCTGGCCAAATCTCAAGACTGCCATCGCCAGATTGATCGACAAGAACCTTGTGCAGCGTTGCATCTGCGCTCGTCCCGATCTGGATCATGTCGCCTGCAAGTATCGTGCCAGTCATCGTGACGCTGATCGTGCTGTCGCCAGCAACGCCAGTGACCGCCGCCGACGTTGCTGTGCCGCTAATCTGGCTACACGACGTGTCGCCAAGTAGAAATGTGCCATACTGCCCGCGCAGCGCTGTCAGCCATGCTGTCCACTGGCGAGCCTCTGTCAGCTTCATCGGCGGCAGCGTCAAACTAGCAGACCACATCTGGCCCGAATATGCGTGAACTTGGCTGGCGAAGGTAAATGGCGATCGGCTGACTGCAACCGCGTTGGTTGCTTGCAGTTCGATGCTGCGAACGCCCGTTACCGTGGGCAGCGCGAGTGGATAGTTGATAGCCATTAGAATGCCCCTGCATATGATCCGCCGCGTCGGCGGGCATCGAGAACCGCAGCCTTCGATGCTTCAACGATCTTCGGCAGCATTGCGTTGATTTCGGCACGGTTTACGCCGTTGCCGAATGTGTTGTTCTGGATGACCGTCACGCCGCTGCCACCGCCGCCTGCCATAGCAGACTTTGCTTGCGCTGTCGAAAGAATGCGACCGTTCTGTGCTGGGATAAATGGCTCGCGGCCATGCTCGCCGACTGTATATGATTGGCCAGCCATGACGGAACCGCCAGATGCTCGACCTAAATAGGGTGCGATAGCACCGAGTATGCCGCCGCCTCCTGTCTTAAATGAACCGACCAACTGCTGAACGACTAGCACGCGGTAAAGTTCTTTGATGATATCTGAAGCCATAGCCTTAAATGCGTCTTCGACTTTTACTGTGCCATCTACCATCCCCATAAATGCGTCTTCCATGCTTGACTGCACGGTGTCCATAATCATGTTCAGATCGGAAGCAGCAAAAGTTGCATCTTTCATTTGCTGCGTTGCGGCAGATATCAGATCATTACCTTCTGAGCGACTGATGATGCCATTTGCCATCAATTCGTTGATCGTCTTTTCTTGCTCGGCAAACTCGCGTGATGCGTCGTTCAGCGGATCAAGAATGCCCAGCAAGCGATCATATTCGGACGCCAGCTTTTCGGCTGTGTTATCTGTTTTCGCGCCGCCGCCGCGAGTTTTTGAAGTCGGCGTCGGCCTAACTGGAGTGCGAGGCTTACCGCCAACGGCAGGCGGCAAATTGGTTTCAAGAACTGTGCCATCATCGAGAATAACGTTTCCATGTTCATCCGCCGGCCACCCGCCAGTGTTGCTTGGATCACCACTCGGCATATCGCTGAAATCCGTCTGCTGGGGCGCAGCGCCAGTGTCGCCTGCGGTGTCTTGCCCTTGAACGATCTGACGAATCTTGTTGAAGTAGCCAAACGCGTCGCTCAGTAGCCCAATACCTTCTGCCGCAGCCGCAGCCCACTCAATAATTTGCACAAATGCTGGCACTGCGAATTCGCTAACAAATTCAGACAAAACAACAAGCTCATCTGACGCGCCTGCCAACGCAATCATAAAGTTGTTCTTCATTTCGGTCGATGAGTCTTCTAGCGTTGCGTTCAGGTCAACCAAAGAGTCAATAGTTTCCTGATTGAGAACCCTGCCAGCGTTAGACGCTTCATCCGCAAGTCGGCTAAACTCGGAGCCGTTGTTTCTCAAAAGCGGCAGCAGCGCGGTCGCATCAGATGCCATCGCTTCGAGATAAAACGTCATTTCGTTTGATGTCAGGTTTGCTTTTTCCAAACTGTCGACAAACAACTGCAACGACTGAGGCCCAGCCAGATTGGCAAAGTCGTCAGCAGTAACACCGACCGCAGGCCCAATAGTCTCGAAAAAGTCTTTCATCGGGCCACCGCCCGTTTGCAAGAAGTCACCAACGCGGTCGTTCATGTCTTTGTAAATATCGGCCAGCTTTTCCATAGGAACGCCGACTGTTTTTGACGCTTGCCCAAGCGCTTGCATTTGCGTGACTGAAATGCCAGCCAAATTTGAAAGGTTTTTGATTTCTTGAGCGTAGCTAGTCAGGCCCTTGATAGCCCGAATAGTCATAGCCCCAGCTAAAACAGTCCCCAGCTTTCGCGCTGTTGATCCGAGGCCATCGAATGCCTGACCAGTTTTGCTTAAACCCTTTTGAGACTGCTTTGCAAAACGCTCGACCCGTTTTTGCGAGTTTTGCATTGCTTTCGAAAACTCTTTGTCGCGGGCCGAAAGGATGATGTTTAACTGTTCTGCATTAACGGCCATCTATTCGCTCCACAAGTTCACGGTATTGATCCGTAGTCATAGCCTCTGAACCTGCCTTTTTCGGATTGTGCGCGTTGCTCCAACCCTCGAACACGGCCCAAGTGTCTTTCGGTATCATATCACGGATTTCTTCGGGCTTTAACCCTGCAATAATTCCGCTTCCAATCATGCCCCTGACATTTAATTTGTCAGGTCTTGGTCCTGATCGGCTGTCTTTTTTTTTGCGGCTTCGTCCATCGCGTCTGGCATGAACGCAACGCCGACAACCGCTTGCGCGACTTGAAACAACCGCATCAAATCAGCAGGCGTGCAGTCGGCCACGATCTTGTCAGCTTCGTGATCTTTCTTTCCGCCGCCTACAAGGCCGAGGGCCGCGATGTCGCGAACCTCGGTGCTTGTCGGCTTTTTGCCACGGCCAAAGAACCCATCCCACAAATCGAAAATGCCACGGTGCTTATCTTCAAACCGTTCGATCTCACGATTGCGCAAAATAAATGTGTAAGAAGCATCGCCGATATATTCGACGACGCCTCCACGCGGTGCTTCAGCAGTGATGCTCATTAGAGAGCCACAAACGTTACAGCGCCATTGCTTTCAAGCGACAGCGAGTATGTCACGCCGCCTTCTGTCTCGCCGCCGAAATCAACCGAAGCGATGCGGAAAGCGCCAGAATATGTGCCGAAGTCTGGGATCACGATCTGGAAGTTGCAGGCATTGTCTGCGCCCATTGCAACTGTGTTCATGCGGGCTTCTGCGGTGCTGTCTTCGAAGTAGCCATCGCCAGAGACCGAAATGTTCTTCAGGCCGTTCAGCGTTGCAGTCCACAATGCGCCTTCTGGCGTTGTGCAGTCTGGTGTTGTCACATCAATGGATGAGTTGTTGATTGTCAGCGATTTACTGTTCAATCCGCAAAGATTTGTGAATGCTTCTGATACTTCGCCATCGCCAATCTTGACCAGCAGGGCGCGTCCGAGTTGTTTAGCCATGATCGGCCTCCATTTAAATCGCGCTTGCCCAAGGCGCTTGTTTAGGCGGCGTCCTCAAGCATGGCTTGAAGCAAAATGATTGCCGTATATCCACGACCTTCATTGTCTCTTGTAACCGAAATCGCTTCGCAGATCAATTCGACTAGCGTATGCCCCTGAACCGTCACCGATACTTCCTGACGATGCAGTGCAGCACGAATTGCCTCTGCAATCTGAGTTGCCTCTACACGACCAGACGCGGATCGGCTGTGGACCTCGATGCTAATGTCAACCAAGGCACCCAGCGCCGAGTCGGTATCGAAAGCATTTGGATTGATGTTGCCGAAGCGGACATATGGGAACAAAACTGGCTGCGGAGGCTCATCATAAACCCGACCAGCAACCAGCGCGATGATGCCTGAGTTGGCAGCGAGAACCGTTCGCAGGCCTTTTTGTAGTGCGAGTGCGAAACCATCAGCCATTATTTCATCGCATCCTTAATTGCCTTATTTATTGACCGCGTCACAGCGCGTTTGTGACGCTCGGAAATTATCAGCTTAATCGTTTCACGGATATGATAGCCGCTAGTTTGACCTGTTGATGCAACGCTGTTTTTTAACCTTGTGCCGCTACTAGTTCGACTTCCTTTGCGCCCGTAGTTTACAGCGCCAAATTTGATGGCTGCGCTAGCTGTGCCATCGTGGAAGTTGATAAAGCCAAAAGTGTTGCCATCTTTTGACATTGTGTGACCGCTGAATTTGCTAACTAAATCGCCAGTGTCCACGGGAGCAATAGCTTTTGCCTTTCTAACGCCGAGAGCAACCGTTCGCCGAGTTGACGATAAAAGCGCCTCATGTGTTGTAACAGACATTTGCTGTAATTGCTTGCGCAATTTCTTTGCACCCATCACCTTCACGACGCCACCCCACGCTCAAGCAAAAATTCAACCATCTCGCCTTTGGCGTCTGATTGGATCACGTTCTTGATTGCCCAAGTAATGCCGCGAGCCGAAACGCGATCCGCAGATGTGACTGTGCTTGTAAAGCTGTCGAGACGGCAGCGCATTGTTGCCATACTGACATCGGCCAGAGCGCCGCCCTCAATCGCTTCTTTACCTGTCCGCTCGCGCAGGTCGGCAGAACGTGTCCCCACGTCTGACCAGCCGCTGTAGACGTTGCCGTAGTCATCAATTGCGCCCGAAGTCAGGCGCTGGAATGTGGCGCGTTCGCGGAGCAAACCAGCTTTAGCCATAGAACTGGCCCCGCTCGATGCCGATCAACTCGTTGAAGCCGAACGGCACATCAGTCAAAGCGCGTTCCTGTGCGCCTTCGCGGTTCTCATACCAATGCGCGACCAGCATCATCAGCGCCTGACGGATCGTCTGCGGCACGTCTGCGGATGTGTCGCCGTAGCCGATGACATATTCGATCTTGATGGCGTCTTCACGCTGCTGCGCAACGGGCCAAGATGCGCCATTCTTCGGCGAAACTGTGGTCTTTGTCGAAGTGCCAAAGATGTTGAAGTCGGAAAGCGTGGCTGTCTGAAGCACGCCATCGACATCATAATATTTAATTGCGGTCACGGATTGAACCTGACCAAGCATCAGCAAAACGATGCCCTGCGTCGGCCCCATCCATTGCGCCCACGTCTGCGTAATCATGGCCTTGCCAAGAACGTTTTGAACGTCAACGAATGCCACCGCCGCCTCGATCAGTCGCTGGATGATGACATCATCGTCTTCATGTTCAACGCGCATCTGCGCCTTTACCTCGGCCAATGTGATCGGCAAAGCGGAAGGTGCGATAACGCGGGACAATGCGTGTTGCGGCGATAGCATATTTGTTATTCCCTCACTGTTTTTTCAGCGCGGGACTTCTTCACAGCGCGCTCGATGGGCGCAGGTGAATTAACAGATTCAGCAATGCCAGCGTCGATGAAGCGCTTTGCTTCCGCTTCGTTGCAGTCAATAACGTCGCCTTGATTGTGCGAAAAATCAATGCCAGCCATCGAAGTCAGTAAACGAACTTGAGCCATGATGGCCTCCTGTTGTTGTGGTCTGGCGGGACCGAAGCCCCGCCAAGTTTAGTTTATGCAGTGATGAGGTGCTTAACAGCGCCAGTGTTGGCGAGAACGCCATCAAAGCGTGCATAGCCAAGGATGCCGTAGTCAGGTGCGAAACGCTCACGCGCAACGAACAAGGATGGACCGCCAACTTTGCGGACATAATACTTGCTCATGTCACCAAACAACATAACCTTGTTGCCAGTTGCCAAGGAAGCCATCGCTTGGTTTACAACAACGTTGTAGCCGAGGATGTTCTGTGGAACGCCAGCCTGATAGTTGCCCATCTGCCAAAGGTAGTTGCCGTTGCCATCTTTTAGCTTGCGAACCGCAGCAAGTGTGCTGTCGTTCATCATGATAGCTGTGGACGCGGAAGCGCGGTAGGCTGGGTCAACAGAGTGGATCAAGTCAATGATTTCGTCTGCGGTGACAGCAGCAACGGCAGCGGCTGTTTTGCCAAGGCCAGAGTTTGTCACGATACCTTCAACGTCAGAAGAACCCGAACCAGTTGTCAGCTTTGAGTTTGCAATGCGGCCAAGACGCTCGCCAAGCAATTCGCCAAGCAGTGCTTCAACATTCAAAATGCTATCGTTTGCCAACTCATAAGACCAGCGAACCCACTCAGTATCGAATGCGAATGCGCCAAGTTGCTTCTGGCCGAAGGTGACATCTTTGCCGCCGTCGTCAGTTACAGCGCCGCCTTCAGTGTGAGCGCCAGCAGCTACAGCAGTGTCATCAACAGTTGGGATGTTGAAAGTGTTGCCGCCTGTAGTGTTCAGAACTGTAAACAGGTTGGAGTCATACATCGGACCAGAAGCAGCCATTGCTTTGTCGATGAAGGAAGCCAGTTCTGTTGGCACTGTATAGCCGCCAGCAGTAGTCGTGCCAGCAGTCTGTGCGCGAACTTCGGATTGACGCAGAACGTTGCGGGCTTCGTTGTCCAAGCCGTCGATGCCGCCGTTTGCAATCATCGAGTAGAACGCCTGACGGTAGCTAACAGCTTCGCCAGCATCTACAGCAGGTGCCTGACGTGCTTCGAACTCAGGACGCTTGGAAAGATCAACAGCGTTTGCGGAACGGATCGCAGCGTCTGCTTTTTCCATACGCTCGGCGCGTGCGCCCAGCTTGTCGTGATCTGCCATCATTGCATCGAACTCACGCTCGATTTCAGCAGCGCGGGCTTCTGGTGTTTCGTTGGTAACTTCTGCAAGTTTTGAACGGGCCTCGGTGGCGATGTTCGCCATTTGCTCCCGCAGTGTCTTTGTTTCAGCCATGTCGGCCTCCTACTAAATGCCTTGCCCAAGGGCTGGGGATGAACGGGCCAAACAGCGGGAACCGCCGTTATTCTGCTTCAACCTCAAAATCTTTGCGTTCCCATGCTTGGCAAACGCGTAGATTGTGACAGATGAAATCTAACTTCTCACACCAGCCGCGACCACCGCCGTCAGCATCAAACGCATTCAACGGGATGTCTTCCATCGAGCGCATCATTTCTGGTGTGTTGTTGAAATATTCGCAGTTCGCGCATAAACGCCGACGTGCGTCAGCTTCGTTTACGCTCCAAATTTCGGCCATCTTCGACCAATATTCTGGGTTTGCTTCTGGATCAGATGAAGCCAACTGCGGCCCAAGGTTCCAATTTTCAACTGCGTTTTGCATATTTATATCGCTGATTGATCCAGAAACGATTTCAGGTTCAACAGTTTCAGCCACAAGATATTCGTTGCGACCCTCGATGCCGTTTGCTTTCGCCTTCATGCGCAGCCGACGTGCAGCTTGCGATGCTTGCTCTTGCTCGACCTTCGCGCCAGATGTCGCCTTGCGGTGCGCGTCGAGCGAGCGCAAGCCGATCTCTGTGCCAGAGTAGGCTGGCGTCGTCACGATAGACACGTCAAACAATTCGGCTTCTTCGATCATGCGCTTTGGCATCTTTGACTTTTCGTCCCAAGACTGACGTGTCGGGATAAACGCAAAAGACATCTTGTCGAGATCGCCGCGCTTCATCTTTGGGATGATGCTGCGAACGTCAGGGTCGGAAGCATCGAGCGTGGCCTCCATGTAAAGGCCGTGGTCGTCTTCGCGCAGGGTCAGCGTTCCAGAGCGCGTGCGAGCCAGCGGCAGACCTTCGTGATTGATTAAAAAAACAACGTCATCGCGGCCAACTGCATCTTTGAATGCGCCGCGTTGGATCACTTCTGTAAACATGCCGCCGATGTTAGTTTCTTCGCCAAACACTGCCGCATAGCCAGAGACACGGATTTCGCCAGTGTCTGCTTCACGGATTTCGACGGGAACGCCCATGCGGATTTCTTTTTCAGACATCGGTTTCTCCATCTGGTTGGACCGAAGATAACACATTTTGCGGCTGGCTGCCAAGCGGCACTGTCGCACCTTGGATCAGCAGGTCATCGCCGTTCGCCATTGGCGGCATGTTCTCGATGTCGCGAACTTCATTCGGCGTGCGGATCGCGTTCTGAATGGATGTCGCGTGTGCTTCCATGCGGGTCTTCAAGTCGCCGCGCAGCAGGCCATCGACGTTGAACTCAACGTAGAAGTCAGACCCACGGCCAAAGAACTTCATGTTGATCTCTTGCTCGAATTGCTCAACCCAGCGCTTGACGCAGTGCTTCACAAAGTGCAAATCCTGTTGCTC
>Ga0208148_1000362_pt1 | contig 17817 bp, 15 predicted proteins | sample DEB08_DNA_16_FD_184525 | JGI IMG/M metagenome (GOLD analysis project Ga0208148, IMG submission 184525) | Aqueous microbial communities from the Delaware River and Bay under freshwater to marine salinity gradient to study organic matter... | ecosystem: Environmental > Aquatic > Marine > Coastal ...
TGGTCAGGCCGCTAACGATACTCATTCGGTTAAAAAGCTTGATATGGACAGCCTGCGTAGCTTCCGCGATCGCTTTGGCCTACCTATCTCCGACGATGAGTTAAAAGATGTTCCATATTATCGTCCGGCAGAAGATAGCCCCGAACTCACCTATATGAACAGACGCCGTGAGGCGCTGGGCGGACCATTGCCCGCGCGCAAGCATCATTTTGAACCCATGGTTGTGCCGCCCTTAAGTGCCTTTAAAAAGCAACTTGAAAGCAGCGGCGAGCGTGAAATTTCAACCACTATGGCCTTTGTTCGTGTGCTGTCTACGCTGATTAAAGACAAAAATATCGGTAAGTCAGTGGTACCTATTGTGCCGGACGAAGCCCGTACCTTTGGTATGGAAGGCATGTTCCGTCAGCTGGGAATCTACACCTCGGTGGGCCAGCAATATGTTCCCCATGATCACCAGCAGATCATGTATTACAAAGAAGATAAAAAGGGCGTTATTCTCGAAGAGGGCATTAACGAAGCGGGCGCGATGTCGGCCTGGTTAGCACTGGCAACGGCGTACAGTACCAGTGCCTGCCCAATGATTCCGTTCTATGTGTTCTACTCTATGTTTGGCTTTCAGCGAATTGGCGATCTGGCCTGGGCCTCTGGCGACAGTCAGGCGCGCGGCTTTTTGATTGGTGCCACTGCCGGCAGAACCACCTTGAACGGTGAAGGTTTACAGCACCAGGATGGACACAGTCTGATACTGGCAAACACCATTCCTAACTGTAAGAGCTACGACGCTGCCTTCAGTTATGAGCTGACAGTGATTATCCAAGACGGCATTAGATGCATGTTCGAGGAAAAACAAAACTGCTTCTACTACCTCACCACCATGAACGAAAACTATGTTCAGCCTGAGCTGCCGAAAGGGGTAGAAGAGGGCATTATTAAGGGCATGTACAAACTGCCTGCTGTGGCTAAGAAAGCATCTGGCAAGTCGCTGAATGTTACCTTAATGGGTGCGGGTACAATTCTTAACGAAGTGATTGCTGCCGCTAAAATTCTTAAGCAGGACTACTCAGTAGACGCCGACATCTGGAGTCTTACCAGTGTTAATGAACTGGTTCGGGAAGGTCAGGCCATCGATCGCTGGAATCTATTGCACCCTACTAAGAAAGCTAAAAAGTCTTATATAGCAGAGCAACTTGGCGACAACAGTGCGCCGGTAGTTATCGCCACTGACTATATGAAAAACTACGCCGAGCAGATGCGCAGCTACATTAGCAGCCCCATGAATGTGTTGGGTACCGATGGATTCGGTCGCAGCGATAGCCGTGCGGCACTGCGTCATTTCTTTGAAGTTGACCGTTACTTTATCGCGGTATCTGCATTAAAAGCACTGGCAGATCAGGGAGCTATTAAGTCGTCAGTGGTAGCTGAGGCAATCCAGACATTTGGTATTGATCCAGAGAAAGCTAATCCTCTCTATCTGTAAGTTGGTGAATAGCAGCAATTGTTAAGTGGTATTTAAGGTAACGTTTAGGTAACTATAAAAGGGTAATAAAGTGGCAGTAGAAATCGTAACAGTTCCAGATCTTGGTGGTGCAGAGAGCGTCGATGTAATTGAGTTGAATTTGACGCCAGGTGATGCCGTAGAGCTGGAAGATTCCCTAATAGTACTAGAGTCTGATAAGGCCAGCATGGATGTGCCTAGCCCCTTTGCCGGTTCCCTGGTTAAATATCTAGTGGCTGACGGCGCAACCGTTAAGGTCGGCGATGCCATTGCCGAGATTGAAACTGGTGCTGCTGAACAGTCTGCGCAAGAAGAGGCACCTGTTGAAGAGGAAGAGCCTCAGCTAGATAAAGAGCCTAAGCCAGAAAAAGAGCCTCAGCCAGAAAAAGAGCCTCAGCCAGAAAAAGAGCCTCAGCCAGCAGCAGAAGCTCCATCTGTTGAGTCTGAGCAATTAATCGTTGTCCCTGATATTGGCAGCGACGATGAAGTCGATCTAATTGAGATTTCCATTGCCATTGGTGATCAGGTTGAAGAGGGCGATACCTTAGTTGTCTTAGAATCAGACAAAGCAACCATGGATGTGCCTTCCTCCCATTCAGGCAAAGTCATTAAAATTCTCGCCGCCGAAGGCGACAAGTTGCGGACTGGCAGTCAGGTCGCGATTTTGCAGGTATCGAACGCTGAGGCAGAAGTAATCGCTGTTCCAGTAGAGGCAACACCGGTTGCGACTGAGGCTAAAAGTCCGTCAGTAGCGCCAGCAGCAGCCTCAGCCTCAGCACCGACTGTAATATCTGCCCCAGCTGCTACAGAAGGCAGTGCGTCAGCAGACGTCTATGCAGGCCCCTCGGTACGGATGCTAGCAAGAGAGCTTGGCGTTAGCCTCGAAAAGGTTTCAGGTACAGGTCCCCGTGGCCGTATTCAAAAGAACGATGTCGATAGCTACGTAAAGAACGCGCTAAACAACCCTGCATCAACATCTACCGGCTCAGGTATTCCTGAGGTACCTGTTGTCGACTTCAGTCAGTTTGGTGAGACCGAATCTATCAAGCTGACCAAGATTCAAAAACTGACTGGCAGCAACATGCAGCGCAACTGGCTGAATGTTCCCCATGTTACCCAGTTTGATGATGCAGATATTACAGAACTTGAAGACTTCCGTAAGTCACTTAAAACCGAGGGCGAAAAGCGCGGTATCCGCGTGACTCCCGTCGCATTCTTGATCAAAGCTATTGCTGCCTCGTTGCATGCCAATCCTGAATTTAATCGTTCGCTGGCGGGCGATGGTGAACATGTTATTCAAAAGCATTACATCAATGTCGGCATGGCCGTAGATACGCCTCGCGGTCTGATGGTTCCGGTTATTAAAGACGCCAATGAAAAAGGCATCTGGGAAATTTCTGAAGATATTATGTCGCTGGCCGGTCTGGCCCGTGATGGCAAGCTCAAGCCTTCAGATATGCAGGGTGGTTGTTTTACGCTGTCTAGCTTAGGCGCCATTGGCGGAACGGGTTTTACCCCGATCGTTAATGCGCCCGAAGTTGGTATTCTAGGGGTTTCAAAATCTCAAATGAAACCGGTGTGGAATGGCAGTGAATTTGCCCCACGACTGACGTTGCCCCTGTGTTTATCCTACGACCATAGAGTAATTAATGGTGGCGATGCGGGCCGCTTTATGACCCATCTGGTAAAACTGTTGAGCGACATACGTTATCTCGCGCTATAATTTCGGCTCTTGGTAACGTTTATTCATTAGAGAAAAATTATGGGTCTGCAATTTCTGCACACAATGGTTCGTGTTTCGGATCTTGAGCAATCACTGGCGTTTTACTGTGAGGGTTTAGGGTTAACTGAGATGTATAGAAAGGACAGTGAAAGAGGGCGTTTTACGCTGGTTTTTCTCGCCGCAGCTGACGATCTTGATACGGCCCATAAGCACAGTGCTCCGGTTATTGAGCTGACCCATAACTGGGATCCTGAAGAATATACCGGCGGCCGCAACTTTGGTCACCTGGCTTATCGCGTCGATAATATCTATGAAACCTGTGAGCAACTTATGCAAGCCGGCGTGACTATTAACCGTCCGCCACGTGATGGCCATATGGCCTTTATACGCTCACCAGACAATATATCTATCGAATTGCTACAGCAAGGCGATGCGCTTCCAGTACTCGAGCCCTGGGCATCAATGGAAAATATTGGTGAGTGGTAACTAGGCAGGGACCTGTCTTTTAGCCGGGTCCTCTAGGTCACAGTTTCGAACTCTACAGCTGCGCTTACTCCTTTCTCTTACTCTTTCTCTTATTAAGCCTGAGCCTTCTTAAAGGGCAGCAGGTCTTCCGCCTGTTGCATATGGCTATCAATTGATCGTTCTTCCTGGGTTAAAAACCGTGCAATGGCATCTCTAAATTCGGGATGCCTGATCCAATGTAAGGAGTGGGTTTTAATAGGTTCAAAGCCGCGCATAAGTTTGTGTTCTCCCTGAGCACCGGCGTCATAGCGCTGTAATCCCCGCTCGATGGCAAACTCAATGCCACGGTAATAGCAGAGTTCAAAATGCAGGTAGGAAAACTCAGCGACACTTCCCCAGTAGCGTCCATACAATGTATCTGAATCGAAAAAGTACAGTGCACAGGCGATGGGAATGCCGTCTTGGCTGGCCACAGCCATGGCAATTTGCTCAGGCATGGTCGTGGCTATTTCAATGAAAAAGGGGCGAGTTAAATAGCCTCGAGTGCCATTGCGTTTGGCATAGGTACGTTCATATAGCTGATAGAACAGCCCCCAAATTTCCTCGCTGATATCTGTGCCCACCAACACCTCAACGTCGATATTCTGGCGGACAATTTCGGCGCGCTCTTTGCGTACCATTTTGCGTTTGCGGGAATTCATGGTACCAAGAAAATCATCAAAGCTCTGAAAGTCGCGATTGTGCCAATGGTATTGCACGCCGCTTCTCTGTAATAGGCGGGGATCATTGAAGAGCTCTAGCTCCCGGGCCTGAGGGAACAGCAGGTGCCAGCTTGAGGCATCTGTTTCATCGGCAACGCTCAGCACCTCTTCGAAAAGCTGATTGCAATGATTCTGCCCAAGCAGCTCTATACCACGTATTCTGGGACCTGTAGAGGGCGTGAAGGGGATCGCGGTGAGCAGTTTGGGAAAGTATTCGAGACCATTCTCATGGTAGGCATTGGCCCAGGCATGATCGAAAACATATTCACCCATGGAATGTTCTTTGAGATACAGGGGCATAAACCCGGTTTGATCCCCGTCCGCAAGTGATAGATGGATGGGCTGCCAGCCAGACTGTTCAGAGGCACTTTTGCTGTTTTCTAATGCCTGCAGAAACTCTGGCCGCATAAACGGGTAGGGAAGGTTTTTGGGCTGGGTCATTAAAACGCCTAGTTGAGTGCACTACTTCTTTGTACGTGCGGCAGCGTTTTACGTGCCACAGCCTTTGTTTTCGCCACAGCCTTTTTTCGCGCCACAGCCTTTTATGCTCTGCAGCTTATCGAGTGCCGCAGTCATTTATGTGCCACAGCATAGCATCGGCGTGGTTTTAAGTCCTGAACAAACCTTACTAGATTAGGGCCAGTGCTGTATCATTGCCGCTGCAATTTCAGCACCTGCCACTAACATAATGTATGGAGACAGCGACATGATAATTAAGCCCCGCGTTCGCGGCTTTATGTGTATCACTACACACCCGACTGGCTGCGAAGCCAATGTCAAAAATCAAATGGATTTTATTAGCGCTCAGGGCCCGATAGAAAACGCCCCTAAGCGTGTGTTAGTTATCGGTTCGTCTACTGGGTATGGCTTAGCGGCCCGCATCACAGCAGCCTTTGGCGGCGGTGCTTCGACCCTGGGTGTCTTTTTTGAGAAGCCGGGTACCGAGACCAAGCCCGGCACTGCTGGCTGGTATAACAGCGCAGCCTTTCACAAATTTGCCGAGCAGGATGGCCTGTATGCCAAAAGCCTGAACGGCGATGCATTTTCCGATGATGTAAAACAGCGCACAATCGATACCATCAAGGCAGATTTAGGTCAGGTAGATCTGGTTATCTACAGTCTTGCGTCTCCCCGCCGACAGCACCCGAAAACCGGTGAGGTGTTTAACTCTACGCTTAAGCCTGTGGGCAAAAATGTCACCATGCGCGGCATTAATACCGACAAAGAAACCATTCAAGAATTCAGCCTAGACGCGGCCAGTGATAAGGAGATTTCTGACACAGTGACCGTAATGGGTGGCGAAGACTGGCAGATGTGGATGGATGCTCTGAGCGAGGCCGGTGTGCTGGCCGATGGCGCTAAAACTACAGCCTTTACCTATATTGGTGAGAAGATCACCTGGGATCTCTACTGGGATGGCACCATTGGCCAAGCTAAGAAAGATCTGGATACCAAGGTGCTGGCCATTCGCGACAAGTTGGCTGCCACCGGCGGCGACGCTCGAGTCTCGGTGCTTAAAGCCGTAGTGACCCAGGCCAGTTCAGCGATTCCTATTATGCCTCTCTATTTGGCCATGCTGTTTAAAGAAATGAAGCTCGACGGCAGCCACGAAGGCTGTATCGAACAGCTCTATCGACTGTTTACCGAATGCCTGTACAACGACAGCCCAAGAACAGATGAAGAGGGTCGCCTGCGTGTTGATGAGCTAGAGATGCGTCCAGAAATTCAGGCTAAGGTTGCCAATGCCTGGGCAAATATCAGCACCGAAAATCTCCATGAGACAACGGATTTTGTAGGCTATAAGCAGGAGTTTTTAAAGTTATTTGGGTTTGAAGTCGATGGCGTCGACTATCAGACTGAGGTAAATCCAGATGTTGCCATTGGCAATCTAATCTAAGGCCCAGCAAAATGAGCTCTAAAGGTACGCAGTTCAATACCAGCCTATTGCACCCGCGCCACTGGCCAATCTGGCTGGCCTTTGGCCTGTGGCGCGCGGTCACTGCGTTGCCGTTTCCATTGTTATTACTGCTGGGTAAGGGAATTGGGTTGGCTATTTATCGCTTCCCCAGTCGCCGAAAAACCATTGCCAAACGTAATATTGAGCTGTGCTTTCCAATGCAGACCCCAGAGCAGAACGAAGTCATGCTCAGAGCAAATTTCATTAGTACGGGCATTGCCTTTATGGAAGTGGGAATTGCCTGGTGGTGGTCTAAAAAACGTTTTGCCAAGCTGTTGCAGTTTGAAGGGTTGGAAAATCTCAGTGCGGTGAAAGGTCGCGGCGTTATGTTGCTGGGTATTCATTACACCACCCTAGAGATAGGCACTGCGGCTATTTCCTCGGTGTTTCAAATGGACGGCATGTATCGCGCCCATGGCAACCCTGTCTATGATTTTTTACAGGCCCGTGGCCGACTTAATCAGGGGCTGGGAGATGGCATGGTATTCGAGCGCAGAGATGTGCGCGGCACCATGAAGGCCCTTAAGAAAGGCCGGTCTCTCTGGTATGGCCCAGATCAAGACTATGGTCTTGGCCAGGGCCTGTTTGTTCCGTTTTTTGGTATTCAGGCTGCGACTGTTTATGCGACAGCAAGGTTTGCCGAGAAAACTGGGGCTGCTGTAGTGCCCTTTAGCCATGTGAGACTGCCCGGCTCTCAGGGATACAAAATTACCGTTTATCCAGCACTTGAAGATTTCCCCGTGGGAGATGACCTTGCGGATACCCGCCGAATCAACGGGATCGTTGAAGAGATGATCCTACTGCAACCAGAGCAATATCTGTGGGTGCACCGACGCTTTAAAAATCGCCCCGAAGGCGAGCCCGATTTGTATAATTTGCCTGAGAAAAAGAAAAAACGCCGTTAAGCCGATTGGGACTGAGGTTTCACTTGTGCCACTACAGGCCCATCAGTACCATTGCCCGATTGGCGGTTGGGTGGTGCACTTTTTGAGTGCTATCGATTAGCTGCTACTTGTTAAGTAATAAATGTATTTAGAGGTTAAGGAAAAAAATGATCACAGGAAGTATTGTCGCACTGGTTACCCCCCTGCATTCTGATTCGCTGGAGGTAGACTGGGATGCGCTTAAAAACCTTGTCGAATGGCATATAGAGCAGGGCACTAATGCCATTGTTGCCGTAGGCACCACAGGTGAGTCAGCAACCCTAGATGTCTCTGAACACAGTGCGGTTATTCGCCGGGTGGTGGATCAGGCGGCTGGGCGTATCCCCATTATTGCCGGCACGGGCGCCAACAGTACACGTGAAGCTATAGAGTTAACAAAGGCTGCAAAAGACGCTGGCGCAGACGCCTGTCTGCTCGTCACGCCCTATTACAATAAGCCCACCCAAGAGGGCTTATATCTGCACCATAAAGCCATTGCAGAAGCCGTTGCTATCGATCAGATTCTTTACAACGTGCCAGGACGAACGGCCTGCGATATGCAGGTTGAAACTGTTCTGCGTCTAAGTGCCATTGATAATATTGTGGGTATCAAAGAAGCCACCGGCGACCTGCAACGAGCTGAGCAGCTTGTTGCTCAGTGCCCCGCTGATTTTGCCGTTTATTCCGGTGATGACCATACCGCCCGAGAGCTCATGTTGTTGGGTGGCAAGGGTGATATTTCAGTGACGGCAAACGTTGCTCCAAAACTGATGTCTGAAATGTGCGCAGCTGCACTTGCAGGTGATGCGGCTAAGGCTGCGGAGCTGGATGCAGTGTTATTGCCCGTGCACGATGCTATGTTTGTTGAAGCTAACCCGATTCCAGTCAAGTGGGCTGTCAGCCAGCTGGGATTGATGGAGAATGCATTGAGACTACCAATGACAGTGCTCTCCGATCAATATCATCAGCAAGCGGCGGCTGCACTAAAAAGTGCCAAACTGATTTAATAAGCTATTTGTATTTACTAAGCGCTTAATAATAGCGCGCACAGGGGCTACAAAATAATGAAACAGATTCTTACCGGATTTTCCGTTGTACTTATTTTAAATCTGACCGGCTGTGGCTGGTTGGGGTTACGTGATCGTTCTAACGATTACCTGTTGGCAGAGGAAACTCAGCCAACAGTAGTGCCTGCAGATTTAGACAGTGCGACTCTGGGTCAGATATATCCGATTCCAGTGATTCCGGTAAATTCTGTGGAGCTGGTGAGCTATGAGGTTCCCCGACCACAGCCCGCCTCTGTGAATACTTTTGAACAGCTAGTGAAGATACAGTCTGTTGAAGGCCGTCGTTGGATTCTAATTAATATCTCTCCCAGTGAAGCCTGGCCCCGCGTTCGCAATATCCTCAACCGTAACGGTATTCCCTCTGCCAAGGCCGAGGGTTCATCGGGTATTATTGAAACTGTCTGGGTCAACTTTAATTCAGACGAAGACAGCGCTCACCGCTTTCGCTTCGAGATAGCGCCAGGCGTGCAGATCGACAGTACTGAGATCTCCGCGTTGCATCAGCAGGCTGCTAAAGGCGAAGAAGAGGGCTTGGACTGGCCTGAAAAATCACAGAACGAAACTCGGGAATCAGATATGCTAAGTCTGGTCGCCAATGATCTGGCCTCTGCGTCAGAATACGCCAGCGTGTCTCTACTCGCACAGGATATTGGTGGTGAAGCCAAGGTCGAGATAGTCACCCCAGCAGTCGCTGACCCCTATATTCAGGTGAAGCTGAGTTTTGACCGTACCTGGGCTTCTATTAGCTATTCAGCAGATCGCGGTGGTTTTGTTACCGTAGACAAGAATCGCTCTGAAGGTGTCATGTACGTTAATTACACTGAAGAAACCACGGATGAACCTGGGTTCTTTAATCGCTGGTTTGGCGGTGGTGCCGGTGATGAAATTCTTGACGTTAACTATCGAGTGCTGGTGGAGGCCGTTGGCGGCAGTGTTGAGGTCCGTATTATAGGCCCCGACGGTGAGGGCTTGAATCAAGCCGAGTCACTGCGCCTGTTAAAAGTACTACGGGGCAATATGTCCTAAGGCAGCTCGCGCAATGCGATTTGCATCTCTGGGCAGCGGCAGTAAAGGCAACGCCACTTTAATCGAGTGGCGTGATACCTTGGTTATGGTCGACTGTGGCTTCTCTATCAAAGAGACTACCCTGCGAATGGCTAAGCTGGCAAAGCAGCCACAGGATCTCAGCGCCATCTTAGTGACCCATGAGCACAGTGATCACTGGAAAGGGGTTATGCCTCTGGCCAATAAGTTTGGTATTAAGGTCTATCTGACCGCCGGCTGTTTAAAAAGCCGTGACCTGAAAAATCCCACCACCGATTTCCGTATCATCGATAGTCATACCGAATTTCAGGTGGGGGATTTAACGGTTACCCCAGTCCCTGTTCCTCATGATGCCAGAGAACCTGTTCAGTACCTGTTTAACAGCCTTAATCACAAGCTTGGTGTGCTGACCGACATTGGGTCTCTAACGCCTCATGTGGAAGCACAGTACGATAATTGCCATGGACTCCTACTCGAGGCCAATCATGACCTCGATATGTTGGCTATGGGACCCTACCCAGCATTTTTAAAAGATCGCGTCAGCGGTCAGTGGGGGCATTTGAATAATCAGCAAACTGCTCGATTATTGGCCAATGTTGATCAAAGTCTGATCCAGCAGCTAGTGATTGGCCATATCAGTGATAAGAACAATAGCCTGGAAAAGGTTCGCGTTGCGGTCGAAGAAGTCTACACAGGACAGGGCAGCCTTCACTATGCCTGTCAGCAAGAAGGTTTTGACTGGTTAGAGCTAATTTAGTCCCAACTTCTCCAGTCAAATTGGCTTGTTATAAAGTTATTAAGCACTTTTAATTCAAGCTGGCAATGGAAAGTAGTGAAAAGTTTTCAGTTAAATTGGATTTTTTTCCACAGAGGCCTGTTTATTCTACAAACGGTCTTAACAAGTCGCGCTAAGTCATTGATATTCACCTGTTAAATATGTAACTCATTGATTTTGCTGGCTTTTTGCATCTGTACAAAAAATAACCAATCTAACAAAGATGCCCGATTTTTGGGGCTTATGGCGGGTTGCGCAGTGGTTAATCCACAAAGTTATCCACAGCTTCTGTGGATATGTTTCTGCACCAAAATGTCACCTTTGCAATTTGCAAATCACAAAATATAAAAACTACAGGCAGCTTTTCGGCCTGTAGAGGTCTTCGGCTAATAATTGCTCTAAACTAAGTAAATCCTTACAAGAAAGCCCGCTATTTCCCTGCAGATTAAGCCGTTTGAGGTCGCCAAAAAACATAAGAGGTTTGATCGTTTCAAGCTTATTACTGGATAGATTGATCGTTTCTAGCTTAGTAAAGCGATCTAGGCCGGTCAGGCTAACAATACCCCCATAGGAACAATTTAATAGTCTTAGGTCTTCTGCCTCAGTAATTTTTTGATCACTAATAGCCTGGGCGACACAGTTGCGTAAAGCGGGATCGATGATCTCATAATCACTAAATAATACGGGTGGGGCGTAGATTTCACGCTCATTGATTGTTACCTGATAGCGATCGCAGGCAACAATAGTTAGCAGAGTAATAATGCTGAGTAAGATTTTCATATAAGGAGGTCGCTCGTAGGTCAGTTATTGAATTATATGGGGTAAAATAACACCATGCCTACTATTAAAATAACCTACTCGGATATTCGCTTACAGCAAGATGCTGAAACCCTAGCGGAGAAGCTTAATCTGCCATTAATTGATTTTGCTCAGATCCAACATACCCCTGAAGCTGAAATCGATTATTTTCTTGAATACGCCACAGAGGGTCTCTGTCTAAAGCCGGCGGTGCGCTCCAATCACGGGCCAGTGCGCTGTAACTTTAATAGCGGCGCCAATATTCACCGACGCAGACATGGTGGCGGTAATGGTCAGGCTATCGCCAAAGCCGTGGGTGTTTCGGGAAAGTTTGCCCCTCAGGTGCTGGATCTCACGGCAGGTCTGGGCGGTGATGCCTTTGTTCTGGCTGGACTCGGTTGTCAAATGCAGATGCTGGAGCGCAACCCCATTGTCCACAGCCTGCTCTCTGATGGCTTACAGCGCGCATGTCTTGAAGGTCTGGGTGATACTGAGCTGGCGGAGATTATGACCAGAATGAGCCTGCTAGAAGGGGACTCAGCAGCCTATTTAAACGCTCTGCCAGCAGATCAGCTGACCGATATTGTTTATCTTGACCCTATGTTTCCCGAGCGCAAGAAAAGCGCCAAGGTAAAGAAGGAGATGCAGGCCTTTCACGGCATAGTGGGTGCGGATGAAGATGCGGCGGCGTTACTTGATCTGGCTCTATCGCGCGCCCGTTACAGAGTGGTGGTTAAACGCTCGGCCAGTGCGGGATATCTTGCTGATAGACAGCCTACCTATAGTCTGGAGGGCAAGTCGACGCGCTTTGATGTGTTTGCCCTGCAAAAATTACCCATCTGAATGCAGACTTCAAACCCGCTTTACTTGCGCATGGCTAAATAATTGCCCGATGCAGCCAATACAAATCCCGTTACCGCCAACAGGGTCCATTGGTAGTCTTCAAATATTGTTGACAATATAATCGCCACAAAGGGAATCAGTAACCCACTGTAACCTGCCTTTTCCGGGCCAATTAAAATAAGCAATTTAAGGTAGGCACCAAAGGCCAAGATTGTTCCGAAGGTTGATAAATACACTAGAGAGGCAGTGTATTCGAAGCTACTGTCGTAAGAGAATGTAGCGCCAGTAACCAGGGCAATAATGAGTAGTGCAGCCGTGCCATAGAGAGTTCCCCAGGCATTAATGGCCCACACTGAAATTCCTGTATTGCCATTTCTTGTGGCCACTATATTTCCCAGGGATGCGGTAAATACTGCAGCAAGTGCAAATAACGCGCCTTTAATAGCGCCGCTATTGGATTCGCTTTCAAATTTGGTTAGCTCAGGATAGAACAGCATACAGATGCCAGACAGACCGATAATGCCACCGACAACGGTTTTAATGTCAATCCGGCGCTTTAGAAATATCCGCGCATTAATAATATTAAAAAATACGATCAGAGAGAAAAGCACCGCAATAATCCCGCTGGGCAGAAAGGTCTCCGACCAATAGATCATCCAGTAATTAATTCCAAACAGAGAAACGCCCTGAGCAACCATAAAGCGATGATTGCCTGGTTTCAGTGCCAGTGGAATGCCGCGCCACTTGCACCAGCCGAAGAGCAGCGCTGACGCCAGGGCCATACGATAGATCACTGAAATTAGCGGATCCACCTCACCCAGCTGAAAAGTAATGGCGATCCAGGTCGAGCCCCAGATAAGTACCGTTGAGGCATAGAGGAATAGGCTAGTCTGGTTCACTGTGTAAACAGCTTGGCTAATAATCTCTGGTAGATTGACGTGAGGATATCAAGATCGGCGATATTTACGTTCTCATCGACCTGATGAATGGTCGCATTAACCGGTCCAAGTTCAACAACCTGGGTGCCCATAGGCGCAATAAAACGCCCATCGGAAGTGCCACCGGCGGTGGATAGCTCGGTTTCGATGCCGGTTACCTCTAGAATACTGGCAACGGCAGCTTCTACTAACGCGCCTTCAGCAGTAAGAAAAGCCTGACCACTTAGCTTCCAGTCCATTTCATAGTCGAGGCCATGCTTGTCGAGAATAGCCTCGGTGCGCTCGCGAAGTATCTGATCGGTTAATGCGGTCGAGAAACGAAAGTTAAAAGTGACTTGCAATTCGCCGGGAATAACATTGGTTGCACCGGTGCCGCCATGGATATTGGAGATTTGAAAGCTGGTAGCCGGGAAGAATTCATTACCCTCATCCCAGACCTCAGCCACAAGTTCGGTGAGTGCTGGCGTGGCACTGTGAATCGGGTTGCTGGCCAGATGGGGGTAGGCAACATGGCCCTGCTTACCTTTAATGCGCATGACACAGCCCAGTGATCCGCGGCGACCATTTTTAATCACATCACCACAGCGGGTCGTACTGGAAGGTTCTCCCACCAGACAGTATTCAGGGGTAATGCCTTGTTCTTGGAGCCATTCAACGACTTTTACAGTGCCATTGCTGGCAATACCTTCCTCATCACTGGTGATTAAAAAAGCAATGCGGCCGCTGTGGTTGGGATGTTCGGCAACAAACTGTTCGACGGCGACAACCATCGCGGCCAAAGAGCCTTTCATATCGGCGGCACCGCGACCATAGAGCTGACCGTCTTGCTCGGTGGGTTCGAAGGGTAGGTGAGTCCAGTCGCTTTCTGGGCCTGTGGGCACTACATCGGTGTGGCCGGCAAAGCATAGAATAGGGCCCGATTGACCCCGCACCGCCCAGAAGTTATCGACGTCATCAAAGCGTAGATGCTCAACCACAAAGCCAATGGCTTCCAATCGCTCGATCATTAGCTGTTGACAGCCCTTATCGTCCGGTGTGACCGAAGAGCGAGAGATAAGCTGTTTGGTTAATTCGAGAGTGGCAGAGTGCATGATAGGGGCCCTTTAAGTAATGGCTCCATTGTAGTGGCCAATTGTTTTTCAGGCTATATGCGGGCCGAACTGTTTTGCTGCTATTTGTAATAATAATTAAAAACAACAGGCACAAAAAAAGGCTCTAACTGAGCCTTTTTTCATTTGCATTACTTAGTTTGTAAATTTTGTTTTCAGCGAGTACCGATTTGCAGATCAGACTTGCGTCGAACAATCCCGAACAGGCCAATAATTACTGAGCCGAACAGGAATATGGCGCTGGGGATAGGTGTTGCTATGGGTGCTGCTGACGCAAAAAAATCAAATTTTCCTGCGCTGTATAGGGTCATGCTTTTACTCCAGTCATAGCCTATGTAGCGGCCATCAGTGGCGTCGTTATAATAAGACTGGGCGCTTACACTTAAAGTGTCTTTCTTGCCCATTATTTTCCATACAGCCTGATTGATGGCTGCATTCAATTGTTTAGTGCTTTCGTCTATAGCCTCGCCGAGGCTGAGAATGCTAAATAATCCACCAATCTGGCTATATTTTTCTATATCAGGTTTTTTTGCATTCTTTGCTTTCTTTAGTTTTTTACCATTGCCAGCACTATTTTTAACGTCATCATAGGCGTTTATCGTCGCTGTATAGATAACGCCTGCGCTTGGGTTTGACTTGGTTGTGATGATCATTGCATGGGAGCTAACACCGTCAATAGTCATATTATGTGCACCCGCGCCATCAGTAGATGTACCAGCGTCTTCGTAGGTAATTGCAACGGTTCCAGCGAAAGAGGGCGACGTTATTAGTAGTGCGAGACTCGCGCCAGCAAATAGCTTGAATAGCCCTTTGGCGTTAAATTGAGTATTGATTCCCATGGTATATCTCCCTATTAGCATCCTGCCAACACAAATATTTGAAACAGTTCTTGATAGGGGAGATTCTATGCATGGATGATATTGCTGCAACCAGACCGCGTTAAAAACGCGAACTGGTTATCGTTTTTTCTTCAACTGCGACCTTTTTAACGCTAATTCAACCTACTGAGGCCGCAAACAGCCGTAATTTGAGTATCAGGTTTGATCGCGGAGCTGTGCAGTCCAGAGTTCAAAATAGCGGGCTTTTTTGGCCAGTAACTCGCGGTGGGAGCCCTGTTCGACAATGCAGCCATGGTCCATGACGACAATTCTATCGGCATCGACAATAGTGGATAGACGATGAGCAATAACCATGCTGGTATGTCCCTGTGAGATCTCCTGCAGTGCGGAGAGGATTGAACGCTCAGATTTACTGTCCAGTGAAGAAGTAGCCTCATCAAACACCAAAATAGGCGGGCGTTTTAATATAGTTCTGGCGATAGCGACGCGCTGCTTTTCTCCGCCAGATAATTTTAACCCGCGCTCACCGACAACAGTCTCAGCGCCATCGGGCAGTTCGGCAATAAAGCTCTGCAGATGAGCAAGCTTGATGGCCTGCAAAACCTCTGCGTCTGATGCTTCGGGATTGCCGTAACGTATATTTTCAAAGATGCTCTGGTTAAACAGCACCGTGTCCTGGGGCACTATGCCAATCATCTGTCGCAGAGAGTGCTGACTTACCTGACTAATATCCTGCCCATCAATCAGTATGCTGCCCTGACTGGGATCGTAGAATCGAAACAGTAGTTTGACTAGGGTTGATTTACCCGCGCCGCTGGCGCCAACAATGGCGACTTTCTCGCCGGCACGGATCTCAAAACTAAGGTCTTTAACAATAGGGCGGTCTGGTCGGTAATGAAAAGATACCTTATTAAAGCTGATAGCCCCCTTGGTTATCTCAAGGTCAGGAGCATTACTAACATTTTTGACGCCAGAACTGAGTTCCATTAGGGCAAACATATTTTCGATATTGGCCATGGAGCCCTTGATTTCTCTATACACAAAACCCAAAAAATTTAACGGGATAAAGAGCTGCATCATAAAGGCATTGATCAGGACAAAGTCACCAATGGTCATGGTGCCCTCTGTAACCCGCTGGGCGGCCAGCCACATCATAGCGGTCATGGCGACGGTGATAATGAGTGCCTGACCGGCATTTAAACTGAGTAGCGACAGGCGATTTTTGCGCCGGGCCTTTTCCCATGTTTTTAAGGCTACGTCGTAGCGATTGGCTTCATAGTCTTCATTGGTAAAGTATTTAACGGTTTCGTAGTTAAGTAGACTGTCGATTGAGATGGTACTAGCCTGTGAATCTGCCTTCGCCGCTTCACGGACAAACTGGGTGCGCCAATCGGTGGTGACCATGGAAAAGAGAATATACAAAACCACAGAACTCATGGTGATAGCCGCAAACGCAATGCCGTAGTTATAGAACAGCAAGCCGATCACCAGGGTTATTTCTATTAGGGTAGGGGCAATGTTAAAGACGAAAAAGCGCATCAAGAAACTGATGCCATTAGTGCCTCGATCAATATCTCGCGATAGGCCACCGGTGCGACGATTGAGGTGAAAGTCCAAATCCAGACCGTGAACATGCTTGAATACTTGCAGGCCAATGCGTCGCAGTGCGCGCTCGGTGACACGGCCAAACACCGTATCTCGGATTTCACCCAGCAAAATCATCGACAGGCGAGCAAAGCCATAGGCGATAATAAGTGCCACAGGCACCACCAGTAAACTTTCGGCAGGCAGTCCGCTGCTGCTGTCCATACCCAGACCATCGACGATGTATTTAAGCAGGAAAGGCCCGGTAACACTGGCAGCTTTAGACAGTACTAGGCAGGCCAGCGCAATGCCGATGCGTGTCTTGTACTCCAGCATATAGGGCCAGATAATTTGAAAGACTTTCCAGTTGATTTTTCTGTCGGCATCAACAGCATAGTTGCCAGGTTGCATAGGTTAGCTCGGTTGGTAATAGGGGGGCAGTGGATGTGCAATGCCTGTTTTAACCTAGGTTCTGTGCTGAAACCAAGCTAAAACGCTAACAGATACGGATTAACTAATAAGTTGGTCTTTTGCTGCATTAATTTTTGCTGCCAAATAGTCACTGCCGCCGCGATCTGGGTGCAAACGTTGCATCAGACGCTTATGAGCCTTAATGATCTCTTCTTTGGAGGCATTGGCCTCAAGTCCGAGGATTTTATGGGCTTCGTCGTTGGAGATATCTGAGAAATTACCTGCTTGATAATTATCGTTGGTCTGTTCACCGGCGCCATTACGCATTAAATAGGCCTGCAGCAACACAAAGGATTCTCGGTCAGCAGCCCGAAATTCTTCAGACAGTGCTTTGAGCTGCTCGGGGTTTAATTCAGACAGGCGCTTGCCGGTAAATTCACCCTTGAGCACTTCGCCATCCATTTTCTTGCTGGCAAAATTAATCTCTACCTTTAATGAGCTGGTGCCAAATTGGGATGGACTGGTTTTAAATCGACTGAGAATTCGCAAGATTGGAAGAGCACGCAGACCAAAACCCAGCACCAGCTTGCCGACGGGTATCAGAGCAGCTAGTCCAGCACCCAACCAGTGCATACGCCCAGTTGCTACTAAGATTATCGATGCCCCCAGAACACCCCAGAACGCCGTGCGCCAAAAAAAGGGTCGTCGCTCTTCTGGCGTTAAACGCTTAACCGTTGACCACCAGTACCACAGTGAGAATACGATGGCGACGAGGAGGAGTAATCTAGGCATAGTGAGTAGCTGCGGTTGGGAATCAGAATCCCTAACAATACCTTTTTATTGGCCCTGGGGCGAGTCAATCGGCTGAGTAATCGGTGATTAACTGACCTGAGTGTGACATTTTGACTATTATAAAATCTTGACGCTAAGCTGCTCCATTTGCGGAACTTTAGTCATGTCTTTCACTGGCAGAATCAGGCTCCTCGCAGGGAGCGCATGAGATGAATATAGTCGGACCCACAGTTAAACAAATTCGTGAAAAACAACGGTTAACCCAGGAGGCCTTGGCTGCCCGCTGTAATCTT
>Ga0208148_1000368_pt1 | contig 17662 bp, 23 predicted proteins | sample DEB08_DNA_16_FD_184525 | JGI IMG/M metagenome (GOLD analysis project Ga0208148, IMG submission 184525) | Aqueous microbial communities from the Delaware River and Bay under freshwater to marine salinity gradient to study organic matter... | ecosystem: Environmental > Aquatic > Marine > Coastal ...
AGTGTTAAAGATTTAGATAAGGAGAAGTAATATGAAAGGTCAAACACATGGCGGTAAAGGTAGTGCAGCTCGTGACGTAGACAGTGAGGCTTACGGTAATAACTTTGATAGAATCTTCTGCTCGAAATCAAACGGTGAGCACGACCAAGAAAAAGAAATAGATCCAGTAACATCTACTGACTTCGGTCACACTAACTGGCGACCAGCTAACGGAGGATTAGCTAGACCTTATACACTGCATGGTTGTGAATATCTTCTTATGTATAATTTACAGACTGGTAAGGAAGACATCTTTAATATAACCGAAGATAGGTTTGAAACAATGGAAGAGTATTGTGCTAGGAGGTAGGAAGGCTTGGAGGTTATGGGCTTTAAGCCTCGGTGAAAGAGCAGGGGATAGTGATAAGGAAGCAGACACAGTTGCACTAATAAGAACTTTGTTAGCTGTAATAAATGTCTTGACTTGCTTCCTTATATCATGTAACATACTACATCAATGGGGGATTATATAATGATAGAGACAGGCTTAGAACATTCAATAGGTAACATTGTTAATTGGCATTTCGAACGTAACTTAATTGCAGGTTCAGATGACAAGCAACAAGTATTAAAATTAATTCAGGAGGTAGGTGAGCTATCAGATAGTATATGTAAAAGTGCATGTCCCATTGACGACATCGGTGACATCATTGTAGTGTTAGTTAATATAGCAGAACGTAATGACATTTCAATTAAGGATTGTGTTGACCACGCTTACAACGACATTAAAGATCGTAAAGGTATGATGGTTGATGGCATCTTTATTAAAGAGTCTGACAACTTCGATCCCGATAGTATCGGAAACAAATAAACCAATTGGAGAAACAACATGAAAGCATTAGCATTAGTAAGTGTATTATTTTTAGCAGCTTGTAGTTCAGAAGATAAAGCACCACGAGTCGTAGAAGTTTTTGAACCAGCACCTATGCCAGTTAAGATTGAGATCGTTGAGACTAAAGCTGGCCCGCTAGTAATAGACACCACACCAGAACCTGTTGTCGTAGTAGTAGAAACTGTACCAGAACCTGTTGAGGTAGAGGTAGTAGAGCCTACACCAGAACCTGTTGAGGTAGAAGTAGAGGTGCAATTAGAACCTGCACCAGTAGTTGAAGAGACAGTAGAAATAGTAGTTGACAACACATACCAAATGTGATATACTCCACCCCTAAATTATTCAACAACCAATGAGGAAAATAGCATGGCGATTTTAGAAGGTACTGCATACTGGGTAAGTGCAACAACTCCGAACACTACGTTCGAGCCAGTGTACTCTGTAAACTTAGTAGTGGCTGATGATGTAGCTGAGAAGTTTCAGCAAGAAGGTTTTACTATTAAACAAATGGATGAAGGCCCAGCAATTGTTATTAAACGTAAGGTCAACGGCCCGTCAGGTATGATCCGACCTGCACCTAAAGTCTTTGACAAAGCTAAGAACCAATTGGATTGCACCATTGGTAACGGCTCACAAGTTAAGGTACAGTACAAGGCTTGGGAATCGCAATGGAAAGGTAAGACCTTTAAGGGTTTAGACTTTCAAGCAATGCAAGTTCTTAATTTAGTAGAAGTAGGATCACCCGATGGAGCTGAGTTCGACAGCTTCGATGACGCAGATATGGAAGGAGAATTTTAATGAATGTTTTAAATGTAGAAGGTGTCACTTACGACATAGATAAGTTAGATAAAGAAACGCAGATCGCTTGTGTACTTTTAAGTAAGGTGCAAGGTAATATTCAGGAAGCTACTATGGATCTTGATATTCTAACAGCGGCCTTGCTTCAACTAACTGAGAAAGTTAAAGATGAGTTGACCAATGACGCTATCGTAGAAGAGGAAGATGTACCAACCGAAGACTAACACCCTCACCCTAAACTAAGGAACCATTATGGGATTCGTACTTCACAACCAACCCTGCCACGATTGTGGCGGGAGCGATCCAGTCTCAGTAAACGATGACGGATCTGCTAAATGTTTTAGCTGCAATAAATATTTTAGGGACTATAGTACATCGGACGTACAACAACCGAAAGAGGATAACATCATCGAGTTTACTGTACAGAGTAACCATAGTAACGATGGCTTCGCACCATCCCGCAACTTTAATGCACTAACAGATAGAGGTATTAGTTTAGACACAGCTAAGAAGTATGGCGTTAAGAGTAAGATGCACAACGGTAAGATTGTAGATCACGATTACCCTTACTATATTAAGGGCGACGAGGCTGCATCTAAAATCCGTAAGGCAAACAAAGAGTTCATGTGGACTTCATCACCAAAGGGAGTTGGTCTTTTCGGAGAGCAGCTATTTAAAACAGGCGGTAAATTTATTACACTCGTTGAGGGCGAGTGTGATGCCATGGCCGCTTATGAATTACTAGGTAGCAAGTGGCCTGTTGTATCCATAAAGTCTGGTGCAGCAGGTGGTGCTGGAGATGTTAAGAATAGCTTAGAGTTCTTAGAGTCTTTCGACACTGTAGTTATTTGTTTCGACTCTGACACAGCAGGTAAGGATGGAGCTAGAGCAGTTGCTAAACTCCTCACCCCCAACAAAGCTAAGATCATGACGCTGCCAGAGGGTGTCAAAGATCCTAATGATATGCTCAGAGATCGTAAGCACTCAACGTTTGTCAATTGTTTCTGGGATGCTAAGGTCTATACCCCAACAGGTATCATGAACTTATCCAACCAGCTAGATGAGTACAAACGTTTACGTACAGAAACCTTACCGTCTATCCCGTACCCTTGGCGTGGTCTTAACGACAAGCTAGAAGGTATGAGAGCCGGTGAGCTTATTACTTTGACAGGCGGCACTGGTCTTGGTAAGTCTTCTGTGACACGAGAGCTAGAGCATTGGCTTATCAATCAGACTGACGACAACGTAGGTATCGTAGCTCTTGAAGAGAACTGGATGCGTACTGCTGAGGGTATCATGGCTGTTGAAGCTAACGCCAAGCTACACTTAGACAGCGTTAAGAATGATATAGGTGATGAGCAGCTCGAACGTTATTACCGCAAGGTCTTCATGGGAGAGAACGAGGGACGTGTTTGGATTCATGCTCACCTTGGTGTTACTCACTTAGATGACATCTTCAGTAAGCTACGCTACCTGATCGTTGGTTTAGATTGTAAGTGGGTAGTAGTTGATCACCTTCACATGTTAGTTCTTCAAGCCTTAGAGGGTGACGAACGTAAAGCTATTGATAGTATTATGCACAGGCTTAGATGTCTTGTAGAAGAGACAGGTGTATGTATGATTCTTGTATCTCACCTTCGTAGAGTAGAGGGTAACAGAGGACACGAGAACGGTATCGAGACAGGCTTGTCACACCTTAGAGGTTCACAGTCTATTGCACAGCTAAGTGATTGTGTAATTGGACTGGAAAGAAACCAGCAATCAGACGATGAGATAGAGGCATCGACCACCAAAGTTCGAGTTCTAAAGTCGAGATACACTGGTAACGTTGGTCTTGCTACAAGCTTGCAATACGATCAACAAACTGGTAGACTTAACGAAGTAGATGACTACGACCCCGATGAATTCACAGGTGAGGATGAGCTATGAGATTAGTATTTGATATAGAAGCTGACGGACTTGATCCCACTATGATACATTGCATCGTAGCCATTGACCCCGATACCAAAGAAGTTTATAAGTATGACCCGTCACAACTTCAAGAGGGCTTAAATCTATTAGCCTCTGCTGATAAGTTGATTGGTCATAACATTATAGGCTACGACATCCCAGCTATTGAGAAGGTAACAGGTCTCAATTTGAGCCACATCCAACTTGTAGACACCCTAGTTTTGTCAAGATTGTTTAAGCCAACTCGTGAGGGTGGACATGGCTTAGAGTCTTGGGGCTACCGCCTGAAGTTTAACAAGGGTGACTACGGTCAGAGTGAGGGAGCATGGGACAAGTACACACCAGAGATGTTAGAGTATTGTGTCAATGACGTTGAGCTTAACGTTAAAGTTTACAACGCTCTCAAGTTTGAGTCAAAGGGATTCACTGCCCAGTCAGTACGACTAGAGCATGAGGTCGCTAAGATTATAGACTTACAAAAGCGTAATGGTTTTCTACTCGACGTTGAGAAGGCTACGAAGTTAGTAGCTATGTTCGAAGAGAAGCTGGCTAACTTAGTTGTACAAGTCCAAGAAGTTTTCAAACCTAAAGTTATTATCCAGATGCTTACTGGTCAGCTCACTGCCGCTGGTAAAGTTTCTAAGATGAGTAAGGATCAACACGGCAAAGGTGTTCGCTTAACTGAAGAGGAGTACACATCTATGTGTGACATAGGTTCTAAGGGCATCATTGAACGTAGGACTTACATTGAGTTTAACTTGGGGTCACGTAAACAGATTGGTGAGTACCTGATTGAGTTTGGTTGGAAGCCTAAGAAGCATACACCTACAGGACAGCCCATTGTTGATGAGACTACACTTAGTAAGTTGACAAAAATACCACAAGCAGGGTTGATTGCTGAGTACTTAATGCTTCAGAAGCGATTAGCTCAGGTCAACAGTTGGTTAAAAGAAATGACTGATGACTCAAGAGTACATGGCTACGTCAATCCTAACGGCGCTGTGACAGGACGTATGACACACTCACATCCTAACATGGCACAGGTTCCTAGCTCTAACTCTCCTTACGGTGAGGAGTGTCGGGGCTGCTGGGTTGTACCACCTAAACATAAACTCGTAGGTATCGATGCTTCTGGGTTAGAACTTCGAATGCTTGCACACTATATGAACGATGAGGAGTACACAAATGAAATCCTTAACGGAGACATTCACTCAGCCAATCAGCGACTTGCTGGTTTGGAATCAAGAAATCAGGCAAAGACTTTCATCTATGCACTCTTGTACGGAGCAGGAGATGCAAAGCTTGGGAGTGTGGTTGGACGAGGCAGAGACGCTGGCACGAAACTTAGAAGACAATTCTTTGATAATCTGCCATCATTTAAAGCTCTTACGACACGAGTTCAAAGCCAAGCTAAAGGAGGATTCCTCAAAGGCTTAGACGGCCGTAAGCTAACTGTTCGTTCCCCTCATGCAGCACTCAACACTCTATTCCAAGGAGCCGGTGCGATAGTAATGAAGCAAGCGATGGTTACTTTCAATCAAGCTATAGAGTCTCAAGTCTTACGAGCTAAGTTTGTAGGTAACATTCACGATGAGTGGCAGTTAGAGTGTCACGAAGATGATGCACATGCTGTAGGTAAAGCAGGTGTTGAGGCGATTAGACAGGCTACTCACCTCTTAAACTTAAACTGCCCTCTCGATGGTGAGTATCAAGTAGGGAATAACTGGTCGGAGACACACTGATGAAACAATTAACGTTCGACATAATGTTAAACGAACATTCAGATCTTGGAGATGATGATGGAAAGACATGTAGCAAGTGTGAAGAATATCTGCCGCTTAATAGTTTTAACTTTGCTTCTGGTGGCAACTACTTACGAGCTGAATGTAGGTCGTGTAACAACGAAATGCAAAAAGTCAGAAAAGTTTTACGTGCTGAACATGGTATGCCGTCTGAGAATTATAGGTGTCCGATATGTGAAGGAACCGCTGATATGGTAAAGGGTACAGGTAACACCCGTAACGGATCATGGGTACTAGATCATTGTCACAACACACAGGAGTTTAGAGGTTGGTTGTGTCACAAATGTAACCGAGCACTTGGCGGCTTCAACGACAACACACACACTTTAATTAATGCTATTGAATATCTTAGAGGCGAGAAATAATGAGCAAGCTATCAAACGTAGTACCTGACATCTACAAACATCTTAACTCTTTATCTAACGGCACAGCCTTGCCGCTCAGTGATGAAGAGATTAATACCACCACGGAAAGTATCCGTGAGGTGCTAAAGTCTTGGGCAACTCCTAGAGCTAAAGATACTAAGTTCCATCTACGTATGTCTAATGTAGGTAAAGCAGCACGACAACTGTACTACGAAAGCAAGAAAGAAAAGGGAGCACCCTCTAACATCGATGCACCTACGCAGATTAAGTTCTTGTACGGTCATCTCCTAGAAGAGATTGTTCTTATGTTAGTGCGTATGGCAGGACATAAGGTTACAGATGAGCAGAAAGAGATTGACGTAGAAGGTATCAAAGGTCACATGGATTGTAAGATTAACGGTGAGGTAGTTGATGTTAAGACTGCATCACGGTTCGCCTTCCAGAAGTTCCAGAGTGGGCGACTACCTAACGATGATCCCTTCGGCTACCTTGCACAGCTTTCAGGATACGAAGAAGCTGAGGGTACGTATGAGGGTGGCTTCTTGGTTATGAACAAAGAGAGTGGTGAGTTATGTATGTACACTCCCGAACAAGAAGATAAGGTTGACATCGTTGCTAAAATTAATTACCTCATCCCTGCATTAGAGCTTGACAATGAGCCGGAAAGATGTTATAGTCCTATTCCAGATGGGGTAAAAGGAAACATGAAGCTTCCTAAAGATTGTAACTGGTGCGAGTTTAAGTTTAAGTGTCATGCCGATGCGAACGATGGCGAAGGTCTACGTACTTTCAAATACTCAAACGGCTTATCGTATTTAACTAAGGTAGTCAACACACCAAAGGTGGATGAATTATTATGAACGGAAGAAAAGCAAAACAAATTAGGGCGCACGTTGATACAGTATCAGTCGCTTGGATTCGAGGGTTGCTGAGTGAAGAGGAAGCTGCGAAGGTGAACAAAGATAATTATAAAGCTTCGCTCCCTAAGAAGCCTTATGTATATTTAAAACAAGCAGTCCGTTTAAATGCTTTCCATCCTCGATGGGTAGCTAAGAAGATTAAGAAGATTTTAAAGCGTGACCCATCAACAGACATTCAGTCAATAACAGTAGGTGATATAGATGAAACTAAATAAGAAAGATCTTAGCGCCGAGGACATGTTAATTGGTGTAGGCATGTGGCTACTTGAACGCCCTGATCGAACCACCGCTGACGTAGACGATGGTTACTTAGCTGACCTACTATTAAAGTTAGAGCATGTGTTAGCTGCTAAGAGGGGGTCTATCCATTAATAAATTTACTAAGATGAAACGTGGCTACCGAAAACCTAGAGTAGCCCGACCCAAGGAGAAGGATGTACCGAAAGGTTATGACTCTAACTGGGAATGTGAGTTACACCAAGGGATCTTAGATGGTTGGTCGTTCCACACGGATAAAGTTTCTTATACAATCGAACATAAATATGAACCAGACTTTTTGAGGGAGATAGATGGGAAGAAAATATTACTGGAGGCCAAAGGTAGATTTTGGGACTTCGCAGAGTACACTAAATATATCTGGGTTGCCAAAGTATTGCCCTCAGACACAGAGTTGGTGTTTTTATTCGCTAACCCCAACGCCCCAATGCCAGCAGCAAAGCGAAGAAAAGATGGAACCAAAAGATCCCACGGAGAGTGGGCTACAGCAAACAACTTCCGATGGTTCAGTGAAGACACCATCCCAGACAACTGGATTAACCCGACTAAGAGAGAGACCTTTGATGACAAATAAATATTATAAGTTCGACTTTGACAGCTCAGAAGATGTACTTAAGCCTATAAATGCAAATGACTTTGATAGTATAGATGAGTTTATAGATGCTTTAAACTCCGCTGCGTATGGTGAGACTCAACGCTTTGATGATATGGAAAAGGAAAGGTTGAAGGAGCTCAGAGAGCCTGACTATTATAAACAGGAGGAATCCGTTGAGAAGCATATGGCAGGGGAGGCAGGGCAAGGGCCGGTCGATACGTTCTTGGAAGAGTTCAGACTAGACGACCCAGTAAATAATCCTGAGCACTATACTATTGGTAGCATTGAGACTATTGATTACATTACAGATGTGTTAGGTGAGTATCACGCAGCTATCTTTTGTCACGGTAATGTGTTAAAGTATACAGGTACTAGGTTGTTCGGTAAGGGCAAGCCTATTCAAGACGCTAAGAAAGCTGTATGGTATCTCAACAAAATGATTGAGCTACTTGAATTCACTGAAGACACTAACTGGTAGGGCTTGCAATGGACGACAGTAGAAAAGATGAGAGACGTGATCGCTTTGACCGTAAGAAGAAATTCAATAAAGTGCAAACGTCTTCCAAGCTAAAAGCTGTGAGACGTAAAGAAAACAAAAACCTTAAAACACAAATAGAGAGAGAGTTATTAGAATGATGGATTCATATCAGCAGTACATCCACAAGTCACGATATGCACGATGGCGTGAAGATGACAATCGTCGTGAGACGTGGGCAGAAACAGTTCAACGCTATGTAGATTTTTGGTATGATCGTGGACAGATTGATCTTGCTACTTCTGATCGTATCTATGATGCTATCTATAATTTAGATGTTATGCCTTCTATGCGTTGCTTAATGACAGCAGGTGAAGCCCTTGATCGTGACAACATGGCAGGCTTTAACTGTTCTTATGTTGCAGTAGATCATCCAAGAGTGTTCGATGAGATCTTATATGTACTGATGTGTGGTACAGGTGTAGGCTTCTCAGTTGAACGTCAATCAGTAAATAAATTGCCGGAAGTGGCGGAGGAATTCAATGAAACAGATACTACAATCCATGTTAGCGACAGTAAAATCGGTTGGGCTAAGGCTTTCCGTGAGTTGGTTAGTCTTTTGTATACGGGTCAAGTACCTAGTTGGGATATTTCAAAGCTACGTGAGAAGGGTGCGAGGCTCAAAACATTTGGTGGGCGTTCTAGTGGGCCTGATCCTCTTGTTGCTTTGTTTCATTTTACTATTAATACGTTCCGCAAAGCTGCCGGTCGTAAGCTAACGAGTATTGAATGTCATGATATTGTTTGCAAGATTGCTGAGATTGTTGTCGTTGGTGGTGTTCGTCGCTCTGCTCTTATTAGTTTGTCTAACTTATCTGATGACCGTATGCGTCATGCTAAGTCTGGTCAATGGTGGGAGACTGATACGCAACGTGCTCTCGCTAACAACAGTGCGGTCTATGATGAGCGTCCTGACTTCGAAACCTTCTTAGAGGAGTGGGTCTCTTTATACAAATCTAAAGCAGGCGAGCGTGGTATCTTCTCCCGAAAGGCTGCAAAGAAACAGTCAGCCCGTCACGGACGTAGAGATATTGAGCACGACTTCGGCACCAACCCATGCAGTGAGATCATCCTACGCTCTGCACAGGTTTGTAATTTGTCAGAAATAGTGGTTCGTAGTACCGATACGTTCGAGAATTTACTACGCAAGGCTGAGATTGCTACTATCTTAGGTACGCTACAGTCTTCGTTGACCGACTTCCGCTACGTTCGTAACATCTGGACGAAGAACACAAAAGAAGAATGTTTACTTGGTGTTAGTATGACAGGCATTATGGATCACGCTGTCTTATCAGGCAGACAGAAGACTGGTGCATGGTTTGAACAGTCAGGGTACGATGAGCTACCTGAGATCTTAGAAGCCTTGAAAGCTAAGACAGTTGCGGTTAACGAAGTCTGGTCAACACGTTTAGGTATCAACCAGTCTACGGCTATTACCGCCGTAAAACCTTCAGGTACTGTCTCTCAGTTAGTCGATAGTGCGTCAGGTATCCATGCCCGTTTCTCTCCGCAGTACATTCGGACAGTACGTAGTGACGGCAAAGATCCTATCTCAGAGTTCCTCAAAGACGCTGGAGTCCCTTGGGAGAAGGATGTAATGAATGAGGATAACTATGTGTTCTCATTCCCTATCAAAGCTCCTACTGGATCTACAAGCGTTGATGACCTTAACGTACAGCAGCAGTTAGACTTATGGGAGATCTACCAGAACCATTACTGTGAGCATAAGCCTAGTGTAACCATCTACTACTCGGACGAAGAGTTCTTAGCAGCAGGACAGTGGTTATGGGATCGGTTAGATAGTTGTTCAGGTATTAGTTTCTTACCACGTACAGACCATGTGTATCAGCAAGCACCGTATACAGCTATCACACCTGAAGCGTACAAAGAAGCCTTGGCTCTAATGCCTAAGACTATTAACTGGGATGACCTTGGTAAGTTTGAAACTGAGGATACTACTACAGGAACGCAAGAGCTTGCTTGTGTAGCGGGGCAGTGTGAGATATGAATAAGTCAAAGATTAAAATGTTTTTTCTTGGGTTGCTTCATCTTATTATCTCGCCAGTCTACATACCTGCGATGATACTGTGGGAAGAAAGAGATGCAATTAAAGATTATTACGCTCAATGTTTTAGAGCAATAACATTTAGGGAACTATAATGACTAAGACAAAGAGAAGAAAACTCAAAACATTCATTCAAGATAATCGAGATACCTTTGAAATGTTTGCATGGTTTTGGGGAGCTAACACATTGATGGCTATCTTCTTTATTATTGTTTACAAATCAATGATGGGAAGTTGTGTATTATGAGTAATAAACAAGAAGGGAATCTAATATCTTTCAAGCTCCTTGTAGACAAAGGAGGGGTTGTCGTTACTGAACTTAGCGGCATCCCCGACAAGGACATGTCTAAGGTCTTTAAAGGCGACGACCTAGTATTGATGAGGGCTTTGTTGAGGCTGTGCAATGATAAGCTACAGCCCCTACATAGTCAGTTAGAGAAAGAACTAGATGCCCTCAACCACGTTACCACTTAGCTTTGTCAGCCCAGTAAGCCGCAGACATCTTCCCCTTTGCAATGTTCTTAGCGTGTCTAGCTTTAAAGCTGGCACGTTTTGCTTTCATACGGGCAGACTCTCCGGCTTTTGGTTTACCTGCCGTACTCGCTCCCTGTTCTCCAAAGCGTATAGTCTTTGTTTTATCCCCCACCTTAGCTACAACCACATGTGATTTAGTCTTGTGGCTTGGAGTTCTTTTAGGTTTATTATATCCTGAGACTCCTGCGTTCTTTAACTTAGAATCTTTTTCTTTAGCTGTGCTCATGCTTTACGCTCCTGTGTACTCATGCTTTATCTTTTACCGCCCGGAGTAAAATAGAAACCTATTATAGCTCCCAGAGTGGTGATTGAGACAAGAGAAATATGTCCTGTCGTAATGGCTGTCGTGATGCCTTGGTCGATTGGCATTCTATAGAGTCCCCACAGGATGCTGATTTCTTTTGCTTGCTCTGGTGGTATGAATGTGATGAGTTCGACTGTTGGGTAGAGGGTACAGAGAATTGAAACTGTGGCAAAGTTGAGCATCCCGATAAGAGCAATAATCCTACGAGTAGTACGGGTAAATATAGTTGCTTCTGGGTCATTGCTTGCGTCTCCGAATATAGCCTTTTGAAACTCAAGATCAGCGCCTTTCATCTGCATATCTCGAATCAGTTCTCTTTTAGCCTCAGCTTCCTTGGCTTCGTTGCGGGCCTGTACAGCTCCGCCAAGCATTTTCAGCATCGAACCCATGCCGGTAGCACCGAGGGTCGATAGTAACATTGTAATTAATCCAAACATATTAAACCTCTACTTTAAGCTCTTCTATTTTTAATACCCAAGTTGTAGGTATTGCAATATGAGCGCCTCCCTCGTTTAATTCCCCGTCATCTTCGACTATCCTTGAACGCATAACAATTACTTTGTTGTCATCCTGATGAATTAGCCAGCCTACCTCTTGACAAGTGGCGGGTTCGTGTGCTACAATATCTTCTATTCCAGTCCACGCCCCATCACTGTCTTGAGCGTCCTGCCAAGTCAACCGTACCATAGGTATGTTGTCTATGTTCATTAAGTCTCCTTTTATTTTATACTTTCCAAGCAATTTCTTTAGTCATCCTTGATGTCATAGATTTTGCAACGTTTCTTTTAATTATGTTAGTAGTGTGGAAAGTTACATCAGTATCTGTAAGCGCCATAGCTTCATCGAAAGTAGCTGTAGGTGCGTATTCAAATAAAGTTGTGTCTCCTAGTTTTTCTAAACCATAATAATAGTTATTATCTATGAGCACTTCGTCAAGATCGGCAGCGTTTATATTTAGGATAATATATTCTTCACCGTTTGTACGGACATCACCTAGATATACAAAGCTATTTCCAATAACTTCAATATCGTTAGTAACTCCGTTATGTAATCGGATACAAGTGCCTTCTTCTTCTATAAAGAAAGTGTTGTTTTTTATAACACCGTTATTGCTTTCAATCACATAAATACTAAGTGGTATATCGTCGCCGCCAGCGCCAGTGTTGTTATTTCCTGCATTTTTAAATATGTTGTCCTCGATAACAAAGGGAGTATTTTGCATATCATTTAAGAGAAGAAAATCTTGATACTTTTCAAATTTATTACCAATACAATTAAACTCAGTGGCTTTCATACTTGTTGTATCAAGTACTTGGTTTGAGTTGTTATTTTGCATTTCAGCATTACCTACAAAAGTATTATAATTAAAATTAACTACAGCGGTATTTTCAGGGAAGTTAGTTGACCTGTAAAACTCTATAGTATCACCCCTACCTGTATTATTATTAAACGTATTTCCTATTATATTTATAAGGCTTGTTGTTCGTCCTGCTTGGGTGGTGGTAGCAGGTCTAAATGTGTCTATTATTCTGTCTGACTGAATATTCGTAGCTTCAAAGTTAAACGTGTTCCCAATAAAGTGCATCTCATTAAAATACTCAGGCTGGATAACTATAGTATCGCCAGACATACCATCTGAAAAAGTATAATTAACTTTATTCTTGCTGAAAAATAGTTGTGACAATTGATTGTTAACTGCGTTCTGCCTACCTGCAAAAGAAAACATAGATAATCTATCATCATTGGTTGTGGGAGCAACTAAATTAAACGTATTATTTTCTACGACTACTCCTATTTGATTAGAAAGAGTAAGTGCTTTCTGATCTACAATATTAAACTCACAATTCCTTATTTCGACTGAAGCTATATTTGATAGGGCAGCATAGACTGCACCTCGAACTATATCAATTTCTGTACCTAGTTGTGTAAAAGTGCAGCCGTCAACTATAAACTTATAGAAAGTAGAAGCACTGTTAGATTGTGTGTTATATATAAAGCTTTGACTTACAGCAGTGGTAGCGCCATTTCTGAATTGTATGTTCTTTACAGTATACACGTCATCGTTGCTACTACCGTTGACATTATTAAACCCTAACAAATAGTGTTCATTTACAGGCATCTCAAACACTACAGTTTCATCTCCATACGCCTCTATAGAAATATGCTCAGTAGGAGTATCAAACTCCATGTAAATTAAAGTTTCAGCTACAGGGCCATAAGATAGCTCAGTTGTATAAGTCCCTGCCCTAAAGAATATTTTATCTGCGGGGGTAAAAGCTCCTATTGCTTGAACCGAAGCCATAGTAGCTTTAGGTGTGCTTAACGACAGCCCGTTATTCGAGTCGCTGCCTAAAGGAATGGAAGTGCTGTTATACAGCTCAAAAGCTAAGCAAGGGTCGGACTGTGCTCCAGCAGCATACGTGCTCCACACTGCTCCATCACTAACTTGATAATAAGTGCTTCCTGCTCCACCTATAGAACTGTTTGTGCTTTGATTATCATTAGGGTTTGTGAAGTGGTTTAAAGCATCTCTATCGTTAAATCTAAGCTCACTTGTAGCTACCCGTGTACCGCTCCCGTCTGTTGTAGACTGTACAACAGTGAAGGCCGCACCTAAGTTAGCTTGTGATAAAGTCGTGTTGAAATCAAAAACCACGTCTGTGTCAATACCGTTGTCATTATCAACCACTTGAGTATGTGTGGCGCTGGCAACAAGTAAGCTAGTACGTAATAGTCTTTCTGTTGGTGAATCATCTTCACTTGTGTTTTGATCATCAGGTATTGCGCCCATAGAATACACAGACAAAGTAGTTATATGCCCTGTTGTGTTTCTTACTTTGCGCATTGTGATACTATCAAACGAGTCTTTAGGTGTGTTATATACAGAAGCCCAAGAGTAAGTAGCTCCACCCACCCTATCAGTATGCGATACAGTAGCGCTAGGTGCCGCTACAGCAACTTCAGCATACTTCTGACCACCTTGAACTACACCTGCTTTAGCTATATAAAAATCAGTCATGATGACTCCTTATGTGAAACGAGTTTCGCTAATGTATGCTTTGCTTGATCCGATTGATGTAGTCTGATCTGTAGCCGATCCACTAATTTTGAATCTGTCACAAAGTACAAGCTCTTTAATAGTGTCAACTGAAAAAGTTTCAATGAGTACATAATCAGTACCGTTTAAACTTGCGTAAAGGTGTACGTTGGTATCGCCTTTTACGATCTGAATAACACCTTGACCGCCTGCATTTTTCATGTTAGGGTTAAATTCTGTACCTACTGCTAATTGTGTTGCCATAATGTGTTGCCTCTTATTGGTTATTAAATATCAAAGTCTGTGTTGGTAAAAATTATAACTGATTTAACCCAGTCTAAAACTCCCACCGCTTCTGTCGGACTGATTGCTCCGTCCTCAACGTGAGTTGTTATAAGTTCTAATATAGCCATATACATTGCGTCAGTCTTTCCGTCTGTACGTGCAAAGGCTTTGTGGTCTTTTATGTTTTTAATGTCAGGCAAATTATTCTCCCCGTTCCATATTGCGTGTATGCTGTAGTTTCTGTACTATTACAGCGGCAGAAAACATGGCATTAAGTTTATCATCGTTTAATAATTTATCTTGTAACTGTGCTCTATCCATATTATTAAGCTCATCTAAAGTATACCCAGCCGCTTGAGCTGCTTTCTGGCCGAACTGTCCGTTCTCTAATACACTTCTAGCTGTACTTTCAATTACTTGGAATAAACCTTGTGCGCCTGTTGAACTAACCTGACTTTCTTTAGGTAAGTTGCCACCAGCAGATTCAATTTTAGAAATATCAACCATGCCAGTTTTAAACTCTTCTTTCGGTAAGTTTAAATCAGCCATCTCATAATCAAAAGCTCCGCTTTCTAAGGCTGAGTTTACAGAATTTACTACTTCGCTTGTGACTTCAATATTCTGAGCTGCATTATAATCTGCAACTCGATCTTCAAGCGGGCGATCTTCAGCATTATAATCTCTAGCCCAGAATGTGCCACCTATCCGACCACCTTCATTAAACATCATGCGCTTATCTGCCTTATCAAACGTACTAGCATTGATAGATTTGTACTGCTCAGGTCGGAATAAGATATAAGAGTCGTCAGTCTTTTCACCTTTTAATGAAGGCTCGACCATGTTGCGATACTTAATAGAATCAAAACCCATGTCTTCTAAAAGCTTTTGTAGCTTTTTAGTTAGTGTCACTTGTCGTAAGCTACTTGTTAGTAACTGCTCTGAACTGTTAAAGATGTCAGGGAGCGCAGGAACTTCTAAAGCATCTACCATTAAGACATTTAATCTATCTTGGAATTTCTTAGGTATCTTCTTCCCCAATCCAGACTTGAGTGCGTCCATAAGTTGATCAGAAGATGAGCTTAAAAGGTTCTCTGCTGACCAGTTAGAAGCGTCTGTAGGGAAGACCAATGGGTTCTTAACGTTCACATAGCCTTTCATTATACTAACGCTAGGCATGTCACTAGAAGGCGCTAAGTCCATTGAGCCTACTTGATCTAGTTCATCTGGAGTTATGTTATCAAAGTCTACATCTTCCATAGTCATCCCTTCACGACGAGCCTGCTCATCTGCAAAGAACCTATCCATTTCAGAACGTTCCATTTTATCACCACCAGAGCCGGGGATTGATAACACGTCTTCAGCTTTACGGTCGTTGATTCCTCTAGCTGCCATGTAGTTTGCTTGGCCTTCAGTACCTACGTGTACACCCATTTCTCTAGGGGATACAAATGCTACCTCAAAGTCTTTTTCTGCAAAGTCAGAGATGCCTCGGAACTTAGGAGTCTTTTCAATAGATGATTCTAAAAAGCCTTCTAGGTTCTTTAACCTTACGTCTTCAGCTACTACATCTTCTTGACCTATCATAGTTTTAGGTGAATCAGCTTGCATAGACTTTAAAGTTGTCATCAGTTCAGCGTTATCAGAATTGTTAGCAATGTAGTTAGTTATAATCTTACGTCTACCTTCATCGGTAATTTCATCAGAAGGTATAAACTTACTATTCCTAGCAAAAATATCTACAACGTCTTCTAGTCCTTGTACCTGTTCTAACTTATCTGAAGGCGCTAACGTACTTACGTGTGCTTTAGACGCTTCACGGGCTTCAGTTAGATAGAAAGCAATATCTGCAAACAAGCTCTGGTCGGGATCAGCTTCATCGCCCATCTCAGCTTGATAACTAAAATCGTCTATCTCATCTTGAGTGTATCCACGAGAGATCTGGAAGTCTTCGCCGTATTCTCCATTACTCTTTTCCTGTATAGCTAAAGTTTCTTTAGAATAAGGCTTGACATCTTGATCCTTTTCCCTTAAAATAGTCTTCATACTTAACGCTATGTATTCCTCAAGCTCTTCTTCACCGCCAAACTCATCGGCTTGAGAGCCAGCAATAGCTCCGAAGTCAGCTTGGTCTGGGTCGTAGAACTCATCAGCCTGTCCTTTAGCGCCGCTTAAACCAGCAGACTCTTTAATACCATCGACTGCATCGTTAATTAATCGAGGGTCTAAGATGCCATCTGTTGCATCATTAATAGTTTCAGCTAAGTAACCTGAAAGCTTTGTAGCTCCTTTAGTTACAAGTGATCCAATACTGAATCCTTGTCGCTCTACTTTTTGAGGGTCTAGTTCGTCCATAAAAGCTGAGCCAGCTTGGTAGTTGTACGGCAAACCAGTAACTTTATTAATTCTTTCATCCGGTTCTTTAGGAGCGTTAGGTACTTCAACAACACCACCTTTAAGGAACTGTTGTCGTTGTATGTCATACTCGAACTTAGGAACAAAACCTTTTAAGTCTTTATCTCTTTTACGTAGCATGTCTTTATACTTACGCATGTTCTCAGGGCCAACTACAGTAGAGCCTGCCGCAAAGAAAGGAATCTTAGTGCCTAATACTTGATTATATTTACCGTAAGCTAAACCTAAAGCGTCAGTAGCTATAGGCCCAAAAGGTGCAGTAGCATATCCAGTCACTGTGCCTGAATACTTTGCAGCATCACTGGCCCGTTGTAAGTTATCAAACAACATACCGTTACCACCCCAACGCTTTATAGCTGAAAGACGAGCCTCTGTAGGCGTGGTGTCTCTTTCACTTTTACCATTACTGCGGTAGTAATTAGTCATCCGAGCTGTTTCAGTCATCAACAAACCAGCCATTGCCAACTTAGGTACGTTACGTCCTGCGTCTTTTGTTACAGCTTTAGCAGCCCCTTTAAGGATTGTGTTTGTAAATGCTGCTGGGTAGCCTAATAGTTGGAAAGCTATTGTAGTTCTAGGGTTAGTGTGTAGTAGCGGCTTTAAACCTGACATTGCAGAGGGCTGTAAGATTACTGAGTTAGTATATCGTGCAGCTCCGTTATTTATTTGACCAGTAAAAGCGTCTTCTTTTTTAGCGCCTCCTTTAAACCAAGCAATACCGTCATCAGGGTCGATGTTAAGTTCCAAGAGTTCGCCTCTTAAAGTCTCAATGCGTGGTGTAGGAGGTTGATTACCATGGATTGCAAGCTTCTCTATGTTTTCTTCAATCAAGTTCCGACCGCTTATATACGAAGTCGTCTGTACAAACTTAGTCCACTGATCTAGGAAGTTCATACGGAAAAACTTGTTGCTT
>Ga0208148_1000375_pt1 | contig 17502 bp, 34 predicted proteins | sample DEB08_DNA_16_FD_184525 | JGI IMG/M metagenome (GOLD analysis project Ga0208148, IMG submission 184525) | Aqueous microbial communities from the Delaware River and Bay under freshwater to marine salinity gradient to study organic matter... | ecosystem: Environmental > Aquatic > Marine > Coastal ...
ACTGGTTTATTTGCATCGCTTGTATTATCGACATTAGGTAAACCAACAGCCGTTTTATCCAAAGCTACAAAGGTCTTATCACCTCTGTAATATTCTGAAGTTGTGCCTGCTGCAATTACATCTTCTTTTAAATCTAAAGCTGATTGCAAATCGGTTTGACTGGATAAAGTTCCAGTAATGCCGCCCCAAGCTGCTGAAGATGAAACCGTTAAATCACCAGAACCCAAAAGAGTTTCACCGTTGACCGATTTAATATTTGTTTGATTGACCAGCGTTGCTTGCTTGCCGTCTATCTGCGTTTGAATAGGTGATGTAACACCATTTAATTGAGCAAATTCAGCATCTGTTACGCTGCCATCTGTTAAGTTTGGTACTCCGTCAATTAGTTCTGCGAATTCGCTTTGCGTTGGTTTATCACCTGTTTGAAAGTAGCCTTTTAAGGTTGTTCTTGTTGCCATATTTTTTTTATTGTACTGTAAATGTATCTTCTATTATCCAAACTCCAATCCCATCTAATATAGTTGCATCATAAATAATTGAATCAGCACAACCTGTCTTCGCATATTTAACCGTAATGTCTAATGAAGCAGTCCAAGCCAACATCCTATCATTTTTGTCGATGTTTGGAGAACTTGGGGAAATTGAAATGTCTGTATCTAAATTATAATTAGTGTAATCTTTAAAGAGGTTACCATTTGCAAACTGGCCGATAACGTCTTGAATCATATCGAAAAGTTTCGAGTCAACTTCTAAATCGTCACTCCTGTCTTTGCTTGGGATATCAAAGCAAGTGATTAGAATAGTAAAGGTGACAAACCCTTTTCCGCTTTGGCTGCCTTGAGGCTCTACCAAAAGAGCAGGTAACTTGTCTGTCTTTGTATCTAATTGGATTGAATCGCCATAGTAAAATGAAGTGATTTGGGGATGCGCTGTTGCCAGCTCCTTAATTTCATTTACTACTTGGTAAAGTGTCTGCATATTAATAAAACGAAAAAAGTCACGTTCTGTTTTTCTTTAATCTATTTGTTTGCTGTTCATTCTTATCTTTTCTGTACATCAGAAACAATAAAGCCTTTTCAATAGGTATTTCACCGACTGCATCTAACTTCAAAACGTCATCGTTTGCCAGCTCAATTAAGAAGTGATACCAGCCCCATTCGATTGTTCTGCTTGTCTTAAAAGTTTCCTTCGTTCCCTTCTGCTCAAAGAGGTATGCGAAGTTTGTAATAACTCGTTTCTCAAAGTCCAAAAAAAAACAATAGCACCGTCAACTGCTTCACAAGGAAAATGCTCTTTAAAAAGTTCATCCCTGCCTTCTAAGCCAGTATATGATTCCAGCCTATATAATCCACTTGCTTCTTGAATTATGGGTCTGTAAAGCACAGCTAATATTTTATGGAGGTTTTCAGAAAACCCCTTCTTTTCAAATTCCTGAATGTCTGCAAACTCGCTTGTCGTTATGTCGCTCAAGTTGCTGTGCATTCCGTATTCTTTCCCCTTTATTGTTACCCTTTGAAATAGCTTGCTTTCGCCTTGCTGAAACAGATTAACAACCGTTTGGAATATCTCTTCCAACTTTGATACTGGCAATTTTTCAATCTTGGATAGGTCACCTTTTACAAAGATATTTATTACCTGTATCATATAAGAAACTTGGTCTATTTCCTTTTCGCTAATCTCGTCTTGTAGCTTCAAAAAAAGCTGGTATTGATTCAATTTTATTTCGTCAATACTTTCAGGCACTACATATTTAATCTTCATTGCATTGGTTTATATATATGTTTTCTAAAGTGGTTCTCCAGCCTTTTACGCAAGAACCGCAATTGCTGGGCTTTAATCTTGTTCCCATTATTTCGTTATGCAAAGTTCTAAGGCTTTCTACAAAATCCCTTTTAACAGGATCAATAAATAGCATTGGCCTTATCCTTTCGTATATCTTAAATTGGTCTTTCGTCATCTCTATGTCTTTCTTGTACGGAAATAACTTATTCAATTTTTCCCTACGTTCATCACAGCCACAATCTTCACCAGCTACTGCCTTAACTACTTTGTCTATGCCTGTTGCTTTGGTTACTTTAGCGATTGTATCGCCAAGACCTTTTGCTTTGTTTTTACTCCCTTTTTTTCTTCCCATTATTCGAGTGCTTTATGTTTCTTTAATTTTTGTAATTCTGTTTTTGCTCTGGTTATCGCATTAAATATTGAACGTAAATTTATACCTGTTGCTTTGCTTAATCCTCGCATTGTCATTTCTGAGCTTACATATTCATCAAACAACCTACTGTCAAACCAGTACAGCTTTTCCATAAAATATCTAATATGGTCAGCTTTTTCCTGTCGCTCTAAAACGTCAACATCTTCGCCAAAATCATCAAGGAAGTGGTAGAAAAATTCCTTTTTGTTTTTCCTTTTGCTATCCAGAAATAATTGGTTAATGATACGAACGCATAGGAATTTTGAAACTCCATTCTTGTGCATATCATCCAGCTTAACTTTATCGTACCGGTACAGCTTCAAATACATATCTTGAACCAAGTCATCTGCATCGCTTTTATGCTTACAAATATGTAAGGCCATAGAGCGAAAGTATGAATCGTTTTTATTCGCTATTTCAGTAATCGTTTTCAAAGTAGTTCCTTGATTTCAAACTTAATGTACTCTTTCCCTTTCTTAACCACCTTTTTTTTAATGTACAATTTGTAAAATCGATTATCATTAATTCCGTACTTTTTCGTTATTAAATCTAATAGGGGTTTGATTGGATTGTCAATGTCTGAGCCTTTGGAAGAGAATCCAAATTCGATATTCAATTGGAGTTGTTCTGAATCGTTTACCTTCTGCTTTTGTAACAGAAATAAACCGTCTTCAATCCAGTTTTTGTAAAGGTCACTTTTAAAACGACGGCCCTTCCAAGCGACATTAACCGACAATGGTTTTAATGGTATGTTTACCTTCATCGAACACGAAGATATTATTTTTTTTTAAATAATTAATACGACTTTTTGAAACGCTCGTTAACAGTCGATAAACGGCATTGAAACGCCATTTTATCTTTTTGTTGTGTGCAATACTACGTTTCTGCTTAAAATAAAGTTTGTTGCACATTATCATAGTTCGTTGGTATATTACTCCAAATCGCTTCGGTGGTTTTATACATAGATCCTTGCATTTCTTTCATAGGCTTAAAGTCTAACCAATCAGCTTTTGTGTTTTCACATACAATGGTTTGCCCTAATCTGCTTTTGCACCATTCAGCCAAATTTGCAAAATCAATATTTTTTGTGCTATGCTTGTAATACTCACCACCAAATTGATAAGGTGGGTCTACATACCAAGTCGCTTTTTGGTTTTCTATATCTTCATAGCTTCCAAGTTTTATTTCCCAATGCTTAATCTTAAATAAATTTTCAGCAATTCTTTTTTTTGATTTGTAAGAGTTCATCCCTTCAAAACTTCCACAAGTCATTTGAGGTCTTGCTACACCTTGCCCAGCAATAAAACCAAGTAAATTTATTTCTTCTTCAATCAATCCTTTTGTATCAAACTTTTTCCCTCTTTCTAATTCTGGCAATTTAAGTATATCATTTTCGCTACATTGTTGTAGCCATCTCCATAAATTTACTACCACATCATATTTATCAACCAGTAATATATCTCGGTCAAACCATTTTAGAGAATACCTTGCAGAACCAGCAAAAGGCTCTATTATCTTATCGAATTTTGGTGTTGGGTATAAATCAACCACCTTGCTTTTACTTCCGTAATATGACCACATAAATTAATGTTTTATCTTGTTAATCCGTACTGCACACAACAATGTATAAACGGCATTGAAACGCCATTTTATCTTTTTGTTGTATGCTTTTTATATTTTCTTTATACAAATATGTATAATTAATACAAATGACTTTCGACACATTCATAAACAAAGCTACTATCTTGATTTAACTCATCTAATTGCACCTCAGTCATTGGCTTACTATCATAGTCTGCTTTTGATATAAATGCATCACAAAAGTCTGGATAATCATTTGTATCTATTCCATCTACTTCAATATTCTTAATTTTTTTATAGTCCATTTTAAATTATTATTTATTTGATTCAAGTATTTTTTCAAGGTACAAGGTCGCATCCATCAATTCTTCTTGTAAATGAATAATCCACTCTTTTAATTTTAAATCGTTTCTATCTAAAGTTGTTCCGTATTTTTTTATACCAACAGCAGACCTTTCTTGGTACTTATTGACTACCTTTTTTACAATGGTATCTTCTATTTTTTTGTTTTTCATTTAAAGCTGTTTGCTACCCTTTGAATTTCGTTTGCTCTTTGTTCTAAAGATTCAATATAACTTTTTATTCTGTCAATATTATTTTCAACCCAGTAACCTTTGGAGCTGGAAACTAAATTTATAATTAACCTATTGATCCTAATGTGGTTTATAATTTTTCTGATTCTGGCAGGATTAACCTTGTAATCCAGAAGCCTCATTTTGTCAACCATTTCTTTATTAGTTATGGCCTTCGTTTCGCCCACTTTAGTTTTTAAGCCAATAACTATTTTAGGAAGCAAAAACATTTCGTAATCTGTTAATTCGTGCGTTTCTTTTTCAAATCCATTTATCATTTCATTTCTTTTTTAAATTCTTTGAATAGAATGTCCAATTGATTTACTGTAAATTCTACACCTTCAGCTCCTCCGCTCACATAAAATTTATTGAAAAGGTCTGAGCCTATTATTCTGTCAATCTCCTTCTTCGTTCCTTTGGTAAGGTTCTTCAGTTTATGTTTATTAAAATGGCTGCCTTCGTATTCTTCCAGCCTTTCTTGGAGGTGTTCAAGCATTGCAGCTATCCATATAAATTGAAATTGACTTTTCATATGTCTATTGTTTTAATACTTTCTTTAATGTCAATTAAACCGACAAATTTATCTTTCTTCTTTTTGTTTTGAAATTCTGAAGTGGCAGGCATTTCTTTCCATTCCCATTTGAAATTATATCCTTCAGCAATCAAATCTTTAATATCAAATAAATATATTTTATTATCCATTTGAACAGCATACACAAACTCTTTTTTTAAGTGGGCTGAATACATAAAGTTGTAAGCGTATTTGTCAAATTCAATTATGGTTTCTTTATAATATTTGTGCCTATATTTTATTTCAAATATGGTTGTTTCGTTGTAAGCATCAAATCTGCTGTATTCAAAATTGCTTATCTGAATAGGTGTTTTTGCAAATTCGTTTAGTCTTTTAATGATAGCAATTTCGTTTTCCTTCATACTATTTTGTATTGATATTCGTTTGGTTCTACTCCAATTATTTTATAGCCATTCTTTAACTGTGAAGCTGTCAAAGTCCTTTCTATTTTGGTATGCTCTAAAAGCCCAACCTCCATATTCATAAGTAGTAAAACTATCTTTTTCTTCATTCTTTTACGATTAACCATTATTTCAAAGGTGATTGTGCATTCATTTAAGATGTCATCTTTGGTCATTGGTTCATTCATTTTGCTTTTTTAAAATAGTTCAGTTTGATTTACCTTTGAGTTTTTTATTATACCTATCGCTGTTTCTAAAATGGTTTTTCCAGCTTCATAGTCTACAAGGTTTCTTGCTACCTTTCCTAAGTCTTGACCGCCTTTATAATTACTTAAATCTATATGGTGAAATTTACATAAGTCTTTATGTTGCGTTTTTCTTCTTGCTTTATTTGCAGTAATTGGAGGTGCTTTTCTATATGATAATATATTTGGTAAATTAAAATTAGTCCAATATAGATGCCTACCTCTTTTATTTGCTCTTATCAAAGGTTCGTAATAAGGAATAACATTTTCAATACAATATTTTCCTTTAAAAAAAGTATCTAAAAAGATAATTTCCTCATACAACTTCATATCTGGGAATCTTTCAATACCTTGAGCATTTAAAAAATGATTTGTAACGGAATGCGTAGGACAAGGAGGGCTTGACCAAATAAAATCAAAATCTTTGTAGTGTTCTAATAAATACTGATGTGCATCTGCAACTATTACTGTGTCGTTTGGGAATCTTTCTTGGTATAGTTTAGCAAGTTCTTCATCCCATTCTACAGCAGTAACTTCAATGTCTTCTTTAACTTCGTTCCACTTGTATCGGTTACCACCAAGACAAGCATATAAATTTAATATTTTCATAATTCAGTTTGATTTACGTTTGTCCATTGGTTAGCCATAGACTTTGCAATTCCTGGAAATGTTTTACTTCTTAAAGTACTTCTTTCTGCTGGTGTTTTAGCATCTTGCAATGCTTTATAATACCACATAGCCATTCTCTTCTTAACACCTTTCTTACTCGTAAATTCAAAGAATTCACCTTTATCAACAATATCAGTAGGTGTTAAATTCGGTAAGTTTTTAAGCCATAAGCAAGTGCTTTTCTGTGCTTTATCTCCAAACATCCAGGGCTGTATAATTTGGTTTGGTTTTCTGTATTTTGTACTCATTATTCCAATAGGGTTTTCTATTGCAATTTTTTCAATTGGTGCATTTACAAAACTCATAAATAAATCAATACCTTGCTGCTGCCTACCGTCTGCAATCTTTTCCTTAAAGTGTCTTGCACCACTTACTGCCAAATGAGTGCAAGGTGTAAAGCAAATCATCATATCATACTTACCGCTATACGCTTCTGTAACTGCATCTCCTTTTATATGCCATTCAGGATAACCACCACTTTGCTCTAATATGTCACAGCTAAATGCTTCGTGTCCTAACTTTCGTAATTCTTTTGTTACTGCTTGGCTTTCTTCACAAGCTACTAATATCTTCATAATTCAGTATTTTTAAATAAATCAGCAACCATAATTCTGTGGCATTCTGCTTTTACTCTGCTGGTCACAGTCGATTGTTCACCGATTATGACAGCCTCCATTTCGTTCTTTGCCTTCTTGTATTTATATATATCCTGCAATTCATTTTGTTGCCTGATTATCGATTCTTTGGCCCTTTCAACTATTGCCCATTTTTCTTCATTATTGACTTTAAAGTGACCCATATTTTTGAGGGTTTCATAACATACTGCAAGCAAAGCAAATTCCTTTTTCTTATATTTTTTCTGTTGGTCTTTTATAAATGAAAGGGAAACTTCTTTTGAAGCTGCGATTTGTTTCAGTTCTTTATCGCCAAAAAACTTTCCATTTGCTATTGAAGTGGCGTGTCTTTTAACCCATACATCTTTGTGATATTTTTTCATCCAAAAGATTAAACGCTGTGCGTGTATTCCACCACCCTGTTGCTCGTCATTATCCCTTCCGTATCTTAACCCTTCACGAAGTTCATCGGGTGTGTAAGACTGACAATTTTTCAAAATGTAATCCGAAAATTCTAAAAAAGTAATGTTTACTATTTCTTCATCAGCATTAGATTGACCTACACTTTTCATATAGAAGTAGATTAATTCTAAAATTAGATTTTTTATTTCCTTTTGCTCCGTCTTTTTAATCAATTCCATTGGTCGCTATTTAGTTTGTTTTGTAAATTTATAAAGGTTTGCTTAGTCTTATCTTTTTTATCTTCTGGTGTTCCGAATTTAGTTTCGTTACGCTTCCAAGTCGCAAGCCTTCTGTTTATATCGAAAGACGTTTGCTTTTCAAAACGCATTTTTTTATCTTTTAAACCGTGTTCAGTCCAATAGCCTGCAAACTCTTTTAATAAAGTAGATGAATTATCTGAAATAAAAGGGTGCAAGGAGTTGATAAACTCCGATTTTCGCTCCTCTATACTTTTTACATTTACTTTTACTTTTACTTTATCTTTTACATTTACTTTTACTTTATCTATTACTGTTGGATTCGTTGAAATATTTTCAACGGAATCAACGAGCGTTGCATCTCGTTGGATTTTTCTTAACGCTGCTGACCTTTTTCCGGCCTCGCTTCTTTGTGCTTTGGATTCTTGAAACTTTTCTAAATCACGCTTTAACTGCATTTTAATAGGCTCAAAAGCTATTTCAATAAGTAAGTCATCTGCTTCTGGGTTTTCATCGTTAACGTAACTAAAAATATGCTTTATGAGTTCGCCAGCCTTTTCATTAGGTAGCTTTTTAAATAGGTTATGCTGGTCAGCATATAGTATAAATCCTTTTTTATCTGTTGCCATATTTTTGAGTATAAAAAAACCCCCATAAATGGTAGCCGCAACCACGAGGCATTCCATTTACGAGGGTCAAACTAAAAAGAAAATTTTTCATTGTGGTTACAATTTGATGCAAATATATATAATTAAAATGGTAAATTATCCACTTTATCCTCATTTATTTGCTTCTGGTTTTTTATGGCGTTAACCTTGCCATCTGTCCAAAAGACCTTTCCGTTCATAACGTATTGCCTTTTTTCTTTTGCTTCCCTTTGTTCTTTGGTCTGCTCAATATACATTGATACATTCTGATTAAACTGGTTTTCTTCATCGCTAATAGCGAATGTTAAAGCAATACCATTTGCTTTTTCTTTTTCTAAATTAGCGACTATTTCTTTCGCTGTCTTTAATTTTAAATAGGTTGTTCCTAAAGTTGCCATAATTATTGATTTTTGTTGATTAAATAAATGAAAATTATTGTTAGTAAAAGTACAAAAGTAAATGAAAATAGTAGAATTTTCTGCACCTTTTTATCATACAGCTTCCTGTTCTGCTGCTTCTTGTTCTTTGTTTTGTTTAACATAGTTGTAATTAAAATGGTTAATAATCTTGCCAGCAAAAGCCTTGTATTCATAATCAAATTCTGACAATTGCTTGTGCTTTTTGATGTTGTAAATGACAGTTGAATGGTCTCTGTTTATCGCTTTGCCTATATTTAAAAGGCTTTCTTTTCCATTTTCTTTTGCTATAAAGCAATAGACTTGTCTTGCCCAAACGTATTCTTGCTTACGATTAACTTCTGTTATGTCTATGTCCTGAAACTTAGAAATAAAAATGACCAATTCCTTTATATTAAAGTTGGCTTTGTCCAGCTCCATTAGTTCATCTATTTCATTTCGCAATTCCAAACGTAATTTTAAACGTAGATCTTGCATTTGTTCTTTCAAATTATAGATTTCATTTTCTGTGTAATCCATCAATCTTTCTATCTCTTTTATCTTCATCTTTTTAATATAAATTTTGTTCTATAAAATAATTGTCTACACTTTCTGTGGCTTCCTTACTAAAGAATTTATTGTAAACTTTCAAAGCCCGTTCTACCTTTTCCTTTCCTGATTCAACAAATGAATCAGTTGCCCTGTAAACGCCCATCTGCCGAGTTGTTTTATCAATGACTATAAAAACCATAGGCCTATTGAATAGCAAGCCGTAAACGTATGCCTGTGAATCGTAGTTGTAGTTTTTCGCTGACCATTTAAACTTGCTTATATCACCAGTTGTTTTAAGGTCAAGAATGTGGGTGTTTGTTACGATGTCAGCTTTACCCTTGAACGGTATCCCTTGAATTTTTGTGACTGAGGGCCTTTCGAACTCGTTGCCTTCAGCATAAATCATATCGTATAATTCTATGTTGCTTACAACCGTGTCAGCTAAATACTCTGCCCACTCCACCTCTTTTTTCAGGAGCAGAAAATCTTCACCGCTATCTTCAACAGCTTCTTTGTAGGCTTTGCTGGTTCGTGTTTTAATGTCAACAAACTTAAAGGCAGATGCTTTTTCTGGTTCAAGAATAAGCTGATGAAACAAACGCCCAAAGGCGAATGCTTTATTATCGGGTTGTCTAACTCCAAACATCTTTGGATTATTTAAAAGGGCTGATATGTTGCTATTGCTTAGGTATTGCTGACCGAATGCCCCATAGTATTCGGCATCATCTCTAAGTCTTTCGATTACTTCGCTCATTTCAATAAGAATTTAATGGCTGATGTAGTTTCCTTTTCTATAAGGTACTTTGCTGAAAGCCTCTTTGTAATTTCAGTCAATCCTAATTGCTTATTGGCATCAATGTATTTCAATACTTTGGCCCAGTTAGCATCGTCAACTTCCAGCTTAACTAAAGTAGGTTCTACTTTGTCAGCTTGCGGTAAATCTTCTCCTGCGTATATGTATAAACCTAAACCGTGTCGAGCAATTGCCTTTGTCAAACTTCGCTGGATGCTTGTATTGACATTGAAAGAGGTTAGACTATCAATTGCTATGCTTTTGTTTCGGTAATCTAAAACAGGCAAATATTCAATATGCTCTATTCCTCCTATGGTTACTCCTGTCTTTACCCAAGCTGTCTGCTGGTCGTGATGGTAGTTTAAACCGTCAGCATTTTCATAAACAAGGTAAGTTGAATCTGGGTAGTGTTTTTTAACCTCTGACCAAGCCCAAGCCCAGCTAAGATATGTAAGGCCATTTTTCTTTTCGGCCTTTGCATTTACATTGATTTCGTTCAATGTTTCGAAAACGCTTTTCTCTTTTTTCATATTACTATTTTATAAAATAATGGAGCTTTCTTTAAACTGCTGCTCCAATTTAGCAATCTCTTTTTCTATTTCTTTAATTCTTTTAATGCCTTTGTACGCTAAATTAGGGAATAAATCTTTAAAATCTTTACTGTAATTTAAGTGGCATTCCACCTCTTTTTTCAAAGAAACAATTGTTTCAACTATTTCAATTTGATTTTCTAAATTGCGTATAATCTCGCTGTACTTTTTCATAAAGGCTAATATTTTATATTGATTAATTCAGCTAATAAATCTTCTAATTCCAAATCCTTTTGAGGAATCATATTTGTTTTTACTTGTGTAAATATTTCTTGAACCCGAAACGAATCAATACTGATTTCCCCTTCTATTATTCCTTTTTCTTCTAAGCCTTGAAAGGTTGTTAAAGTTCCTGTAACATATTTTGAAGACCAATCAACTATTATTTCCGTATCTATTTTTTCAAATTGAAGTGAAAACTGTCCGCATTCTTCAGTTATGTTTAAAACTATCGTGCCGTTGTATTCGGTTTCTACAAAAGTATAATCGTTTTGATTAATTCCTGCCTTTAAAAATTGGCTGCTTATTTTTCTCATAATTTTTCTTTTTTAGTTTTTAGTTTTTATTTCTTTGATTGCTCGTGAATAATTACGCTTGCATCAGTAATGTTTTTAATCGCATTATTTATTTTTTTCCAAATAATAATGTTTGCATCTCTTTGAGATTCGCTTGCCCCTTCTTTAAGTGTACACGCATTAATAACCTTTAACATTTCTGTTGCATTTTTAAGTGCTTTATCAATTTTTGAATTTTCCATTTTGTTTTTGTTTTTTTTTAGTTTAAAAATATGGGGGAATTGCACCCCCTTTTGTTTTTAATTTATTTTTAAGCATTACAGTAAATATCGCCACCCGTTCTTGTAATAAAATTAGCAACTGCATTTGCGGCAGATATACCACTATAAACGTGTGATGGAGTTGACTTTTTCAATAACCACATAGGAATATCAACAATACAATTGCCTTGATTATTTTTTTCCTCAAACTTTAATTGAGATTTTGGCAACCATAAATTATCATAGTATTTCATACCCCAATCAAAAGATATTTGTATTGCTTTTTCTGTTTCTCTGTTGTAACTTGCAGTAAATTTCATAATATTTGTTTTTAGTTTGTTTGTTGATACAAATATAAACAAATGTTTATAACTACCAAGCATTTTAACAAATTTATTTCACATTAACCTAAATAAAGGGCATAAAAAAAAGGGCGAAAGCCCCTTTTTAGTGATTAAGTATGTACAATTATCCGTACAAGTATCCGTACAATTTATTTCGTGCTGTCTATGCTCGGAAAGAAAGTTCTGTCAGCTTTACGTATCATTCGATCCATAATAGCTATCTTTTTATTCACTTCTTTCTTTTCCTTCACACTTGAATCTATGCCTAAATTAACACACAACCTCGCTTGCATTCTTAAAAGCCTATCTATTTGATGGCGTATTAACTCGTTGTCGATATATGGCATAGAATTATCCAATCTCTTTATTGATTTCCTCAAAGATACTCATAAAATCTTCAAAAGTGATTGCTCCTGTAAACAATTCATATGCCGCAAATACTAAAGCGACTAAAACAAATACGAAAGTAACTAAACGAACATAGTCGAAAGAGCCTTCGTTTACTGGGCTGTCAATATTCTTCAGAACTTCACCTTTAAGTGAATTGACAACGCCTCCCAGTATTCCAGTTATCGGTGAAGATACACCTGCTAAAGCTCCTGTTGCTATTGACTTTAAGAAAATGCCTGCTTTGCTATTAAAAAATTTCTTTACTTTTTTCATAAATCTAAGGTTTTACTATTTTTAATTCTTTTTGATTGGTTGTTCTAAAGTCTATATGCGTCCAAGTTGGTGCGTATTTTATACTTTCAATTGTAGTTATTCCGAATGAAGCATAGTTATCAAAGATAAATTCATTGACTTCTGAAACTTCCATTCCTTTAACATTAATATCAAAACCATTGCCTACTCTGTGTTGGCTAAATTTAGCCCCTGTCGTGCTGTATATTGAACGATAACCTCTATTTGATAGGTTACCACCTAAATGATAGTTGTTTACCGTTATGGGCTTTCCTATCGCTTTTCTCAACTTTATCAAATTGGCAACAGCATTTGAATTTAGCATCCAGATAGCATTCGCACCCAGCTTTTCAAAGGTAAACTTGTCAACTAATTCTTCTATCCTAAAAAAATCCATAATCAATTAAATGTTTGCTTGTAATTTATCATAATTTCTTCTTCCAGCATTGACTTTTCATACAGGGCTTTTACAGCCACATATAATTGAGTAATGTCAAATGTAACAGCTTCTCCATTGCTTTCAAGGTATAGGTCAATATGTCCATTATCTTCTAAGCCGTCATTGCTCAAGATAAGTTCCTTTGCAAAAGTGCCTGAACTATTGTATTCGTCTGAATCACCAACTATTTTTATCTCCATTATTTGCTTAGTCTTTCGAGTATCTTTTCCAAAAGGTTATCAACCTTATCAAGTCGCTTTAATATGTTGCTTGTAAGTGATTCCATCACCGCAATTTTAGTATCTCTAACTCCGTCACTTCGTTCGTTACTATTCAACTTCAACTTAATGTCATCAATCTCTTTGGTATTTTGTAAAACTTGATGCTTGATATAAGGGATTAAAGCTATTGCCGCACCGCTTCCGATGGTGATTTGCATTATTAATTCATTCATCACTTTTTACCTTTTCTATTTTTTTTCAAAATGTATTGCAACAGCTTCTCCAAATTCTTTTTATTTGGTGCTGTTTTCCTCTTAATATCTTTGTCCACCGCTAAGTCTTTCATATCTATTTGGCTTTACATTATCTAAAGAGATTCCTCTAAATGCTTTGCTTCTTATTGGGTTTAAATCTTCGTTTGAGTTTGTACTATATTCAGGAAATAAAGAAGAATTACTGCAAAGGTAGTCAGTTAACCTTTCGCCAAAATGCTCTCCTCTATCTCTTTGCTTTTGCTGGTAATAATTTAATTCTGAAAGTGAAGCTGTCGAACTATTTTCTGCATTGCTTCTGTACACTCCACCTCTTGCAACTTGAACGCTTACATCTGGTATCAACTCGCTAAAGGTGTACCAACCCAAACAAGGAGCAACCCAAGTATTAGTCAAAGTCGCATAGTTGCCAGATAAAGTTCCTGCTATTATTTCAGCAGCTATTTTATTGTATAAATCTGTTCCCAAAATAGGTTCAATGAACATTCTTTGAGTTGCTAAAATTATAGTCCTTATTTTAGAATCGTCTACATTATCATTTAAAGGCGTTGTTTCCTTTAAATAGCCGATGCTGATAAACATACTCTTTGTTACACTCATCCTACTTTTTTATTTTGTTTGGTTGCCCTTTTATCATTTACTCTGCTGACAACGTATGGTACATTTCCTACTTTTTTAGCTTTTCCTGTTTCATTATTTTTAAAATACAATTTTCGCTGCCAGACGTGCCGGCAATTATAAGAACCTTTGTACCAAAAAACGTTATATGAACCGAACTCTGCATTATTTAAATTTTCTAAAACTTCCCTTTTAAAAACTCGGTTTCCATTTTCAGCAGAATCTATTTGGTGTATGCAGAAGTTGCGTGAAGTATCAATTAAATCTGGTTCGCCTTGATTCTTTAATTTTTTTGATAAAGCATACTGATATCGAACTAACCAAACGCCAGAACCATCTTTTGCTTTAACATCATATTTCGAAAGGTTGTCTGCATTTACGCCCCAATCTTTAGCTAAATTATAATCGCCATCTTTGACTTTTAATTCGTCATCTCCTTCACAGTCTTCTGTTTCTATAACCTCAAACCCATTTTCAAGCAATTCATTTTCGTCTTCGCCATACTTATCAAGTTCGCCATTTAGCCATTCAGCTTCTTCATCATTTAGTATTTTAAAAGGGCTTTCCTCTTTTTCCATTTTAACTAAATCCAAATCTTTTTTTACTTCAGCTTCAGATATTGATAAAAATGGTTTGTAAAATAAACGACTGCTTACCTCCATATACGCTAATATAGGCTCGTAGAAGTCGATAATATCGTTTTGTATAGGTTTTATTACCGTATTCTGAAATAGTTCATTAGCAGTCCTTATTTCGTCTGCATTGTTACCTAATCCAGTAGCTTGTCTTATACCCAAAAGCATCGGGCTTGTAACTTTGTGGGCCACTAAAATATTATCTCTAATTTGCGTTGCCATCTGCTCATACTGCTTGTCAGCATCTGGAAGTTCAGCGTTGTAAATGTCAGCCGCTCTTTCCTTTGAGTCGTTGTACATAAATACAATCTTTTCACCGTGCGTGCCTGTGAACTTCTGTTGGAACAATTTTTCAATTTGCATCCTTTCGCTTGGGTCTGGAATACCATTATTAAATTGGACGATGGTAGCCCCCGAAAAACCTGACTTTATATTTGAAAGATGGTAGTTTGCTATCTCAATATCCATCTCAGCCCACTTCGTGCCACCTAACCAAGTAGGTACTCCAAAATAATAAGAGTCTGGGCAATAGCTTCTGTAATAATATATGAAGTTGCCTGCCTTTGTTTCCTCTGGATTCCAAGCCTCAATCTCTACTGGCTTGTATTCTTGCTTTCTGATTTCTTCCCAATTACTGCTGTACCAATAGCTTTCAATTTCGCCATCTTCATTCGCTTTATTTGGTAATATCGTTTGAACAGGTAAATGTTCAACAGATGCAATTCTTCCTGCTCTGTCTGTTACTATCTGTAATGCGCCATTTCCTTGCTGGTAAACATCAAGGATAAAACGCTTTTGTTCTTCCTTATTAAATACAGCTTTAAATTTAGCTAATCCAACAACTTCATTTGATTTAGTGCCTAAGCCTTCACCATAAATTCTGTCCGAAATGCCAGTAATTAAAGCGTAATTCAATGAACTATTTTTGAAAAGGTAGTTTATGTAAGAAAAGTAGCCTGTTGGGCTTCTTTGGTCTAAGCCATATCCAACCCATTCTTTATTTCTTTGGATAGCCGCTTCTGGTCTGTTCTCCTCTTGTAAATTTACAATCGAAAATTCGTATTTATTAGCTTGGCTCATTTACTTGATATGTTGTTGTGATGTCATTAAAGTCATATGTCACGTTTATTGTTGCATTCAAATATACTAATTCCGTATAAATATTAGAATCTCCATTATTCACCGTTATGCTGTAAAATCCGTCTGGTGAATCAGCCAAAACGCCATTTATATCAAACTTAAAGTACCTATTTGTTATTGCTGAAGCAGTAACAGTTGTTCCTATTTCAATTTTAGTTGCTTGACTTTCAAATGTTAGCGTGTATTCTTTTGCAGAATTTAAAGGTTCACCCCTTTCAAAAAGGTTAATGTAAATGTATGAAGTGCTTTGTTTAATGTAAATCATTCTATTATAATAACGATAAAATCAAAAGACTGTTGCAAAATAAAAAAAAATAGCCCCGATAAACGAGGCTATTTTATGAAAAGAAAAAAGAAAAAAAAAGAGAAAAGTATTATCTAAACTGGAGCTGATACAATTGTAGCTGAACTTAAATCAACAATAAATGGAGCTGCTACTGGTTCTGAACCAGTCATTGAGATAACGTATCCGCTTAAATCTCCTGCTGCTGTTCCTGTTTGTGCGGCTGCTGTTGTTACGTTCATTCCTTTGCGCCATCCTGCTAAAATAAAATTACCATTGTTATCTTCAAGAATCACATTTGGTCTTCCTGCTGCTAACAATTTGATTTCATCTCTATCATTTGCTGTTAATTTGTGCAAAGTTAATTCCACCGCTTGCTCATAAAACAAAGTACCATTTTCAGGTGCTGATGTTAGAGTTTCGGTGTAGCTTGCCGTGTATTCTGGTAAAGCGTATTTGTATAAAGTTGCTGTAGTTCCAACGCCATCAATGTCAGCTAAAGTAGCCGCTGCAATAGTTCCTGTTGCTGCTGCTGTGATTACTGTTGGTGTATTTAATAAAATGTCATTTGCAAAATAGACTGCGACAATACCGCCAACCTGCTCTTTACAAACCCATTCACGACCGTCTGCGATTGTACAAGGCATATTTTATGAATTTTTTTTTGTTAATGAATTAAAAAAGTAAAAAAATGGAAAGGGCAAAAGCCCCTTCCAAATGTTTTTTAAGAATATAAAACGATGTCAGCACCGTTTGTGTTCTGTGTTCCTGCTGAAAATCTTGCAATGAATCTTACGTTGTCCGAACCGTCAAGTTCAGCCATATCTAAGGCTCTAACTTCAGCCATATCCGTCATTACGTTTGTTCCAAAATGTAAGTCAGCAGCTCGTGCAGCAACCATTTTGTCATCACTCATTCCAGGTGCAACTTTTAAAGGAATACCTTCAAAGTTCAAACCAGTAACGCCATCGTGATAAAGATTTTGGTAACCTAAAGCAGCTTGAGCAGCTATGTAAAATTTCTGAATAGAAGTAGGAATGTAAATTGCTAAATCTTCTTTACCATATACAGTATTTGGGATAGCATCTCTTACTCTTCCAAGTTGTGCAATGATGGTATCAGCTCCGATAACAACAGCTCCGATTGCTACATCATTAACAGTTCCATCAGCAGCCAATCTTGCTTCCAATCCTGTGAAGTTTCCACCAGTATCGTTTGCACCTGACCAAAGTAGGGTTTCTACCTGTGCAGAAATTAAAGAAACATTTTTCTCAATGAAAAAGTCCAAAAGTGAAGTAGGTAATTCTTGACCTAACATTCTTCCTCGCATTTCTAAAGATTCCCATTCGCTTCTAAAGTTTTGCTTGCACAAAGTTCTGTTAATCATTAAATCAACTGGAGTTAAAACCGTATCATTAATAGTTACATCGCCTGAATCAGCAAAGTCACAAGCTGCAAGCTGAAAGTTAGCTGCTGTTCCTGCTATATTTCTTACATTTAATTTGTAAGCTACGTTTTCGTGAATTGTTACGTTACCTTCACCTAATGTTTTTCCTGAAAGTAATGCTGGGTAGATATATCCTGCTGCTTTTTCGCCTGCAAAATTACCTG
>Ga0208148_1000407_pt1 | contig 16757 bp, 13 predicted proteins | sample DEB08_DNA_16_FD_184525 | JGI IMG/M metagenome (GOLD analysis project Ga0208148, IMG submission 184525) | Aqueous microbial communities from the Delaware River and Bay under freshwater to marine salinity gradient to study organic matter... | ecosystem: Environmental > Aquatic > Marine > Coastal ...
ACAGAACAACCGTTTACAATGGGATCGATAAGCACATCGAAAACAATCACGGTTGTGATCGGGAATCATCTTTTCAAAAGCACCAATCATGTCGCATCCCACAGCCCAAAAAGAAAATCGATGTAAACAAAAAGCAAATGGCAAGACGCGCTTATGATCGCATCATTGCATCCAGCGACAGAACGATCGGCTCACTAAGCAGTGCCGTATACGAAAAGGGTGGTGATAAACTCTTATGGTGGCTGGTTAGCCAAACGCCAGAAGGCCTGACAATCATGGATACAATGGCCTCAATCGCGCTGGACGTAATGTATGAGGAGCAAGGAGAATGAAGGGAACAACGCTCACCGCAGCACTCAATCGCATCGAGCGCAAGGCAGAGATCATGCGGCTCGATGCTAAGCGACACAGCACAGCAAGGCAGGACGCAGAAGAGATCAAGGCATTGGCCGAGATTGCCCAGCGTCAGGTGCAACGCCTGCAAGAACTATACGAAGCAAGCAGAGTCGAAACAGTCGAAATCAAAAACGCACCGATCAGATTCCTGCTGGATCACGGAAAGGGAGAATAACCAATGCCAACACTATCAACAGTCCTGACAATCATCACGGTATCGGGGGCCGCGATGCCCGCCGGATACTACGAAGTCACCACAACGCAGCTAACATGCGCCGATCACATCGACATCATGCTGACGATGGCCTCAGTAGATAGCGCGAAGGCCGATGGTTACTGCCTCGATAGCTTCACATCCATGCGCCCAGTGGCGCGACCAGAGGGGTTGGGGGAATGAAGTACATGAGCAAGACAGAAGGTGCAGCGGCGGTCGCAAAGTTGCGGGCGCAGGGCATGAGCAACATTCAGATCGGGGAGACACTTGATAGAAACAGAAATTGGGTCGGCACTCGTATAACCAAAGCCCGCGAACTGGGCCTGCTGCCGCAAAAGCCCATAATGAATCGCCACGACCAAGTGACGTTGTTCTTGAAGGAGAATGAGTCTGACCGTGGCAGCATCAAGAAGGCTCTTAGCGGCTTGAGCGAAGAAGAATTGTTGTGGCTGCTGAATCAACTGCCACGCGGCATGTCGCTGGCAGAGCTTCTAACCGCTTTTGTGCGAGATGCGTATGCAGAGGAGATGGGGCTGTGAGTGGCTTGCATAAGGAGAACGATATGAACACTAGAACCGACATTTTGAAAGAGGCCGAAGAACTTATTAATGGCGAACGGCAGACTCATTACGGTAAGCCGCATGAGAACTTCTTAGCCATTGCCGATATGTGGTCGGCATACCTTGGCCACGCTGTTAGCCCCGCCGACGTATGCCATCTCATGGCGTTGCTCAAGATTGCCCGCCTGCGCAACGGTCCACATCGGGACAGCAGCGTTGATGCTTGCGGCTATATGGCATTGGGCGGGGAGTTGGAGGAGTAATCGTGTGAGCGGCGCGGAAAGTCAGAATGTGGCGCATTCGGTAGCACGTCCGGCTAGATCATAACCTTAGTATTTCATTCAAGCGCCGCCCACTTGGGTTTTTTATGTGTCCTGACAACCAACGTCAAGAGAACCAATCAACGCCGCCCCTGTTTTTTGCGATAGCGGTCCGCCATCCTGCGATAAAGCCGCCGCATGATTCGTCCGTAGGTCAAGCGACCCATCACAGATTGCGCTTGTACTTGCCGCGCTCATGCAGCCACCGCTGGACATCAGCGTCAGAAGGGCCAGCGGTTTCATCCATCCGCCTGCGCGTCGAGATATACTCGTTGTAGTCGTCAATGTGATTATCATTGTCAGCGTCCCTTCGGCCCTTGGCATAGATCAGGGCTGCACCAAGAGCGACCAGTGCCGCCACTATGCCAGACAGATATGCTCTCATGCCCGCTTCCACAGAATGTAGCCGATGAATGCAGCTGCCGCTAGGACCGCGATAATCTGCGCTGTGTCGCCCAAGCTGCCAAGGATAGGCAGGTAGTCAGCAGCTACTGCTACTGCGCCTGCTACCCCTGCTCCAGCCGCTGCCTTGGCGTCTTTGTCTTGAGCCAGTGTTTCTGGCTGACGCGGTGGCTCGACAGGCCAGTCAGTTACGCTGCGTGGCCACGGTGTACCCCATGTGCGCTCAGGCCCAGTGTCAATGTGCATGAAGCCGGACTTGGGATAGTAACCGAAGCCAGTGAAGCCAGCCTTCATTGCCTCAAATTCAAAGACCTCTGGCTCATGGTTGTCCATGCGCACGTCGAAGGCGATACCCTCCATGTGCTTTGACTTTGTTGCGCCGCCAACTGCACGGTTATGCTCAGGCGACCGATAGGCAGACGTAATAATCAACGGCTTGCCAAGTGCATCGCGCAGGGCTTGCAGCTTATCCATTGCATCGCTGTTAAGCATCAGCTTGCCAGTGCCTTTGCAGGCCATCTCGCGTGGACTAAATGAAAGCCACTTCCAGACAGCATCAGGAACTATCTTGTAGTTTGAATACGTCAGGTTCATCGTCGTGTCCTCACTTGTTTACAAAGAAGTAGCCAACTGCTGCCGTGGCGACAATCCAGAATAACCGCTCAACAAACCTGAGCATCTGCCCGTTGCTGTTTGTGCTATGCTCCAAAGTGCCGATCCGCTTGCCCATCTCGCGCTGGTTCTCGTCATAGCTATCCATCCGTTTAAACAATGTGACCATGCGCTCCTCCATGCGGACAAGCGACACTAAAGCGTCAGCCAAATTATCCAGCTTTTTTTCCATGCGCTCTAGGCGATCTTCCGACATTTAGAAATCCTTTACGTCTTGAGCTGTGCCATCAACAATGGCCTGCGCCGCAGCCCGCTCCGCTTCATCTGCAACAATGAGTGGGTTTGGCACAGTCTCAGTGCCAGTCTGATTACCTTCATCGTCGTAGACAGGCTGCTCAACAGTGGCATCGAGCGGATCAATGGCGGACTGAACAAGCACACTCTCCATGACCTCATTGCCCTCCTCGTCATACTCACCAGTCGGCTGGTCTTCCCATACTTCGGCACGACCATCAGCCAAGATGTATTGAGCCAACCGTGTAGTAGCCTTGCGATACTCAGAAAGCTGCCAGTTGAACGTGTTGTTGGCTAGGTTCACATCGTGATCTGCTGAGAAGGCAGACATGAAAGCATCGAAAGCACCGTCAGCTAGGCGGATGGACTTCTCACGGGCTTGGTCAGACCAGACCCGCTTGATGTGCTTCTGCGCACGTTTCTCAAGTTGTGCTGGGGTCAGAGGCAAGTCGCCCTTTGTTACAAAGATGGTCATGCTTTAACTCCAATCACGCAAGTTTGAGTGGTGCCTGAGGGGGCTACGGTTGGTTTTACTTTATAGTCAAAGCCATCGTAGACCACCTCGTAGTCGTGGGCTGCACCTTCACGCTGCAACAGGCCATCCTCAAAGACATCCTTGGGAACCCAGCCTTTTGGGAGTTTGTGGACTACGTCAGTGCCATCGGTTTCGTAGATGGAAACGTTGTCGATGCTTAACGTCCCCGTGTGAGAGCCAACACGATAAAAGCCCATAAGCGCATCGGTAGCAGTAAAAGAGCCAGCGGATATCACTACAGTGTACGTCCCATCAGCGGTGTAGTAAATATTTGGGGTGTATCTACTAGTGCCAGAAGCGTTACTTAACCTAATTAGAACGCCATAGTTAGCAGTAGAAGCACTGATCGTAAAAGTAACGGAGTGGTTTTTTGTTGGGTCAAGAACTTTACCACCAGCATTATAAGCACGAGTGCTTGCGGCTACGTCCCCGATGTTTAACTTACCACCACTAATCGTCCAACCATCTTGAACCACCCAATCCGTATCAGTATCAAACGCGCCATTCGTCACCAGACCATCAAAGTAAAACTGCTGCTCTTGATAGCCCCCCTGATTGCGCAGGGAGGCCAGTTCTTCACGGAGGTTAACCGCTGGCTTTTCAATATAAACAGTCATGGTTTACTCCTCGACCACTAGGCCATTGCTGGCACTGATTGCAGTTCCGACCGCAGTGGTCGTGTTGGATACTCGACGCAGACCTTGGAAGACTGAACGTCCAGCACTCGTACCTACATGGAGCAGGTTCGTGGCATCGTCGTGAGCCAAGGCTGTGACTGCATCTGAGGAACCGTAGAGGGTTGCCTGTGCATTCTCTTGGAACAGCACCTTTTCGTCGTTGTAGATTTTGGCGATCTGCTCGGCTGTGGGTGCGGTGGCTGAGAAGCGCAGGAGGGCTAACTCATTCGCCCATGCCTCGTTGCTCTCACCAACATCCCTAATGCCGACCAGAAGGTCACTCGCGGTCATGTGAGACATATCAACAGCCGCAGATGCCGCGCTATCTAATGTGCCGCTTAACTCGCCATTCACATATAACTCAAGCACTCCAGCGCGACGGCACACTGCCATTTGCACAAAGCCTTTATTGTCAACAGTTGCGGATGAGCTGACTAGAGCGTTATTTACTCCATCCCGTGCGTTGAAATATAGGAGGCCCGTTCCCCACGCCATATAAAAGCGCCACCCCTCTAAGGTGGGGCCTTTTCTAACAATGTATCTGTTCTGCGGCGATGCGGCGGCTTGCTTACCCCAAACCATGATGCTGAAGTCGCCAATGCCAAAATCCAGATCAGCGTTCGGCGGCTGATATAGATAATTCGTATCGTTCCATCCGCTATACCCAACCAGATCAGCGCCAGTTGCTACAGGGGTGCGGGTTACAGTGCCGTTGACGATCAGGCCGTTGGCGTTCACCGAGCGGTCGGCATCTGAACTGCGGACGGAGATGTTGTCAACAACTTGTGTGGCACCTGATTGCGCAGGTTCGCCTACAGCAATGTAAGTAGTTGTCGTTGTGGCAACGAAAGTTTGAACGTGACTTCCGGTATTAGAAGCCCCCGCCAAGTTACCACTCCCGATAGATGTTCCAACGTAGAACCGACCACCGCCTGCCTTTGTGAAGTCAAAGGAGATTTGATAGGTCGCCCCAACAGTTGTTGTTATCGCCTGATAAACCCAGTCGTTAGAAGTGGTAACAACCACCTCCATTGTACCAGCATTCCATGTCGCTGTGGCATTCGGTTCAGCAGTCCAGCCTGTCAGGTCAGTATCAAACGTCCCATTCGTCACCAACTCACCAGACTCAACCAGATCGGTGTCATCGGTATCGGACAGGAAAACACCCTTGATGTTGCCATTCATCCAACCTGTGTTGTAGGTGGAGGTGAGTAAGGCGGACATGCTGCTGCCAAACGTGTTGTAGTCTACTGATGTCAAACCCAACCCAGTCGGGGCAACATTTCCAGAGTATGCTAAATCGTTTTGACTTGTTGTAAAATCAGTTCTGATGCGGGTGGGTTGCTTGGCTCGATCACTTCCTGGACTTCCTGTTGAGCTCCTTAAATCACCAAACCCATCACCAGCGGCAATGTCAGCATATGTTGCAAAGTTCATCGTTGTGTCTCTCCCAAACCACAAGCCGACATCAACAAATCCCAAATACGCCATTTCGACCTCAGAAACGCTATCGTACACATCACCGCTGTCGGTAATCACACTCGTGCCACCAGCAGTCGCCACTGCAATCGTAGGCACAGGAAGCCCAGTCGCAGGGTCAATCGGGGCGTCGGGCAGGACGGTCATGGCTACGTCGTTGACGTTGGAATTAATAATTGGGTATTCAGGTGATGTAGTTGTAGCAGGCTGAGAGTCTCTGTTTAGAATATTTGCTTCATACCCCGCACTGCTGGCTCTTATTTGAAGGCGGGCGATATCAGCTGGAAAATCTAACTCAGAAACACCTACATCTCGTCCAACAGCAACTCTGCCATTTAGCGCCGAGACCGCAGAGATCACCCCTGTGACATTAAGCACCATCCACATCGGCAGGCTTGGATCATCACCATCATAAATAGTAACCTTGGTAGCCTCAGCCACAATCACAGCAACAGCAGGGAACTCACGGCGAGAACCACGGGTTGCTGTGTCCAGCGTCTCATTGTACCAGCTTGTGCCTTGTGTCCGCTTACGCCATGCACCGCCGTCAGAGTCCTTCGAGGTGTCATAGACGAATACGTCTATGGCTGTGCCAGCTTTGGTAGCTGCGATGGCCTCTAGGTCAAAGCCAGTGAGTGCAGCGGCAGTGCTTGTAGCTGACGTAGCAGCAGCCTCAGCAGCCAGCTTGTGAAGGTTGGCAGTGTCACGCGCATCTTGCGATTGATCTCGCGCATCTTGAGATTGATCTCGCGCAGACTCAGCGTCAGAGGCTTCAGTCGCAGCAGTTACCGCAGAAGCAGCAGCGGCATCAACAGAACCTTGAATGTCAACAAGGGCATCAATCTCAGCTGCAATCGTAGAAACGTCAGAGCTAATACCAGCAACAGAACCAATGTCGTCGGCATAAGGCCCAAGCGCATTCACATTCGAAATGTTTGCCCCGACAATGTTTACATTGGAAATGCTCGAAGCAACCTTATTGATGTTACCGACTGCACCAGCCGCAGCAGCAATGTCAGCCTCATTGGTATTTACTGTAGCAATCGCGCCAGTGATCCCAGCAACCGTAGTTACCTCACTGGAAATTCCAGCAACCGTAGAAACATTGTTGGAAATGCCAGCAACAGTACCAATGTCAGCCAAGTCAGCAGCAACAGTGCTTACATTTGCAATGCTATTAGCCACATCGTTTACATCATCGATGCTATTACCAACGATATTCACGTTGCCAATGTTGGTGTGAACCGTACCAACCTGAGTCAAAGATGCGTTGACGCCAGTAACAGCAGAGATATTGCCACCAACAGCATTTGTTGCAGCAATGTTAGTGGCAACAGTATTCACATTCGAGATACCAAGAGCGACTGTATCAATGTTGGTTAGCTTTCCAGCAACCAGAGTAACCTCACCAAGCGAATCAGCCACATCATTCACATCAGCAATCGATGCACCAACAGCACCAATGTTGTTAGCCCCGCTTATGTCAACGGCAGCAATCTCAACGTAAGCAATGTTGTTAGAGACATTCGTAATGTCACTAGCCTTGCCGCCCAGATTGCCAATCTCAGTGCTGACAGCATCGAGCGCAGTGATTTCAGAAGACAGACCAGCAAGCGTAGAAATATCAGCAGACAAAGACGCAACCGTGCCAACCTCAGCAGCATTCAACGTAGCCTCAATAGCGCCAGTGCTTGAATTGAACCCAAGAACCTTGCCTTTACGAAGATCAAGCTCAGGAAGCGCCAGAGGTGGATTAACCTCATAGTCATTCACTGTGATTGAGCGCAATGCCAAGTCATTCAGATCAGCAATCTGAACTGCAATGCGGTCAAGCTGATTATCAATCGCATCAGCATTGTAGATAGCAGTTAGATCAGTGGTGCGTTCGATTGGAACGTCCCGAACAATAACAACCTCAGAGCCATCATAAGCTACAGACAGCGTGACTGTGCCGCCAGCGCCACTACCACCAGAAACAGAGGCAGGCGTTACCACAGCCCCGTCTACATAGACTGTGAGGTCTGTTGAATCGTAGAATACAAACGGGACAGCAAACTCGGTTTGGCCAGCACCACCAGTATATGCGATGCGCGGGTTGTTATCAGCGATGTTAATTGCCATTGGTGACTCCTTTGTTAAGAAGTCGCACAGGCATAGCTACGGCATCAACGCACAAACAAACTAGGACAGATTAGTTAGCCCAAGCATTCGTGATCTGATTAACCTCGTCCTTCCAGAACCACATCCGAGCGAACGGAAGGTTGCGCACAATGTCTTTGCCACCCTCTGCGTAATCACCACTGGCAAAATTCACCATCGAACTGCCCATGTCATAGCCCCAAGACGGGCCAGCCCCAGCGATGCCAGTGATAGCATCGCCCACACTCTGCTGTTGGTTAAACTTAGGTGACAGAATGCCATTGGTTATATTGGGTCCGCCCAATGCCAATGACGTATGCATAGAAGTGTAGAAGATATCTGAGTAGAGGGCCATGATCCCGCTCATGTCGAAGGTTCGAGCGAACTTATCCTGAGCGCTCATGTCGTTCCAAACGTAATCTGGTGTACGCAGCTGTAATGACATGTAGGCCAAGCCCATCATCGTAGCAGAACCAATCGCACGGTTCTTGATCTGCCCCTGAGCCAGTGCGCCGACTGTCTTGTTCACGTTGGCAAACACAAAGCTGTAGAACTGGAATGGCAAACCCATGAGGCCGTTCTCAATTCGGGCATAGCCTTTGAACTTAGGATGCTCTTTCATACCAAACTTAGAAGCAACGCTCATTGGGATGTAGACCACACCATCGGTAATGATTGGCTTGTCGGCAGGCGTACCAGACATGATCGTATTCAACACACCACTGTTTAGCGCAGCACGGAACTGAGTCACCGTCTCTTCATTGATTGTCTGGGCTTCCCTGTAGTCCTTTAATGCAAGATCATTGATAGCATTCTCATACTCAGCCGTTTGCTTGTCATTAAATCCAAGGTCTTCTCTGCGAAAGCGAGAGTGATTGATCTCATGCAGCATTACAAAGTTAGACCACTGCTTGGGTGTTTTGAAAATGTCAGGCAGTGCATTCACTCCCTCCATCTTTGGATCAAGCCAAGACTTTGAGTCAAACATTGGACCTTCGATGTAGTCCCTATCAAAGTTAATGGTCTTCGTGGTGTCGTTGTAGAACGCAGGAATGTACCTTCCGTTGCGGGACTTACCAACTGACGATCCGTCTGCGTTTGCTTCGATCACCCTGACCTGCTTGCCGTCAATCTCTGGGATGAAAATGCTGTCAGCCCACTGGTCAGTGTTTGCCATGTAGAAACCGTTCTCAGTCTTTTCGAACGGGGCTCTAGCAATCTTCTCAGCCATGTCTTTGCCAATGCCATAGCGGGCAAGCCACTCAATGGCTTGGTCATCCAGCTTTCCTTGGCCCAGCTTGATTGAGTAATCAATAATCTGGTGTGCATCGATCACGCCAGCAAGCTGCTTTGCAAGTGTGGTCAATGGGGCAAGGCCGTTAAGGATATAGAAGGCGTTGCGTGTCTGGCTTAGAATATCACTGGCATCAATGTTGTTAGACATATCCTCCATCAAGCGCATGTGCGCACTGCCCTTGAGAATATCAATCGCTTCACCAGCCAAGCGCACTTCATTGACCGTCATGTTGACGCGCTCTTTATCTAAGGTCGCCTGAACGCCCTTCCACACATTGTCCATGTCATACTCCATGACAATGCGGCCAAAGTCAGGGATAGCGGCAATTCCAGAGGAACCCATGTAACTAAATGAAGCAGCCTCGCGCAAAACAAATGCAGCCTTTTGGCTCAGCGCATCTGGATTCTCAAGGACAGTGCCAATGGTGCGGTCATACATGTGATTGAAGTCACGCATGACCTTGTTAATTTCAACTTGGCTCTTGCCTGCTGCTATCATAGAGCGCTGAACGTCAAACCGAACGCCTTCAAGGTCTTTGCCAAACTGCTTTGCAAACTCATAGCGCGGCTCAATCCGTGCGGCATAAGTCTTCATTACAGCAAGAGGGTCTCGAACCATGAAGTCAGCGACCAACTTGTTGGGGATGTCCAACTGGCGGCTGCGGAAGTGCTTAGAGCGGCCCATACCAAACGAAACTGTATCCAATCCAAGCGGATCGTTCTCGCCAAGAATGCCTTTAATCGTTTCCTCTACGCGCTCACGAATCTTATCTGGGCTTGTACTTAGCTCTACCTTTATTGGCTGGCCGCTTTCATCCATGCGATAGACAGAAGGATTCTTTTCAAACCAGTCATAGAGAATGGCTCCGAACTCTTTGCGCCTGCTGCGGATCGAGCCTTTGTCAAAGAAGCGGGCGAAGAATGGTTCCTTCTCAGCTGTCCCGCGTGGCTCACGACGAATGGCATCCAAACTATTTGCCTGATCTTCCAGCCTTTTGATTCGACCGTTGACCATCTCACGCTCAAGAGACTTTGCCTTAACGCCAGTCAAGCTAGACTTGAGGTTCTTAATCTCCGCCTCGAGCATTTCAATCTGACGCGACATTCCCTTATCGCTATTGAGCAGGCCAACCTCTTCAAGCCGAACCTCTGCATCCTCGAAGTATTTGGTGATAATGCTTGATGCCTTTAGCTCATTCTCGGTCATATCCTCTACGCCGCGAATGCGCTTATCACTGACATTGGTAAGCCACTTGCGATAGGTATCGTCAGACCTAGATGCGCGACGGGCAATGTCGCTCATGTTTAGATCAAGGCGAGACGCAGTAGACGCTCCAGTCTCAGATGCCCAGAGCTTAACCAAATCATCATGCGCCCGAACCCATCGACCTGCATGAGTAGCAGTCCGAACAGCAACCGACTGTGGCGTAGGAAGGCCAATAGAGTTTAGGGCCAAGGTAATGCCATTGTCGCCAAAGCCGCGCAGGAATACTTCCTTCACTGCACTTGGATAGTTACCCTGCAAGGTACGCTTCATTGGCGTAGAGACCATCTTGAACAGCGCACTATCCGTAAACCAAGAGGACTTAATGCTGTAAGGATCATTTAGATCAACATCGATTTCATCCAGCTGGCGCAGGCCAATCTCATTGCGCAAGGATTGGGAGCGACTCCTTAGGTCATTAGCCGCCTGCATATCGCCTTTAGCTACAAGGCTTTCAGCATCTGCCTCATATGTACGGATTGTTGTGCGCAACTCTGCGTCATCAGCGCCACCGAACTCGCGCTCTTCTCTGGCAGGTGCATTGCGAATTTGCTCTGGCGTCATGCCGCTCAGGTTCTCAATGCGAGTAGCCATCTGAAACATCTCAGCATTGGCTTGGTTAGTGCGCTCAAGAGAAACGGCGCGGCGCGAGATTGGAATGCTGATTGCTCCACCAAGAGCACCACCAAACAAAGCCGCAGAAGCCGTGTTAATAGTTGCCTCTTCAATGGTCTTCACTGGATCAAGCTGTAGGTTTACGGCCTCAGCTGCGCCTTCCACAACGGCAGTACCAACACCAACGCGCAATGCAGATCGAGCAACGCCAACCGCTGGACCACCAAGCGGAAGGGCAATGAAGTTAATAGGATCGAGCAAGCCAGCACCAAGCTGTGTCATCATTGTCGAGTTGGACATTACGCGACGACGCTCAGAGCTGCGGTCAATCATCGACTTCAATGCAGCCATGTGCTGTGCGTTCTTTGCCCCATACAAGCTGGTGGCATAGAGCGCATGATCCCCAAGGCTTTCTTTCCAGTTAAAGTTGGGGTCGGTCTCTTCCCCAGCAAACCTCATGCCAATCAGGGCCGACTCAGCAACAGGCGCAAATCTCAAGCCTAAGGTTGCACCAACCGCCTCCCCGAATGTTGATTGCTCTGGTACGATTGTTGGCTCGAACAGCGCGGGGGAGTAACGATTAAGATCAGCCATTAGTCAGAAGTCCCAAAGATTGTGCCAAGGAATGAACCTTCGCCAGTTCCAGAGAATGTTTGGATTTCCTCGGCTTCTTGAAGAGCACCAGAGCGTTTGGTCATTTCAGCCTGTCGAACCAACTCGACAAATGCTGGGTCTCTATTGCTAATGATAATCGGAACGGAGTAGCTCACGCCATCCTCTGAAACGGTTTGATTGAGAACTTCATCGCCGCCCTCCTCTAGTGGACGAGAACGCTTCACTGTGTAGCGAACCTCCCCATTGCTGGAAGAGTCCAATGGGACCAGATACAGCGCATTCTCTGGGCGGACATACCCCACCCCCCTGCCGCCTTGAGCAAGGATACGATCACCGCCGAGGGAGGCTCTGTCTAATCCAGTGACTTGAGCAACCACATTATTAACGTGGGTCTTCATCAAGTTTTCGTGACCATAAGCAGCAATGCTAAGAGGGAAGCGCGTTCTCTCGCCACCGTTTGCATTCACAACATAACCCTGACCATCAGGATAAGTTTTTTCCATCTGACGCTCTAGGTTGCTTTTAATCTCACGACCAGAAGCACCAAGAGATGCAAGCCCTAGAACTGCGGAGCGCATTGCATTTACTGACGATGCAGGCGCTTCATCAATACCATCAAGGGTAAATACAAATTCATCGAGCGGTGACTCAAGAACTGCCTCTACCCTTTCCTTTGCCCTTGGGTTATTGATGAACTCTTGCCTTTGATTGTAAATAGCAGCCATGCGATCTGGGCTCATGTTGCCCTCAACATCAACAATGTCGGCAAGATAATCCAAAGTAGCCCGCTGACTTTCGCTTAGAGAATTGATGGCAGGATTGTTAATTCTCTGCCCTTCAAACTGGTAGTCCCTCACATTCATGTAGTGGGAAAGTACCGCGTTCGGATCGCCAATACGAAACTCACCCTCCGCCATTGAGGTGAATGTATTGTGCAAACTCTGCGGCAACATACCAGACTGAGTAACCTCATTGAGCATAGCCAAGGCAGTTGGATTTGCAAAAGACTCAGGGCTTCCCCAGATTCGAGAAATGTCCTGACCGTCAGCATACTTTTCACTAAGCATCGCTTCAAATTCACTGCGGTTCTCAAATGTAGTCGGGCTTGCCTGACCAAGAGAAATGCTATTACGCAAATCAAAAGTATCTTGTCGGTCCTCAGCAGCCTTGATCCGGTCATTGACCGTGCCAGCTTGACTGTTGAACGTAGTGCGCAGCTGCGACAAGCCGTTGGCTTCCTCAGCAAAAGACCTAGCCCTAGCAATCTGGCCGACTTGAGTATCAGAAAGAATACCCTCTTGGACGGCTCCACCCTCAAAAACACTACGCGCCTCGCGCAACTGATCTCGAGTTAAGCTGGAATTAGCAAAGAACTGGCCGAGTATATTACGACCAGTGTTTAGATATGCGGCATCAATCATCCCCTTAGCCTCTGGCTCTGGCAAATTCTGAATGGAGTTAATCTGGCCTATGACCTCGTTTGCCTTCGCCTCTGGATCGGATGCAAAAATGATTGAGTCTAAGTCAACCTCAAGAGCTTGCTGTGCAGCAGCCGCCTGATTGATTGAGTCTACATTCTTTCCAGCAGAACTTCTGTAAGCGCTGATCTCGCTCATAAAGTCATCTAGAACTGGCTGGCCAGTTGCTGCTTCCATTCGGAATAGCGCGTTCAACTCAAGCCTAGCACTCTCTGGCGCAAGCATTGGATTGCGATTTACGATTGCGTTCTCAAGCGCATCGGTATCCCCAGTACCCAAGCCGCTAAGAGCGCGGGCATAGATGCCACTTGCCTGAGCACTTAGAGCAGCATTGCGCCGCTCAATAATCTGATCTGAAATATCATTGTTGCCATTGGACAACTCAATACCAGCGCTGCGTGTAAGGCGTTCCCATTCATTGCCAGCACGTTTGGCAACTGCAAGCGGGCCTCTAGTAAGGGCAAAGCCTTTCTCTGCAAGAGTTTGCCCTGCAAGATTATTCTGCATTGCAAAAACAACTCGAGCATTCTCAGCTTCTTGCGCCTCTACCTCGCGAGACTGAACAACCTCAGCGTACTGCGCCGCATCAGAAAGCAATCCATCAGAAAACTTTTCTAGGTCTGATAGGCTTGAGTAGTCAGAACCAAAGCTGCGAAGCACATCCGCAACCTCTGAAAACTGAGCGGGAACTGCACTTGGGTTCTGCGTACCAATGGCTTGCTGTAAAAGGCGAAGATCATCAGGGTCATCAGTCTGCGAAGAGGCGTAGCGGATCAAACCCCTCGCCACTGCAAGCTGACCCTTGCGCCCGTGCCGCGCAATTTCATTAGGACCAAACAGGCCAGCCTCAGCGCCATCGTTTGCAGCCGCAGCAACAGAACCGATTACCCCGTTAACAGCAGTCGGCCCTTCCAATGCAGAAGGTCCAATCTGGGCGACCATCATCTCAATGTTGTTTAGGCCATCCTCAATCGCAGCAGCTTGGGAGGCCCTTGCCGCAGCCCGCTCACGACGCACCTGAGCAATGCCCATGTTGGTGCTGGTCGATGTAAGATAGCTTGTACCAACGTCAGTTATGAAACCCTTGAACTCGTCCTGAGCAACATTGGACATTGACGCAATATAGTCAGACATTGCTGACTCATAGAGACCAACGCCATTGGGATTATCTTCATACTGAACCGATAGCTCTTTGGCCTTGTCGCGTATCTCGTCTTCCATGCTTTGCTGGAATCTGCGCATGACCACGCGCTGGTATGCAGACGTGGCAATGGAACCCATTCCCTCTGGCGTCTCATAGGCCTCTGGAGCACCAGTCTGCGGATTGATAGTGATTACCTTCTCACGATCAACAGCAGCCCCCTTCTTCAAGCCAGCCTCCTCAGAAGCCTGTGCTGCCTTGCGGTAGAATATCTCATTCAGCTGATCCGCTGATCGAGCGACCGCTTCACCAACGATCTCGCCGCCACGGGATGCTCGAGCTACGCCAATCTTTCCAATTCCAAATTGGCGGCTCTCTCTAATGACTGCCATTCTTATCCCCTTGGCTGAAGGTAACTTGAAACTGTAGCGCCCATAGAGCGTCTAGGCGCTGCCTGACCTCTTGCTATCGGACGCGGTGAAGTTGTTGGAGCACCAGACTGAGGAGTGCCGCCAGACGAACCAGCACCAAGCTGGGCCATCTGAGAAAAGGTTGAGGCAACTGTAGTAAACGCCCCAATGTAACCAGCAGTCTGCGCAGCATAACCCTCTGCTCGAGTAGTCGCTGCCTCTTGACCAAGTTTCATTGACTCCATTGCCCCCATGAAATCAGACCTTGCAGTGTCATCAGTGGCAATCCGTCTTTGCTTTTCAAGGAATGCAGAAACGGAACGATCAGAGCCAACGTCACGTCCCATCGCCGAGAACGCAGCAATGTTGGAGGAAAGGTTGGAACGATAGACCTCAAGCCTTTGATTGTGACGATCAAGCGCCTCAGCTTGAGACAGCTTCTTCTGCGTCTCAATGTTAAAGGCGTTTGTTTCCGATGCCAGCTGCGCACTATTACCAGCGAATATCTGAGCGCCAGCCTTAGCCCCGCCAGAGACCGCAGTGGCAATTATCATCATAGTTAATGGGTCCATTAGATAATGACCTCCGAAACAAATCCATTAACCTGCAATGGAAGTGGGCTATTCTGGGAAATGGTAATGACAGGATCGCGGTTATAACCAAGCAAGCGATACTCTTTTTTGCCGCCGAATGGAGTGCTCAAAGGTATATCCCTATTATTAACCTTGGCTGAGAAGGCATCCCGCAGGTCTAGAACCACAGTGCTAACACCGCGAATCTCGCCAGTCATAGAGCCGTCTGCTGAGTTAGCATCAATCGGGTTGCTCTCGATCTCAACGCTAAATGCTTTGCCTGCATGGGCAACGCTAGTGTAGCCCTCAAGGTTAATGCTTTCGACGCCACCGTTAAGAACAACAGTGCGCTGGCCATAGTAAGACAAGCCATCTTCACTCAAGACATCGACCACATCCCCAACAGCATAAAGGTCGCTGACATCAAGGTAGTTGGCAGTAATCGTACCAGTGACATACCGATCCAATCCAATCTCAGCAGCAAACTCACAGAGAACAACATCACCAGAAGGCGTCAGTATGTTTACGAACATGCGATCATGCACCGCAGAAACAGCCAAGAAGGTTCCGTCAGTCGTAGCCCTCGACCAAGAAGCTCTGCGCTCTGCGCGGCTGGAGCTAAACAAAGCCAAGTCACCATTGCCATTGCTCAAGAGAGCATATGATTCTGGGCTATCAAAGCCACCGTGCGAGACAGCCATGAACTTAGGCGAAACCATAAGGTGCGATGCCAGCGTTGATATTGCAGTGGAGGTGTAAGCATCTTCGCTGTCAGTATAGAGAAACTCTCTCGCAACATTGCCGCCGTTCTGAATGAATACAGTCGCTCCATCAATCGAGACTGGCTGGGTAAAGTTGCAGCCAAACGGTGTTTGCAATCTGATCTGAGCATTCGTCGGGGTGATTGCTTGGTTTAGATACGTTGGAATATAAAGCTCACCAGCCGCACCAAAGACCTGCAAGTCACGGTTAGAAACCATGTACCTGATTTCATTCACATGACCAGTAGCCGCAACGATTGAGATAGCGTCAGTGTCCGCAGCCTCACCGACATCGAAGTTAAAGAACTCGCCGATCTGTGACATCCAGATGGTGTCAGGCTGGGCCAGCGTTCCGCCATAGCAAAGCCTGTTCTCATGGAAAACAACGGCAGAGGGATACCCTCTAACCGCAGAGAAAGACTGCTCAGACCAATCAGCCGTTGCACTATGAGTACTCAACTTTACATAGCCGCCGCCATCTTCAGCGGAAGATGCAATACCACCAGCTGTAAAGTACCAAGTGTTTTGATCGACAATGCCAGCAACAGTGCGACTGCCATTCAAGTTGCCAGTGTTAATTCCGCCAGTCGCAGAAGCATCCTCAATGATAACAACCTCACCGCCAGAATAACCGTGATCGATATGCGTAACTTCAACCGTCCTACTGCCAGCCGATGTGCGCAGTGGGTTCTGCACAGCAAGGCGTATCTTCAATTCATCAATGACAGTGCCAGTAACTTCCGTTGCGCTGGTGTATGCGGTGATCTCAATCTCAGACTGGTTATACAAAAGCACAACGCCGACATGATCTGGCGTGAAGTAAGGCACACTTGTTGTGACAGTGATCGATCCAGTAATGCCAGACGGATCAAGCGTCGCACCATGTGGCTGAAAGTTATAGTAAGGCTGAAACACCCTTGAGCCATCAAGCTGCTGGTCAAAGGAATAAGGTGTGATCTCAAAGCTGGTCAGGCTGG
>Ga0208148_1000413_pt1 | contig 16688 bp, 16 predicted proteins | sample DEB08_DNA_16_FD_184525 | JGI IMG/M metagenome (GOLD analysis project Ga0208148, IMG submission 184525) | Aqueous microbial communities from the Delaware River and Bay under freshwater to marine salinity gradient to study organic matter... | ecosystem: Environmental > Aquatic > Marine > Coastal ...
TGAAATTACTATATAAGAGTATTATCCATATGAATATTACTAATTGCACTGGGGTTACAACTTCCCGTAGGTATTCCAATGGTCACGTAAGTGACTTACCAATTAGATTAGTTTAAGAGTGAATTAAGATTCTATTATGATCCTATTAAGATTCTATTAAGATTCTATTAAGATTCTATTACCCGTAATTAAATTCATAATTACATTACCCGAGATTACATTACCGATTGCATTACCCGTAATTACATTAGAGAAACTATACTTAGCATGAATAGAACTATAATAGTAAGAATAGAACTAGAATAGTATATACCTAATCTATATACGGATAATAGAACTTTAGTTGATCTATGGGATAATAGTTTGATAGGTAAAACTACCCCCACTCATAATTACACCCCCCCGTAATAGAATAGAGATTGATTAAGTGTGTAATAACACCTACATATGGCACTCTATTTTGAAACTACTCCCCCGTAGTAGTACTCCTAAGTACTTGTAATTACATTCCCCCCTAATGCACTCCTGCGATTTATAATTCTAATGATTTCAAGTGCTTAGACCCTGACGATAGGAGGGGGATAAGTGGTTGAAAAAGCAGGGATTTTGATGACAGAAAAAGGGCTTATTCGTTCGTCACAACCTTGACATTGACAAGTACCTCATCTTACTGTATTATCATGGAAATCAAGACAACAATCTAGGAGGATTATGTCGTATTCAGACGAAGTAAGAAAATGTTTCTCAGAAAACCCCGATATTCTAAATATGAGTCCAGTTAAATTAGCTGAATGGTTCTATATTCAGGGTATTTTATATCAGAGTAACGTGGTAGCGGCTATAGATAGCAAGTTTACCCACTTTACCAAGCATATGAGTGTAACAGACCTAGAAAAAGCACGTAAGTCATGGAAAATATTACAGAATTTCGGTGAGGAGGCTCTACTTGAAGTCGAAAAAGGCTAAATTAGGCTATTTCTCCTATACTATTCACTTTTCTAAGATTCAGGATGAAAACCATGGTATTACTGACTTAGAAACTAAAGAGATATGGATTAATCCTAAGGATGCACTCCAGATTCAACGAGATACTCTGTTTCACGAACTACTACATGTGGCTTCTGAGGATGTACCCTCTCTTAAAATGGATGAGTATAAGGGTGATAGAGAGGAAGATACAATAAGACTACAATCACCTCGAATGATGCAGTTTCTAAGCGATAATAAGTGGATAAGGGATTTCTTATATGGATAAGCTATATAAAGACATAATTATAGACCTAGTAACACTAGCTATAAAGGCTAATGATGTGGTTATAAAGGGCAGCTTCTCTGGGAGTGATTCAGACTCAGTAAATGCCCTATTAAGAATGTGCAAGGAGATTCATGATGAGTACGTGGATACAGACCAGCCTTAGTGTAGCTGGATTACTACTTGAGGCTATACTTGTAGGTATTTGTGTAGTAGGTGGTATGTGGTTAGTTAGCTCAATAGTATTAACATTATTTGAGAAATTTGGAAGGTAAGTATGAAAACATTACAATTTTTATTATTTTTAGTTATATTGAGCGTCTTTTCCCTTGGATTAGCGGAGTTAGGTTGTGCGTTCCATGACCCATCCAGTGCGCTATATATCGGTAAAGTCTCTTATAGGTGTAAGTAATGACTAAAATAGCACCAGCTAAGTTAAATAAGGCAAAGAAACTATACTTAGAGTATGCCTCCGTATCAGAGGTATCTAGAGCTACTGGAATAGGTAGAACTACCCTGCAACATCACGTTAATAAGGATGGTGGCTGGAAGTACGATAGAGATATAGCTAGGGCAGACCTACTATCAAAGGTAAGCTCCGCTAGAGCGAGTGAGTTTGCAGATATGACCAACTACACTATCATATCCCTGAAAAGAGCCGTTAAGAGCTTAGCTGAAAGAACTGACCCTCCTACGGTACAAGAGGCTAAAGGTGTAGCAGCTATACTTGAATCATTAGATAAGATGACCCGATTAGATGAAGGTAAGCCCACTGACATAATTACAGAAGAGAAAGTTGTAACAGTAAAAGAACTACAGAAGCGTATCTCCGTAGACCCATTCGCAGAGGAAACTGAATATGAAGAAATTGATTAAGAAAGCACATGGCTTTGCCATTGCTTCCATTTTATTCCTAAGTGGATGTAGTAAGGACTTTGATAAGTTAAAGTACCTTCATGAAACAGCTATATCTAGCGGCTGTGTAAAATATTATTATAAGGTAAATCACTTACCTTTAGAGAGATATAATTTATGTATAGATAGAGAGGTAATTAAATGAAGAAATTAATTAGCATTATCACCCTAGCAGCATTATTCGCAGGATCACCTATTTTAATGGATCACGCAAAAGATATTTACCTACAAGAAGTAGTATCCCCTAAAGCCATGCCCGTTAAGCTTGGTCAGAGGGTTATAGCCTCCTCATTTCAACTTGAGTGGAAGGGTAAGAGGGTTACTGTAACTAATAATCACGTATGCTCCGTAGTAGAGACAATCGCTAGGAGAAAGGCTGAGAGAGACTTTAATGTGAAGGTAAAATCCATTAGAGCACTAGGTCTACCTAAAGTATTGACTGATGCGTTAGTTAAGATAGCCTATAAGGTATTAAACTCATCAGAGTATGCCATCGTAGGAGAGACTCTACGTATTGGTGATATTAATAGAAAGATTCTATATAACTCTCCTAATCATGATATTTGTTTCTTGGAACCAGTAGGTAACAAGGCATTTAAACTTGCTTCCTCCGTACACCGTGGAGAGAGAATAACTATAATTGGACACCCCAGAGGAGTACCTCAATCAATGGCAGATGGCAGAATAGTTGGAGAAGCTTACTATAAATTCCCGTGGATTAAACAAGCGGGAGTGGTTAGGTATCTACGTAGTACTGCACTGACATATCCGGGAAACTCTGGCTCTCCAGTTGTTAATCGTTACGGTAACGTAATAGGTATTCTATTCGCTGGACAGTCAGTAAATAGTATTAATATTAATTGCGTTGTTCCGCTGGAATACATAGAAAGCGAACTTATGGCATACTTTGGAAACTAAAGACGTTCTATTAAGTAAAGAGGAACAATACGCTTTACAGATATTAAATGATCTAAACAAACCTAGAGGTATTGGGGAGGAGATCGGTTTATCTGGTCGTCTACATGATGCTCAGATAAAGGATTTATCTCCCTTATACAATAAAGATATAAAGAACATCTTCTTAGCGTGTGGTCGTAAGTACGGAAAGACTGAATTAGCCGGTTACGTACTATGGAAACAAGCACTAGAAGTACCTAATTCAGGATGCTTTTACATTACCCCTGAAGCTGTTGGCGGTAGGAAGATCGTCTGGGAAGGCGGTAGATTACAGAAGTTTTTAGGTAAAGACTCTATGAAGTACATATCTTCCATAAGAAATCAAGATATGACCATTAAGTTTAAAAATGGCTCCTACATTCAAGTCGTGGGCTCTGATAACTATATGATTGCAAACGGATTAACCCCTGCACTAGCCGTATATGACGAATTTAAAGGGTTTAATTATCGCTGGCATCAGGAATTTGCTCCAAACAGAGTTGTTAAGGATGCCCCTTTTATATTTATTGGAACTAAACCCAGAGCAGGTAACAAGAATATAGACCAATATAATGAGATATTAGAGTACGCAAAGAACAGTAGTAACTGGCACGTATCAGAGAGAACAACCTTTGATAATCCTATTAATGAGTTACCACATATTAAATCTGCGATTGAGGAAGAGATTGCTCAACTAAGGGCACGCGGAGAGGAAGACGTAGTTCAATTAGAATACTTCTCTAAGGTAGTTCCCGGAGGTAAGAGAGCTATTTTTCCAATGCTTACAAAAGAGAGGCATGTTAAGCCACATAAAGATATAGTTAATGAGATTAAAAGAGATGTAAAGAAAATGGAGTGGTACTGTATTGCCGATCCGGGGTCTACTACATGTTTCGGTACTATATTCGCTGCAATACATCCATACACTAGACAGATATATCTAATGGACGAACTATATGAGACAGACCAGCAGTATACATCTACTAGAAAAATGTATCCTAAAATGGACTCTAAGATGATGGAGTTCTATCCTAATTCAGACGTAAATGATGATTGGTTTAAGGCTCACGATGAAGCCGCGGCATGGTTCTCTAATGAGGTTATGGATCAGTACGGAGTATACTTCGCACCTACTCAAAAACATACCAATAAGAAAGAGCATGGGCTATCACTAATTAAAGATATACTACTACATGATTTAGTTACAATATCAGATAGGTGTATTAATCTGTTTAAGGAAATGGAGCTTTACGCTAAGAATGATAAGGGTGACATACCTAAGAAGAATGATCACTTAATTGATTGCTTGCGATATCTGTTAGGTGCATCAAACTATAGTATGCATGAGGTACTAGAAAGGGTCAAGCAAGAGAACGATTTCCATAGAGGTCGCTTCAGAAGTAGAGAACATGACAAATTTGATGATCCAGATGACTGGACTCAGAAAATAGGTCCAGAGTATGACTATTAACGTAATTACAATAACTTACAAGGAGGTCCTTAATGGACTTGACAATTAACCATTTATCGCTTATATTAGCCCTTAGTGGCTTGATTATTGCATCTATTAGTGCGGTAATTGGAACACTAGCTTTCATTGAAGTCAGGAGCATCCAGAGGTCCACACATTCTATACAATATATGCCTGTAGATGATGCCATTGACAAAGAGAATGAGGCTTTTTTAAAAACAGTAAAAACAGATGATTCATGGGCAACTTCTCCTGATACACTTAAAAAGCAAGATGAGCTTTATAAAGAGGAATTAGAGAGTGAGATGCCTTCATTTGCGTCTACTGATGAAGATATGGAAATTATTAGCTATTAGGATATAATCTATGAGTATTGAAGAAGCATTTGGCGAAGCCGCAGTTTCCATACATGAAAAACAAAAACCATTTTATGAAGTTAATTCTATGGATGATCCCAAGAAATTACTTAAATGGTTAAAGACTGTTAAGGACTCCCTTTTCAAACAGTCAGAACCTAGAACAAAACAACAGAGAGAAAACCTATTCTACTACCGTGGTATTCAAGATAGAATGGAACGTAAGTCTTCACGAACAGGTGGAGAGAAAAGGTTAAATAAAGTACGTAAATTTGTAGTTAATCATCTATTTGATTTAACAGAGACTAAGGTTAGTCAGATGACTAGAATTAAACCTAATGTTGAAGTTATGCCTACTAATGATGAGTGGACTGATAGAGGGGCGGCTAAGGCAGTTGGATTCCTTATTAAGCACTTATGGTACGTTAATAATGTTGATTACTTAATTCAGAACATGCACCGTTTCGCTAGAATCTTCGGAGAGTCATACTTATTCGTAGACTGGGATAAAGACCTAGGTGATCTACACCCTGCTTACGTAGCAGCTAGAGACATGGGATTATCTGAAATACCTCTACCGGAGGGTGATATTATTGATATTGCTGGTGGTGAGGAGATTAAAACAGGTGATGTTTCTTACGGAATAGAAGTACCATGGAGAGTATTGCTCCAGAGAGCTAATAAGTATGAAGACTCGGAGTACCTATTTAGAGTATGTATCGAAGATACTGAGACACTAAAGAAGAACTATCCTGATCAAAAAGAGAATTTAAAACAAAATGATAATTTAAAAATATTTGAAATTGATGAAATGTCTGATCGCTTCATCGAGAATAAGACCGTAGTATTTGAGTTCTGGCATAAAGGAACTGGAGAACTACCTAAAGGTAAGTATATTAAGTTTACTGATGATGTAATATTAGAGGAAAAAGATCATAAGTTTACTCATAGAAAATTACCTTGTATCAGGTTAACAGATTTAGATGTTCCTGATGTGTTAAATGGTGTTAGTAAATATGAGATGATTATTCCTCTACAGAATATGCACAATAACCTTTCATCGTTAATCGCAAAGAATATCTACTTAATGGCTCATGCAAAATGGATGATGCCTCGAGGAGCTTGTCGAATTGAACAGCTTGGAAATGATAATACTGTGGTTCAATATCAAGGTCCAGTACCTCCGCAAATGGCTCAAGTTGCACCGAATCCACCAGAAGCATATAACTTCAGAGAGCAAATTAAACAAGAAATGCAAACGATCTACGGGTCACATGGCATCAGTAGGGGTGAGATTCCAAAAGGCATTACAGCCGCGTCGGCTCTGCAATTTCTAAATGAATTAGAATCAGATAGAGCTACAACAGATATCTCAAAGCATACATTCCTAGTTAAGGATTTAGCCAAAATGACTATCGCTATTACTGGTGATAAGTATGAGCCTAATGACGGGAGATTGGTACGTATCGTAGGTGAGAATAATAAGTTCTCAATTAAAGCCTTTGACGCTGCTAATTTGAATAAAGACTATGACATTAGGTTTGATCTAAGCTCAGGATTACCTGAACAGAAATCAGCTAAGATGCAAAGAGTACTTGAAGCCATGCAAAGAAACCCTGCACTATTCCCTCCAGAGAGATGGGAAGAGTTGCTAGAGTTAGGGAATACAGAGAAAATGGCTACGCTAAGTACCATGGCTGTTCAAGCGGCTGATTCAGAGAATGAGGATATCCTAGCAGGTAGACCTGCCGCTCCACCAGAGCGTTTTGAGGACCACATCCAACACTGGGATAGTCACGTAAGAAAACTACAATCTAGAACAATTAAGGAAGACGCTGATCCACAGTTACGTAAACAGTTAGAGGATCACGTTAGAATACATGAGAAGCTAATGTTAGACAAGGCTTCTAGAAATCCTTTATTTCAATCTAAGCTTGCCACCCTAGCATTATTTCCAATTTATTATCATGGAGATTCTATGGTTCCAGCTTCAGCAGAACACCAACAAGCCCTAGTACAGGGACAAGCAAATAAAGATGGTCAAGTAAGTGGGATGATTCCCGGTAAAGAATTTGGTTCGGAGGAGCAAGAATGAGTAATGAAGAGACAGGTGGAGACAACTTCGCAGAACAAGTATTTGATAATGAGGTAGGTGGTATTGAAGTATCATCAGAAGGAAGTTTAGATTCATGGGATGATGCTGAATCATACTCATCGGAGGTATTTAGTGAAGATAGTACAGAAAATAGTGAAGGGTCTGAAGATAGTAGCCCTAGCGATAGCGGAAGCGATGAAGCCCCTAGCCCTGAGAGCGGAGAGTCTGATCTTGAAGCTGAGGATAAAGTTGATAGTGAGAAGCCAGAGGCTACTGAGGAAGAAGTGGGAGAGTCTGAAGCTGAAGAAGCTGACTCTGAAGCTGCAGAGGAAGCAGGTTTTGAAATCCCTGAGCAACTCCAAGAAAAAGGATTAGTTGCATCAGAAGATGGTGATATTGGAAAAGTAATCAAGGTAGACGGAGAGGATCAATTTGTATCTCTTGAAGAACTAGGTAATGATTATTCTGGTCAGAAAGCCATTCAACAAAGATTTAATGAATTAGCCACAGAGAAACGTGGTTATCAGCAGGAAGTAGAAGAGGTTAACTCCTACGTTAACACCTTTGCGTCAAAAATGAGAGAAGAGGGAGCCTTAGCCGGAATGAACTACTTAGGTGAGTTCTCTGGATTAGCCCCTTATCAGATTAAGCGACAATTAGTAGAAGCACTACAGCCAGAAATCGAGCGCATGTATAACATGAGTGCTACGGAATTAAACGCTGAGTATACTGCTGAAGAGAATGAATATTTAAAACAATCTATTGAGTCCGAGCGAGAGCAAACTCAAGCGCAGCAAGCCGCACAGGAACTGAACGCTGAGGTTACTTCCGTAAGGGAAGCTCATGAAATTGACGATTCTGAGTGGAATCAAGCATTAAGCTTTTTAACGGAGCATGAACAAGCCCTTAGAGCAGAAAACCCAAACTTAGTTATGGACGCTAAATACGTAGCAGATACTGTTATGGATGCTAGAGCCTATACCAAAGCGGAAGAAGCTTACGGGGCTGCGAATGTAAGCCTTTCTGATGAGCAAGGATCAGACGTTTTTAATTACCTACAGGATGTAGCATTTAGAAACCCAGACTTTACTCAAGACGATTTAGTTGAATTAGTTAAAAGTGCTGAGAAATCCGCATTAGCATCAAAAGTAGGAAACGAATTAGGAAATAGGATTAAGAAGAATGATTCTGCTCAGTCTAAACCTAATAAAGTAAAACAACCAAAAACAGAAACAACCTCACAAGAAGATGCCATATTAGAGGACATCTGGGGTTAAATAACTTTAAGGAGTTAAATTATGTCATGGACATATGATTCATCGACAGAATCGAACCTGATGAAAGTCAAGTACGAAAGACTGATCGAAAAACAATTTAATAAGTCTAACCCACTATTCGGAAGACTAAAAAAGAAAACTGACTTTGTTGGTTCTCAAAAAGAAATCGCTATTGTTCAATCAATTGGTGGTGGTGTTGGTGCTGGTTCACTTCCAACTGCTTCTGAGTCAAAGATTGGTAAAGCGACTATCACAACTAAGAAGAACTACGCTGTAGTTTCTATTGATCGTGAGACAATGAAAGCAGCTAAATCTGACGAAGGTTCTTTCGTAAGAATGACAGCCTTCCCAGTTAAGATTGCTACTGAGTCTTTTAACAGAAACGTAGAAAGACAATTGACACGTGGTGCTGCTGACGGTAACGGTGCTTTAGTAACCGGTGCTGCTACAAACAGTAACTGTTCAGGTGTTGGTTCAGCAGGTGATCCTTACCTAATCGAACTAGATAAGGCTTCAACTTATTTCCCAGCGGAAATTGCATGTCTTGAAGAGGGTGATCTTGTTCAAATTAACAGTGAAGTAACTGCGGCTCTAGAAGTTGTATCTATTACTGAAACTGTTGCTAATGGATATGCTACAGCTACTATCGGTCTTACTGGTACTTCAGCACGTATGGATGTTATTGGTGATACTGGTACTCCAGCCGCTTTTGGTGCTTCTGATAAGATTTATATGCAAGGTTCTAAGGACAACGAGCTAATCGGTGTTCAAGGTGCAATCTCTGCAACTTCTGGTTCTCTTTATGGAGTTACTGTTGGTCGTAGATGGAAGGCATACCAAAAAGATGCTTCTTCTGCTGCTCTAAGTACAGATTTAATGAATGATGTTGTTGTTAACGTAAAGAGACAATCAGGTGCTTCACCTAAAATGATTCTTTGCCATCACCACCAGTACATTAAACTTCTTAACCTTCTAGAAGACCATAAGAGATATAATGTTCCTTCACGTAAGGGCGAGTTCTCTTTCTCTGCGTTAAGTTTCATGAGTGCTGATGGGGAGCTTCCAGTTCTTACTTCACGTTTCATTGACTCTGACAAGATGTATTTCTTAAATGATGATCACCTAGAGCTTCACCTACGTCCGGGTGGATTTGAGTGGTTTGATGAAGATGGTACTGTCTTCCTTAGAGAAGCAAGTGATTCTTATGAAGCACGTTACGGTGGATACGGACAAAGTTTCGTTAACCCACACTTTCAAGGTTACTTATACGGTTTACAAGTATAATTTAATGGGTGGGTGTAAAAGCCCACTCTTTCAAACCCTCCCAAGGGTTACAGGAGATTTCGCATGAAAAGATCAATTAAATCAAAACAAAGAAGCGTAAGACAATTACACTTTACAGCAAACGCTGCTGGTACGGCTCTATCTGGACTTGATTCACTTCAAGCCTCAATCGCTGATACCGCTACAGGTATTAAGACTATTACTTTAGATGAGGCTTTTGCCTCTGCTGATTACGTAGTTCAAGTTACTTGTGGTACTGCTGATACAATCGTAGATTCTGTTGTATTAACTAACTCAGGTACGTTTGTAATTACTACTGTAGATGCCACTGATGGTACTACGGATAAAGATGCTATTTGTTTTATTTCAGTTACAGGATCAGATGTATCTGACCGTTACTAAAAAGAATAAGTAAGAAGGGGAGAACGCCTCCTTTTCCCCGACCTGAGTAAGTCCATAAACTGCTCACCCTTAAGGATAACATGGCTAGTAATTTATACACACATAATAACTGCAAAAATGTAACAGGCTCAAAGGAACTGGATGGTTCTAATAGCCTACATGTATCTAACAGAGGTACTCCTTCTACTAGGTCTTCCTTTGGAGACAATATTACAGTAGGTATGGAGCCTATTAGTCAGATATCAGCCCAGTACGGACTCCTTCCCACAATAGAGACTTTTAATGCTACTGGTGGGACTGTAACCACATCTGATAACATGTTTACGTGTACCACAGGTACTAGTATAGGTGGGTACGGTGTTATTAGAACTAAGAAGCCTACCATATATAGAGAGGGTCAAGGTCTAATGGGCAGGTTTACAGCCCTATTTGATTCTGATAATGCAGTAGCTAATAGTCTACAATTCGCAGGATTATTCAACGTACAGGATACAATAGCATTTGGATATAGAGGTACTCAGTTTGGTATTCTATTTGATAACTACGGTGCACAGGAAATACAGAAACTAACCATTACAGCGGCTACCAGTGGTACATTAACACTTACTCTAAATAGTGTTGCTTATAATATTACATTAACAGCAGGAACTAATGCTCATAATGCCTATGAGATTGAGGCATGGATGACCGCTAACCAGTCTATATGGGATGCCGAACAAGTAGACGATGTAGTTATTCTTAGAAATAGATCGGCAGCCTCTGCTACTGGAACATATTCTTTTTCTGGTGCTGGTGTAACAGGTACATTGGCTCAGACAGCGGCAGGAGCCGCGAAGACACAATCAACAATAAACCAAGAAGACTGGAACGGAGAGAGTATTACATTTGATCCGTCTAAGGGTAATGTATACATGATTAAAGTATCTTACCTAGGGTTCGGACCCATAAGCTTTTTTATTATGGACCCTGAGAGTGGTCTATTTAAAAGAGTACATACCATTCAATATCAAAATAATAATATTAAACCATCTATATCAAACAGAGCATTAAAAGTAGGGTGGACAGCCGCCTCTTTAGGTAGTACCACTGATATTACTGTTCAAGGAGGAAGTGCAGGTACATTTATAGAAGGTGTATCTAGTATTGAATCAGAGTCTCACGCACAGTCCAATGAAAATACCTCTGTAAGTTCATCTTTTGAAGCAGTACTAACTTTAAAGGCATTAGAGTCTTTTTCAAGTAAAGCCATGCTAGGTAGAGTTGTCCTACAGAGACTAATAATCTCTACAGACTCATCTAAGGAAGTTGTAATAAAAATGGCTAAAAACGCAACTTTAGGGGAGACTAACTATACGTACCATGATGAAACAGATTCTATTGTAATATATGATGTGGTTGATCATGCTGATTCGGGCAATGCCCACGCTATATACGAGACTCAAATAGGTGCTACAGGAGCCACAGAGGTTTCTTTAAAGGACTTGAAGATAGATTTCTATGCCAATGAAACTATAACAATATACGCTAAGGTTGTATCAGGAGCCGCTTCTAACGTAACCGCCTCCCTAGTATGGAAGGAGGATTTATAATGAGAAAATTACTACTATCTCCCTTGTATTTACTTATACTCCTATTAGCTATTCCTTATGTTATATTCATTAGAGTAAAGGAAACAGCTAAAGGATTAGACAGACGACTAGACACATTTGAGAATAAGAAGAAGAAACCTAAACATAAAAAGAGTAAGGCTAAGTTACTTGTGTCTGTATTTATCACATTAGTCCTAGTTCTAGCCGCAACAACATATCACTATAATATAAAGGTAGACTCCCTACAAGGTATTATAAATGAACTTACGCAAAAGGTAATTAAATAATGGCAGGTAATAGAAGAAAATTCGGTAAGGATAAGCTCTTTACCAAGATAAATCATGCAGCTACATCAGGTGTTATAGGTGATGCTGAGTATCAGGTTCATGGTGAGAACGCACTTAGAGTTGCTACTACGTTTACATCTTCCGGTACACTTACCATTCAAGGTAGAATTGAGAATAGTGATACATGGGATGCTCTAGGGACTTTAACCTCTGGTGGAGATACTGATGAGATTGACATTGGATCATACGACTACGTAAGATTTAACTTCACAGTCGCAGCAGGTTCAACTGGGGAGATTGCAGCCTCGGGTTTTTTTAAAGGCTCCTCTGCTGGTGGTGGTGGAGCCACTAATTCATTTTCTATTATGCAGACAGATGCAGGTACAAGCCCAACGGCTGACTCTGCGACAGATACATTAACGCTTACATCTTCAGACGCTTCTGTTACTGTCACAGGTAACTCTACTACTGATACTATTGACCTAATTATAGCTACTTCAAATGGTGCTAATACTTTCTATGCGGATTCAAATGCAAGTGCATCGGGGGACGGTTCTCTACTGGCTCCGTACACATCACTTCAAGCAGCTATTGATGCAGCAGAGTCTCTAGGAGATTCTGAAAGAAAGACCATTATTGTAGCTGCCGATTCAGCCTTTGATGAGGACATTACCATATCAGGTGGGGTGTTAGCCATAATTGGACTAGGACCATTTAATATTGGGGATGATGCTCAGACATATAAGGACTCTACTACGGCTAGAAATGTACTATGGGAGACTGGAGATACTACTCTGCCTTTAAGTTTACGTCCCTCACTAGTTATAGGTGTGATTGGACAAGGTAATGCAACGTCTACTCATCCTGCGGTAACTACTGCGTGTAAGATTAGTGGTAATTTTACAATAGATAAAGGAGTAGCTACTCCAGCAGTAGCAGAGCTATGGATGCAGAACGTAAAAGTTAAAGGGAATATGGCTAAGGGTGCCTCTATAGCATCAACTCAAGCTAATATGTACTTAGAGGGGTGCTTCTTTGACGGTACCTTCGTAATGGGTATAAACGCGGTTATAGTATCTGCTAAGAATTGTGAGTTTGACGGGCTATTAGATATAAATTCTTATAATTATATTAACTCCTGTGAAATATCAGGTGGTATTACATTAGCTGCTTCATCTCCGGTGTCATATATTAAACCTACTGGGATATATAATTCAACTATATCAGGGACTATTACAGGTGTATCTGGATCAGATATATTAGTAGATACGTCTACCAATTATAAAATGATAGTGAATAGCGTGGCTCTAGCGGGAGCTGGACCTGCCACTAAGACTGTAATGAGTGATCTAGTAGGTTCAGCCTCTACACCTGTTGCATCCAGTATGTCAACTAATACAGTACAGTACTATATAGATGAGAGTGCTGATACATTAAATTTTAAATTAAAGTACTCAGACGGTTCAATTAAAAGGGCAAAGCTCCCTCTATATGATGCTCCTGATTGGGCTACAGCAAAGCAGTATACATTAGATAATGTAGATGATTACTTTGAAAGCCCTACTACTACAGGGGAGAGTCTAGGTATATCAGGCTCTACAGCGTTCTCTATAAACATTATAGTTAATTTCGATATGAGTGCGACGGATACCTGTATTATGTTTTCCCTTTTCGCAGGAACAGGTACGGGAAAAGTTGAAATGACTTGGCTTAACTCCCAGTTTAGATTCCAAGTAGACGGGGCTTATACCATAGCTAGTCCAACTAGGTCAGACAAAGATTACCATATATGTCTGGTTTATGATGGTTCATTAGGTACTGACATCGCTAGGGCTAAAATTTATGTTGATGGTTCTGATGCTACCGCTAGTGCTTCTGGTACTATTCCCAGTGTAGTTAATACAGAGATAGCTGATTCAATCTTAGGTCTATTTAGTAGAACAGGGATTCCAGCTAACTATTTTAATGGGTCAGTTAAAGAGGTATCTATCTACAATAAAGCCCTATCAAGTGCTGAGGTTACAAGTTTATATAATAGTGGTTCTTATTCAGACCCTACAGCCATATCAGGGTGTAGATCATCTTGGTGGTTCGGAGACAATACTTCAGATAATCTAGTAAAGGTAGTAGATAATGTTGGAGACAATGATCTGGATTGTAAGAATCTAGACGACGGAGTTATTACAAGTGTCTAATAGTAAGAGTAAGAAAACTAAAGTAATTCTATTTGAGGAAGGTAAAATACCTAGGGTGTTTATAAATCCATCTGATATAGATATAGAGAAATTACGTAATATAGGTAGAGTACTGGTTAACCCTAGAATACCTAAAGGTGTACCTATTGAGAAATGGGAATTACTTGATAAACGTATTCAAATAGGGTCACAGAAGAGTGAATTAAGCTCTACTTTGCAGTTAGTTAAAGAGATTGAGGTTATTAATCAGCCATCCTATAGTGATTTCCATGACTTAGAGGATCAGATCGAATTTATTAAACTTGAAGTGATTGACAAATTAAATAGAACGTGTATTATGGGAGCTTTAATGGCATTATTCTTGCTATTAGTCTCCTTTAGAGAAGAAATACAACAAATTATAAGGAATGTAAATGTCTAAAGTAAACTTTTTCGCACAAGGCTTAGGTTTAAAGCCATTAAGTGCTGATCCAACTAGTCCGGTAGATGGACAATTATATATGTCAGATGGGACCGTTAGAGCGGCTGGACTATGGAGATACTCCTCTACGAGTGTCGCTTGGTTAGCGGTAGGTTCCGGTGGTGGAGGTTTAGATGTATTCCATACTGAGGATTTTGAGTCAAATGGTGCAAGCGATTTTACTACAGGTAATGCTGCTACTGTGGATGCTGCTGGAACTGGTACACTGGACGGTACATTAGCCGATGAGACTTCCGCACCTTTTAGTGCAGATGCGTCTTTAAAGTATACCATGGGTAGTACGTCTGCAAATGACTTCTTCCTACAAGATGCAGATATTGCTGTTGATTTAAAACAAGCTGGAAATGATACAGGTGTTTCTTTTTACTATACATATAATGGAGATGATGATGATATTAGATTCTTCGCATTAGATCAGGATGATACTGAATTAACGTCAAGTATTGAATACTTAAAGGCTGCGTCAAATGCAACTAGATTTACTACTTCTTTCTTTATTCCAGCGGGTACAACTGGTATTAGATATGGCTTTCAAGTTGTTACGGGTAATTCAGCTAAAGTACTTATTGTTGATGATATTGAATTATCTCTAGACCCATTTGTTTATAAGAATTTCGCTAGAGAGAATGTCTTTAGTGCTAGAATTGCTAACAATGGAACCGCGTCTATTGTCTCACAAGGTGGTGAGGATGATCATGGGAATAACGCCATATCTTCAGTGAGTAGAATTAGTGCGGGGAGAGTTAAATTAACTTTTAATAGCGGGGTGTTTACGGACACATTGTTCCCAGCAATCCAGATAACTTGTGAAAACACGCTTAATGACGAGGGTGTTGACGACACTACTATAATTAACTCTGGTGGTTATGTTTTATCGGTAGAAGTTACTACTGGTGAGACGGGTGTCGCAGCATCAGATAAAGATTTTTCCGTATATATGATGAGGCAAGGCTCGGATTATGGTCAGACCACCGAGCACGTAGTAACTCCAGCGGCGGCAACTACGGAAGTCGCTTATTATGATGGTTTCACATCTTTTAATGGTTCAAGCTTCATCCTCCTACCAAACGAATTGGTCAATGAATCAGGCAGTTTAATTAGCGTGACAAGCACGGATCATATTAGATTTACTGCCCTAAAGAGGACAATAATTAGAGCTACCGCTAATCAAATAAGGACAGCCGGAGGACATAGCGTAGAACCTAGAGTATATAACTCATCCGATGTTTTAAAAGCTAGAATAAAACAAAGAGGGGATGCTGCCAATCCGGCAAATGGAACTATTAGTACGCTTTTGGAAGTTGGGGATTATGTAGTTATGTATGCAGGTGGCGATACTATGACCAACGCAGACACCACAAGCTTCTCTATAGTAGCTACACCCGTAGAAGCAACCTTCCTAGCAGCCGTACCCGTGCAAAAGGTGGCTTTTATTAAAGACGTTCAGACAAGTGGGACACAGGGTGGGACATTTACATCAGGCTCATGGCAAACAAGAACACTTAATACCGTAGAGGGCGATTCTGAGATTGTAACATTAGCTACTAATCAGTTTACATTAACGGCTGGTAAATATGTAATTGAAGCATCTGCCCCTGCATATAAAACTAACCATCATACCGCAAAACTATACAATATAACAGACAGTACTGATGATATAATAGGTAGTACGGGTTTATGTGGAGGTAGTGATACTGTTAACATACCTTCACTTATAAGTGGCAGTGTCACATTAACAGCATCTAAAACTTTTGAGATACAGCATCAAGCACAAACTACTTCGGCTACTTCGGGATTTGGGTCAGCCAACAGTTTTTCTGTGAGTCAAATATACACCCAAGTAAAAATAACCAAGCTTCGTTAAACTATTGACTTCGTCAAAGTTTCCCGTAAGTAATATAAAGAAAAGGAAATAATTCATGCCATATTTACTATTAGGAAGTGCAAGTCAACTTCAAATTAAAGTACCTACTAACGGTACAACCGACTGGGGTGATACGCTAAAGACAGATACATTTCAAAAAATCGCAGAGCATAATCACACTGGTTCCGGTACAGGTAGTCAACTCGGTACAGGTTCCATTCAAGCAGATGCCATTGTAGGGACTAAGATTAGATTAGCCAATAATGAATACCTTCGTGCTAGGG
>Ga0208148_1000417_pt1 | contig 16645 bp, 28 predicted proteins | sample DEB08_DNA_16_FD_184525 | JGI IMG/M metagenome (GOLD analysis project Ga0208148, IMG submission 184525) | Aqueous microbial communities from the Delaware River and Bay under freshwater to marine salinity gradient to study organic matter... | ecosystem: Environmental > Aquatic > Marine > Coastal ...
AGATACAAAGCTCTGTTTCCTAACGACGGCATAGCCAGCTTGTTTGGATGATGGGATGCTAGAAGACGTACTATCTCTGATGCTCAAGTCGGACCTGCACCGTGACTGGTACGTGTCTGACCTTGAGCGGCTAGTGCTACCTGCTATCAAAGCAAAGCGCATGACAGTTGTGTACGAAGACAAGATAACATGTAAGACGGAAATCTATCCGCGGCCTACGGGCCTCTTTAGTCATGCTTTCTTAACGAAGGAGGCGGCAAAGGGTTATGAAGACGGAACGCGGAAACTGCAACCCGAAGACTGGCTCACGGACCACGGTTCTGGTATGTTGTATGTCATAGACTTTATTGCGCCGTATAATAATGCTTTGAAGATAGGGCGGATTGCACAACAGGAACTTACGAGCCGATATATTGAAAGCTATCCGTATGATGGGGCTACTTTTCTGCGGCAGGTCAACGGTAAAAGAAAAAGATACGCTACCGGCGTACAAGAAGACCTTTTAGATAGGAGATTAAGCTGTGTATAAAAAACGCTGGTATGACGGCCTCCATGATATCTACGAAGGCAAAGACGAGTTTGAAATTAAATTCGGTTGTCTTATTGGTGACGGCGGCGGTAATACTGGCGGCGGTGACGACAAAAAACGTATCCAAGAAGAACAGAATAAACGCGCCGATGACCAAGAGCCTGTTCGTGGCGGTAGTCGCGAGTCGTCAGGATTGTTTAACACCGGCCCTGTAAGTGATTCTGTAAATTTTGCTCCAAACCCACCACAAGAAAGTTTTGGCTCAATCGCGGATATGGACGCGGGGCTAAGAGGCCCTCAAAACAATGTTACTCAGCAGGCCAGTTTAACTTCGCCCGCGTCTCTTTCGGGCATGGGGTATGCTCCTGACATCAGCGCAGGGAAGTCGTACACAAATAGTTTGTTCGACTCCGGGTTGACAAGCATTGAAGATGTTAGAAACCAAGCTACAAACATATCTCCGGCTCAACAAAACCTTAGTGATTACTTGAGTGGGGGCCTATCTCCGGGCGGATATAACGCTCCGAGCACGGGGCTTTCTTTAGGAGTCCCATCAGGGGCATCTTTAACAAACCCCGGTCTTCAAGTAAACTACACTCAAAGATTTGCAAAAGGTGGTGCGGTTAACCAAGGTATCGGAAGCGTGTTCCCTTATCCAAGAAAACGCTAGACCAGCCACTCCCTAACTTCTTCGCCAAGTACCTTACCGGCTAAGTCAATCTTACCGCGCAACGCTTTCAATATCTTCTCGTCAATCGTTTTTGGCGAGACTAGGTCTATGTATGTGACCTTTTGCTCTTGCCCAATACGGTGCGCTCTGTCTTCAGATTGCAATCTAATCTCTAAATCGTAGCTGTTACTAAAGTATATAACAGTGTTAGCGGCAGTCAGCGTGATACCGTAACCGCCCGTGCGCGGCTGGCCCACAAAAAACCGCAACGGGCTGTCTTTTTCTTGGAACTGGTTGACAATATCTTGTCTTTCATCTTGCTCGGTAGCTCCATAATAGGTTGCGACCGCTTCGGGCCCAAAGCGGTCGCGCAGGGCGGAAGCTATCTGTTGGATGTCGTGTGTATACGTCGCCCAAATGATTGCTTTACCCTGTAACTCCTCGGTTACATCAATTAATTCTTTGTAACGGTTGCTGGCTAATGTAACCAACTCGCCGTCATCTGATTGAATATGCCCACAGCATATCTGTTGTAACCTCATAATCTGTGTCAAAACGCTAGATGTAGTAGCAAGCTCGCCGTTTTCTAGCTTGGCAAGGGCCAGCTTCTTCATCTGAATGTATGCTTTTTCCTGTTCTGTCGTCAGCGGTACGTCTCGTCTGAGATACATCTTGGACGGCAGGTCAAGACACTCTTCTTTCAAGACCCTGTTGCTGAAGTTATCAAGCTTTAGGTTAAGCTCATCTAGCCGCCGGTAACCCGATATCTCTTGAAAGCTTCTAGCCCCCATCGTGCGCTTTTGCACAATAGCGTAGCGGTTCTGGAAGGCGTAATAACTGTTAAACCCAAGAGCTTCCGCAGACAAAAAGGAGCACTGACTGAACAAATCCATAGGTGACTTGGTTACAGGAGAGCCCGTTAGAATACGCTTATACTTAGCGTCTTTAGCCAACATCATCACATTCTTAGTGCGAGTAGCTTTGCGGTTCTTAATTGTGGTGCTTTCATCTACAAGTACCATATTAGCGGGGTTCTTAGCCAAGAAAACATATGCGGCTTTTGTGCCACGCGGCGTGGACAACGCCTCGACGTTCATCACAAATATCTTCAGGCCATCAAACGGCTGATACACAATCTCTTTCATCTCTTCTTGAAACTTCTTAGAGGTAGAAGGCGTCCAGCGCACAACCAGCCGCTCTATGCCGTCGGGCAGGTGTGTGGGTATTTCACCCTTTACCCAGTTGTCATAGACACCTTTAGGTGCAATGATGAGGACTGCTCCAAGCTCCTTGGCTTCATACAGCATACCCATTGTATCAATAGCCACCTTGGACTTGCCTGTTCCCATCTCCATGAACAGCGCATAGAACTCCGCGGACCACGAATCATCTAATGCTTTGCGCTGGTGGTCAAACGGCTCAGTCTTAAATTTATATTTTCCCATAATTTTCTCCTTGACACTAGGACAATATAAGCATATATAAGTATTTGTCAAGTCCCGAACGGTGACTTTAACAACGAACGGAGAACCACGATATGAGTGATATCTTTGACCAGATGGAGGAAGACTTTGAAGCAAGTCTAACCACTGGGGTAGAAAAGCTAGACCAAGACGGTCTCAAAACAGTGGCCGAACTGGCCCGAAAAATCCGTGATGAAGAAGAGTATATAGCCTCTCTTGAGGGCGATCTGAAGAACGCCAAAAAAGGCTTGCAAAAACTCACGGATGAAGACTTACCGACAATGCTTCAAGAAATAGGTTTGTCTTCAATGAAACTTGATGACGGCTCAGAAGTTGTCGTTAAGCAGACCTACGGGGCATCTATTCTCGTGGACAACAGACCTGCCGCTTACGAGTGGTTAAGAGAAAAGGGCTATGATGACATCATTAAAAATACCGTTGCGTGTCAATTTGGCAGGGGCGAGGACGACAAAGCCTCGTCCTTCAAAGCCATTGCCGAAAGTGAAGGCTACTACGCGGAACAGAAAACGGAAATCCATCCGCAGACGCTTCGTGCCTTTGTCAAGGAACGTGTTGAGAATGGTGACGACTTCCCAATGGAGTTATTCGGAGCCTTTATTGGACAACGAGCAGTTATTAAGAGGAGTAAATAACATGGCTGACAAGAAAAACGAAGTTGCTGAAAAGAAAACAGCAGAAATAATCGCATTCGATCCAACAATGTTTGAAGAAGATGCCGGTATGGGTATGGAGAATATGGGGCAAGAAGATCTTGCGCTTCCTTTCCTCAAAATTCTGTCCGGACTTGACCCTCTTTTGGATACGCATGAGACTGCTCGCAAGGGTGACATTTACAACACTGTCACAGGAGCCGTACACAGCGGTAAGGAGGGCCTAAAGGTCATTCCGTGCGCCTATCAGCGTCGGTTTATCCAATGGGCTCCTAGAGGCCAAGGAACGGGTGGCCCGACAGCCATCTACAATCCGGGAGAGGCAATCCCAAAGACAGAGCGTTCGTCTGAGGACAACAAGGAGTATGTGCAGGACGGGTCCGGTGAGTATATCGAAGAAACCCACCAGCACTTTGTGATTGTAACCCACACGGATGGTTCGTCTGAAACAGCTTTGATTGCGATGAAGTCCACGCAGTTAAAGAAAAGCCGTAAGTGGAATAGCATGATTTCGTCGCGAGTTATGCAGGGTAAGAACGGCCCGTTCACGCCGCCACGCTTTAGTCATGTCTACAACTTAAAAACTGTGTCAGAGGAAAACAGCAAAGGAAGCTGGCACGGTTGGGAAATGAGCCTTGAAGGTCCGGTACAAGATGCCGGTGTCTACGGACAGGCCAAGACGTTTGCCAAAAGCGTTACAACAGGCGATGTGGTTGTAAAGCATCAGGACGAAGCCGCAGTGAACTCGTCAAACGACGACTCTGACGTACCGTTCTAAACAGTTGGGGTGGTAGGGTCCAATACCTGCCACCCCATCCTTTTTGGGGGCAATCTATGTCTATAAAAAAGTTTCAACATATATTCCGCGGCCTTGAAGCGGCGTATGGCACCTACAAGGTGGAGAAAACCCAAGCAAATGGGAAGAACTCCGGTAGGGCGGCTATCTTACGCGAACCACGGACCACGGAACTATGGGAAGGCCATCTTTCAGGAAAAGGTGCGGCCATTGGTATTATTCCAATTAACGAGAACAATCAGTGCGTCTGGGGATGCATCGACGTTGATCAATATCCTTTAGACCACAAGCTTCTCATACAAAAGATTAGGAAGCTCAAGCTTCCGTTAGTTGTCACCCGCTCAAAGTCCGGCGGGGCGCATTGCTTTTTGTTTACTTCCGAGTGGATAGACGCAAAAGATATGCAGTCTACCTTACAACAAATAGCCGCGGCATTGGGCTATGGCGGTAGTGAAATATTTCCAAAGCAAATCAAGCTACACTTGGACCGCGGAGATGTAGGCAACTTTCTAAACCTACCTTATTTTGATGCAGAAGACGGCTTGCGGTACGGCTTTGATGACAAGGGCGTCAGTATCTCGTTAGACGATTTTATAGCGCAGTACGAGAAGTACAAGCAAACCCCAGAAGAGGTGCTGAAGCTACAGCTATCTGACAGCGACAAAAGCGCAATCGTCATGCGCGACGGTCCTCCGTGTTTACAACATTTGTGCAAAGAGTTAATCAGCGAGGGCGGGCGTAACAACGGCCTGTTCAATATAGGGGTGTATCTTCGTAAAGCATTCCCCGACTCTTGGGAGACAGAGATACTAAGGTACAACAACGAGTTCCTATCCCCACCTTTGCCGCTTAACGAAATTAATATCATAGCTAAACAGCTTGAGAAAAAAGAATATGCCTACAGATGTAGCGACGCACCTATCGTCTCGCATTGTAATAAAGAGCTTTGCATGACCAGAAAACACGGCATAGGTGCCGCGGCCCAAGGGGCTGTAGTTGCAAATCTTAGAAAGTACAACTCTACGCCGCCGGTCTGGTTCATGGATGTAAACGGCGAGCCGTTGGAGTTGGACACGGAAGCTCTGTTGTCTCAACCCTCGTTTCAAAAGGCTTGCATGGAGCAACTTAGCTTTATGCCCCGTACAGCAAGTAAGGTTGTGTGGGAAAGTCGGATTGGTGCGATGATGACCGAGATGAGGGACAACGATGCGTCTATTATAGAAGTGTCAGAGGATGCCAGCATCAGTGGTCAGTTCTATGATTACTTAGAAGAGTTCTGCCGTCATCTGCAACAGGCCAAAGACCGCGAAGAAATCTTGCTTCGCAAACCTTGGACAGATGAAGAAACAGGGAAAACTTACTTTAGACTGCGGGACTTTGAGAGTTTCTTAAAGAAAAACAAGTTCTTTGAATACAAGTCACACCGCATAGCGCAGAGACTGCGGGATATTGAGGGCTCTGCTATTCAGTTGAAAATTAAAGGACGGGTAGTACGGGTTTGGGAGATACCGGCATTTGATAAAGCAGATGTTGATATTACTTTAAAAGATTTTGATACAACGGAGGTGCCGTTCTAATGCTGTTGGCCGATGGATTTGAAAAAGCCTTTATAGGCATAGCTCATAGAGCTTGTCAGGAAGATGTCGTGGCTTACGATTATGACAAGTGTATAGCCATTCTTTGTGAAAGGGACGGCATGGAGTACGACGAGGCCGTTGAGTTCTTCTGGTTCAACACGCTAGGGGCGTGGGTGGGAGACAAAACCCCTATTTTTATTAAGCCTATGGCCGACATAGAAGAGTTGTACGATGAAGAAATTTGAACGCAACAAAGAGATACGGCGTTTGCGAAAAGAAAAGAGGATGACCCTTGCCGCAATCGGGGCCAAGTTTGGTTTGTCCAAGCAACGTGTACATCAGATTGTACAGGAAAAATCTAATGTTTAGATACTTCGGACCCCCCGGAACGGGTAAGACCACAACGCTAATCAATCAGGTGGAGAAAGCACTTGGAGCGGGTATACTTCCCAACCAGATAGGGTTCTTTTCTTTTACCAGAAAAGCGGCTGAAGAAGCGCGGGACAGGGCGGCGGCAAAATTTAACCTAGACCCTAAAGAGCTCCCCTTCTTTCGTACCCTGCACAGCATGTCTCTTGCCATGAGTGACATACGAAACGAGCAGGTGATGCAGAAAGAGCATTACAGAGAGCTAAGTCAAATCATGGGCTTTGAGCTTTCAACCGACAAACGTATTGACTACAACGATGACATACCCAGCATAGTCAGAGCTAACGACCCTATCTTAGGTGTTATAAACCTAGCTCGCTTGCGTAAGGTAGATCTGCGCGAACAGTACAACCAGACAGATCTTGAGCAATCATGGAACACGGTCAACTATGTTGCCAAATCCCTGCTTGAATATAAAAAGCAAAACGAGGTCTTCGACTTTACCGATATGCTCGAACAGTTCGTCATAGGTGCAGAGAATTACTGCCCACGCTTTGCCCTGACCTTTCTGGATGAAGCGCAAGACCTGTCCGCCTTGCAGTGGGACATAGCCCACGCACTGGATGCCAAGTCAGAGCGTATGTACTGCGCCGGAGATGACGACCAAGCCATCTACCGGTGGGCCGGTGCCGACGTTGACCAGTTTATCAATCTGGACGGCGGGTCCGAAACCCTGTCGCAGTCCTACCGCATACCCAAGTCAGTCCACTTTCTGGCGCAGAAGATAGCTCGCCGAATACATCGCCGGTATCCTAAAACTTACAAAGCTAAAGATTTTATGGGCAAGGTGCAGAACATCTATTCCGTCAGCGAACTAGACATGAGCAAAGGGTCATGGCTGATACTAGCCCAAGCCGGTTATATGTTGGCTCCCGTGGCTACCGAACTAAAGGCCGATGGCTACCTGTTCGACTACCGCGGCTCACGGTCCATATCCGAAAGAGTGAGCGAGGCCGTCAACGGCTGGGAGCAACTACGCAAAGGCCAACAAGTGACTGGCGCAGTGGCCCGCACTATATATAGTTATATGACCAGCAAGGAACGCATACACCGCGGCTTTAAAAAGTTACCTACGCTTGGTGATGAAGACATGGTGACGCTCGACCAACTAATCGCGGACCACGGCCTGATGCCACAGAAAGATCTTTTAACGCCGATACAAGACTGTATCTGGCATGAAGCGATGGACAACATACCGTCCACCGAAAGAGCGTACATCACGGCTTTACTGCGCCGCGGTGAGAAGTTCAATGCAGAGCCGCGCATCAAGGTGTCCACGATCCACGGCTCAAAGGGCGGCGAGGCAGATAATGTGGTACTGTTTACTGACCTGTCTACCGCATCAGAAGAAGAGTTTAGAAAGAACCCCGACGACACGCACCGTGTCTTCTATGTGGGGGTTACCCGTACTAAAGAAAACCTGTATCTTGTAGAGCCGCAGGACCTAGCAAAGAGTTATGATTTGATATGAAAGTTAAAATACAATGCTAAAACTTGAAATAATTCCGGGATTGAGACCCGAGGACAGCGAGTTTGATTGGGTTTACAAAGTACGTGATAAAGGGGAAGACCTTGAAGCAAACAGGGAATACCATGAGCAGTTCCCACCGCAAGTTGGTGACTTGGTTGTGGTTTTACACACGGCCTCTCATTACAAAATGCAAAAGCCGCATGTGACAAGAATTGAGGCCATAACAGACAGGGGAAGGATTGTTGTGGACCACGATCACGAGGCATGGGCAGGAAAATCATTCTGGAAGTCGGGGCAAAACTGCATGGCTCCAAAGGGGCAGTGTTGGTTGGTTCCTGCGGAACTTTATCAAGACATCCCGCTTACTAGGGAGAACGCCCGATTAAAGAGCAACGAAGAACAAGAATTTAAAATGCTTGAAAACGGTTATTTGAGAGCCAGAGGAAGAAGGAGGGCATGGCAATGAAGCGTGAAGAAATTCTTAAAAAAGCAGAGTCCTTAGTCAACGGGCCACGGGCCAAAGAATACGGCGATGCGTATGAAAATCATGCTAGAATTGCCGCAATGTGGTCTATTCTTTTAGATAAAGAAGTCTCAGTGTCTCAAGTTTATCAGTGTATGGTTGCTGTGAAGCTTGCTCGTCTTAGGGTAACACCCGAACACGAGGATAGCTGGGTGGACATCTGCGGATATGGAGCTCTGGGTGGTGAAGAATAGAAAAGTTAATAAATCAGAACCCCTCATACGTTTTATTCGCGTTGAGCAATTAGACTATTACCTTGAACAGGGTTGGCGTGTTCTTAAAATGGGAACGGAAATAGCAACTATATATTGGAAATGATATGCTTCAGATGCACATGGAAACCCCTAAGTCAGAGTGGGTGCCACCGGCAGAACTGCCAGACATCTTTGATGCCGAACAAATCGCCATCGACGTTGAAACACGCGACCCTAATATCAAAACAAACGGGCCCGGATGGGCAACGGGTGACGGCGAGGTTGTAGGCTACGCCATAGCAGTTGAAGGCTGGTTTGGTTACATACCTATACGCCATGAGCACGGCGGTAATCTGGACGAACGCATAGTCAATAAGTGGCTCAAGAAGGTCTTTGAGTGCCCCGCTGACAAAATCATGCACAACGCACAGTATGATGCGGGTTGGATACGCCGGATGGGTTTCACCATCAATGGGCGCATAATCGACACAATGATTATCGCATCCCTGCTAGATGAAAACAGGTTTAGTTACAGCTTAAACAACGTAGCCTATGATTATCTGGAGAAGATAAAAGTCGAAAAAGGTTTGAGAGAAGCCGCAATAAGCTTCGGGCTCGACCCTAAGTCAGAAATGTGGAAGATGCCCGCCATGTATGTCGGCCCCTACGCCGAAGGCGATGCCACTTTGACGTTGGCCCTTTGGAACCATTTCAAGATAGAGTTAGAGAAACAAAAACTTTGGAACATAGCCAACTTAGAACTGGACGTATTACCCTGCTTAATAGACATGACATGGCGCGGAGTACGAATAGACCAAGACAGGGTGGAACGCACAAAAGACGCCCTGTTCAAAAGAGAAAAGGCCGCGCTACAAAAGATAAAGGATATGTCCGGACTAAATGTAGAAATTTGGGCCGCACAATCCCTGTCGAAAGCATTTGACCAACTAAGCATAGCCTACCCCAAGACAGAAAAAGGCGCACCGTCCTTCACGAAACAGTTCTTATCTGACCACCCACACGAGTTTCCCAAGCTGGTAGTCGAAGCCCGCAACCTGAACAAGACCAGCGGTACGTTCCTTAATACAATTATGAAACATTGCCGGTCAGACGGGCGCATACATAGCCACATCAACCAGATTAGGTCTGACGATGGCGGTACGGTATCGGGGCGCATTTCAATGTCTAACCCCAACCTGCAACAGATACCGGCTCGCGACCCTGAGTTAGGACCTATGATACGCAGTCTATTCTTGCCGGAAGAAGGCGAGCAATGGGCGGCTATAGATTTCTCGCAACAGGAACCACGGATCTTGGTCCATTATGCACATGTTTTAGGCAATTCACGTGGTCATGTTCCGTTCAGAGGTACAGAGGAGTTTGTAGAGGGGTATAGACATAACCCTGATATGGATTTTCATACGATGGTTGCAGAGATGGCGGGCATCAATCGTAAGCAAGCGAAAACAATTAACCTTGGCATGATGTATGGCATGGGCGTGAACAAGCTGGCTGACCAGCTAGATATCCAAGTGGAAGAGGCCAAAAGTCTTATCACGCAATACCATGACCGCGTCCCATTTGTTAAAGGACTAATGAATGGGGTGATGCAACACCTAAATGGTAAAAAAAGCGGCGGGGCGGTTAGCTCTATATTAGGGCGAAAGTGCCGCTTTAATTTATGGGAGCCCGCTACATTTGGTATGTCAAAAGCTTTACCTTACGACCAAGCAGTAAATGAATATGGCGAAACATCCCGTTTAAAGCGGGCATACACCTATAAAGCTTTAAACAGGCTCATCCAAGCGTCTGCCGCGGACATGACCAAGCAAGCTATGGTAAACATTCACAAAACCGGACGCATTCCCCTAATCCAAATACATGATGAGATTGCTATTTCTGTAAAAAGCACAGAAGAAGCAAAAGAGGTTGCAAAAATTATGGAAAATGCCGTATCCTTGGAAGTGCCAAGCAAATGCGACGTTGAAATCGGCCCATCTTGGGGCGAAGCAAAGTAGTTTTTTCATGGTTTTCTCCTCCCTTAACTGGCTCCGCTTCGGCGGGGCCTTTTTTAGTTGCAATCTTATATACAATCCTATATAGTCCTTTACAGATAGAGTGGTTGAAGAACACCAGCGCGAAACCTTTGAGATTTATCTCGCATAAGGTCCATCCTACGGTTCCAGTAGGCCCCTTTATCCGCTTTAACGTGAGAGGTAATGATGGATATAACTAAATGGAAATCTGTTCTGGTGCCGATTGAGGTTTATACCGAAATCAAAAAGACAGCCAAAGCAGAAGGCCGGACTATCAGCGGACAATTAAAAATTGTTTGGGAAGTCTATAGAAAATCTATGCAGAATAAGGTCTAATTTAAAAAGACGGAAATTTAGCCTAAAAAAAATTTAGCTATGGGATGGGAGTTTCTGGGATGTTAGGAAGGATGTGTAGTTTGTGTGGCGCAAAAGCCACGGCAAAAGATGGTAAGGATTGGTTATGCACGGACCATTGGTTAATGGTGTGGGCTCCAAAGAAAAAAACTTGCGAAGAATGCGGGGGTGAGGGCCGGTTGGAATATGAACGCCCTGTTGTCGATTGGGATCATGGCGGTTATCTTGAAGGATATATGGATGATTGCGAAACATGCAACGGTTTAGGAGAGCTTGAACATGATACGGCCTAAAAACAGAGAACTGCAATACAGCCCCGCTGTTTCGGACAAACCCTTTGGAGAGGCTGGAAAGATGCAAGAACTTTTAGAAAATTCTATGTGTCCACGGTGCCATACCAGTCTGCCACCTGTCGCGGTCCACGGACATATCCAATGTTCCGCCTGTAAATTATATATAAGTGAATGCTGTCAGGGAGAAAAAAATGATATGCCCGAAGTGTAATTCAAAAAGTAAAGTTTATAACAGCAGGGCTCACGGGGAAACGATAAGGCGTAACCGCGAGTGTCTGGAATGTACGCACCGCTATGTCACTGTGGAAACATTAGAGCGAAAAGTTAATAAGCCGGTCAAGACTGTAAAAGACCCGCCAATTAAAAAACCAAAGTTTGAAGACATGAACTTTGATAATATGACAGACGAAGAGATAGAGGCGGCACTTTTTTCTGATTAGTGAAAAAAGTTCTTGCATATAAGCGTCTAAGCGTATATATAAGAGAGGTCCCGTATGAAGCCCTCAAGGTTGGTTTGCCCCCGCCTTGGGGGTTTTCTTTTAGGCTTGACATCCCATAGGTATGGGAGTATATAGAATTATGTTAAACAATTAGCTAAACGGGAGACGTAAATGGCTAGAAAGAAATGGAGCGACTCGGCTCGCAAGAAGCAGTCCAAAACTATCAAGAAGATGTGGGCTGATAAAAAGAAAACCGAAGACACTCGCGAGCCGTGGGTGATTGCTCAAGAAAAGCGGGAAGCGGACCGCGAAGCAAAAGTTAAAGCTCTGCGCGAAGTTATGTCTGCGGAACAAATGGAAGCCGCTCTTGCCGCCGCGATAGTGATGCAGGATTTTATCTGCGACTATCAAGAAGAGTTTGAAATCTATCGTGCGTCTATCCCTCGTGATATGGTAACCGCCAAAGCAAAGCTAGAGAAAGCTTTTGGCATGATTTCTGGCGATGGTTACCAAAACCCTAAATACGGAACGGACGGCGACGATGGGTAAACTTTATAGAATGTGGTGGAGAGATGGTGGCGATCAAACATTGTTTGGTAACGAAGACATCAGCAAAATGGCACTGCGCTTTGATTTTAAACCTAACGACCTATTAATAAACGACGAGGTTACTTTTACAGATGATGATGGTGCCGAAGTTGGGGGAGTGGTGTGCGATGGATGAATATACAAAATCAGCCGAAGATTTTCAGTCTGCGGCTGACGAAATGGAAGCCCTGTTAAACCGATTTGAAGCCGCGGGTTATGACGGCGGAGCATCAATGGGCGGCGCAATGCAAGCCCTTATATTTAGAATGGCTATGGGCGCACCAGACGCGGCCACCGCATTAGGGTTCATGGGCTCTTGTATGAGCACAGCCGCTTACGCTCTAACAGAAGAAAACGGAACGGAGCATTAAAAGACGCCCCTAGTTGAAAGACTGGGGGCTTTTTTTATTTGACACTCCTATCTTTGTGTGTTAGGTATGGGATAAGTCTTATATATACGGGAGATTAAAATGAAAGTAACAATGAAACCTGAATTGTGGGAAGCCGTCATCGTCGCGATTGATAATGACTTAAATGATTACCATTCAATGGGCACCGAGGGTGACCCAGAACTCGACATTCGTTATGGCAAGATGCTTCAAGCACGGGGCGAAATTCTTCTTGAAATGAAGGAGAGCAGAAATGGCTGAATTTGATATCAAAATCGAAGTTACCCAATACCATGATAGAAACTTCTCTATCACGGCAGATAACGAAGCAAAAGCAGAAGAAATTGCTAGGCAACTCGCCGCCGAACAAACCGAACATCTACAGGGCATCGACATAGATGTCGAAAACGACGGCGGTTGGACTTTCGGACTGCTAGACTTCAATACCGTCTACGTTCAACGCGAAAGCGACGAAGCACCCGAATTGAAGCTGTCCGAATATGAGTCCGGCTTCCTGACCGCAAATGCTTTTGTATTCCGCGAAGACGTAGACTCTATCGGCGCGGATGACGACTGGCGCGGCGTTCACTGCGGCTCACGGGTCTTCGATCTAAATGCTTGGGACGATGATGGCGTCACACGCGTCACGGCCTACGAAGTTATCGGCGGCCAAACCGATGGTAACATTTTCAAAAGGTTGGTGTGATATGGAAAAGTTTGAAGCTTTTGATGAAGACTTAAAAACTGTTTTGGAGTTCATGTTGGAGTACGGCAAGGACGGCTCTTTGCCAAACATGGATGCGGGCGGTTCAGGTGATATAGCGTATGAAGCCGCTCTGCGACTAGCTGAGTCTAAAGCACCGGCTGGTAAAGGGCAGGGAAACATAACCGAATACAAACTGTTTCAAGACCTGCATCAAATGGTTTCTGGCACCGATGTCACCTACAAGCAGGTAGATAGTGATTTGGATGAAGAGGGAGACGTTACTGTTTTCTTCTCTAACGTAAAGGGTGGTGGCAATGAATAAACCGCTTCACATGATTTCCTCTATTACGTGGAAAAAATTATCGGCATATCAAAATGAATATGTCGAACTGTCCTCATCCGACAAACAACCGGACAGGCTCCGTGAGTTAAACATCCTGTTTGAAAAAGTTGATTTAGGTAAAATTCTGGTAGGAGGCCAACAATGAATAAACAAGAAATGCTAGATGAGTGGGACGCTATTGCCTCTTCCCTAGCTCCGGAAAATTTGCATGAGGATGGCGAGATTAGCCAAGCCGAGGCCGACCAGAAATTTATGGAAATTCATAACGAGGCAAAAGCCCTGTTTCAAAAGATGCCCTGCCCACAGGATATCATTGATAGGTGTGACGATGACCTCTCTATGTATGCTGAACAGAAAGAAAAATATCACCCAGATATTTTCTCTGTAAAGGATTTAAAATACCGTCTTGCTCAAGTTGGTCTGCCCTTTGAAGAAGTTGAGAGCGGTTCAGACGGTGTAATTTGTTTATGTTTTGCAACCGATGATGAGGATTATAATGAGTGAGTATCTGCCCGTCGAAGGCTGTGAAGAGTGCGAGTTCTTTGAAACAGCCTGCCCTGAGTGCATTCTATATGGCGAAGCCAAGAAAGATGATGAAGATGGAAAAAACTGATGTAATTAATGGTGTGGCGCGGGACATGGATTGGCCCACCGCCGTCCAACACCTCAGTCAAATAGTCGCTCTCTACGCATCACGCATCGCGGCCGAAGGCCAATATAGCCGCGAGGCCGTGGCACGGTCTATCGAAATTCAAGCCGCTTGGAAACGGATACAACAGGGGTGAATAACATAGGGTACGACGATATATTTATCGTGACCTATCTGGTCAGCGGGTTTGCCCTGCTGGCCTATCTTTTTTGGGACGCTTGGAAAGACCGATAGAAATTTCTAAAATTTTATGTTTGACATGTATGGGATTATATGCTATATTATGGGGGAGGGGCCGTGGCGGTTCCTTTTTACCCCTTAACCACATTTAGGTTAAAGGGGTACGCTGTTTCACATTGTTAATTTCTACGGGAGGGTCTCATGACCAAACTACGCATTAAGCCTGTCAACCACGGTTCGACAAAGCGTGACCGCAATCGTTACTGCGGTCCGGCTGTAATCAGTTCTTTAACCGGTTACACCACAGCGGATGCGGCACGTTGCATTAGGGATATCTCTAATCGACGGTCCGTGACCGGAACTTCTACGGGAGAAGTTCTGGGTGTCCTACGCACGTACGGCATCAACTGTGTCGAACGAAAAGGCTCCGACTGGGGCGTCACGTTCAACCGAACGAACGGTGCAACCCTAGCAGGATGGCTCAGAGCTTCGGTGAAAGACCGAAACAGCGAGCGCATCTGGTTAGTAGTGGCAGGCTGGCATTGGCAACTCGTTCAGGGAAGGCGCTACGTTTGCGGCTTAACTAAAGAGATTGTCAGTATCCGTGATAAACGGGTTAAGCGCAGAGCACGAGTGGCAGAAGTCTACGAGTTATCAAGTAGATAGCTTGCAACACGGACCACGGACCACGGGGCATTCTTAACGGGATGCCCCGTGTTTTTTGTTTGAAGTAGCAGTATACAGTATATAGAGCTGAGAATAAAAAAATATTTTTTTATAAAATATAGGCGGTACCAACGGTACCAACGGTACCCTATCTTTTAAACACTATAAAACAATACTTTATTAGGTACCGGCAAGGTAGCACCAGTGAAAACAAAGACGGTACCTATAAAACAAGAAAACGCCTAATGGGGGTCTTGCAATATTTTTTTTGAAAAATATATTTCTGTCCTATATAAAGAAAAGGACGTTTAACGAATGTGACCTTTTTAACTGAGGATTTATAATGGCGAGTAAAGCGGCAAGCAAAGTAACAGGAAAGCCCCGTGAGACTAGAGGGCGTCCACCGGCCAGCACAGAGCAACCTTTAACTCGTAAGCAGGAGCTTTTTGTTAAAGAGCTTGTGAGCAAGGACGGGCAGATAACTTTGCGTGAGGCGGCAATTAATGCTGGCTATTCTGCGTCGTCAGCACATAGCAGGGCGTATGAGCTAACCAATCAGCATATCTCGCCCCATGTTGTTGCCGCTATAAATTCCTACCGGCGCGAACTGGATGAGAAATACGGGGTTACATATCAGAGGCACTTGCGTGACCTACAATCTATTCGGGATGTAGCTTTGGAAAATGGGGCTTATTCTGCCGCTGTCCAAGCTGAGTATCGCAGGGGGCAAGCCCAAGGTGACATCTATGTCAGCAAATCTGAGATTCGCACAGGGTCTATTGATAGCATGAATAAAGAAGATGTTTTGAAAGCCTTAGAGGAAATCAAACAAAGCTATGCCCCAATCACCATCGACATCACTCCCAAAGAAAAGAAGAATGCCAGCAATCGCGGTAAAGCGCGAGAGCGGCTTTTACAAACAGATGAAGGAAGCGACGCAGAGGTCGAGCAGGAAGTTATTACTGACAAGGATTGAAAATTCTGTTGGCGCAGGTATTCCTGATTTATTGATATGCGACGAGCAAGGCACCTTTCATTTTGTAGAATTAAAGTTTTTGACCAGCAACGGGGTTACCTTACAGCCGTCTCAGGTTGCTTGGTTGTCCCGACACCATCACGGGCCCTGTTGGATATTGATTAAAAAACAAAACAAACCGATGGATGAACCCGAATTGTTTTTGTATCCGGCCAGCGCGGCGGTTGATTTAAAGATGGATGGGTTACAATCCGTCGAGCCAATACACCATCAAAAAGGCAAATTTAACTGGGATGTGCTTTTGTCCTTGATATGTCCCACATAATCCTATATGTATGGGGCATCGTTAATTTAAACACGGGAGTTTTGAATGATTGACGTTAAACAAAAAATTCATACTGATTTAGTGGCTTTGTATTATTTGGCTTATGAAAATGACCTGCACGAAATTTGCGGGGCCTTAGGCAATGTAGAACATTTGGTTTGGGAATTGCGGCGCAAGGAAGACCCTAAGCCCTCTTTGGCCGCTACACTTAAAGACAACGTGGTTATCAATAATTTTCTTAACGGGAGTACAGCATAATGCCTATTACTTATACAGAATGGGAATGGCAGGACGCCTTCGATAAATTCGGCTTTAGCGATGGCGACGGTTGGAACGGTACGCACCTTGTGGCCGATGCTATTAAAAAACTTGGCTAT
>Ga0208148_1000418_pt1 | contig 16614 bp, 20 predicted proteins | sample DEB08_DNA_16_FD_184525 | JGI IMG/M metagenome (GOLD analysis project Ga0208148, IMG submission 184525) | Aqueous microbial communities from the Delaware River and Bay under freshwater to marine salinity gradient to study organic matter... | ecosystem: Environmental > Aquatic > Marine > Coastal ...
ACCGCGCACGGAAAACTGGTCGCGTCAACGACGCCGCGGCCGCAATCAAAGCCTTGCTATAGGAGCATAAACTATGACTATCATTGCAAACACCTTTACGTCTTTTGACGCCAAGGGTATCCGCGAAGAGCTGGCAAATGTCATCTCGAACATCGCGCCAGAAGAAACACCCTTCACATCCAACGTCGGTTCCGAAAATGTGTCCAACACATTTTTTGAGTGGCAGGTCGATGATTTGGCTGCTGTTGACGTCACGCCAGTAATAGACGGCGACGATGTCGCATCATTTGACGCGACCACAGCCACAGTCCGCGTGGGTAACTACACGCAGATCCGTCGTCGCACTATGATTATCGCTGATAACCTCGGCTTCCAAGATCTTGCCGGCCGCAACGACGAAGTCGCATTCAACCTTGCCAAACGCGGCAAAGAAATCAAGCGCGACTTGGAAACAATCTACACAGGCAACACAGCCCGTTCCGCCGGTTCAGCTTCTGCTGGCCGCGTAACTGCTGGCCTGGGTGCGTGGATTGCGACCAACGTCAACAAAGCTGGCGACGGCACCAACCCAACTGCGGTTGACGGTTCCGACGCCCGTAACGACGGCACGCAGCGTGACTTCACAGAAGCCATGTTGAAAGACGTGATGCAGAAGGCATACACCGAAGGCGGAAACCCATCCGTTCTGATGGTTGGCCCATACAACAAAACCGTTGTGTCTGGCTTCGCAGGCATCGCGGCTCAGCGCTACCAAGCGCCAACTGATGGCCCAACAACCATCATCGGTGCAGCTGACGTGTATCTGAGCGACTTTGGCGCCCTGACTGTGGTTCCTAACCGCTTCAGCCGTGAGCGTGACGCTTGGTGCCTCGACACAGAGTACGCGTCAATCGCAACTCTGCGTCCGATCCAAGCTGTGGATCTCGCTAAAACAGGCGACGCAGAGAAGAAAATGCTCATCTGCGAAACTGGCCTCAAGGTATCCAACGAAAAGGCCCACGGCCTGATCGCTGACTTGAACGTATCGTAAGTATGGTGGGGCGGCTTCGGTCGCCCCATTCACTCTGGAGGTAAAGATGAAAAGACTTTTTAGCCGAGACGAAGCCGCCGGGATTACGCGGTACTGGCACGTCAAGCAAAACGGCGAATACGTTATTGAGACCGTGCAGGACAGCACAAAAATCATCGAAGCAAACAAGCGCTCGTATAACGACGTGTCTGGAAAATTTGGAGAAAACGCAAAGGTGGCCTCCATCCCGCTTTCCGTGTATTATGAGCTGAAGAAGCAAGGCATCGCTGACGATCCGAAGGCACTACGCAAGTGGCTGAACCAGTCGGAAAACAGGGCCTTTAGAACGCGAGAAGGTGTATTGTAATGGCTATCACAACGTATAGCGAGCTGAAGTCATCGCTTGCCAATTGGCTTGACAGGGATGATTTGGCAGCCGTTATACCCGACTTCATTACTCTTGCAGAGCGCAACATGGAGCGATCCTTGCGTCACTACAAGATGGTTGAGCGCTCTTCCGGGCAGCTGGATACTCAGTATAGCGCCGTCCCGGCTGACTGGCTTGAGACCATTCGCTTCGGGATTAGCCCAGGCACTATTTACCGTCTGGAGATGACGACTTTGGATGACCTTTTGTCTCGTCGAGAAAAAAGTTCAGATGTTGCCGGCCGTCCCAAATACTTTGCGCATGTGGGTGAGAGCTTAGAGTTATTCCCCACCCCCGACACTACCTACACGACTGAGTTGGTGTACTATCAGAAGATACCGCCGCTGTCTGAAAGCAACTCAACAAACTGGCTTCTGGGAGATGCGCCAGACGCTTATCTGTATGGTTCGCTGGTGCAGGCCGCCCCCTATCTTGGGGAGGATGAACGTGTTACAGTGTGGGGAACTTTGTACAGTGCAGCGGTGACGAGTTTAAATGCGGCGAGTGACAAGGCCAAAAACTCTGCGTCGACGCTGCGAATGAGGACAATGTCTTATTGATTAGGAGACCAACATGAGCTTTTCAGACTATTTAGAAACAAAGGTGCTGGACCATGTGTTTGCTGGCGTTGCATACACTGCCCCAGGCACACACTACGTTGCGCTGTTTACGGCTGCACCGTCTGACAGTGGCGGCGGTACAGAGGTATCGGGCGGCGCTTATGCGCGTCAAACAATTGCCTTCACAACGTCTGGCGACACAACGTCAAACAATGCGGCGGTAGAGTTTCCGACAGCCACGGCCAACTACGGCACGGTTACGCATGTAGGCATCTTTGATGCTTCCTCTGCTGGCAACTTGATGGCATGGGCTGCACTGACATCATCTAAAACTATTGAAACGGGTGACGTGTTCCGCATTCCAAGCGGCGACCTAGACATCACGCTTAACTAGGGGCTGAATAATGGCCTACGGTCAGGGTAATTACAGTACATGGTTTTACGGGGTTGACGGCTCATACATTGATGCGTCCGCCTCTATTTCTGCGTCTGCAACTTCCACGGCTGAGGGTCAGGTTACAGTTAAAGGCGCAGCGGCACTAACGGCTGCAAGCGTAACGGCTGTTAGTTACCTGCGCGTTGTAGAGCGAAGCGTACCGATTAACGTACTAGCGGAGATGGTGCCGATTGGATCGGTTAATGCGGCTGGCTCTGCGACCGTCACCCCATCGCTTACAGTTACAGGTGGCGCAATTCGCGTTGCACAGTCTAGCGTACAGGTAAGCCCAGCAGTTACGATTGCAGACATTACGGAGCGTGTGCGCGAGGCTGCATCAAATGTGGCGGCGGCTGTAACTTTCAGCGCATCTGCAAACTTTACTGCGGCGGGTGCAAGTGATGTTGACGTAGCGGCAACTGTCACAGCGACAGGCGGTAGGGTGCAAAATTCTGGCTCTAGCGTATCGGCAACGGCATTGTTCGCTGCAACCGCTCGTGAGAAGTGGGAGCTGATTGCAGACCCAACTGACACTTGGACACCTCTGGCGGATGATAGCGTTAATTGGACAGAACTGCCAATGAGAGCGGCATAAGGATTTAGACATGGTTGCCTACACAACAACATATAACCTAAAAAAACCTACGGTCGCGGATGACGAGGACGTTTGGGGTGGCTATTTAAACGATAGCATGGATTTAATTGACGATGTGCTTAACGGCACCACGCCCGTCACTGGCATTGATATTAACTCCGGCACTATTGATAATGTTGTTGTCGGCGGCACTACGGCTGTCGCTGGTACGTTTACTGTTCTGACAGCAAATACATCTTTGGGCGTAACCGGCAACATCACTGTGTCTGGCACTGTGGATGGGCGTGACGTTGCTGCGGATGGCACAAAACTAGATGGCATTGAGGCTGGTGCAACTGCGGATCAGACAAATGCTGAGATACGCGCAGCAGTTGAAGCGGCTACAGATAGCAACGTATTTACAGATGCTGACCACACAAAGTTAAACGGTATTGCCGCTGGTGCAACAAACGTCACAAACAACAACCAGCTAACAAACGGCGCTGGATATACTACCAATGTGGGTGACATTACAGGTGTTACGGCTGGTTCGGGCATTAGTGGCGGTGGGACTTCTGGCACAGTTACAGTGAGCCACGCTGATACGTCTAGCCAAGGCAGCGCAAACAATAGCGGTGCTACGGTTATCCAAGATGTGACGCTTGACACATATGGACACGTTACAGGCCTTGGTTCACATACCCTTACCCTAGCAAACTTGGGCTACACAGGCGCTACCAACGCTAACTACATTACAAATAACAACCAGCTTACCAACGGTGCTGGCTATACCACTTACACGGCAAACCAGAGTTTAAATACGAGTAACAGCCCATCGTTTGGTGGGCTACACATCGGTGGCATAATAGAAGGCCAAGGTGACGTAGCTATCGGTGGTGGCAGTGGGTACGGCTACTTAAAAGGTTACACTTTGAACTGGAACCACTTTGTCGGTAGTCGTATGCGAGTTACGGGTTCTACAGCATCGCCTAGTATTACTGGCGCTCACGACATGACCTTTGTGGAGTATTTATCCGCCGATGCTGATGGTTTTTGGTTTAAAAATAGCTCTAGTGGATCTTATGTTGACGTTGCTGCTATTACCAGAAACGGCATGTTTCTGTATGATGGTTCATTGCGTGAGGACTATGACGCACTATCAGGCACATCACCAACCTGTAATGTAAATAATGGTGGTGCGTTTAGCCTATCAATGTCAGGCAACACTACGTTTACGTTCAGCGGTGCTACAAGCGGTATGTCTAGCGGCTTCGTCTTGCAACTTACAGGCAACGGCTCAACAGTCACATGGCCTAGCTCAGTAGACTGGGCTGGCGGTACAGCACCTGACGCACCAGCTTCTGGTGAGACTGACATTTACGTTTTCTGGACAAGAGACGGTGGTACAACATGGTATGGCGTCCAATCCATAGACGCGGCGGCATAAAATGAGTAATATGCTCGCAACCAGAGGAATTTGATATGGCAAGCACTTGGACACTAAACAACGCGGTTGAAAAGATCGCTGACGGCGAAAAGACTGATACATGGGGGCAAATTACAAACCGTAACTTTGACATCCTAGACCGCGCGGCGTCTGGCGTTGGCACGATTGACCTCTCTGGATCGGGTGCGGCGCATTCTCTAAGCACGGCGGATGGCACAACTGGTGATGCTCTCAGCGATGGGATGTATAAAGTTCTGGTGCTATCTGGCGCGACAGAGGCTTGCACAGTCACCGTAACGCCAAACGATGCGTCCAAGTTCTACCTTGTAGACAATAACAGCGGATACGACTGCACGTTTACTCAAGGCACAGGCGCTAATGTCACGGTGGTAAATGGTTCAACAGGCGTAATATACTGCGATGGCACTGGCGCAGCGGCAAACGTCAGGTCAATAATCGACGCGACAACCCTGACAACGCTTGGGATCACCGCCACAGCCGCCGAGTTGAACATCCTAGACGGCGTGACTTCGACCACTGCCGAGTTGAACTACAACGACATCACCACGCTTGGTACGTCTGAGGCCAGTAAGGTTGTCACGGCGGATGCAAATGGTGATGTTAAGTTTGCCAATGCTATCGTGGAAACGGTTTACAGCCTTACGGGGACGGCCCTTGACCCTAATAACGGGACGGTGCAAACCAAAACAATCGGTGCCAACACAACATTCACTGACAGCTTGTCACCGGGGGAAAGTATGTCGCTGCACCTAACAAGTGCTTCATCTTACACGATTACTTGGCCTACGATCACTTGGATTACGGCAACGGGAAACAACGCACCCACCCTGACAGCGGCAGATACAGTCGTTTTGTTCAAGATTAGCACAACGCTTTACGGCGTTTGGATCGGGAGTTCTGCATAATGTCTGGATGGAAAAAAATAGCTGCGGCAAGTGCCGCTGGTGGCGGTGGCTTAAACATTGAAGATATATTTAGCGTTTGGTCTTATAAGGGAAATGACGGCACCAATGTTGTTCCTAACGGAATTGATCTTGCGGGTGAAGGTGGTGCTGTTTGGGGTAGAGGTCGGTCTAACGCTGGAGACCCTTGGTTTTACGACACAGAGCGTGGTGCGACTAAATACATTTATACAAACAGAACTGATACAGAAGTTACAAACACAAGTTTTGGGTTAAACTCGTTTAATAGTAACGGCTTCACAATGAATGGCAACCATGTTTATTGGAATAGGTCACCTAGATCATACCTTACTACTACATTTAGGAAGGCTCCTAAGTTCTTTGATGTGGTGACGTATACTGGGAATGGTACTCAAGGACGAACAGTAAGTCACAACCTTGGAAGCGCACCGGGGTTTATAGTAGTTAAAAAGACTAGCTCCACAGGTAATTGGCCTGTCTATCATAGAGGTATGACTTCTGCTTTGTATGGGATGCAGCTTAACTCAAGCAATGATCAGTTTGATGCAGACTCTTATTGGGATAGCACAGACCCCACTGGCTCAGTGTTTACTTTAGGAAACAATGCGGACGTTAATCAGTCTGGTGCAACCTACGTAGCCTACCTTTTCGCCCACAACGATGGTGACGGTGAGTTTGGCCCTACAGGTGATCAGGACGTAATCAAGTGTGGCTCGTACACGGGTACGGGTGCAGAACAAAGTATTTCTTTGGGGTTTGAACCCGACTATATTCTTATCAAAAGAGCAAGTAATGGTACTGCAAACTGGTATGTTTTTAATAGTTACTCCCTTTTATATAAAGACGAAAGCAATGCTAGGTTTAACTTCGTAGATAGAGATGATCCAGAAGCCTCCTCTGGAGTTGTCCAATGTTACCTAACCCGTGACGGGGACGGGTTTAAAGTTGCCTATACTGATAATTCAGTAAATGCGAGTGGCTCAAAGTATGTATATATGGCTATTAGAAGAGGCCCAATGGGTGAACCGCCTTCCGTAGACCGAGTATACAACACAGTTTTTGGTAGTGATACTACCAATCAGACTACAGGAGTATATGCTCACGATTTAACAATGATTAGTCGTGCTGCTGGAAATACTAATGAAACCCTTATGCCTCCTAGAACTAGCTACAGAGCGCCAGTTTCAGCCTTGACTGGCGCAGCTTCGGCTCTTTTTGATGGTAATAATTTGTTTGGCAACGGACAGATGGGTGATATTAAGACAGGTTCGTATGGCTTTACTGACGTAATACAGCAGGTGTTTAAACGCTGGCCGGGGATCATGGATATTGTCCACTACAAGGGCAATCAAACTCAGAGAACACTGCCCCATGCTCTTGGGGTTGTTCCTGAGATGATGATAATGAAGTGTTTAAGTGCGAATGAAGATTGGGTTGTATATCACAAGGATATTCCTGAGAATAGCGGCAACCCCGGAATAATGAGGCTAAACGCTGATGGCGGCTATTCCAGTTATACTGGTCTAACTTCTACAACTTGGATCAATGACCCAACTGATAGTGTTTACACAGTAGGGACTGATAGTAGAATAAATAAAATGAACCAAGAGTTTTTTGGGGTTTTATGGGCAACCTTACCGGGATTTAGTAAAATAGGTTCATACACAGGTGATGGAACTAATGGTAAAGTTATTGACATGGGTTTTACCTCTGGTGCGAGGTTCTTTGTGGTTAAAAGAATTGATAGTAGCATGAACTGGTTTTCCTTCAATTCAAATCGGAGCATAGTGGCAGGGACTGATCGGGTTAAATACCTTAACTTGAATAGCTTTGCTGAAGGCACTGGCGTAGACTGGGTTGACCCACACAACAGTGGCATTATCGTTAACCACGAAAGCGGTTCTACTGAAATCAACGTCAGTGGCGCAACTTATATCTATTGGGCTTTAGCCTAAATCAAGGCCAAAAAGGAGTATCAACTGATGGCTGAATATCGTGATCGCACAACTGGTGAGCTTAAATCTCAAGGTCAGTTACGCAAAGAAAACCCTAATATGTCCATGCCTAAAGTGTGGACTAGCAATGTGTTTGACGCACTGAATGTAGACCCTGTGCTTCGTGCGCCTCAACCTACGGATGGCATTGGTGCATATCAATCAGTGCGCCGCAATGGTGTCGTGCAGGATGCTCTTAACAACTGGGTTGAGGCATGGGAAGTTACTGACATGTTCGGTGACACTACAGATGAAGATGGTGTAACAACCACCAAGGCTCAACATGAGGCAGCATATCAAGCACAGTTAGACAGTAGTGCAGCAGAGAGCAATCGCTCACAGCGTGATAAACTTATCGCTGAAACTGACTGGTGGGCATCTTCTGACTTGACTATGACTGCTGAACAAACAGCTTATCGTCAAGCACTGCGTGACATCACAAGCCACGCTAACTGGCCTCACTTGGATGAGGCTGACTGGCCTACTAAACCGTAAGGATGCTCAATGCCTCTAGTACCGCTAAACATTCCCAAGGGCCAGTACGCAAACGGAACTGAGTATCAGTCTCTAGGCCGCTGGCGCGATGTCAACCTAGTGCGCTGGCATGAAGACAGCTTGCGTCCTGTGGGCGGATGGCGCCCCCGTGCGCAGTCTGACAACTCTGCCGTAGACGCTGGCGGAATTGTGCGAGGGGCTCACACTTGGGTTGACAACGATGGTGAGCGGTATGCTGCTTTTGGATCGCATGACACTTTAACAGTAATGTTGGAAAGCTCTGTTACGTCAGACATTACACCGGGTGCGTTAACTGATGGTCGGATTAGCGCAACAGTCAATACTGGTTTTGGTTCCGGTGGCTGGGGCTTGTTTGGCTGGGGTGTTGAGCGCCCAGACTTGGGCACTATACTCAGAGCCACCACTTGGTCTTTAGATAACTTTGGTGAGTTCCTCATTGCCTGTTCATCGGATGACGGCGTGATTTACGAGTGGGATTTGGTAACCGCCACGGCGACTGTGGTTGCTAACGCGCCAGTGGACTGCTCTGCAACTTTCGTAACTGAGGAGAGGTTTCTTGTCTGTCTCGGCGCGTCTGCCAATGCGAGGTTGGTAAAGTGGTCAGATCAAGAGGACAACACAACCTGGACTGCGGCGGCTACTAACCAAGCTGGCGACTTAGAGTTGCAAACTAACGGAAAAATCCTTGCCGGAGTGCGGACGCGCGGCCAGTCTTTAATCCTAACAGATCAAGACGCTCATACGATGACATACCAAGGGCCGCCATTTGTTTATGGCTTCCAGAGGGTTGGCACGGCTTGCGGCATGATCTCGGCTGGCGCATATGCCTCTGTAGATACCGGTGTCATCTGGATGGGTCGCCGTAACTTCTTCCTGTATTCTGGCGGTCAGGTTCAAGAAATACCCTGCGAAGTCGCCGATCATGTATTCAGCAACTTGAATTACGATCAGGCGTCTAAGGTTCAAGCGGTGGTCAACAGCCAGTGGAATGAGGTCTGGTGGCTCTATCAGTCGCAAGATGCGTCAGAATGCGACAAATACGTTGCCTATGACTATGTGGAAAACATCTGGACGACAGGCGAGATTGACCGCACTGCGGGTGTGGATCGCGGAGTATTCCGCCGTCCGTTTATGGTCAAGTCCGACGGCGTTGTTTACGAGCATGAGGTTGGCTTTGACTACGATGGTGCAACGCCATTTGCAGAGACAGGTCCAATAGCAATCGGCACTGGTGATCGCCTGATGAAGGTCACAAGCGTCATCCCAGACGAAAAAACACAGGGCGATGTGGATTTAAAATTTAAGGTTCGCAATTATCCCAACGACACTGAAACGGAAAAGGGGCCGTTCAACACATCAAACCCAACATCTTGTCGCTTCCAAGGGCGTCAAATCAGAATGCGCGTGGAAGGCGTGGAGGCTGCTGACTGGCGCGTGGGCATTATGCGCCTTGACGCAAGGCCGGGTGCCAAGAGATGAGCTTTTATGGCGCACCTCCCATAGGCCCTGATTTTAAAGTATGGGCGGAAAAGTTTAGTGCGTGGCTGCAAAGCACACGTTCTTTTCTTACGCATCGGCGTGATTACGATAGTGCGGCGGCAGATGGCGTCTTGATGTGGGATCGTGAATATGGCTATCCGGTGGTTTCCAAAAATGGTGAGTGGCATCAGATCGTGTTGGAGGATGGCCAGTATGCTGGCGGCATCACAGCGGATCAGACTGCGGCATCTATAAACACCGCCTACGCTTTGACGTACACATCAAGCGCTGCCGAAGGTATTACAAACGGCACACCAGCATCTCGCATAGTCTTCGAAGAGGCTGGCGAGTATATGATTAGCTTTTCGGCGCAAATTTCATCTACGTCCAGCTCAACTGTAAACTTTTGGTTCTGGCCGCGCGTCAACGGCGTTGACGTTGCTGGGTCAACGATGAAGAACGCACTGCATCAAAACGGGGCAACGCTTGTCGTGTCTCGGTCTGTTATCTTTAACTTTGCCGCCGGAGATTACTTGGAAGCGATGTGGGCTGTTGATAGCACCAGCGGATTTCTCGATGCAACTGCGGCAACGGCGTTTGCACCCGCAGCACCAGCTTCAACCATTGCGATAACGAGGCTGCACGGATGACCAGTGAAAACGTCATAAAGGTCAGCTTCGAACCGCAGCAAGATCCCAAGGTGGAAATGTTTGCCGTGCTGCCAGAAAACCTGCCGGCGGTGATCGAAGACGCGCGACGCTTCATAGCGATGTCCACTGCGCGCCAGGACAATGTAAACGCCGACCACATCATCCAAGACCTATACGATGGCATGTCCCTGCTGTGGATGGTTTACGTTGACGGGGTGCCAATGGCGTCCGTCGTGACCTGCATTTTGCACCACCCGCTGCGCCGCAATATGAAGATTGAGTGGATGGGCGGAGAGGACATGCACCTCTGGGCCGGAGAGGCGTTGGCCACTTTGACAAAAATAGCGAAAGACGCTAAAATGGACGCGATTGAGACTGACGGTCGCAAGGGGTTCGCAAAATACGCAGAGGCGGCTTCATTCCGAGAAACGCGTAGGCATTATGAGATGGAGCTGAGCTGATGGGTTCGACCACGACAAAAGAAACCAAGCTGCCGCAGTGGCAGGAAGACTTTATCCGCGAGCAGATCCTGCCGCGCGGCATTGAGATCGCCGAAACGGAATACACCCCATACGAAGGCGAGACGATTGCCGGAATGACGCCCACTCAGCAGCAGGCTCTTTCCGGCTTTGGCGGCCTGGACATGGGCGGCCAGACATACGACCAGGCGATAGGCGCGCAGCAAGGTCTGGCCAACTTCACACCTACCGACATGCAAGCGGCTCAGCTCGGTCAGGCGGAGAGAATGCAGGGCGTCGGGGCAGTAGAGGCCGCACGGGCGCCGGGGCAAATTGGCGTCGACACGCTGGCGAGGACAAACTTCGACGCGTATATGTCGCCTTACACTCAAAACGTAATCAACCGCAGCCTGGAGACTTTAGGCGGCGCCCAGGAGCAGGCGCTAAACAAGCTGAGCGCTCAAGCGACTGCGGCCCGCGCCTTTGGCGGATCTCGCCAAGGTGTCGCCGAAGCCGGCACGCGCGAGGCTTACGGCAAGCAGGCGGCAGACCTTGTCGCCGGATTGCAGGAGAAGGCGTTTACGCAGGCGCTTGGCTCCGGCCAGTTCGACATCGGCAACGTGCAGCAGGCTCGCGCATTGCAGTCAGGCCAGCAGATGACAGCCGAGACACTTGGCCAACAGGCTCGCGAAGCCGCAGCGGCCCGAGATCAGGCGGCCCGCGCTGGCAACATGGCGGCGGCGAACCAGTTTGCACAGCAGCAGGCGCAATTCGAACAGGCAGCTAACGCGGCCAACTATCAGGGTCAGTTCCAAGCTGCCGGCATCCGGTCTGCGGCCGCTAACGCAATGGGTGGTCTGGCGGGGCAGCGCTTGCAGTCAGAGTTGTCCGGCCTCGGCGCTCAGATGTCTGCGGGCGAGCAGCAGCGCGCCCTTGAGCAGGCTCAGTTGCAGTCGGACTACGCAATGTTCCAAGAGCAGCAAGGGTATCCGCTCACGCAGCTTAACGCGGTCCTGGCGGCGGGTTCCGGTGTTCCGGCGGGCCTCGGCACAACGACGATGCGCGATCCGTTTGGCGGGTTGACGGCGGTTGGCAACTTGCTCGGAGGCTATGGTTCGGCGGCTACAGGTTACACGGCGTACAGAGGAGCATAGACATGGCAAGACTATTCACGCAGGAAGACATCGACCGGATGATAGCCATGAACAAGGACGTGACCGGCGTCAAGGTGGGCACAGTGATGCTGCCTCGTGATCTTGACGACTTGGGGTACGGGTCAGCGGCGGAAGATCCGGCGCCGGAACCTGTTACTACGCCCGTTACTACGCCCGTTACTACGCCTGTCGCTGATACGGCCACTGCGCCTGCCGCTGATACGGCCCCAAGCGGCGCGGCAACACTCCAGCAGCTTCTGGCGCCCCAGACTGCCACTCCGACAGATCCATACGCACTCCTGAGCAAAACGCAGCGCAAGATGTTGGCGTTTTCCGCGCTATCTGACGCAGGCGCGGCTCTGGCGGGTCGGCAGGGCGGAAACTTCAACGCCATGCTCGGCCGCTTCAACGAGCAGGCCGACATGCAGCGCAAGGCGACGGCTGCGGCGCAGCGCACTCAGGTTATGGGCACACTGGGGCTAGGCGGTGCAGGCGCCAGTCGTGAAGCAATACTTTCCGCGGCTGCGCAGGGCTTTATTGACGGGCCGACAGCCAAGCTGATGATCGAGGAGCTGGATCGCCAGAAAACCCAAGGGACGGAAATCTCCGGCAAGGCGGCTCTTATTGCGCGTATCGACGCCCTGATGAACGACCCCAACTTAGAAGACGCTCTGGGCTTCGAGGGCATTGTCCGGGGGTTTGCGTCCACTGTTGGCCTCGATCCCAATGTGGCTCGAGTTAATGAGATGATAAAGCAAATCCGCGGCGACGTGTTCTTGCAGGCGTTTGAAAAGCTAAAAGGCGGCGGCCAGATCACCGAGCTGGAAGGCATCAAGGCTGAGCAAGCTATGGCACGCCTTGGTCAGATGCAAAGCTACGCGGACTACGTCAACTCGCTGAAAGAGCTGCGCTTCTACGTTGATATTTTCTCACGCAGGCTGCAAGGGGAGAGCATTCCCGACGAGATGATCTACACTCCGGGGCAAGGCACGCAAGGCGGCACGCAGCCTCCACTTAGCGACGCAGATCTAGACAACCTTTACCCGCCAACGCCAGTAAATTAGGGGATTAATATGGCCTCCACGGCAGCACAATTACGAGATCAGGCGCGGCAGGCACATGCGGCTGGCGACAGTTCCGCGGCCGCCCGCTTCATGGAGCGCGCGAGAGAGGCAGAAGCCTCGGCCTCCGCTATAAACGTCCCCGAGGGCTCCACGCTGCTGAAGCAGTACCCGGACGGCGGCTACATCACGCAAAACCGCAAGACGCGGCAGATGAATTATGTGAACCCTAACGACGCATATGTGACCGCCGACCAGGGCACAATCACCAGCATCATGCGTGAAGGCGGAGACGCTGCAAAAGTCGTCAAAGGCGAAATGTCCCGCGAAGTTGTTGGCGAAGGCTTCACGTCGCTGGCCAGCGGGTTTGGTAAGGGTGTTCCGTTTGCTCGCGGCTATGTTGAGCCAGCGATGGCCGCAGTGAACCCAAACATTAGCGAGGAGACTATCCGCGCAGCCATAGGGTCGCAGGAAGCAGAGTATCCGGCTTTGACGGCCGGCGCCCGTCTAGCCACCGGCGTGGCCACCGGCGTGGCGTCTGGAGCTGACCGCTTAATAAACGCACCAACGCGCATTGGGCGTGCCGCACAGGCTATGGGCTTCGGCACTGGCATAGGCGCCGCCGAAGGCGGGATTGCAGGTTACGGAGAAGGCGGCGCAGAAGAGGCGGCACGGCAGGCGCAAGTCGGCGGCATGTTCGGCTTGGTCGCGGGGACAGTCGCGCCTGTTATCGGGTCAATCGCCGGCGGTGTGAGCCGCTTTAAGGCTGAAATGCCGTTCCGCTCTGACATTAACAAGATCGGCGCCAAGGGCGACGCTAAGCGGCTGATAAAAGACGCCGTGGAAGCTGACGGCGTCGGCGCCGCCGCCGCGGCCAACACGCCCTACGGAAACATAGCAACGCTTGGCCCTAACATGTCAAACCTGCTTGACGTCGTGGCGAACACTCCGGGTAAGGGTGCGGCAGTGGTCCGCTCAAACCTAAACGAAACATCCTTGGCCGCGTCACAAGATCTGTCCAGAACGCTGGACGATGTTCTTGGCGAGGTTACATCTGGCAAGATCGGCCAGAAGGCCGACATCATGGCGGACACGGCACAGGCTCGCAGGGATCTGTACGGTAGCGCATACACCGCCCAGATAACTCCCGGCGAAGAAGCCTCTGACACTGTGCTTGATTTGTACACCCGAGTGTCTCCAGATGACTTGACCGGCGCTACCACACTGATGCGTGAGGCCGGCGGAGAGTTTAGCTACATGGTGCCGACGCGCGTTAGCGAAGAGCAGGCGAACAAGATACTGAAGCAGGCGGACGGCGTTAATATAACCTACGACGTTGACGGAAACTACATTGCCATGCGGACGCCGACAGTCGAGACGCTGGACTACGTCACGCGCCGGCTGCACAGCCGCGCCCAAGAGCTCAAGCGGTCTGGCGACATCGAGGGATACCGTTCCAAGACTGCACTGGCCATTCAGATGCGCAACGCGCTTGACGAGGTAAGCCCAGATTATGGAGCGGCGCGCGCTGCGGGCAAAGATGCCATCGACCAGAAGATCGCGGCAGACCTGGGCACCGACTTGCTGAGCCCGTCTGTGACGCGCGAAGAGGTGCAGATCGCCTTGGACGTTATGGGGCCAACTGAGCTCAAGCACGTCAGAACTGCGCTTAGAAACCGCCTAGACGAGATTGCGGCAAACGCGAAAATCAACCCAACAAAGCGCACCGACGCTGAAGTGGTTGAGGCGCTGGCGCAGCTGAAGGCGATGAATACTCGGGCCGTGGCCACAAAGATGCAAATGGTTCTGGGCGACGTTGGCTTCGAGAAGATGTCAAATAAGATCCGGGAAGCCAGCGACGCGATGATTATGGCAGCCTCTGTTGCTCAAAACTCAAAGACAGCAATACGCCAGGCGGTGCAGAAGCGCTTTGAGGAGTTAATCACCCCGACGATGGGTGAGCGCATAGGTCAGCAGGGCTTGCTGGGCGCGCCGACCGCGATGGCGTCTGACATGCTGTTGGCTGGAGGCGGCCAGGCGGATCGCATCCGCGCGGCTCAAGAGCAGCTGGCGCCAATCCTATCTCGCCGCATGACACCGGACGACTTAATGCGCCAGGCGCAGGCTATGGAGCGCGCAGCTCCGGGAATACAGGCAGCCAGGGAGACGGGAGAGGCGACAAGGGGCAACGTCATAAGCGGGCTTCTCGGCGCGGGAGCGTCAGCGCAGGCAGCCGGCGTACAGCCTCCGATCGACCCTTCTCAGGATCTGTTAAGGATGTTCGCCGGCCCCCGCTAAACGCTATTTCTTGGCAGCTTTTTTAGGCGCAGTCTTAGCGGGCTGCGCCTTCAGCGTGTCCGCCGCCAGCTGGTGCAGCTGAGCCGACTGCTCCTGTATGATCGTGGCCGCCTGTTCGCAGAATTTGAACAGCGCCATGATGTTTGTCACGCGGTGCGGATTGTTGAGATTGCGCACCAGTTCTTTCGTTTGGTCGTCGAGCATGTGATCCTCCATGAATGTCACCCTGGCACCCTATAACATTTTTTTCGCTTTGTGAACATTTTGTGCTTGCAAGGGGTGTGTGTTACCCCTATGTTAACAATATAGACAGAAACAAGGGAGACACGGACATGACACTTCAAATTAAAAAAATCTCATCAACCGCATGGGCCGGCAACGGATTTGGTAATGAAGCCGCGTCATGGGCTATTGTTGGCACAGACATCGTCGTCTGGAAAGGTGTAAGCCGCTGGACAGCCACGAAAGGTGGCAAGACATTTGCTCGAGCCGACACTCGTTCCGATCTTCTTGAAGTCGTAGAAGCAAAAATCTAACTCAACCGGGGGCTACGGCCCCCACCCACCGGGAGAGCATAACATGATGCCAACGAAACAAGACTGGGCGATCCTCGCCATCTGGACGTCACTGTGCGGGCTGTTGATCGCCTGCACAGTAGCCGCTAATATTTCAGACGAACCAATGCGCCCGAAGGCGCGTCCAACACACTGGGAGACCACACATGGCTAAAGCATATTCACGCTCCGACATCCTCGACATGGCGAGCGAATGTATCACGAAAGATCGCGCCGCGACGCACGGCGACATGGAGGAAAACTTCTCGACGATTGCGGCGTACTGGAGCATCCACCTGGGGGTTGAGGTGTCCGCCGCAGATTGCGCAATTATGTGCGCACAGATAAAAATTGCTCGCCTTAAAAGTAACGCCGCCCACACCGACAACTGGGTGGATCTGGTCGGATACGCTGCCTGCGGCGGTGAGCTGGCCGCTGAGCGCCCGGAGGGCGCGACATGAGCCTGCCCCTGGACAGCATCCTACCGAAGCTCATAGCGTGCGCTGAGTGCCACGGAGAGGGCACCGTGGAGCAGGGGTTCGCATACCCGCACAACGCAGGCCGAGACATCGGAGAAATCATCATGGAGACCGTGCCATGCCCAGAGTGCGGCGGCATGGGCGAGATCCCGCCATTCGACGAGGAGGAGGAAGACGAATGAAAATTGCAGTCTGGTTTTCTTGCGGTGCGGCCAGTGCTGCGGCACTCAAGCTGACCGTTGATAAATATGGCGCTGACAATGTGTACGCTGTCAACAATCCTGTCATTGAGGAACATCACGATAACAAGCGTTTCGCTGAAGATGTGGCCAAATGGGTTGGCATTGATATTCAATACGCAGTCAATTCCAAGTACCCATTGGCATCTGTGGTTGACGTATTTGACCGCCGCAAGGGCATGGCTTTCCCACACGGCGCACCATGTACGGTTGAGCTTAAAAAGCGCGCTCGCCAAGAGTGGGAGGAAAGCCATCCAGTTGATTGGCATGTCCTTGGCTTTACTGTTGATGAGCGCAACAGGCATGACAGGTTTGTTATGACTGAGCGGGATAAT
>Ga0208148_1000424_pt1 | contig 16439 bp, 21 predicted proteins | sample DEB08_DNA_16_FD_184525 | JGI IMG/M metagenome (GOLD analysis project Ga0208148, IMG submission 184525) | Aqueous microbial communities from the Delaware River and Bay under freshwater to marine salinity gradient to study organic matter... | ecosystem: Environmental > Aquatic > Marine > Coastal ...
CAAAGATATGTATTCTTGCGTTTGTGTGGTGTCGCCGCCGCGTTGCTTTATTGCTGCCAGCCGTTGGTAAGCAAAGCTTTTAGCGCCTTGTATATCATTGTTATTAAGTTGGTTTAAGCCTATTTTGGCATCACGAATATAATCGTTAATGTCTTTCGCGCTTTTGGCTCTGATAGTTTCCCCCAAAGATAAGGCTATCTCAGGATCTATGCCAGAAAGCTCCTCTAGTGCGCCCTCACTACCTTTTAGCGCTTCGCCGGATAACTCTCTTACCTTTCCTTGCCTAGAAATCTCTTGACCTTCACGAAAGCTGCCGACAAGATCAGGAGCCTTTTGGCTTAATATTGCTTGTGCTAATACAGAAGATACCATTATGAGCCTCCGAAGAATGTACCCGCTAAACTAGCAAGCTGGTTATTTGTTTGTGCTTTCTGTTGTGCGCTAGATATACCTTGAAGCCCTGAAATCTCAGCCGCGTTTTGTATACCTTGAATTTGTGGTGCCGTTGAACCTAAGCGAATGTTAGCCATTTGCGTACCCAACCCTTGCTGAATATTGGCTTCATTCACTGCGCCACCCTCGATAATAGACGAGGCATCACCACGAACACTACGAGATAAGGCCGCTAATGGTTCTAATTGCGCTAATCGTTGTTGGATAATGTTAGCCTGTTGCGCCCCAGCTAATTGTTGCCCAGCTTGAATAGTTGCGCCGCCGCCTAACTCACCTCTAGCCGCTGCGCCCCGGGTCAATTGCTGCTGCTGTCTACGCTGTAATTCTTGATCGAATTGCGATACCGGGATATTGCCTATAGCCTGCTCTTGCGCCTCTTGCCCCTGTAGCCCCAAAATAGCCTGCTGCTCGTTAAAGCCGCGTAAGTCGTCCACTTGCCGCAGCGGATCTAAACCTGCTTGCGTGGCTTGCTGTGATAGCCCTAACTGCTCATTAGAGCCTTGCTGTAGGATACTCAACGCTTGAGGGGCTCTAGCTGCTATTAAATCATCAATGCTTTGAAACCCACCTGCTGGAGCCGAAACGGAGCCGCTTAAACTCTTAAAAGCCATTATATTCCACCCGTCCCTTCAAAGCCGCTGGCTCCAAAGCCTTTTGGTTGTTGTGTGTTTTGACGCAGAAGCCCAACTTTAGGCGCGAATAATTGCCCCGCTAAACCTGCTATTGATTCTGCCGTTTGTGCATTAGCTCGCTGACCTGCTACATTAGATAGAAGCCTAGCCTCATTACTGCTTGCCTGCAGCTGTGCTAGCGCAGGGTTAGCCCCAACTAGAACTGTCGCCCTATTTGATGCCGCGTTACCACTTAAATCTGCAAGCCTTTGTAATCCAGCCCTTTTAATTTGAGCCTGATCGGAAGTGGCCGCTAATCCTTGTTGTCCAGACGCTAATAATGAATTTCTAAAATCTGGACTTGCCGCACTAACAGACAGGTCACCTTGCCTATCAACTTCTCGGTCCACTACTGGCGATATATTAAACATCTCTGGCCGACTTCTAATAAAATCGGTTGATGCCGCTCTGATCGAGTCAGCGATCGCACCACTTACAGGCAGATTACCAATGAATTGCTCTTGCGCTAACTCCAAAGCCTGCAAGTCTGCGAAAGGGTCTAGTTGCGCCGATGCTTCGGACGCCCCTCGAATAGAAGTTTCTTCCGCTAATGCACTTTGACGCAATATATCCGCTTCGCCAGCTTTGCCAGCCTTATCTAAAAGATCTGCAGACTGTATAGCCGCTTGTCGCTGCCCTTCTGCTGCGCTCTGACTTGCTTTTTTTGCGTCACGCTGACCCTTTATTGCAAGCGCTGTACTGCCAACCGCAGCTCCAATTAACGCACCTGTTGCTGTTACCATTTCATTTGCTCCCGCGTTATTCCATATTGATAGATGCCGCAAATACCATTTCTATCCCAAGACTCTGAATTATAGCCCTGCTCGGTTAACCCTAGAGCCTGAACAAATTTAATAACATTAGAGAAGCATTCTGGTATATTAACCACTACTTTATTAAATCCTGTATTAGAACAAAGCCAATCCATCACAGCGTAACCACCTTTTAATGAATACTCTCTCTTTTCTGGCAACATGAAAACATGGCCTTCTAGTAAAATGCGAGAAAGCGAATTAAACCTATACATGCCAAGGTACTTGCCATTTAAAAAAAGACCTAACCAAATTTCGTTAATTAAGTCAGGCATATATCTATCCACGCCTGACTCTGCTATGTCGTCCCACACGGCATCCATAGTGCCCAAGACAATTTCGTAATCATATAGGCGTTTAACTATGATCTCGCTATCCATCCAGTGCTGCCCTCGCCTGTGTTTTTAAGATAAATTCCTGTGCCTGCACTATCCGTGTCAACATACCATCGGCCAACAGTTGCAATAACTACGCTTTCTGGGCTTCCAGATCCAACGAGAGGCGGTTTAATCGCCTCCGTGACCTGATCCATCCATATTGCAAACTGAACGTTAGGAAAGCCATCCAGAATGATTTTATCGGTTATTGCTGGTGCTTGTATGAACTCAGCCAATGTCTGCTTCAACCTTTATTAATGTAGCCTTTGTGGGGCTTGACACCTCGAATTGTAGCACTCTTTGACGTGGAAACCTACCGCGCCTATTCCATACTGGGCGGTGCATATACTCGCCTATCTTGCCCATTGAGCGAGATATAAAGCCGTCATAAGTTCTTGCGCCATCATCTGACCAAGAAAAAGTAATCTTAGGATCTGAGCCGCCGGTTGCAAAAATAGCATTGCCTGCCGCATTAGTTCCTGTCTGTATTTTTAAATCGTTAGCTAGTCCTACTCCAGCCTCAATAACGGCCTCGATAGATGCCACATTTACGGCATTACCGGAGTTATCAAAAGGGCGCGATGTTATAAGTCTCGGAGTTAAAATACCATATTCTAGCGACTCATCCTCTCTTAGCTCACCGATATTGCCAGTTTGAGAATCGCCAACAATCGTTACCCCGTAAGCTGTAACAATATGCGAAACCCTATAAGCTGAAAGGCTTGCACCGTCAATGGATTGTCTTTCATGCCAACGGTTATTGGTTAAATCGTAAACATAACAGGTTGACAATGTTGATATGCCCATCATGTAGGCGCCTGATTCAGCATATACCCATGAAAACAATTGACCTTCCAGCTCTTCGATAGATAGTTTTGACAGTTCATTTTCTATTGCGATAGTTGATAACTTTCTTTGTTGACCACCTGACACCAGCCAAACCGCTGGGGACTCATCAACACCACCACCAACAAACGCAAGACCGCCGCCAAACTTAACAATTGACTGCGGAGAAAATACACCGATATCAATGGCGGCACCAACAATGGGCGCGAAAGGTGAAGGTGCGCGGCCAACATTTCTAAAAGGCTGGATTGTCTCTGATCCGAAAATGTAGAGCTGACCATTAAGAACGCCCTGCCCTCTTATCTGGTCTGGGTCTACTTCTGCCACGTTAAAATCTAGCGGGTCATAGCCAGTAAGGCCGTTATTTAATGGAGAATTAAAAAACTTCTTTCCATCTGATTTATGGAATGAGAAATAACCGTCAGTATAAATGACACTGGAAGCTGGGCCATCAAAATTAGAGTCTGTAATTTCCGTTAATGTATCTGGTGATGCCGTGAAAATATAGCTTTTACCTGCCGTTAGCGTGTCGGGTATAGCAACAACACATAATTGAGTGCCATTATCTGCCATATAAACACGGCTAATTCCATCTATCACACCAACCGAAACAGTGGTATAAACATCAGCCCCAGCAACAATAGTTCGCTCTAACCTAAACAGCGTATTAGAAATAACAAAATAAGGAATGCCAGCCAATACATGCGCACCCCTGCACGAGTCAAGCACACTACCCGGGATAAGGGCTGTAATGCCCTCAGTACTGAATAAGTTAGCATCGGTGATAGTAGCAGACTGGGGTACGGAAGGACGCCAATTTACCGCTCTTTGGGCGCTTAAAGGTAATGCGTCAGAAGTGTAGAAGCCTGCCGCTATTGGTAGCGTGGTTCTCATTTATCTGGCCTCGACTATAAGATAATCCGCAACCTCAGCGGTAACATTCCGCGCGGCTGTTGTGTTTGCTACCTGCAATTTCATGTAGTCATTCTCGTCAAGCGTCACCGAATTTTTAAGGATGAAAAAGCCAGCATCACTACCACCGGTAAAATTAAACACCTCTCTTGTAAGTGACATCACGTCAACAAACCCAGAGGCCGAATTATCCCACTTTACCACTTTAAGCGTGATGACGTCGCCAGCAGTGCCATCAATAGTGATATCACCAAAAAATGAGTATTCCCTCGGGTCTATTCCTAGGTGTCGTATTTGACCATTTGAGGGAGAGTCGAAATGCTGTAGGTCGCTTGCTGTGTATGTTCCCGCCAAATCAAGAAACGCGCCAATAGCGACGCCACTTAATGCGGTTGCTGAGGATGCCGTAATATCAAGGCGACCGCCCTCAAAAGTGTTGTGGATGCCATTGTTTCCCGTCCAATTACTAGACAGATTATCCGCATCTATACTTGTATTAATGGTAGCGTCATCAGAATCTATTGCGCCGTTACGACGAAACAAGGCATCTGTGATCTTAAATGACGAAGACATAGAAAAATTAGAGCCTGAAAAGTCACTGAACGCCGCCAGCGTGCCGAGATCGGCGTTAACATCTGTAACGAATCTGCCAGCAAACACCAATGCCGTGCCAGACTTAAACAAAGGGGTTGCAACAGAGTTATCAAGCCCCCTAATTAGTGAGGTGGAAATCCTGTACCCGTCCCACGCCCCCGATAAGATCAGGGATGGATTACCGCCAAACCTACCAGTTTCCAACTCCAAACCCTGCCTATAGTTGTCTATCTCACCAAGAGAAACGCAATCATTATAGTTTACGCGGGTTAACTCAATAAACTCATCTCCAGTCGCGCCAACTAAGCTATATATAGAAGACGTAGTGCCTGTGACACTAAGAGCTACATCGCGTGCTTTAACCGACCCCGTACCAGTAAACATTACATGACCGGGGGTGGATGATATAAGTTGTGATATGTCGAAGTCATCACCAACAATACTAATGCCGCCGGCAGGAACAGAAATAGTCCCAAGCCCGGTCATATCTATGATGCCATCAATAAAATATATCTTATCGCTTAATATTGTCCCTGCAAGCTGCGACCCTGCTTTAACTATAATTACAGATGCGGCAACATCAGCAGTGATTGTTATTTGTCCCGCTGCTGCAGTAATGGTAACGCCATCACCAGAAATCAAACTCCTAAAATTAGCGGCAGACGCGGCCACATCATCAACTAGCGTGGCCCCTGTCTGATCAAAACTGAAATCTGTAGCAAAGGTAATCCCGTTCTGTGCATTAATCGTAGAGCTAATACCAAAGCCCGGCGTTATATTCCGTATGGCATTAACTGAACCCTGCACATCCAACACAGGCGTTCCGCTTGGATCACCGTCTTGCACGATTGAACCTGTAACAGCCAAAGCAGCATAAAAATCAGTATCAAGAATGCGTAAGTTTTGACCATTAACAACAAAATCCAAGTATGCACCGCTTGGAATAGTAGTAGAGCCTGTAAACGCGCTCTTCTTTGTGCCTTTTACCGTATTATTAGTCATTTTCTGTGCCTATGTATGTGCTTTGGCCTTCCGCGTTAGAATAGAAAGGATCTGTATAGCGCCCATCATAATTCCCAGAACCAATCGGTGTGGTTGACGGGAACTGTGCAGGCTGAATAATTGTAATTGCTTGTGCCAGCATCGTACCAAACGATCTGTCAGCAGAGAATTTAATAAGTGGGTTTACTGGCGTTGTTGAGTATTGCGGCCATAATGTAAGCGCAAGGTTTTTCACCATGCCTAATATCACACCATTAGCTACGGTCATTTGATCATCAACACTAGATAAAGACGTATAGCCAAGAGCTACGAATTCAGGCCTAGCCATCATACGATTAAGATACCGTAAGCCATCGCTAAGCTCTACATCTTGAATAGGCGCTTTGGATTGCGTAACCTCAGCAAATGCCCTTAAGATAACTTCTCTAGCCTGCATCTGCATCCTCTGGAGCTATATAGCCGTTGTTTTCAGTTAATATTTGATTCGGTAGGCCAGTATAGAACGTATTGCCCCATATACCGTAATCATTACCCGACCCCATGGCAAGCGTCGAAGGATAAGCAGAGTTTGCAATAGTGGGTAGTGATATTTGTAATAATGTATTGAGTCCGTCTTGAGCTTGCTCGAATAAATCAGGACTTGTAAGCGATTCCTTGAATACTGGTGATATCTCAATAGCCAGATTCTTAACCATTGGCTCTAATGCGCCATCAGGAACGGTCATCGCATCACCTAAGCTATCTATAATTGTATAGCCGACATTAATTCCGTTAATAGCGAAGTCTTGCATCATCGCGTTTAAATAAAAGATACCTACTTGCGCCTCGTAAGCGCCTACAGCAGCCTCAGAAGGTATAGCAACAATCTCTTTCAGTGCATCAAGTATTACGTTGCTTGCTGTCTCGGTCATGCTTTACAACCTTATCTTGTTTCTTTGGTTTAGCTGCTTGCTTTACTTTCCATCCTAAAGATAACGCTTTTTCAATGGTTTCTTTAGTGTCGTTCAATTCGATTGTGCTGCCCGAGGGCTTTAACCATGTAGTCATAATAACCTCTAATAAAAAAAGGGGGCTTTTACACCCCCGCAAGGATTAAGAACCCCAACCAGAACCCGCGAAGAACGGATTAAAGGTAGCGAACGCAGGAAGTATATCGAAACGTACTTTCTGAGTATTCGCATCACCATCTGCGTAACGTGATACACGCAACGAGAAGCCATCGTTAGTAGTCGCTACTGTATCAGTAGAGAACAACTTAGGAAGCTTGACAGTACCAAGACCAAACGCTTGCTCATGGAAGAACATATTAGGCTGGTAAACTGTAGAAGCCGCACCAAGAACTGTAACAACATCACCAGAAATTGGGGCTGTATCAACAGTATTATACTGGCCGTTAGCTTCAAATATAGCCGGGCCACTAATTACGATATTACCAGCGCCGCCTGACAATGTAACATCAGCAACAACGGTAGCACGGAAAGGAACAGCTGCACCAGCTTGATCAAATACCACAATACCATTATCAAGATTAACTCGATTACGACCTGTGATTTCGATCACATCGCCAGCTTTAATTGGTAACGCTGCATCCATACCTGTGATTGCTAAAGTTTGCTGCATGGTGTCTTTATGGGTAACGTAAGTTACATCAGGGTTAGCACTTAAGCTACCTACACGATCCGCACCAGCCCCAGTAGTGTAGGTAGACAATGAGCTAGAAGTCATTGCACGCATACCACCAAAGTCACGATTGATCTGTGCAGAATCCCAAGCTGTACGAACTAAACCATCAGCCGCAGTCAAACCAGTTTGAGCATCAGCCAAACCACCAGCAGTAAATGGGTTCATAACGTAATTCCATGGGGAATCACTAGGAACGCCAACAGATTGCATTAATGCACCTGTACGCTGAACATCTGACCATGCATCAGCCACCGTACCAACAGTACCGTAAGAAAGGTTGCCGTTTGCAAGCATATAAGTCGAAAGGTTAGTTTCTAATTTAGTGATTGCTTCACGAGCCATTGGCGCTAGGATTTGATCCATTTGATCAAGCTCGATAGCTTCCTCAAGAATAGACCATTCTGTGGCAACAGTAATCATGTTCTGAACTGTACCTGTAGCCTTACCTGAAATAATATCAGATTTGGTTGATCCAGAAATGTCGCCGCCAGTTGTTTCAATAGCGTTATACTGGTGCGAACGTTTAAAATCAACAGTCGAACCAGAAGAAGGATTAAATTTACCACTTAACAATTGAGTATTAACAGCTTTAGTTAGTACACGAGTACTTTCTACTGCTTTCAAAAACCCTCTAGCTAGTGGTGTTGTGGTATTGCTACTAAGATTGTTAGCCATGAGTGACTATCTCCTATTCGTAAGTATTGCCTTTGTCCCAAGATTCTCTCTGTGGGGCTGCTCTGCCGCTTAAAGTTGCGGCGGGGCTTGGGGCGCTACTTGATTTTGGTTTAAGTAGAGCGGCTTTTGTTTTCACTTCCGCAAGCAACAAACCTGCTTCCATAGGAGTAGCGTTTACAATATCATGCAAGTCCAAAGGATTGGCTTCAAGATGCTGCACCATTAGGGGGCCCATACTGTCTTTTAAAAGCACTTGCGCTAACTCTGGCGTTACACCATAGCTAACTACTGCATTCTGTGCTTGCATCAGGGCATCGTGCTTTACGCCTAACTTTTTGCTATTCTCAAGAAACGTGTCTTGTAATGCTTGCGAACGTTCTAACTCTTGCCGTTCTGATTTGCGTTGTGCTTCGGCTTGGCGTTCTAGCTTCTGTGCTTCTGAAGCTTCAAACCTAGCTTTCTGCTGGATAGCTGTGTCTCTTTCCCGTATCTTGGCCTCGTAATTATCATCCCACGAGTCGGGCACTGGGGGAATATCGATATTAGATAAAACAGGTTGAGCTTTCTGCTCTAACTCTTCAAGTCTCGTCTTAAGTTCATCTCGCTCACGCTCTGCTTGTCGCTGTGCAAAGGTTTGCTTGTTGATCTTCTTCTGAAACCATTCGGGGGTATTTTCCTGCTCTACGCTATCCGTTGTATTTTCTTCACCCTGTACAGGGCTATCGGGGGCTAATTCCGCTGGTTCGTTAACTTCGGGTTGCTCTGCTTCTACCGTCTGCGCTTCTTGTGCTTCAGGTTCGTCAAAGGTAATGCCGCTGTCTTCGCTTTGTAGCTCACTCATAGTGTGTAATCTCTTAATGCCGTGATAATGGTCACGTACCATAAACCTATTATCACATAGATATTATTTATCACAACCGTTTAACAGATAGTCAAAAACTATAATGCAGACGTAAAAAAACCGCAATTAAGCGGCTTAACGGTGATACTAAAACTTGCTATAGCAGGCCTTCAATGTAGAGTTTCATTAAAAAACCAGCTAAGACGAAGGCGACAATAAGTATATCCATCACTCTTTCCCCTTCAATTCATCCGTCCTAACCTTAAAGCTTTCTAGGTCGCTCCCCATCTTTTCCGCGTATGCCATAGGGAAAAGATTTGTTATTAACAGCATTTCATCATAAACCTCAATAGGCAATATAACCGCTTTAAAATCAGGCTCTCTGCTTGCCAGCTTATACTCGATGATACAGCCGCCCTCTTTGATAGCTTCGCGTATCTCTTGACGCTTCTCGTTAAAGTCTCGCGCTGTAAATATTTTCATTTCTTCTTATCCTTCTTTGGTTTCTTCTTCTCGCCAAATATACTTTCCTATAAAAATATCCTTTCCACGTTTTGGCTCTCGCATGGTTAGCTTGTATTCGTATATAGGCTTTACGTGCTTTAAATCCATGTAATAGACAGTGCTTATGGGTGCCATTAGCCTTTCATTTAATGACACCTGATAATCGTCTAATTCTTTTAAATTAATTATCGACTTCTCAACATCAAACCCTAGCGCATCACATAGCGCTGTTAGTAACTTCATTTCGTTAGTCATGTTAGCCTCCCATTATCTTATTAGCTTCATATAACATGCCGTAAAGAGGAAGGGCGCACCCCACGCAGAGTATCAATTCACCTGTAATTTCAGCCATTAAATCTAAGTCGTCCATTGCAGCAGACATAAGAAGCTTTAAAAAGAAAAAGAAAATCACCGCATACAAGACAAACATAATCTAACCCTCTGTTAATGAAACTGCTAATCCAAACTCTTCTAAAACACACTCAATAGCTTTTGTTTTTATAGCTTCGTCTATTTCTGGGCACTCTTTTTCTATACCCTCCCTCGCTGCTTTTATTATCCTTTCCCTTGCTTCGCTAGATTTTATCAGATCATTTGCCATTAGATGCCCTCTGTTAATGTGTTTAACAGTATATACCAATAAAAGCCCCGATCAAGAGGCTTATTGTCACTTTATACCACAAACGCTATATTTGCCTTTCTTCCATATCGTCTTGTTGTTCGGTTATAGCTTCTGCTTGCTGTCCATAAGCTTCTACACCTGCTTGACTTATGATTGCATCAGCTCCCATTGATTCTCCTAGTATCTTCAATGTTTGCGCTTGAGTGTTAAGGTTATCAATAATAGATGCTTGGCCGTCCATCATGGCTTTATTCATCGCTTGTTGTTCGCTAGACTGTTGTGCTTGCTGTTTTAACATTAGAGTTAATTCGTCTAACTGTAGCTTATCTGCTGAGTTTTGAGCCTTAAGCAAGCTATCCTGCTCCTTAATGCGTAGCTCTTCCTGTCTAAGCTGCGCCTTAACCTGAACGTCTGCCGTCTCAGCCTGTACGCGGCCTATCTCCGCCTCTGCTATCTTGTCCTCTGGCGTTTGCTCTGGTGGCTGTTGTGCTGCCGCCTGCTGAGCCTGTTGCATTTCCTCGCGTTCTTCATCAGTAAGCTGCGAGTCAGGGATAGCGCCACTCTGTATCAATCTAATTCTTAACCGTTCAGCCGCTAGATCAGCCGCAGGAGCCTCGATGTTTTTAAGCTGTAGATCTGCTGTAAGCTCGCCAAAATTAGGTATAAACTGGCTTAACTGCGCAAATGCTTCTACTGATTCCTGTTGACGATTCTTAAACGCCTTGCCAACGCTGCAAGTAACGTCGTATTTACCTTGGCTCAAATCATTGATCTTAACTGTTTTCCCTGTATCAAGATCAACAACACTTTTATTAATCTCTAATAGCTCAAACGAGCCATCTTCATTAAGAATGCGCTTTTGTGCGGTTGAGTCATAAGCAACAGGTAGAGAGTTGACGATAATTACAGCCGTTCTACAGATAGCAATCTCTTGCGGTCTAAAGTAATGAATCGTGCCTGTATCCATTTTATTCTGTAGTGATTGAATGGCAACACCAGACATACCATTGCCGCCTTCGCCATTAGCAAGCGGCGACCTTGAAGCTGTAGTTGATATATCATCGAGGCTGTTTTGTATTGCTTGTTGTACGCCACCTTGAATAACTGCGCCGCCCGTTCTAAATGGAGGGGGTGACTCTGGATCAGGCGTGTAGAAATAAGCTCTTTGTGCGCTAACAGACATGTTTTCTATTGCCGCAAGGTCGGCGGGGACTTGTGCTTGCTTTCTGCTCATAAATAAAGCGTCAGGCGGTGATAATGCCACATTCTCAACCTCTGCAGATCTAAACGTATTATATGCTCGTTGCGCGTCCATTAAGTCACGAATAGCGCCCTTATAAATCACCTTGCCGTCAGCTACGTTAAAATTACCATAAGTGGGGATGATAGGTAAATCTTTGAATACCGTATCTTGCGGGTCAGTTAAGAAGTCGCCACCATCAAACAAACGGCTGACAATCTTAAAAGTTTTCTTGTCGCGCTCTCGCTTTACTGTAATACCCTGCTCTGCTAGATCATCAACAATAGTTTCAAATTTATCATCACGCTCATACACTGAGCCATCAGTCATTTGCACTAGCGTTTTAGTAATAGGCTGCTGGTAGATAATGCGACCAACAGTAATAAAATCGGGCTTATTCTCAAAAGTATCATAAGCTCTATCACTGCCTATCGATTGCTTGGAGCCTTCTGGAAATTGCGTTTCGTACTCATCAGGCGTTAGATTATCTAGACTAAATACGTGTCTAGCATCGCTCGCATCCTGTTTAATTGATCCTGCATCGAACCATACGCGGTTTACATAGTCGGGTATCCACTCGATAGCCATGTCTTGATCGAATGAATCGCTATCATTCCAGATCATTTTGACCTCCCACCCACCAAGACCAGTAGCTACCATATCTCGACCAGCACTTGCATAAACTCTTGACGCATTACTCATTGTCTCAATGTTACGAATCAACCCATCGTAGGTTTTTGCTAATTCTTTTGTAGCGTCACCACCACTAGGGCGGATCTTAATGTCAAAGTCTGCTGCGTCCATCTCGCCGACAATACCATTAACGACCACGTTACATTTATCAAACGTGCCTCTGTACTTGTCGCCCATCTTAGATACAGTCGAAGGGTCCCACTGACCATCCTTAACATAAAGAAAGTTACGCTCTTCTCTCACCATGTCGCGCTGGTCAGAGTCAGCATCTTGCGATTGCTTTAGCTGGTCGTTAACAACTGTAATATCTTTGTAATCTAGCATTGTGTCACCAAGGAGTTTTATAGTTCATCGCTATATTTTGGTTTTGATTAACTGGTTCAGCAAACGTTAAACAAAGCGCGTCACCATCATCCGGTGAATAGCCATATTTAGATTTAATTCGCTCTTTACGCCATAGTACCATTCTATCATGTGAATCCCTATCATAGGGAGAGGCTATAAGGTCTGCATGTAGCTCATCATCATCCGGTATTTGTACTTCTAAATTCTCATCAGTAAGCCAGTCATTACACAAACCCCATATTTCCCCGCGCTTATTCTTGTATCTCTGGTCGTCTAGGGGTGAAGAGCCGAACCATATAGCCTTTACCCTATCTTCATATCCTAGTTCATGCAGCCGATCTACTAAGTCAGCACCACCACCCGCATCAATAAACATCATATCAGGCTTTTTCTTTGCTACCGAACACACTTCATCTAATACGGCTTTACACTTAGATACAGCCTTACCTAACGAGTCAATCTCTTCATCCTTCCACTTCTTAAGATCGTAAGCCTTACGCCCATGCCTTTTAATTAGTGAGAATCTATCGCCGCCTCTTGAAGGGTCAACACCAACTATAAGCGGGCCATTACCGTTTACTTCGTTATTTCTAGCTTTAAGCACATAAGAGGCTTTAATTAATCCATCACCGCCCGATACCTGAAACGCTTCTACAGCATTAAATGGGTACTCTTGCATAAATGCTTTTTCGCCATCCATGCCGCCTGCGCTTAATTCGATTACCTTCTGTCTGCGCCATGATAGTTGATTAGGGTTAATACCATAAGCCTCGACCATTAGCTCTTCGTCTTCACTAAGAGTAAAATCTTCTGGCGCTTCTTTAGTGTATTCTTCCTGCCAATACCACGGTATAAAAATAGGAATAAAATCACTCTCGCCACTTTCTGCTAACTTCCACTGCTCATGAAAGAAGTTTCCCACCCCATTAGCAGTAGATTCATAAATGATTTCTGTGCCATTTGAGTTAGGGACTGTTTGCAGTATACCTTTAGCGTGTTCTGCAGCATTAGGCCAGAAAGCTACCTCTGAGCCATGAAAGAATTGGTTTGTCTGTGATCTACCAACTGACTTGTTTCCCGCTGTACCGATCTTATAGCCGCTATCTAGCTTGTTAAAATGAAGCTCTTTACTGTTGGATGCGGATAATGCGGGCTTTACTGGTTCCGGCAGGTTGTCATAGTAGCGCTTAGCCATTTCAAACAGGGTTTGGCTTGCCGCCTCTTCTTGAGTGAGAATAAAAGCTCTAACACCTTTTGAATGAGTAACACGCCATATAAACCTAGCTTCCGCATAAGTCGATACGCCTTGCTGCCTACCCTTCAGTACAATAGCGCGAACTCTGCCAGTTTCTTTTAGCTGCTTTTCTAGTATGTCGTGAATATATAATTGAGCTTTGTTTAGCTCGAAATGCTGTATCTTTTCTTTACCGCGTATCTGTAAGCAATTCTTAGCGTAAAACGTAAGGTCGTCTTTTAATCGTTTACGCTTTGCTAGCTCTATATCATTCGGCATCTAATAGATCTAACCAATCTTCATGTGGCTTAAGCTGTAATTCACCAGACATTTCAACTGCTTTTAGGTCAGGACAGAACTTACTAATCAGCTTTAACTTAGTATCCAATACGATCTTATAGCGAGTGACCATTTCTTGATCAATCACTATTTTTTCGTCTTTTATTTTATCAATTATATCAACTACATGCTGTAAATGACCCTGCGCCTGTAATTGCTCTCTTAGAGCTTCCTGCTTTACCGCTCTTAGTTTGGTATTTCTTGTGCTTGCCATGCCTCACCTCTTGCCGTATTTAAGTAACACGTAAACTTAGTTTAAAACATCAGCATTTAAATCTTCTATAAGCTGTCTTGCTTCTTCTCGATCTTCTTCTGGCGTTTGATCCTTATCGATTATCTTTTGTAATGCTTCGATAAGCTCTTTATCTGATATCTCAGCCATTAGCTTTATTTACCTTTAAGCCCTATTAATCCTGTTGCTGCCGTTCCTGTCGCCCACACTAACCTAGCCTTAACAGGAAGAATCCCAACGGGTACATTAGTAAACGTTTCAACACTGCCGTCTAATCCGGTAATCTTAATGTCCCCAGAAACGCCTACATAGATTGCATTTATTGTTGGTGTTTGCTCTAGCGTGTCGCTTGGGGTAATCGCATAAAATCCCCCTGCTGTAAATTGTAAAAATGACATAATAAAAACCTCAATTAATTAAAATATACCGATACCCATACCGATACTTATAAGCTTGCCGCCTGACCCACTTATAAAGGATGGAACCGTAAATGCCTGTATTGCTGGCACAAACTCTTCATCCGCCAGAACAAAGTAGCCGCTATTAGTTAAGTGGACACTATCGCTAAAGAACGTGCCTATTCCGGCCTCAGCCGACCCATCAATGCCAATATCGCTATTTAGGTGCAGGGAAACTACAACATCCGCGCCACCTGAATCACTTATCATGTCGGAGCAATACGTCTGTCTTGTTGCCTCTTCGCCTGCGTCATACTGAGATGAATCAGTTGCGGTTCCAAGTATAACATAAACATTTTCATCATCTTTTAGCTGTGATACATAAGTCCTAGTTCTTGTAGACCTTGTAGCGTCCCCCAATTGATTATGAAATTCAAACGTACAGAAAAGAACGGGCTTACTATAAAATGATGTGATCCATTCAGCCTCAGTACTAATAATGGCAAGCATTTGCTCGTAATCAATAGAGCCTATACCCAAATTATGCCAATAGCCATAATCTATATTTAGCTGGGTTGGTATGACAGCTTGCTGTGCAACAGTTAGGTTCTGATCGCCCGTTCCGGCGCCAACACCCGCCATCAATGAATCTCCAAGCCACGCTAATATGTAAGGTGCGCTAGCCCAAGGATAATCTATAGCTAGATCGTCATATATCTCTTTCGTTACCTCCATGCACTCTTGTGGTGTGAACGCTCTATCGATGACATAGGATGCGTAATAGTCACCAACAAAAGAACTAAACCCGCTAGATATGTTTCCTATAGCGGTATCTGTGACATTTGAAACGAGCGGTTGATAAGCGGATGTGTCAGAACCAGCGAGGCTACCATTTACCCACACGCGGCGCAAAGAACCAATTAAGCTATATGTGTCGCTGTATGTGGTGATTATTACCGCTAGCTCGTCATTAGGAATAGGTACGGTAGCTATCTTTTGACTTAGTACGGCATCGCCTATCCTTGCATCACTATTGACAAGCCTAAAACCCTTATTGCCCGTGAAAGCCCCGAAAATAGTACCGGATGTACCTGTGCCCGTGTTCTTACAAACCGTTATACAAGTTAACGTGTTCGATGATGTAGCGGTATATAGTGAGGTTAAATCTGCAGCAGTGAAGACAGCTAGGCTACTCGACCCACCAGCAAACCGTATCCCCGCGTTTCCTTGCTCGGAATCTTCTATATAGGTCGCACCACTGCAGGTATGTGTAACTGCTGAGTCTATTTGCTCTGTTAAGGAAGTTACAGGGTCGCCATCATCCAGACCTGTAATTGTACTTACCTCGTGCCTAAAAACCGATTCGTCTAGTAGTACGCCCATGAATAAACCCTTTAATATATAAAATAACAGTCAGTTGGCGTGCGGCACTCAACGGCACCGTTTGCATCTAGCTCTACATCCTTTCCGCAACATTGACAGGTACTCATAATATTATTGTCCGTTTAAATATTTAAGTAAGCCCACAATACCATTTGCGCTTAATGCTGCAATAATTAGCGGGACTCCGCACTTAGTCATAACCCATAAAATGCCGCTTTGATTTAATTCTAGTTTTGATATTAGGATTTCTTGTCCCGATGTTAGGGTTTTTAGCTTCTCAATATCTTTACTGATTCTTATGTTCGCTTCTGCTTGATGCCTGTTATCTACAATTAACTCTCGTATTTCTATAGTTAACTCGTTAAGTGGTTTTGCCACACTGTCATTCATGGCTTGATGCATTTCAAGCTTATTTGCATCTACCTTTATGTGCAGATTTTGTATGTCGTCCTTTGTAACGGTCATAAACCCAGCTCACTATAATAATCGGAAAAGGTGCCAAGCTAAGGCAGATAGAAATTAGCTCTAGCACGTCCATATTTAATAGTAGAGAGTTTATCATAAATCACCGCAAACACTAACA
>Ga0208148_1000428_pt1 | contig 16346 bp, 24 predicted proteins | sample DEB08_DNA_16_FD_184525 | JGI IMG/M metagenome (GOLD analysis project Ga0208148, IMG submission 184525) | Aqueous microbial communities from the Delaware River and Bay under freshwater to marine salinity gradient to study organic matter... | ecosystem: Environmental > Aquatic > Marine > Coastal ...
ACACCACACGTATACCACAAGCCAATTCTCATAAAACATAAAGGTGTTATAAAAAGACCTGCCGAATCAAAAGGAAATTGAAAGCAATTGAAAAAAATTTCAAAAAAGCATTACGCCACCAACACCAACTCAAAAAAAGTTCTTGACATGAAACCCCAAAGTGAGTATAATCTCTAACATGGCAAAAGAAATTACTACAATATCACCCGAAGGTCTAGAAATAGCCAATAGTTACTTACAATTCGGAAACATCCGAGGAGTTTGTGACTATCTTCAGGTGCCTGAAACTACTGTAGTGGAACTACTTAACAAGCGTGAAGTGAAGAAGTATATCGACACAGTTTACCTTGATATGGGATACCGCAACAAGAACAACATCGGAAGCCTCCTCGATGATATGATCGCATCTAAACTTGAAGAAGCCCAGGAATCTGGTGTATACTCTAGTAAAGACCTAGCTGATCTATTACAAATGGCTCATAAAATGCGTATGGACGAAATCAAAGCTCAGGCCGATATGTTAAAGGCCGAAGCTGGTAGCGTCAAGAATCAGACCAATGTTCAGATCAACGAAGCAGTACCGTTCGGTCAAGGGAACTATGGTAAGTTAATGGAAAAACTACTCAATGGAGCAGAATAGACTCGAACTAGAGTTACGCACTCACGAAGTTCAATGCGAAGAGCGTTGGAAAACTACATTTGTACGACTAGAGAATATAGAAGATACTCTTGGCCGTATGGAAGGGCGATTCTATGCACTCGGCGGTACAATTATTTTGTTTCTAGCCGGTGTGATCGTAACTTTGTCAACGATGCAATGATCCGTTTAGCTTTGTTACTAGTCTCATCCTTGGCACTTGCCGACAATTCGCAAGAAGGTTCGCTGAATACAAATGCTGAGAATTCGACCGTAGGAAGTAATAACGAGTCATCGTCTTCAACTACAAACTATAATGGAGCTGGCTCTTCGAGCGAGATCCCCGTAGGGTCTGCAATCAGTCCTAGCTATATGGCGAATGGAGTTGAGACGTGTCTTCAAGGTAGTGGTGGATCCCTCCAGACTGGAATGATAGGTTTCTCTGGTGGAAAGTTTAAAGAAGATCCGAACTGTAACCGTAGAAGAGATTCAAAAGTATTATCAGACCTTGGAATGAAGGTCGCAGCAGTAGCACGAATGTGCGAAGATACCAAAGTATGGGAGTCGATGTTTATATCTGGAACTCCTTGTCCAATTTTAACAAGAGGAAAACTAATTGTAGGCAAAAGAGCTTACTTAATGATGAAAAGTAATCCGGTATTATATATTCCGAATTATGGCAAAGTAAAGAACGGTAAAGAGGAACGAAGGACTTGCGACAAGAAGAAGAATTATCTTAAATGTCCGATCAAGCCTGAGTACGTCTCTAAACCTGATTATACAGCCAAGCAACTCTGGTACAATGCGTTACTAGGGATAGGAGAAGATAACGTTGAACAAGAAGATTCTAGCGACAGCTTGTCTATTAGCGAGCGTTTCCGCACCAGCGAATGAGCTCGATAACTTAGTAAATACATCAAATGCAATTGCAAGTAAGATCGACCTTGGTATTCAGTATGTAGGTGCAGCTACAGTAATGAGCTCTACAAGCGCAGGTATTGCGCCTCTTGGTATACAGAACGATGCTCAAATTTCATCAACAGAAGTAACAGCCTACAATTTAGCACTTCAGAATCTTGGAGACTTCGCAGCTTATACAGCAGCTGAGTTTTTGAATGACCAAGGGCAAATAGAGCTTGGTCTAATGAACGATGCTATTGATGACTTCGCAGAAGCCACAGTAGCTCTTATATCCGTAGTAGAGGTTGCTGACATGGCAGCTGAAGCACAACAGACAAACGATATTCAACAGCAAGAAGATCTTCAGGACTATGTATCAACTAATGAGCAGCTCCTCCAAGTATCGCAAGATGACGTAACGGCTTACAACGATAGCCTTGATGATATAGCAAGCCACGCATCTAATGCAGTAGCTTACCTTGCAGTAGCAGGTAACGAAGGCGCTACAGACTTCTTACAACAAGGAGCAGACAGTGCCGGTGTACGATTCACTGAGGCAAAAGACAGTCTTTCTTATGTAGCTTCATCAAGAGCAGTATTACTAGATTTCAAAGCGCAAAACCAAGGTTATGGAGTATGGGTAGACGGCACGGACGCCTTTGGAATCAACCTTATGTTGACAAGAGCAGACGTTCTCTTTGAAGGCAGCAACAGTGACTTCTATCTGAACGGACCTACACAAAACTCGTGTTTCTTCTCGGGCACAGACTGTGAGAGTCCTGCAGTAAACCCAGGGCCTCGCCCATGAAGGTTGACGGCGTAGGATTCAGCGGAGCACAGATCGCAGTCGTACTAGCATTTATCTCTACAATTGCTGGAGGAATATGGACAGCCTCCTCTGTGTATGCAAGACTTGAAGCGGTAGAGGCGTATGAGATTCCAGATATTGCACCTCTCCACGAACAGATTACTGTTATTGAAACAGAACTCGAAGCAAACGATATTTCTCAACTCCAGGGAAAACTAGCTTCATTTGGTACTAACCTCGAAACAATCATGGTCCAACAGACAAAACTCCTTGCCATTCAAGAACGCATGGTTGAAGTCGAGAAAGAAATGGAATCCATGAAAGGCGTAGTACAAAGAGCAGAATTAAAGACTAAAGAGTTGGAAGGTATTGAAGGCTCAGTAAAAGTTGTAAAGCGCGAGATACAGGAACTCTGGGACGGTATGGATTACTTGTCCAATCCGTTAGGAAAATAAAATGCGATATAAAACTAAAGCAGCCGCTCTCAAAGCAGCAAAGCGGTTAGGTTTAAGCGGTACTCATAGTCACGGTACTGGAAAAGGGAAAATTCATATGGCAGGTAAGACACACGCAGCTTTTGAGAAAGCAATGAAGAAGCCAAAGAAAAAACCAAGCAAGCCGAAGAGAGGCCAAAGAGCGGGAAAGAATCGCAAACGCAGGGGTAAATAATGGATATATATGAAAAGAGGGGTCGCTGGTGCGTCCGAGTTAATGGAAGGCTTCATAAATTTGCCACCGAGCAAGAAGCTATTAAATTCCTAGATGTGCCAATGCCCATCGAGCTTTTGGAGACTGAAGATGCCAGCGAAGAGAAAAAGGAAAGCAGCGAAAAAGCGCCCTATTCCGACTAAGCCAAAGTTGTATGCTTCAGTAAAAGCAGCAACTAAAAGAAAGTTTAAAGTTTATCCCTCCGCATACGCAAATGCGTTTCTAGTAAAAGAATACAAGCGTAGAGGCGGTGGATACCGAATGGGAATCAAGAAATGAGACGTAGATCTGGGCTTACCAAATGGTTTAAAGAAAAGTGGGTAGATATTTCCCGTCCAAAGAAAGGCGGCGGCTTTAAGAAGTGCGGAAGAAAGAAAGCAAAAGGAAAAGCATACCCTAAGTGTGTACCCGCTGCAAAAGCGCGTACCATGACAGCAGCGCAGAGGAAGTCAGCTGTTCGTAGAAAAAGAGCAGCCGGCAATCCTGGAGGCAAGCCACGTAATGTATCTACATACGTGAAGAGGAGAAAGACAAGTGCCCGCAAAAAGAAAAAGTAAAAAGAAAGACTCTCGACTAAAAAGAGCAGGAGTATCAGGATATAATAAACCTAAACGCACTCCTGGTCATGCAAAAAAGTCTCACATTGTAGTAGCTAAAGTAGCTGGCAAGGTGAAGACAATCAGGTTCGGTCAGCAGGGAGCTAAAACGGCAGGGAAGCCGAAGGCCGGCGAATCAGAAGCTATGAAAGCTAAGCGTAGATCGTTTAAAGCACGTCACGCAAAGAATATAGCAAAAGGACCCATGTCTGCAGCATATTGGGCTAATAAGGTGAAGTGGTAATGCACGAGATAATTTACCCCCATAAATCCCATAATTTTACTCCTATTTATAAGTTTGGTTATAATAGTAATTTACATGGTAGTGACTTCAAATCTGTATGGAGCCAAAACGTTGTATACCCTTGGTCGGCTTTTGACACTGCTGTAGCTATTACTGCTGCCAGTGACGATGGTAACGATACTGATGACTTAGAGATTCAAGGCCTGGATGCAGACTATAATTTACAAACAACGACAGTTACTCTTACAGGACTCACCCCCGTAAACGTACCAGGGACTTGGAAGAGGGTCTTTAGGTTAAGATATAGAGATACTAACAATGCCGGCCTAATATTGGTCAAGACAGGTTCTACGGTAGTAGCAGCTATTGACGAACTAGAAAACTCTTCAGCTATGGCAATTTACACCGTCCCTGCAGGATATACGGCTCGCCTGACTAACTACACAGTTAGTACTTCGAAAGGATCAGACGCAGCTATTCGTATGAAAATACGCCACGCTGGAGACCTGTTCAACACAGAGCACTTGGTTGAGAGTTTCCAAAATGTTACTACCCAGGAATTTACAAAAGGGTTCCAATTTCCTCAAAAAACAGATATAGATTTTGTGGCGACCGGAACAACCACCAACGGGCAGGTAGTAGTATCTTTCGAGCTGTTACTAGAGAGAAGTTATAGATAATGACAGACTATCACCCAGCAGACACTAACGGCGATGGCAAGGTATCTAGCGCAGAAGAGGCTATGTACCTTGAAGCTCGACGAAAAGAATTAGAAGACGCAGATGCTATGCGAGATGCGCAGAGAAACATGGCCTGGTTTGCACTCGGCGGTATGTTGCTCTACCCTTTCTCCGTAGTACTAGCCTCCCTAGCAGGGTTGGACACAGCATCAGATACACTTGGGGATATGGCACCTACGTACTTTGTATCTGTAGCTGCCATTGTAGCGGCATTTTACGCTAAAGAAGCAGTCGGTAAAAAATAATGTTTAAAGAACAAGTTGATAATTTAAATAAAAACTGGAAGTACCGGTATGACAACGAGCAGTTTCATACTAACGAGTTTTGGACTATATTGAAAGAAGCTCCTTATGAAGGAGACTGCGAAGACTACTCCCTAACTCTTCTCTATAATATTAACAATAAGTCTATGAAAGGTTTTTGGAGAGACATATTAACTTTTAAAGCCAAGATGCGGTTTTGTAGAATTGGTGGAGAAGGTCATGCAGTATTACAATACGATAATATGTATATCGACAATATACAACGAAAATGGACAACACGAGAGGCTTTAGAGGAGAAAGGTTATGAGTTTTCAAGAATACCATATACCCCTGTTGGAGTCTTTGCACGATTATACTTTATAGGAAGAATTAAATGGCAGTTGAAATAAGTCGGAGAGATATAATCTCTGACGAAATAGTTGAACTACAGTCTGAGGCAAGGTTTCTCAAGCTCCCCGTAGCTCCTTATTTGGACTTACTAAACATCACACCTCTACCCTCGCAGATAGCAATTATCAATGCGGTGAATAACCCTAAGTATCGTTTTATCTCTGCGGCTATTTCTAGACGTCAGGGAAAAACATATATTGCGAACATTATTGGACAGCTCGTGTCTCTAGTACCGGGCTCTACAATCTTAATCATGTCTCCTAACTATTCCTTGTCTCAGATTTCTTTTGATCTTCAGAGAAACCTAATTAAGCACTTTGATTTAGAGGTTACAAAAGATAACGCCAAAGATAAAGTAATTGAAATATCCAACGGTTCTACAGTACGAATGGGTTCTGTAAACCAGGTTGATTCTTGTGTAGGTCGTTCTTACGATCTTATTATCTTTGATGAAGCCGCACTTGCAGATGGTAGAGATGCTTTCAACGTAGCACTACGACCTACCCTAGATAAGCCCAACTCAAAGGCAATCTTTATCTCCACGCCACGGGGTCGCAATAACTGGTTCTCGGAGTTCTTCATGAGAGGCTTCTCGGATGAGTTTCCTGAGTGGTGCAGTGTTCGAGCTACTTATAAAGACAACCCCCGTATGTCTGAGAGCGATATTGCAGAAGCACGAAAGTCTATGTCAGAGGCAGAGTTCAAGCAGGAGTACGAGGCCGACTTTAACACCTATGAAGGTCAGATCTGGAACTTTAACTTTGAGACCCAGGTGCAAGACCTTGCTAGTTTTGATACTAGAAGAATGGATGTATTTGCTGGCCTTGATGTCGGTTTTAGAGACCCAACCGCAATGTGTGTAATTGCTTACGATTGGGACGCAGAGAAGTTCTATTTACTAGACGAGTACTTTAATAACGAGAGAACCACAGACCAGCATGCAGAACAGATCCAAAAACTCATTGATCGTTGGGATATTGATTATATTTATATTGACTCAGCTGCTCAGCAAACAAGGTTCGATTTCGCGCAGAACTATGGAATATCAACTATTAACGCGAAGAAATCTATCATCGACGGAATTGGCCATGTTGCAGCCATTATCGACAACGACGCCCTCTTTGTTGATCAAGCTGCGAAGGAATCGCTCGCCTGTGTAGATGCGTATCAGTGGGATCCAAATCCTAACCTAGTACGCGAAAAGCCAAAGCATAATATGGCATCGCATATGGCGGATGCACTTCGATATGCGCTCTACTCATTTGTTACTGCGAATCAATCCTTCTAGCGATACCTAGTGAAAAATAGTTATTGACAAGTGACCTTAAAGTAGATATAATTCTTCTATTGAAAAATTCAAGAAACGGAACCAAAATGCCTAAGCTAAAACGCGATGTAGTAAAGTATGTAAGGGACAAAGCAAAGTCCAAGTACGAAAAAGCGACAGAGTGTCGTATTTGTGGCGAAGCAGAACAACTTGATTTTCACCATTTTTATAGTCTGACTCCATTGTTGAATCAGTGGCTTACTAAGAACAGGCATAATCCTGAGTACATAATGGCACTTAGGGACGACTTTATAGAAGAGCACCATGCTGAGCTATATGACCACACAGTAACACTGTGTCATACACACCACTTAGGCCTTCACAAAATATACGGCAAAGACCCCGCGCTAGGGACTGCAAAGAAACAAATGCGCTGGGTAGAGATTCAAAGAGAAAAACATGGCTTGGTATAACCCTTTTGAAAAGACAGTAGTGGAGACGGTTGAGAAGCTCAACCCTATTCAGCAGTACGTCCAGGAAATTAACTCAAGCAGAGAAGACCACACTAGCTATGAAAGGTTCTATGAAGAACTAGAGATTGTTAATCGCGGTGTGAATATGATCGTTGATGATGTTGCTGAGATTCCCGTACGTGTAGGCGAGGCTACCAAAGGACAAAATATAGTAAAAGGTCTTAAAAGATCTAAAGTTGATCTCTTACTTAACAAAGAGCCTAACCCTTTTCAAGATATAAATACGTTTAAACGCAACCTAGTTACAGACTATCTTTTAGACGGCAATATCTTTATATACTTTGATGGCGCACATCTATATCATATACCTGCCGATAACGTTACTATTCATAGTGACACAAAGACTTATATTGAGAAGTATACGTATAACGATGTAGACTACTCTCCAGATGAGATCATCCACATCAAAGAAAACTCCTTCTACAGCACCTACCGTGGCGTTTCTCGTTTGAAGCCTGCTGTGCGTACAATGAAGATTATTCGTGCTATGCGTACGTTCCAAGATAACTTTTTTAATAACGGTGCTGTTCCTGGCTTAGTACTCAAGTCACCTAATACTCTTTCAGATCGCATTAAAGAGCGTATGATGGCCTCTTGGCAGGCTCGTTACCGTCCAGACAGTGGCGGACGTAGACCTCTTATTCTTGATGGTGGCTTAGAAGTAGACTCCATCTCTGATACAAATTTTAAGGATTTAGACTTTCAAAACGCAATCTTAGAAAACGAGAAGATTATTTTGAAAGCTCTCGGAATCCCTCCAATCCTTTTAGACTCTGGTAATAATGCTAACATTCGCCCAAATTTACGTTTGTACTATTTGGAGAGCATACTTCCTATACATCGAAAGATGAATTATGCACTAGAGAGATTTTTTGGTTTTGAGATTAAGGAAGATGTTACAGAGATACCTGCTCTTCAACCAGAGCTACGAGATCAGTCAGCCTACTATACTTCTTTAGTAAATGGCGGTATTATTACTGCAGCAGAAGCTAGAGAGCGTCTAGGCTTTCAAGAAATTGACAATACACAAGATATTAGAGTTCCTGCAAACATAGCAGGTTCCGCAGCCAACCCCGACGAGGGTGGAAGACCACAAGAGGACACAGAAGATGGCAGTGACTAACACTAGAAAGAAAAACCGAATTGTAAGAGAGGTAGGAATGTACTTTGCAGAGCAAGGTAAAGTTTCTACTTTCTACGAATATAAATCAGATGGCAAACGACCTAAGGGTATGAGCCCTAAATATATAATGAGTAATTTTAAGGGGTGGGAACACTTCCTACAGTATTTTAAAGTACTGGAACCAGAACTTTGGAATCTAGCTAATGGCATCAAGCCTGAGCCAGTTAAGCCAAAGCCAGTTGTAAAGAAGCCAGCCGTAAAAAAGCCAATAGCACCTGCTAAGCCTAAAGTTGCTAAGCCTGCTAAAGTTAAAGTAGAGAAATAATATGAATAAGATTTTTAATCTAACTTCTACCTTTAAAGCTGCAGAAGCTGACGATGGGTCTGTAATGATTCGAGGAATGGCTAGTACAGTAGACTTTGATCGTGCAGGCGATACAATCTCAGCAGAGGCTTGGACAAAAGGTGGTTTACAAAATTTTGAGAAAAACCCAATTATTCTGTTTAATCATGACTATGATCGACCAATTGGTCGAGCCACAGGTATGAAAGCAGGACCTAATGGTTTAGAACTCGAATGTAAGATCAGCAAAAATGCCCCTGGCAATGTTGCTGAACTCGTTAAGGACGGTGTCCTTGGAGCCTTTTCCGTCGGTTTCAAAGTCAAGGACGCAGATTACATCAAGGAAACCGATGGACTAATGATTAAGGACGCTGAGTTGTTTGAGGTATCGGTTGTTTCCGTGCCCTGCAATCAGTCAGCTACTTTTTCGCTCGCGAAGTCTTTCGACTCAACTACTGAGTACGAAGAATTCAAAAAAACTTTCACTAATCGTGTAGATCTAGCCGGTCAGTCTCTGGCTAAGGACGAAGATATCTCTTCAAATATAGCTAGTGACCACACACCGAAAAGCGCGGAACTTATTTCCGCAGATCAGGAGATCAAAATGGACAATCAAAACATCGACTTGGAAGCTTTTGCAAAGAAGGTAGCTGAAGACACAGCTGCTAAGATTGCTATGAAGCTAGCCGAGCAAAAAGCAGCTGACGTAGCACAAGCTAAAGCAGTTCAAGAAGCCGAAGCCGCTAAAGCAGCCGAAGGCGTACAAATTAAATCAAGCATCGAATCAGGTATTCAAACTGGTGTTGAAGCTTTACAAGCCGACATGGAAAAAGCTTTTAACGAAGCTAAAGAAGGCGAGCTTCAGGAAATCACTAAGAAGTTTGAAGCACAGGTTGCTGAGAAAGCTGCTGAGTTGGAAGCTATGCGTAACAGCAAGCGTGACTTCTCTGGCCGTCAGAAAGGCGATACTTCTGCTTGGGGCAACGACTTCTTGCAGGCTAAAGTACTTGGTGCTATCACTGGCAAAGGCTATGACACTGACTTCGCTCGTGGTATCGCCGAAAAAGCTGGTGTAGATATTACTTATACTGGTGCAGGTTCTCTTGGTATCGATTCAAGCGTTGAAACTTCTTTCACTGAAGCTGTACGTTTAGAGCAGCGTGTTGCTGGTCTTTTCCGTGAGTTAGCTGTTGGTTCTTCTGCTACTGTACTTCCAGTTGCTCCAGATACTGCCCTTGCTACTTTTGGCGTTAATGGTATCACTGGTACTGACAACGCTCTTACTAACAGTATTGCTGGTGGTGGTAGTGCTTATGCTACTAGCCAGGTTATCTTGCGTGCATATCGCTTGATCGCTGGTACTTTCCTGAGCAATGATACTGACGAAGCTACTTTGGTTGCTATGCTTCCAATGATCTCTTCTGCTCTTGCTCGTTCACACGCTCGTGCAATGGACAGCATGTGTCTAGTTGGTGCTAGCTCTACTTCAGTCCAAAAAGGTCTTGTAGGCTACGAAGGTGCTGATGTAGTAACTAACGCTTATGGTGTTGCACCTACTGGTGATATTGATACATCTACCGCTTCCACTGGTGTTCAGACTGCTATCGACGCTTCAACTGCTCAAGAAATCACTGCAAACGGTCTATTGGCGATGCGTCAAGACATGGGTAAGTTTGGTATGAATGCTTCTGATGTTGCATACATCCTTCCTGTTGATGGCTACTTACAGCTTATCGACGGCCCTGGCTTCACTGACATCACTGAAGTTGGTTCTGACTTGGCTTCTAAAGTAACTGGCATGATCGGTACTATTTACGGTTCTCCCGTAATTGCTTCTGACATTCTTGCTAGTAACTTGAATGCTGGCGACGCTCAAGCTACTACTGCAGCTTGTGCTGTTAATGTTAATAACTACCTGATCCCACGCCTGAAAGGTGTTGGCATCGAGAGCGAGTACTCAGTAGCTCAGCAGCGTACCGCGCTGGTAGCTTCTCAGTCTGTTGGTTTCAATCAGATTGAAGCCGGCACTGCTGGTAACCGCCCTGTAGTACGTGCATCTTACGTATAATTGTAACAGAGTAAAAAACGAAGGGGAGTTCGCTCCCCTAAGTTTTTACTAATGGACTTATAGAAAATGGCAAATTTAATTACTTTAGACGAATACAAAGAAGCTATGAAAATTACTGGCTACGGCGATGATGTACGTCTGGAGTCTTTGATGACTTCTGTGAGCCAATTAGTAAAAACTTATTGCAACAACGGCATTAGAGACTATTATGATACTAACAAGGTTGAGACTTTCAATATAGATTATAGCTCTCATATGTTATCTCTCGAACAGAGTCCTATTGTTGAGGTAGTTTCTGTACAAGAACGAGAAAGCCTCACCTCCGCATATAACACTCTTAGTGAGACAAACGGAGAGTACTATGTGGACATGGAGACTGATAGCATACTAAGAACCAATGGCGTTTCTGGATACAAAAGCTTTGCGCCCGGACCAGGCTCTGTTAAAGTTACCTATAAAGGTGGATATTCAGCCACACCTGCAGACCTCAAACTTGCAGTAATTGATTTAGTTACATACTATCATAAAGACGAGTACAAGCAGCGTCAGACACTAGCAGGTGCAACTTTACAGAATAGTAACACTACTAGCCAGACGGGTAATGTAGGCTTTCCAGACCATATCAAACGTGTACTGGATTTATATAAGAACTTTTAATGTCTAGTATAGACGTTAAAAAGTCGTTTACTACTCCTCTGCTCAAAGAACTGAACAGTAACAAAGAAACAAGAGAGCAAGTAGAAACCCAACAAGGGCAGCTTCTAATTTTAAGCAATGCGAACGCATTTAAAACAGTATTAGAGGCCAGTCTAGGAATTAAAGTATCAAACCAATTACTACGAAAGGCACTAAAAGCAGGCAGGAAAAGGGCTTTAGAGCTGCAAAATAAGTTTTCAGCAAATAAGAAGGGAAAGAGAAGGTTAGCTACTATTAAGCGAAGGCTAAAAAATGATGGTATCTTATCCGCCCAAAACTTAAAAGTAGGGCAAAACTTATTTGTTGTAGGCAGCTTCGAATCAAGTTTACGGTCTATAAAAGATGTTATGTTAGAGGTTTTATATAAAGCTCTTAATGTTGAGGATGAATCGAAGAGAGCAGATATATCATCTAAAATACAGAAAGGCCACGGAGAGGAAGGGTACGCGGTATCTCAAGTTCAGATAGCAAAGACTATGGGAAGAGCCGCACAGCAAGAAGGCGGGACGGCCCTATTGAAAGATAACTTTAATACCTTTCTAAAAGAGGCAAAAATAGACGAAGAGACTAGACAGGAGTATCTTAATCAGGTAGAGAGTTTATCTGTTCAGTATAAGAATATGGTTACAAAAAGCGGTAAACTAAGAGCACAGTATTTTTCTATTATTACGTTTCAAGATCAGGGTTCCAACACTGAGGATGGAAAAATGGAAAGAAAGCTAGTTACTTTATTCAGGAGGTTTATCAATAAAACATACGGGAACGCGCTCATAGATATGAAAGGCTCCAGTACTATAAGACAAAAGGTCGCCTCCCACGTTGTGCACAGCCTGACGGATGAAATTGGTAAAAGCGTAAGAGCAAAAATTAAAATAGATCCTACACTACCTAAAAAAGGCTCTAAAAGTTCTGGTAAGACAGTATCGAAAGCAAAGAAAGCAAAGAAGACTTCTTTGACTGTTGCCTCTACGGGTACTTTAAAGAGGGTTCGCAAATCTAAAGCCAAGAAAGGCTTTACTAGTAATCCACTAGCTTTGATTGTCGCCCTTAATAAAGAGTTACCAGAAACAGTAAGAAAAAATATGCAACTACCTGCACTAGAAAATAGAACTGGCAGATTTGCTGATAGTGTAAGGGTAACAGATATAATGAAAACTGCAAAAGGGTTTCCAAGTATAGGGTATACTTATCAGAGAGATCCTTACGAAGTATTTGAGATGGGAAGCGGCAATTCAAGAGCTTCTCTAGAGAGAGATCCAAGACAATTGATTGATAGATCTATTCGAGAGATTGCAGCAGAGTTTGCGATCGGCAGATTCTACACTAGGAGAGTGTGATGGCAGTAAGAGACTATACTACAAGACGCCTAAGCATTGTTAATGCTCTTGTGGAAAAAATAAAACAGATTAACGGAACCGGTGGATATCTCACCACGTTAAACGACAATGTATCTCCAAGACTAAAGTTTTGGGATGAAGTAGAGGAGTTTCCTGCAGTACATTTAAACGCGGGGAGTGAGACTAGAGAGTATCAAGGTGCTGGCTATAAGGATCGTTTTCTTAGTATAACTCTTAGATGTTATGTACAGGAGGAAGACTCCGTAGCTGCCTTAGACGGTCTATTAGAAGATATAGAAACCGTACTAGAAGAAAATTCACGATTACAGTATACTGACCGAAAAAATATTACGCAGTATACCCAACAGATCACCGTCGTTAGTATTGATACTGACGAAGGTGTACTTGATCCTTTAGGTGTCGGAGAGATGCTGATAGAGGTTCGATATTAGAAAATGCTGGCACGAGCAAAAGTTCACGCCCAAGCCTTTTCAAGATAATACAGGAGATTAACTCATGGCTAATGAACTATTTTTTAGCAGAAACACCAGAGTAATGGTATCAGACGGTACTACAACATGGGAGATTCCGGTTCTTGACGGATTTTCTTTTTCTCAAGCTACCAATGCTTCCGAAATTACTCTAAACGAAATGGCCGCTTCAGGCGGTACAACTAGCCGACGCGCCCGTCAAATGTTCAATGACTCTTATGCACCTGCAGAATGGTCTTTCAGCACATATGCTCGTCCTTTTAAATCAACAGCAGGCGCTACAACAGGTTGGGATGCTTCTGGTGCAACAGCACAGGTGCACGCAGTAGAAGAAGCTCTTTGGAACGGTTTGGTAGGCAATGCAGCTTTCACAGCCTCCGCTGGCTCTACTTCAGCCGCTTGGGCCAATAATGTTACCAATGCCGCCACAACTTGTACCATTGATTTCGAAGGTTCTAACTTGGTAACTTTAAAGACCTATGATATTTACTTTGTAATGGGTAGTGGTACTATCGCCGACGCAACTCACACTGCTTACAAATTAAAATCTTCCGTAGTAAATAGTGCGGGTATTGATTTTGATATTGATGGTATTGCTACTATTAACTGGGCTGGCTTTGCATCTCTTATTACAGAGGTTCCTGCAACAAATGTTCCTGCTGTAACTATCAATGAAGGCATTACTGCTACGAATAACTTTATTCGTAACCGTTTGACTACTTTGACTACTGCAGGAAATACCGCAGAAGGCTCTATTGCTGCTTCGTATACTCTTACATTAACAGGCGGAAGCTTGAATTTTGAGAACAACATTACTTACCTAACTCCAGAGACTCTGGGTGTAATCAATCAGCCGATTGGTCACGTAACTGGTACACGTAATATTGGCGGAAACTTTACTTGCTATTTGAGCAATGCTTCAGCAGGAAGCGCAGAATTGTTTGAAGACTTAATCGAGTCTACAGATGTTGTAACTAACGACTTCAACCTAGTGTTTGATATCGGTGGTACTTCCTCTCCTACAATGAAAGTAACTTTACCTTCCTGCCACTTAGAAGTACCTTCGCACAGTATCGAAGACGTAATCTCCTTAGAGGTTAACTTCCACGCTTTGCCTAGTACTATCAATGACGCGGATGAAGCTACAATTGTTTATAAGGGCGTAACAGTCTAATATAAAAATGTAACTCGCTAAAAAGGGACTTCGGTCCCTTTTTTCGTCCCCTGTGAAAAATAGTTCTTGACTTTCAGGTCCTACTGCATTATACTATGTAGTACAAAATAGAAGTACGGAAAACAACTTTCCTGCTCTTTAACCATAATTTATATAGAAAGGATAAAACATGAGTGACACCCCTATTTCATTAGCTACTCTAATGACGCCAAGCAAGACTGTATCAATAGACTTCCCAGGATATGCGGGAATGGATGTAAGCCTTTGTTACTTAGGCAGAGAAGAGCTAGTAAAGCTTCGTAAGAAATGTGTTAGCACTAAGTTTAGTAAAAAGACTCGTCAACCTGAAGAAATTCTTGACGAAGATAAGTTTTTATTAGAGTACTGTAAAGCAGTGATTAAAGGCTGGACAGGCCTAAAATATCGTTACCTAGAAGAGCTTCTTTTGGTAGATATATCGGCACTTGACCCAGACGATGAACTTGCATACACCCACGACAACGCAGAACTTTTGATGAGAAACTCAAGCGACTTTGATGGCTGGGTTACTGAAACAGTGGGCGATCTCGAAAATTTTACTGGGAACAAGTAGGAGAAATAAACACCCTACTTGAAAGATATGTAAAACAGTCTAATTCAATTGATGTAGACAAGTATTTACGTATCTGTGAAGAATTAGGGCAAGAGCCCGAACCCCAAAAGATGCCACTCGACCCCTCGGATTTTCCCGTGGAGGTCCAAGTGGCATTTTTTCTATTTGGACTACTCGAAGACAAGTGGGAAGGCATGTCTGGTAGCTACCTAGGAAAACAGTGGGGTAATATAGAATACTTATTTAGTTTGTATGAAGTTGAAGAACCGCGCACAATGATGTATATAATGAAAATGTACGAAGGAGTCGTAGTACAAACTAGAGCAGAAGAGTCAGAAAGAAAACGAAAGGCAGACGAAAGAAAATCATCTGCGGGCGGTGGAAAAAATTTCACCCATAACGTGAAAGGCTAATGTCGAAAAATAAAGTAAATATTGACGTAAAAGTAGATGATAAGGGCACAACCAAGAAGGTTGGCCTAGGCGCAAAAAATGCTGGTAAAGGTTTAGACCAAGCTGCCAATAGCGCCGACAACTACTCAAAAAAGCAGAAAGGTGTCGCAGGCCTTACGTCTAATAGCACGAAAGCCTTCTCGAAGATGCAGCAAGGCACAGGAGGTTTAGTAGCCGCCTATGCAACCTTAGCCGCTCAGCTTTTTGCTATCTCTGCAGCCTTCAACTTTCTCAAGCAAGCAGGACAATTAGTATCTTTGCAGGCAGGTCAGGCAGCCTACGCTGCAGGTACAGGTACTGCAATGAGAACTTTAGCAAAGGATATTATTGCCGCTACGGATGCTCAGGTTAGCTTTACGGACGCTTCTCAAGGTGCAGCTATTGGTATTGCATCTGGACTCTCTCCTGATCAGTTAATCCGTCTATCTTCAGCAGCTAAAGATGTCTCCATGGTTTTGGGCAGAGACGTTACTGATTCTTACAACAGATTGATACGTGGTGTTACGAAAGCAGAACCTGAATTGCTTGATGAATTGGGTATTATCCTTCGACTAACTACAGCTAAGGAAGCCTACGGTAAGATAGTCAATAAGAATGCAGACGACTTAACCGCGTTTGAGGCTACTCAAGCAGTTACAAACGAAGTTCTTCGACAGACCGAAGAAAAGTACAGCAGAATCCTAGCGATTACAGGAGGTGGGCAGGCAAATCAGTTCGCACAGCTTGGACACGCTTTTGATGAGATCTTAGATAAACTCAAAGAAGTAACAGCTTACGTAGCAGGACCTCTAGCCACTGTACTAACAAAAACACCTGAGCTTGTATTTGCCGCAATAGGCTTAATGCTAAAGCCTGCTGTCACAGCGATGATTCCAGGCCTTAATGGTGTGGTAGAGCGTACGAAGGCAGTTTCAGACCAAGCTAAACTTAGTTTTGCTGAAGCACAAGCGCACGCTGAAAACTATCAACGAGCCCTAAATAAGA
>Ga0208148_1000437_pt1 | contig 16155 bp, 23 predicted proteins | sample DEB08_DNA_16_FD_184525 | JGI IMG/M metagenome (GOLD analysis project Ga0208148, IMG submission 184525) | Aqueous microbial communities from the Delaware River and Bay under freshwater to marine salinity gradient to study organic matter... | ecosystem: Environmental > Aquatic > Marine > Coastal ...
GACAACTGGTGAGCCGGGCGGCGGCAGAGCAACGGCGGGCGGGCCAGTATCGGCCAAGACAACATTCTCTGATTGGCTAGAGCGTCAACCGAAGTCCAAGCAGATCGAGATATTGGGCAAGGGTCGGGCCGAGTTATATCAGAGCGGCAAGATCACCCTGTCCGATGTAGTAAACGGCAGGGGATCACCTTTGTCGGTTAAACAACTGCAAGCGAAGTATCAATAGAGTCTAAGACTCAAACCCGCGCTGGAGGCGCAACACTATGGCAAAGCCCGATATTACACCTGAGCTACAAGAATACATCGACGAAGTCATCAGCGGATTGAAGGACAAGAATTCAGAGTTAATTTCCGAGGTTCGCAAGCTGAAAGTCGGCAAGGCAATCGACCCGGCTGACATGGAAAAGCTAGAGGCGCAGATTGACGCGCTCAAGGCTGATAATGCCAAGCTGACCAAGGACGGTAAAGGATTCCAGAAAGCGGCAGAGGATGCGGCAAAGGCGCTGGAGCAGGAAACTGGCTTTACGCAAAACCTGCTAATCGAGAACGGGCTGACCGCTGAACTTTCCAAGGCCGGAATTACCAACCCGCAATTCCTGAAAGCAGCGCAAGCAATGCTCAAGGGTAGCGCCTCCATTGTTGCCGATGGCGACAAACGAGTGGCTAGAATTGGCGACAAAGACCTAGCCGATGCTGTCAAAGAATGGGCCGCTGGTGATGAGGGAAAGCACTTCGTCTCTGCGCCGAATAGCTCTGGCGGTGGCGCACAAGGCGGCGGCGGCAAGGGCGGCGACAGCATGAAGATGTCTCGCTCCGCTTTCGAGGCGCTGTCACCGGGCGCTAAGTCAGAGTTTGGCAAGAAGGGCGGGACTCTGACAAACGAATAGGCCTTTTCAAGCTCCCGTGGCTTTGTTATACTGCGGGAGTTGATTGAACAGCGACTGAGTTGCTGCATCCGTTCGGTTGAGCCGATAGGAACTAAAACCTCTTATCTAATTACTGAATAGGTGACATTTATGTCCACGAATACGCTTACCAATCTATTGCCAAATCTATACGCCTCACTGGATGTAGTCTCACGCGAACTGACAGGTCTTATACCCTCAGTCACGATGGACTCGCGAGTTGATCGTGTTGCAAAGAATCAAACCGTTTACGTCCCTATCGCTCCAGCTAACACCGCTGGCGGCGACATTACGCCTGCGATGGCAGTTCCAGCCGAGTCAGATCAGACTATCGGCAGTTCCTCAATCGTGATTGACAAGTATCGCGCCTTCCCGTTCTCATGGGACGGTGAGGAGCAGCGTGGCGTCAACTCCGGCCCCGGCTACCCTGACATTCGCAACTCGCAAATCCAACAGGCTATGCGGGCCGCAGTCAACGAAGTTGAAACAGACCTTGCCGTTCTTCAGAAGCAGTTTAGCCGCGCCACTGGTGCTGCTGCAACTACTCCTTTCGGCACCGCTGGCAACTTCACCGATGCAACAAACGCTCTGAAAATCCTCAAGGATAACGGCGCACCTGCAAGCGACAACCATCTAGTGATGAACACTGCTGCTGGCGCTAAGTTCCTCGGTCTACAGGGTAACTACTCTGTAACCAACGATGCAAGCATCATGCGCCAAGGCGTTTTCTTGTCAACTGCTGGCATGGATTTGCGCGAGTCTGCACAGATCAACACTAGCACTGCTGGCACCGCTGCAAGCGCCACAAGCACAAGCGCGGCATTCACAGTTGGTCAAACGGTAATCCCGTTGGCTACTGCTGGCACAGGCTTGATTGTTGCGGGTGACGTAATCACTTTCGCAAACGACACGAATCAGTATGTCGTGACCTCTGCGACTTTTGCGGGCGCTAACCCTGCAAGCGGTGACACAATCACACTAGCCGCTCCCGGCCTTCGTGTTGCTCAGGGCGTTGCTACTCGCGCCATCACTGTTGTCGCTGCTGCTGCTCGTAACATGGCGTTCAACCGCTCTGCTATCGTGCTGGCAACTCGCCTACCAGAGCGTCCAAGCGAAGGTGATATGGCGATTGATGTCTCTACCATCACCGACCCACGCTCCGGCTTGACCTTTGAAGTGGCGGTTTATCCCGGCTATCGCAAAGTTCGCTACGAACTTGCACTTGCTTGGGGCGTAAAAGTCATCAAGCCAGAGCATTGCGCCCTATTGCTGGGATAGCATAAGCGTTAACCTTGACAAGAAAACTGTCATTGGTTAAAATAGAGCCTCTTTAATAGGAGGCTTTATGCTTAAAAAATTCAATCTTGTAGAAACAAAAGCAAAAACTATAAGTGTTGGGGATGTTTTCGGAAGGCTGTCAGTTTTGGCGGTTGGTCAGGTTCCCGGCACTTATAGATATTTTGCAGTTTGTAAATGTAGTTGTGGAAGTCAAGCCAAGGCTGTTCGGTCAGACAGCTTGGTAATGGGAAAGGTTGAATCGTGCGGGTGCATCCAAAGGGAGCGCTCGACAACGCACGGGATGACCGCATCTGGGCAGTACGGCAGATGGCGGCACATGATGAGCAGGTGCTACAACGAGGGCGATAATTCATACAAAGATTACGGCGGCAGAGGAATCACAGTTTGTGACCGCTGGCACCAAGTAGAAAACTTTGTTGAGGATATGGCGCCATCCTACATCGAAGGTCTTGAAATAGACAGGCGCGATAACGATGGCAACTACGAGCCTTCAAACTGTAGGTGGGTTACACGCGCAGACAACGCAAACAACCGTAGAACTGGCCACATGCTAACCCATAACGGAATTACCCAATCGCTAACAGACTGGTCTAAGCAAACAGGCATCGGAATCGGCACCCTGAGCGAAAGAGTGAATGTCTTGGGCTGGAACGCAGAGCGAGCAGTTACCGAGCCGGTAAATGACCGCGTAGAGAATATGCGAAACGCACAGAAGGCAAGATGGGCAGGACACAAGAAAGCGCCAAAGAAAGCAACAAATCCAAAGCCATTAAGACTTGTCACGCTTGATGGTAAGTCATTATCCATAGCCGAGTTGCACGCAATGACCGGTATACCCAAAGCCCTTCTTCGCAAACGAATCTTTGAGCGAGGCTGGTCGGTAGAGAAAGCAATAGCGGACAGAGGCGATTATGACGATAGTAGTAGAAGATGGAACGGGAAAGTCTGACGCCAACTCGTTCACAAGCGTTGCAGACGCCACAACATATCACGCATCGCGTGGAAACTCCGCATGGGCTGCTTTAGCCTCTGACACTATCCGCGAGCAGGCGCTAATTCGCGCCGCCGATTATATGGAGCAGGCTTATCGTAACCGATGGGCTGGCTACCGCGTTACATCAACACAATCTCTATCATGGCCCCGCTCTTGGGTGCCGATGGACGATGTTGATTATATCTCGACATACTACGACAACGACACGGTGCCTACTCTTGTCGCCAACGCTTGCGCTGAATTGGCGCTAAAGGCTGCGACAGCTACTCTACTATCAGATCAAGGCCAAAACGTCACCAGCGAGACTGTAGGGCCGTTGTCGGTAACGTATGACAAGTACAGCGGGCAAGCGACGAGGTACACGGCAGTTGACTCAAGCCTTGCGTCACTATTTGCAAATGGCGGCTCATCAATTCAGATGAAAGTGGTGCGACGTTGAGTTTCAACTACGCCAAGTCACAAGCAACAGCAACCAAACTGCTTACGCAATTCGGGCAGACGGTAACGCGCAGGACGTACACGGCTGGCGCTTACAATCCAGCAACGGGCGCAAGCGCACAGACTACCGCAGACACCAGCCGCATCGGCGTCTTGCTTGATTACAGCAACAAGGGCGAGCAGTACGTCTCTGGCAACCTGATTCAAGTTGGAGACAAAAAGTTACTGCTTGACGGCGCGGGAGATGCTGCGCTGACTGACCGTTACATAGTGCAGAGCATAGAATACTCTGTTCTATCCGTGATGGAGTTAAAGCCATCGGCCACAACTGTAATGTTTGAATTGCATCTGAGGGTATCGTGAGCTTTTCTGCTGATCTAAGCAAGTTCTGCCACAAGGAAGCGCCAGAGAAAACGAATAAGATTGTGCGCGGCGTTGTGATTGAAATAGCAAACAGGCTTATTTCACGTTCGCCAGTTGGTGATGCAAGTTATTGGCAGTCGCCGCCCCCCGCTGGATATGTTGGCGGACACTTTAGACACAATTGGCAGTACGGCTTCGGCTCCGCGCCATCGACAGAGCTTGGCGGCACAGAGAATGACGCAAAGGCAAGAATCGAGAGTCAGGCATCGAGAGAAAGCGGACAGCACTGGATTGTAAATAATACGCCCTACGCCGAGCGGCTTGAATTGGGCTGGTCTGGGCAAGCATTACCGCAGGGCATTGTCGGGCTAACCGAGCTAGAGTTTCCTGAGATTGTGAGGAGTGTGGTCGGATGAGTACAGTTCTAGTTCGCGCCGCCTTAGAGACCGCCCTAGCCGCGATAAGCCCATCCCTTGCTACCGCATGGGAGAACGTAGATTTCACGCCGCCAGCGACCTCTACGGCCTACCAGAGCGTGACCGTGATGTTTGCCCAGCCTGACAATACATCTTACGGGGCGGGCTATCGAGAGCTAGGAATTATGCAGGTAGATTTGAACTATCCGCAGCAATCTGGCCCATCTGCCGCGTATACAAGGGCAGAGTTGCTGAGAACAACTTTCAGGCGTGGCGCTACTTTCACAAGCGGTGCTGTCTCCGTTGTAGTAGATAGAACGCCGGATATTATGGCGGGTAGGAATGAAGGGGGGCGCTACGTCCTACCAGTTCGGGTTCGCTTCTTTGCACAACTTTTTTGAGGATTGACTTATGACAATAGCAAGTGGAATTTTAAAGACAACCGCATTTAAGAAGCAGACCGCGCTTGGTTCTGCATCTACTGGTTCTGGCGGCAGCGAGCTACGCCGGGTAACTAGCATTTTCACAGCCCCCGTTGATACTTATGAATCGAACGAGATTTCGACTCATCACCAATCAACAGGGACTTCCATCGGGCTGCACCGGGTAACTGGCGCGGTGAGCGGTGAGCTATCTGCCTCGACATACTCAAGCCTAATCGGCTCGATTCTCGAAAAGGACTTTGCCACAGGCGTAGATTCTGGCGCTCTGACCATCACTTACGCAGGAAGCGCGGGCGCATGGACTGCAACTCGCGGCACAGGCTCTTTTCTGACTGACGAGATCAAAGACGGCGATGTGATTCGTGCTTCCGGCGGTTCTGTAACTGCAAATAATGACCGAAACTTCCTTGTTGTTTCTGTCACGGCTTTGGTGATTACGTTTATCGCAATTGATGGCGCAACTGTAACGGCTGGCTCATCAACTACCACCACTTTGACAGTGACGGGCAAAAAGACAAACGCGCCAGCAACAGGCCATACGAAAGACTACTACACTGTCGAGGAGTGGTATTCGGACGTTGCAAAGTCTGAGACGTTCATCGATACCCGAGTTGGTCAAATTGACGTAAGCCTTCCCGCTACTGGCAACGCTACAGTCTCGATCAACATGGTCGGCCTGTCCCGCGTTCTTGGTGGTTCGCAGGTTCTCACCTCGCCAACCGCAACGACTACCGGAATCATGAATGCCACCAACGGCGTTATCTTGGTCAACGGCTCTAAGCAAACTGTCGCCACTGGTATCAACTTCAGCATTTCCAACAGTGCTGAGAATGCTGGCGCGGTAATTGGTTCAAACTACGGGCAAGACGTAACCACTGGCCGCATTATGGTCTCTGGCACGTTCACAGCGCAATTCGATTCCTCTACATTGCAAAGCCTGTTCGACAACGAGACAGATACCTCCATCAGTGTGGTTCTGACAGCCGACAACACGGGCACAAGCGATTTCGTGGCCTTCACTATCCCATTGGTCAAGCTGACAGGTGATGCTCCTGATGATGGCGAGAAAGCCATTATACGAAGCTACCCATTCACCGCTGAATATAACGCAGGCGGCGGCACTGGAATCAGCTCTGAGAAGACGATCATAAGCTGTCAAGACTCCGCAGCTTAAACTAGGCACCCTGCCCTGCCGACCTCACTTTGCCGTGGGGAAGGCGGGGTAAGAGCAAAACACTACGGCAAACTGAGGTATTACAATGATTTCATTAGATGGTCTAAACGCTGTAACCGCTGGAAACACCCCCTATGAATTTGAGTACAAGTTTAATAATGGCAAAGGCTCGGGAGTGTTTTTACAAATACTTGGCTCCGAGTCTGAGAAAGTGGCTGTGGAAACTGCTGCGATTATTGCGTCAGAAAGGGCGCGAGAGCAAACAACCAAAGAAGCCGGGAAAGAATACGAATTCGACGCTGTAAAGGTTGGCAAGGAGTTGGCCGCTGTGCGAATAGCTGGCTGGCGCGGAATCAAGGAAGACTACTCGCCAGACAACGCCAAGAAGCTGTGCGCTAGTAATCAAATGATTGCTGACCAAGTAATGAAGAACAGCAACTCGCTGGAAAATTTTATCAAGCTCTGACCCTCGACCTTGTACGTTGGGCAAAGTCAGAGCGCGAACTCAGCGAACCACAGGGAGACGGAGCTTCACTTCGACAGCATCTAATCAGCCTAGAAGCTAAGACCCGTCAACCGCACGAAATGTTATCCGGTCGCCCGCCACTTAGAAAGGACGCATCGTATCTTTGGGGATGGTGGCTAGAAATGCGCGCAGAGCAAGGCCCGTCCGGTTTCGTCAACTCCAAAGCAATGCAGGACTGGCAGTGGCTAACAGGAAACAGGCTCAATATGCGAGAGCGTAAGATTATCCAAACCCTCGAATCCACTTGGAGAAATGCCGGATGAGTACAGAAGCCTCCTTAAAAATCCGCGTAGACTCCAACGAGGTCAAAAGCGCAGACCGTTCGCTTGATAGCCTATCCAAGTCAGGTGATAAGGCGGACGGTTCCACACAGAAACTCGAAAAATCCACAAAGAGTTTATCTGGCGCGGCGAGACTTGCTGCCACTGCCTTTAGTGCTTTGGCGGCGTCCTTCGGTGTGCGCGAGATAATCCAAGCAAGTGACGCATGGCAAAACGCTGCCAACCAATTGCGGCTTGTCACTACTGGCGCTGCCGATCTCGCAAAGACTCAAACCGCATTGATGAAGGTGTCAAACGATACCCGCTCTAGCTTTGAATCCACCGCAAACCTTTATACTCGATTGACTCGGGCGACCTCAGAAATGGGGCTTTCGCAGACAGAGCTATTGGGCATTACCGACACTATCAACAAATCATTCGCAGTCTCAGGCGCTACGGCTACCGAGGCGGCGGCAGCTATTACGCAGTTGTCTCAAGGCTTGGCCGCTGGCGCATTGCGTGGCGATGAATTCAACTCTGTGTCTGAACAAGCACCGGGCATCATGCGGGCGATTGCCGAAAGTCTAAATATGACCATTGGCGAGCTTCGAGACTTCGCGGCACAGGGCGGCATTACTTCAGATATTGTTGTGACAGCATTGCAAGGCGCTGCCGAGACGATAGATAACGATTTCAGCAAGTCGGTTAGAACCTTCGGGCAGTCAATGACGATTGCCAAGAATAACATGCTTGAGTTTGTGGGCGGCAGTGATGCGGTTACTGACACAATGTCAACGGCTGGCGCTGCTGCAATTAGGCTTTCAGAATCCTTGACCCCCGTTTCCAATACAGTCTCCGACATAGCGACTGTTTTATGGGAATCATTAAATCCCGCTATTGCAGACACAGAGTTTTTTATACGCGCACTAGGGGATGGATTCTCTGACATAGGCGACTCGCTTGCTACAGCAAAAACCGGCTTTGCGTCTCTTGATGAGGTGCTTAATACCTTCTTTGGAAATGCCAATAGCGGCGCTGTGTCGATGATTGAAGTTTTCCAGCTAGCGTTCGGCACAGTCATTCCAAACACTGTCGCCGTTGTGCAAACTGGAACAATAGCCATCGCTGACGCATACCAGCGACTTAAAGTAATCATTACCAAATCAGGGCAAGAGGAAATAGACGCCCTGAAGCTGCTAGACAACGCTAGGGCAACAAGCGTTGCCGAGGTGATGAACAACAAGGACTCGCAACTAAACGCGCTATACGAGCTTATATCTACTCAGGCAGAGGCGCGCAAGTCAGTAAACGAGTTAATCGACTCACAGGATGACCTGAACGATTCTGTATATGAATTTGTTGGGCCTATTCGCAAAGCGATTAAACTGACATCTGAGCAGAAAAAAGAGATAGAGAAAGCAAACGAAAAGACTCAGGATTACGTTCAGACTTTACGCGAGAAGCTAACCGCTACAGAGATGGACACGCGGGCTGCTGAGATATACAACGCAGTTCTGAAGGCAGGCACGAACGCAACCTCTGAGCAGATTGTCGAAGCGGCAACTCTTGCGGCTACCATTTACGATGTAGAGGCGGCTCATGACTCTGCGGCAGAGGCAGCAAAGGAGCTAAAGAAAACGCAAGACGATGCTGCCAAGGAAACACAAAAGAGCTGGGAAGCAACCCACGATTACCTGTCCGGCGCATTTGTTGACATCATGAACAACGGCGGCAATGCCTTCGATAACATCGCCAAGGCTTTCGAGCGCACTGTGCAACGAATGGTTGCTGAGTGGGCTGCTAGTGGCTTGATGAAGCTGTTTACAGGCGGCGGCATGAGCGGGTTTTCTCTGCCTTCTCTTGGCGGCGCTGCTGCTTCTAGCGCGATAGGAGGTGCGGCTGGCGGGCTTGGAGCTGTCGGTGGCGCGTTATCAAGCGCGGGTTCGTCTGCTATGGGCGCTTTATCGGCTGTTCCCGGCTGGGGATGGGCGCTAGGCGGCGCTGCCGTTGCTGCAAAACTGCTCGATAGCGGCGGCACTATGTCAAGCAATGCCGGAATACTCACGCAGAATGTTAGCGGTGCGTCTGGAAATACTTTCTCGCTTGGGGCGTTTGAGTCAGGCGCGCAGTTCACTGGATTTGCTAGGCGCGAAGATCAAGGGGAAGCCCTCAAGATTGCTGAAACTTTCGGCGCTTATGATAGCGTTTTGACGCAGATTGCGCGCTCTGCTGGAATCAATCCAAACATCAAGGCTTCTGACTTTGTTGGAACCAGCGAGACGGGAACAGGGCGCGGCGCTTTCTTCGGTAGTGCTGGCGAGGAAGGTGGCGGGAAGGGAACGCCAGTAAGCCAGCAATTAGACTCCTACGTTAAACAGTGGGTTGAGATTGTTGGCCGCTCAAATGGCATCGACCCTGCAACTATTAGTTCCATTACCAGCAAGGGCAACGCTGACGCAATGATTGCCTTCGCCTCTGCTCAGTTCGGAAAGCCCCAAGGCTCATACGCTAACGGTATCGACTACGTTCCGTTCACTGGTCAAGCCAAGCTGCACCGTGGCGAGAAAGTGACAAGCGTGGCAGAGCGTGGCCGCGACTCGGTTAGCAATGACCGCATGGCCGCAGAGATGGGCCAGCTACGACAAGAAGTGCAGGAGCAAAAAGTGTATAATAGGCGTACTTTTGAAATTCTCGATAGATGGGCAGGTTCCAACTTCGCGGTGACTACATAATGGCTGCTTCTGATTTCAGATTAATACGACCAGTGACTATCACTGACGCCATTGTTACCTCTAACAGTGTGGCCGAGGCCGATGCTACCGAGTGGACTTCCGGAACCCGCGTAATTGGCGACCTGCGAATGGTCACGACAACGGCTAACGGGGCAAGCGTTGCGACTCACTACATCTACCAAGCAAACACGACAACGGGCGCAGACCCTACTCTAGTCGCTAATCAAGGCACAGGCAACGGGTGGGACATTGTAGGCGCAACAAACGCTTGGAAGATGTTCGACCCTGAATACCAAACGCAGACCACGAACACCGATACCATTGTGGTCGATATTGCTCCGGTTGTTGGCGTTAATGCGGTGGCGTTGCTTAATCTTGATGCCGCAAGCGTGACCGTCTCCCAAACCACAACGGGATATACAAGCACACAAAATTTAGTCAGCCAAGAGGTTTTGAATTGGTATGATTTTTTCTTTGAATTACCGACAAGACGGGCAGACGCTGTATTCACGGACATACCTCCATTTGCTGGCAAGACTTTAACTGTGACAATAGACAGTACAGGAAGCACAGCAAAATGCGGAACTCTCGTTGTCGGCACACAGAAAGTTCTAGGCGCGACACAATGGGAAGCGAATCGAAGTATTAACGACTACTCGACAGCGGCAGAAGCTGCCGATGGGGTCGTTACCTTAACGCAGGGCGGTTACTCAAAGCGGCTCAATATGGAATTCAACGTTCCCGTAGGTTTTGAATCAGAAGCCACAAGGATTCTAGAAGAATATCGCGCAACGCCAATGGTCTTTGTGGGCTCAGAAGATTACGCAATGACAATAATCTATGGCTTCCTCGGTTCGTGGGCTGTGCCAATCTCTAACACTGGGCGTAATGCCTTCGTTGAAATTAAAGGGCTTATTTAATGACCACAATCACTCAGACGATTACGCCGCTACCCGCTGCACCTGATGCTACAACTCAAACGCCATCGGCCTATGCTGTGACCGCTACAGCATTTGCAGAGGCATTGCCAGACCTTGTAACGGAGCAGAACACGTTAAGCGGTCAGATAAATACGGTAGCCGGAGAGGTTGCCGCTGACGCTGTCGCAACTGCCGCTGACGTTGTTTCATCAACTGAGCAGGTCGCGCTTGCTACGGCACAAGTTGTTCTTGCTGATGCGGCGGCAACGGCTTCTGAGAATTTTGCCAGCGCGGTCGAGTGGGTTTCTGGCACAACTTACGTTGTCGGTGACGTTGTATGGTCGCCCATTGATTACCTGCCATATCGCAGAATAATTGCAGGAGCAGGAACTACCGACCCAAGCGCAGACGCGACTAATTGGCTGGGCATGACTCCGTCATCAGGGGCAGGCGACCATTATGTTCGGCTTAATACAGCTAACGGCTTTGGCTCAAGTAGCACAAAGGTTCGCAGGTTCGCAACAACAGAATCCAGCGTCGGCACTGCGATAACTTACGCCGACAGCGCAACGCTTGGGGCGACATTCACGATAAACGAAGCTGGCATTTACTCAATAACCTATTGGGACACCTATAATTCCGATGGGCTTGACGTTGCAATCACAAAAAACTCTACTGCGCTTACGTCTGCGCCATCAGGGGTTCCTGTTGGGCAATTGCTGGCATGGAACGGCGGTGGAGGCTCTAACACAGGGACGCTGACCACGGCTGTGGTGGCTTTGACTTCCAGCGATGTTATTAGAGCGCAAACGCAATCATACGCCATCAACGGCACTGCGGCACAGGCAGTATTCTCCATAAGAAAGGTTGGGTCAATATGAAACTACTTGTAAATACACCTCGCGGGATTCAAGAAGTTATCGAGGTTAATGAGGGCGGCGGGTATTTCGATTCCTCGCTTGTTCTGTGGGACGAGCGCGATCATGGCGCATTGCCCGAGATTACTTTGGGCGGCATGGTGCGCTCTGGTGATTCCTTAGTGTTCGACCAAGGTCGGAAGGATTCTCATGACGCGGTTTCGAATGCGGATGATAAAGCCGAACTAATCAAGGCGGCAATAAGCAATTACAACGATTCGCTAAAGGCGCTCGAGGAGGCATACCCGCAAAAAGAGCGCGACACATGGCCGCAACAGGTAACAGAGGCTAGAGCTTACCAAGCGAGCGATCAGGCCGCTACGCCTCTTATAGACGCCATGCTGACCACTAAAACGGGAACCACTAAAACGGAACTGGTCGGCAAGATAATGACGAACTACACGGCTTATTCTGCTTTGGTAGGCGCTGCTCTAGGACAGATGCAAACCACGCTCGATGGGCTTGCGTAATGTGGCGCAGACTCGGCATAGGATTTCTAGCACTCATAGCGACATTCCTTGTCACTATGGGCCTGATACAAATACTGCTCACCTGCTATCGTCTTGAGATTGACGTTTACATGACGAAAGAGCTGTTCCTAATGCTCACGGCAGGGGAGTTTGTGTTCTTTTATCATCACATGATGCGGCTGAGTCGTTAAGCACTACGCTTGCAATAGCCCGTGATTCAACGCCCATCCGCGTTTCTTTCTTTTCCGCATCATTTTCAACAACCACTTTGTAGCCATCTTCCAATTCAACTTTAGTTATCATCACTCCACCTCCGCGCTTATTAGCTCCATGCTCTACAGCACTAATCATATTCTCTATTGCATCGCTCATTGCATACCCCTAATCTGTTTTAGTCCGGTTAGTATACGCTTACGACTATCGGCGTCAAGCATTATTTGGTAGAATATGGGTACTAAAACCCACGACATAGCAGGGAGCGCATCACAATGTCCAGCGAAAGAATCCAAGCCCTTGAAACTCAACAACTAAACGATTACGAAGCAAGGGCGAAGCTATTGGCGAAGGTGGACAATATCGAGCGCGACGTGCAGGAAATTAAGATTTCACTAGGAAGGCAGAGAGGATATATAGCCGGGGCGATGTCTGTAGTGGTTGTCATTTGGACAGTGGTGCTTTCGGCGGTGATGGTGCTGTGGGATAGAGTGGTCGAGTCAATATCTGGAATGTTCCCATGAAGGCCATCGACGATCTAATCGAGCGAGAAGGCGGATACGTCAATCACAAAAATGACAAAGGCGGACCAACTAAATACGGAATTACCCAAAAGACAGCATACGACCACGGCTACAATGGCAACATGATTGACTTCCCCCGCGAAATGGCAGAGCGCATCTACGTCGAGCAATTCTACCTAGGCACAGGAATCAGCAAAATAACGCATCCTGCGGTTGCAGAGGAGCTTCTTGACTCTGCCGTGCTTCATGGCCCATCTACAGCGATAAAATGGCTGCAAACGGCTCTAAACGTGCTTAATGACGCACCTCCTCTAGTTGTTGATGGTGTTTTGGGCTACGCGACTAGATCGGCGGCGCATTCCTTCTTATCTCACAATCAAAAACGTGGCGGCGCTGTCGTGCTGGTGCGCGCTCTGAACTGCCTGCAAGGTGCTTATATGCTTAGCCTTGGCGACTACGGCAAGCCCTTTATTTTTGGATGGCTATCGAAGCGGGTGGCGCTGTAATCCCAATGTATAGAAACAGCCGAAATTTAATCATGAGCATCGAATAGGCTTCACAAAATGACTTCAGGCATTAATTACGAGCTAATAGAAGGGGGCAAACGTGGACGACTCCTTGCGGATGAAGTTTATACGGACTCTATATCTGGTTATGTGGCTTCTTTCAATAATGGCGATATGCGTTGTCGGCTGTTTCCTTGCGGTGATCTGGTGGTTTACGCAGGTACTATCTGGGATTTCGGAACGTTTGCGATTGACACTCCGGCGATGGTCATCGCGTCACTAGAGCATGATTGCTTTTGCAGCATGACAAATGCGCGAGTGCTGCCGTGGTCTGTGCGATGGAAGGCCGACAAGAACTTCTTCAAACGATTGGGTTCTAACGGCGACAATGTTTCGAAGTGGTGGCGCACTGGTGTTGTCATGACCTATTCGCAGCTATTCGCTAGGTGGAAGGATAAATGTTAGTGCTAGAGAGCTTATTCAAGCTCTAAATGGTCGCCACTCTTCCCCGTCCTATTAAAATATTCTCGCTTTCTAATGTATAGCAAATGCTTACACTCAGAGCATCTATCATGTTTATTATTTGGGTTTCTTATCGCCTTGGCAGTTCTTGCTTCATACCAACCGCAATTGCATTTGACGAGCCATTTTGCATCAGCGTTCTTAGCCGCGCTTATTTTTCCAAGATACCCGATTACAGTAAGCCTTCCAACCATTACCCCCACTAACTCATGGTCTTTTTGGTTGGGACATAATTTAACTTTCTTTGGGAACTCCCACCTATTGCACGTTCCCGGAGTGTACATAGGACCCCATGATTCGCCTCGCGCCATTACTCTGGCGGCTGTCTTATTCACTGGGTTCCCTGCAATAAAGTTATAGTCCATTACGCGCCCTCGCATAAAGTTATCAAGACTAGCCCCGTCTGCTCACCCATTCACGACCGTGAAGGTGCGGGGCCAGAATTCTTAAAGTTGCGGCTTCTTCGACCGGGTTACTCCCAATCCTCACAGGCTTCGGCCATTGCCTGCTGATGTGTTCCGGTAGCGATCTCCGGATTTCGGCACCCTGCCAATGGCATGAGCATTTAGCACCGATTTCTTTACTCACTCAGTGCATCGCCACTGCGCTTTACACATCGTAGAACCCTCGGCAAATGGCGACCAAACCCCTAGATAGCATCGTCATGTAACTTCTAGTCCGAAGGCTCTACGATATATAAAAAGCGCATTTCGGGCAAGGCGCGCCACTCCTCAAACATGATATGCAACCCTTGCAGATTTCGCCCCGGTGCGCTAATACTGGCTAGGAAAGCCAAGCTAACATTCAGGGGTCTACGCATCGTGCCAGACGCGATTCTTAAATCTCTGTGCTAAACTTAATCAGCGCCTCTAAATTACGCCGCGCTCGGATGGCAGCTAAACCGCCCCTTGCCGCAATGTCCACGGCCTCCTCTTTGTCGCAATATCCAAAAGCGATATGGTCGCCTGATTTCGCCATGAACCACTCAGCGCCGTACTCGTCCACGCCCATAGTCTCGATTACCATGTAGCCCCCTTGTCGCCTCTCAGGTCACGCATTAAAAAAGCTATCGTGCGGTATGCTCTGATAGTGTCATCAAGCCCCATCATGCTTAGGCCAGCGTTTAGCAGGTCAATCGTGGCGCGCTGTTCTTGCTGCGTGTATTCTAACTCTGAAGGTGTCATTTACCGCCCCTTATTTAATGTTTAGTAATTATCGGCCTATTGAATTGCCCCCTTGCGGGGGCTGTGGTTGTTATGCTTTTTCAGTTGGCGAAATTGGAGACACCTTTCCATGCGCCTCAAGAATGCGGTCAGCGTAAAAGCTGTCAAGCTCAGTAAGCAACTTTGAGAACCCGCTCTCCCTAGAATACGCAGATACAGAATAGCCACCCACAGAAAACTGGCTAGGTCTTGCGCGAGAATACTGATATGCGCCAGAAGCAACTGCATCACTAAATCGCTGTATTTTATTCGTTAGGCGCTGCGCCTTTGTCATTTTACCCAAAGCATTGTTATGAGCTATCATTTCTGCGTGTGTCATGTCTGTTTCCCCTTTTTGGTCTGCTTTATTGCTGACCATGTAGAGATAATAGACCTACCAATCGCGGTTGTACAGCTATTTTCGCATATTTCGCATTTATTTTTACAATGCCAAGCATTTCAATCACTTAGCTGTTCAATATTTAGTGCAAAACGGGCAAATCCTCGTCAGATTTCCGCACCATCACTTCCTGACCGCACTCGGCACAGCACGCGGAGGCGTCTGAGTATATGCAGAATACCTCGCACATACACTCAGGACATACTAGCTGGAATACCTCTTTCATGCTCGCCACTCCCCATCGATTATCCAGAGCAGCGTGCGCTTCCCATTCAAGTAGATCGCGCAATGACAGTGCATCCATGAGCTGGGGCCGCTGCTATACTCCAGCTTTAGTCGTGAACTGGTGCCGACTTGATAAACTCCGTCCATAACCCCCGGCGTGTGGCTGTGTCCAATGATTGAGCGCACCCCTATTCTGCCGAAGCCTCTAATGGCTCCCCTGCTGCCGTTTGGCCCTTTGTCGCCGTGCATCCCGCACTCTATGCCAGCTATCATTACCGATTCGTCACGGGGTGGAAACTCGCACCTTGCAGCGCATTCTAGCTTCTGACGCATCCAGTACACGAACGGGTCTATGTAGCTGGCCCCTGATTCGCTCATCTTGGCGGATATTGCCATTGCTAACGCTGTCTTTAGGTAGAATTCGCAGTTCTCTGGGTCGTCCTTCCAATCGGTATCTTCTACCCATCGAGCCAGTGCGTCAGGGTGATTTGATGGCGCGAATATGATGCGCTGCCCGTCCAGAGTATGCTTGTCAATGAATGCGGCGCACTCGTCAACCTCATCCTCTACGCTAGAGCGGCCATCTCGCCATTTTGATATTTTAGTGAACACCTTTTTGTGGTGGTGATGATTCTGCGAGTGGAAATCCATCACATCATGGAATACTACCGCTTCAGGCTGCGCCACGTTGATTATTGAGCCTTTG
>Ga0208148_1000442_pt1 | contig 16009 bp, 10 predicted proteins | sample DEB08_DNA_16_FD_184525 | JGI IMG/M metagenome (GOLD analysis project Ga0208148, IMG submission 184525) | Aqueous microbial communities from the Delaware River and Bay under freshwater to marine salinity gradient to study organic matter... | ecosystem: Environmental > Aquatic > Marine > Coastal ...
TAGCGTCACGATCAGCAGATTGTCTTCCTCCTATGTCTAAAAGAATTCTAGCATCATCTGCATCAAAAGCTTCTTCTGCTGTTTTGTACTTGCCAATAACTTCTAAATCATCGACAGTTGTGTCTTTGCCTAATAAAGTTTTTATTTCTTTTCTTTCTGAAGAACTAAGTTTTGTTTTTTTAGAAAGATTAAAAATTCTATTAACACCTACATCATAAGCAAAATTTCTACTTGCTTCTGTTACAGCTTTAAGACCTACTCCTTTAAAGAATAAATCTTGAGAGTTAACTATAAAAGCACTCCCTCTAGAAGTTACCTGTCCTCCAAGTAGGAAATTCTGTAGCTCTCTTTCCCAAGTATTGCTGTATTTAAAAGTTCCTTCTTGAGCAAAACTCTTCTGCTTAGAAAATCTACCTACAGCTACTTTAGCAGCAGTTCCAAAACTACTATTGATAAAAGGCTGTAACAAATCTGGAAGGTTCGCAATAGATACTGTTGTAAGATATTGCATATTAGCTAAAGCTTGTAGTGTACGAACACTATTACTAGCTAGTTGAGATTGAGGCGAACCTAATCCTCCCCAAAAAGCTTCAACACCATCTGTTAATAACTTTGCTTGCGCTCTCCCTTCATTAAGAATCATTTCTCTTTGTGCAATAGGTGCTGCATTAGCTGCTTTATTATAGCCTTTAACAATCCTATTCAGAGCTAAGTTAATTATTTCTCCGTTGGCTCCGAAAGTTTTAGAGAATTCTGCAACCTTAGTACTTTCATGTCCATATTTTGCCAGTGCTTCGTGAGCATCTACTTTAATCCAGCCCTGTTGAACCATGAAGCGCACAGCATCTGTATCATTTAACTTTCTAGCATTCTCAAAAAAGTCTGCAGTTTTTCTAAATATTCTTTTATCTGACCAAGGAGCTTTTACAAAAACTGTATCTATACTTTTGCCATAGTCCTCTTTAAATTCAGCTCTTCCTGATACTTTAGAAGCAAAGTTATCTATATTAAAAGAAGCACCTCCATTGGACTTCTGCATTTCTACAGCTTTCTTTAAATCTTGTAAGAAAGATTGGTAGCCTTTCCCAATTAATTCTTGATCCCATAGTTGAGGCAGACCATAGTCATCACCTAAGTCTTGTTTTAAGCTGATCCCAGCAGATTCTACATACTTCCTATGTTCATCTCTTAAATTAGCTAACTTAGGAACGGCTCTTTTTACTTCTGCAATATCTTCAGCAGATAAAGGGTTTAACTTACCTGTTAATCCTTTATAACCAACAGATAAGTTATTGATGTCTGTTAGTCCTCTAAGTACTTCACCAGACACAGTATTAATAGCAAAGATTTCATCACTAATTTTAATTCTTGTGCCTTCAGTCATATCTTGAAGGCGTTCTAGTACAGACTTAAGAGTAGGTGATTGAATTACACTTGCTAATTTTTCAAAGTATTCATCTTGTTTGATAATTGTTCGTGCTTCTACTGTGCCTACATCACCTGATGCAATCCTACTAAACAATTTGTTACCAATTAACTGAACCCAACCACCAGCAGCATCCATTTTAGTAGCTGATGTAGAAGCAGTTTGATACTTTAACTTAGCCATCATTCTTTTAGATGTATCTTTAATGGCTTCTGAAATAATAAGATCACCATTATTTTTTAACTTAGACAAAGAAGAAGAAGATTGTAATCTTTGTTGAAGCTTTCCTGCTCCTGCTCCTAATCCAATACCCCAATACATATAGCTGTGATCACCATCATCATCAAACATATTACCTATAATAGCTCCACCAGCCGCACCTACAGTAGGACGGGTAACTTCCATTAATACTTTATTAAAAATACTTTCTGTAAGTTCTCCTTTGTCTGCTAAGTCTTCTAATAAATCAACTGTTGAATCTGCTTTATCATTGAAAACTTTTACCATGTCTTCGCTAATGTTTTCTTCTAGCTTTGCTTTATAAGTTTCTTGTTTCTTTAAAGTCTCTTGAAGCTTGGCTTGATTGTATTTTTTAGCACCACTGTTTATTCTTTTTTGAGTTTTTTCTATAGCTTTATCTATTTTAGATATTTCAACTAAACGCTCTTGAAAATTTAAATCTTCAAATGATGCTTTAGTAACTTTAGGATTAACGCTAGTAGCTTCTTTTACAACAACAGCTTCTTCAGGACTAAGTGTGTTTCCTTTTCGTTGTTCTTCAAGTGATTTCTTCCACCAATCGCGTACATTGTCAGCTTGAGTAACAGGTTTAGGAGCAGTTCCTACTGCAGCCATTTCATCAATTAGTTGTTCTTGTTCTTTATTTTTAGCAAGAGAAGCTTTGGCTCTTGCAGCTAATACAGGAGTAAAATATTTTACAACTTTGTCGATAACTCCTGCAGTTCCCCCCATAAAAACAGCAGATGTAGCTATACCAGCACCATCTAGTTCTCCTTCTGTTCCTAACTGTCTTAATAGTTCTTCTCCTGCACCAGTAGCACCATATGCGCTTACAACTTTAGCAGAAGAAGCAAGAGTATTAATTTTGTGAGCAACAGCAATAGGTTTTAAAAATGGAACTATAGCAGTAACAGGATCAACTATAGCTGTACCAACTTCTCCAGCAATCATAGCTCCTGTTTTATCTTCAGGCTTTAAATTTTTATACTCAGGAAATTCTTCATCAATCTCAGCTTGTCTACCTATTTCATTTAAACGAGCATTAAATGAGTAACTTCCTTCTCCTGTAGCTGTATCTAAACCTGCTTTAGCAACTCTAAAAATATTTCCTAAAGTCTGTGTTCCTTGAGAAATACCATAATCAAATTGTCTTCCAAAACTACCACTGACTTTTTCTGCAGTAACATCAGCTATTATCTCATTAAAAATACTGTCTACTTTGTCATCTGATGTTTTACTCATTTAAGACTCCAAGAAACTTAAAATAGCGTTAGCTTTCCTTAAGTAACCTACCCCTTCTGAATTCTTTTTTGGAATAGATTCTATATTTCCATCCCATTTAGCAGCAACTGATGGCCCTTGGTTATAACCCAACAATGTTTTTGCTATATCTCCATCATATCTTTTATATAAACTGCTTAAATATCTAGCACTCATAGTTAAATTAACAGATGCTGATTGGAGTAATCTAATTACTTCTTTGCCAGCATCACCTGTAATATCTTTCATACCATTATTATTTTTAGCATTAGTTTTTTGCTGGTTTATAGCTTCACTTTTTAACTCAGGATCATACGTTATTCCAAGTTCATCGGCTGTATCAAAAATGTTAGGTACGTTATACCCCGGAGAGATAGCAGTAGCTGTTTTAAGTTGTCCTATACCGTGAGCATGACCACTAAACGCTAAGTTTCTTTTAGCTATAGACTCACTAGCATTAGTTTCCATATCAACAACTACTTGAAATAACTCTTGAGGAATAGGCTTAAATTTATCGTTATTTGGAACAAGTTCTAATGCATTTGAAAGTAGTGTAGTTATAGATGTTTCTTCTTCTTCACTAACTCTTGACAATAAACTATTATCAATAGGTTCCAACATTCTAGAAGTTGCTGAAGGAGTAAGTAGTGAAGAAGAAGGATTAGCTTTTTCTGGTTCAGTTGTAGGCTTATCTGTTGAATTCATAATAGCATCAAAGTTAGCTACAAAATTACTCCACTTCTGAGCTAAATCAAGAACAACTCCTGAATTTTCACGATTTGAAATATTAGAGGCTACTTCATTTAAAGTTGATTGCCTGTTTATTGGAGGAGAATCAGTTACTTCAATAACTTTTTGTTTAACTAAAGTAGTAGCTCCATTGATAGTTTCAGGATTCTGTATTGTTTTTTCTAAATCAATATTAAATAATTTTTGAAAAGTAGAAGGGACACCAAAAAAATCACTAACTGTTTCTAATCCTTTTGCTACTTTAGCTGCATAATCAGGAGAAGATTTATCTACTTTTACTTCTTTAAATTGTAAAGTCTTGCCATCAGGAAAGCTGGAAGTGTTCCATGTTGATCCTGTTACTGACATACCGGGAGAGCCAAGTCCTGCCATAGGGCTAAAAATTGCTTCCGTATCTGCAAAAGATAAACTTTTTTGAGTCTGCCCTAATTCATCAGCCATTGAGTTAATAGCTCTATCAGCAATCTCTTTTACTTTATCAAAAGTAATTTCATTATTTTGTATAATGCTTCCTTGATTATTTTTAAGACTTGTAGAAGCCCAGTCGAAAACTGTTTCTTTTATAGCATCCATCTTACCTTCAACAGTAAGATCAACATTTCCATATATACCCTTAATGGTTTCTTTTAGTTCTTCAGTAGTTATTCTTAATTGCCTTCCTGCAATAGTCTCATAACCTAAAGGTTGCTGTGTGTCAGGATCAATATTGTCTTGTTGAATGAATCTAAAAAAAGCATTCTTTATTGTTTCAGATGTATTGGGAGCTAAGACAACGTCACTAGTTCCTGAAGCTATCTTATCAGAGCCAAACCAACCCTGTTCTCCAACTTGTTCTTCTTTTATAAGTTTTGTATTTCTACTTGCCCAATCATTAGTAAATTGTGTTACAAAAGCATTATATTTTTCTACTGATAAGTTACCTACAATTTCTAAACTTTCAGGATCACTAAGAAGTTGAGCAGTAGCATCTTTTAATTGAGTATGTATAGAACCATAGATTTCTTTTAACCTGTCATTAACAGCTTTAGTATCATCCTCAGCATAAACCTTACTATTTTTTAAAATATTGTTAGCTAACTCAGTAATAGTTATTCTGCCTTGTTCACTACTGCTTATTCTATTCCAAACCTCGTCTGCAGTACCTACAGATTTTTTTATTACGTCCACAGCATATGTTTTAAAAGCATCTACGTTCCCTTTTAGAGTAGCGTCAATTCCTGAACCACTATTGAAAAACTTAGACACTATGCTGTCTTTAGGAGCATCCCGCTTTGCATTGTTTGCTGCTGTCAGAACAGCAACTCTGTTTTCTGCTTGTGTACCAAGTAACCCATAAAAATCAGGATTGTCTTTTTGTATTTGTGTCAGTAGTTTTTTAGTTTCAACAGCATCAAAACTTTTAATTCCTAATATTTCAGTTTCTAAATCTGTAGCATAAGAAGACTGTTTAAACTTTTCATACTCAGCGTCATAAATAGTAGATTTTGTTCTTTCACCTGTGAATATTTGCCTTCGATCTGCAGCAGAAGCCTCTTCCTGAGAGTAACCTTTAAACAAATTACGAGCTATTCTAGAAAAATTAGATTTTGAATCTATAGCTTTTATTTCTTCCAACATTTCTTTTGAAGAACGAGTACCTGTATCTAAAGAACTTAACTTACTTCTAACTTCAGCAAGTTGAGCATTATTAATTTCTATAAAATCAGCTCTTTTATTTTCAGCAAAACTAAGAATTGTTTTATATGCTCCATCTTTTGCACCAATACCTAACTGCGCTGCTTGCCTATCAGCCGCCTCTGTAATCATGTCATCGATACGATTTTCCGCTTTAAGCCTAGTTTGCAACGCTAAAAGATCCTTATTGGCAGTAGTTTGAGCAGCTATTTTTGTTAAAAAAGGTCTGCTACTTTCTAATTTTAAAAAATCTTTACCACCATCAGGCAGAAATAAATTACCTGCTACATCGCTTATAACATCCTTACCTACATTTACTGCTCCAGCTATAACAGGCTGTAGCAACATTGCTTTCAGGCGTTGTCGTTCTAAATCTTTACGATATTTTCTTTCTTCACGCGCATCCCTTTTATATTGATCAGTTGTTACCTGACCTAATAAAGAATAAAGCCCACCTGAATCTGCCATTTTATGTTTCTCCTACTGTATCGACAGGACTAGAAGGAGGAGCCAGCAAAGAAGTTCTTTCAGGCAATTCTGTTTCTTCTAGTTGTTCTGTTAGTTCTTCAGGCATATTCTCAGCCATAGCTTGTTCTCTTTCTTGTTCAGCTACATCTTCTTCATCATCTTCTTGAATAACAAAATCTATCCCTTGTCTTTCTGCTAAAGCAGCCATCATGTATACAACTTGCTCTGTTAATATCATTACAAGATCAGGATTAATAACACCATCTCTGTAAGCTTGATACATAAGTACTTGAGATAAATCCATAAGAGGTGTTCCTTCCTCTATTGAATCTAATAGTGAGTTATATACTTTAGGTTCTGTAAGTTTGTTTAAAAAAAACCTAGATGCTTCTTGAGGATCTGTAATAGCAGGAGGTTGATCCCATTTATTTTGATCTTCAGGACTTCTTGTAAGAGACTCACCGGGAATAGGTCTTTTAAAAGAAGTACCTATTTTATAAAAGTCATCTTGTGCTATTTCTGACATTGTTAAATCCTACGCATATTGAGAAGGTGCTACTTGTGGAAGACCAATAGTTTGCAAAGGTTGGAAAGGTTGTAAACCTCCGTAGTAAGCTTGAGATTGATTTCCATCTTGATTCATTAAACTAGTAACAAAATAATTATATTCTTGTGCAGAAGACATAGGATCATACCCTGTACTCATTGAATAGGGAGACTCAGGTAACTGATTAAAAGGAGTTCTTGGAGTATAAATATCTAATGCATTTCTAGTCTGTTCTGCATATTCCATAGGTTGCCCACTTAAACCTACACGTTGAGTTACAGCAGTTGTTAATAAATTTCCCGGTACAGCAGCAATACTATCTTTAGCATAATTACCAGTTTTCTTTAATAAACTAGGTGTAGTTTCTAAACTAGAACCTATAGTAGTTTTTAATTCTGACTTAAAAGGATCTACAGCATCTTTAATCCCTTCGTTCCATTTATTCCAATCAGCAAATTGTTCTGTAGTTCCTCTAGCTAACTTAGTAACGTAATCTGCTTCTTCAGTTATAAATTTTAAAGTGTCTCCAAAAGGATTTAAACTTCCTTTCTTTTTTACAGTATCTAACATATTTTGACTAAAGGTTTGAAATTGATACCCTGCTCTGGGGCCATAGTTTTCAAACATTCCTTCTTGAATATCTATAATTTTATTCATTTGTTCTAACTGAAAATTTTTAAAAGTTTCAGGATCAGAAGCTTGACTAGCTAACTGTTTGTCTAAGTTTTCAACATTAACTTTAACACCACCTACTTTAGTAGTAGCTAACTTATCAAAAATTGACTTTGATCTTGTTCCGGGGTTTTCAAAAATACCTCCAATAACTTCTTTGAATTCAGCAAAATTATTAGTAACTTCCCTACCTACCTGACCAAATACACTGTCTGCGCCTGTACCAAAAAACTTAGTAGGCCCAGCATTTGCTGTTATCTGAAATTTCATTTTGTTACCTAAGTACTTTGTAGTATTTTTTACAAAACTTGTAGCCGCACTAGTAACAGTTTTAAATCCTTTTTGTATACCTCCAACTATGGCTCTGGCAGTATCAATTATTTTTGCAGCCCCACTAACTAAAGGACTTGAATGTGCTAAACCTTTAGCTAATATCCTCATTGCCCCTTGTCCAAGCCCTTTAAACATGGTACTTATCATTGGGCCTATTCCCGGTATAAAAGACAAAGCTATCTGTCCAAAAATGCCAAGCTTTCCAAACCACTTGCCTACCCTTTTAAACTGTTTTTTAATAAATTTGCCTAACTTTTTTAAAGGTTTAAATAGTTTTTTAAAAAATCCCATTGTACTAAGCCTCTGTTAATTCTGGAGTAAGTTCAAAAGCAGCAGAACCCCTAATATCTTCTAAGCTATCACCAAAATCATCCATTAAATTTAATAACCTTGTTCTTTGGGAGTCATACTTTTTTTCTGTCATAAAAGCTTCATTAGCTAAAATAGCATTAATAGCACTTACTTTTCTTTCCTTGTCACTTTGGTATTCTTGAAAGTCAAAGTTAGCTTGATCTCTTAGTGACTGCCAAGCTTGAGAAAGAGCAGTTTTATTCATATCAAACTGAAAGGATGCTTGTTGCTGATTAGATGCATTTGTAGCTGCTGTATCTGCAAGATTAGCTTTCCTTCTCCATTCTACATTAGACTGTTCAACTGCTTGAGCATTAGCAACATTGAACTGCTCAACTTGAACATCTTGCTGACTATTGAACTGTCTTATTTGAGTGTTTATTTGAGAAAGAAATTGCTCTGCTTGTAGCTCATTACCTGCATTAATAGCTGCTACTCTATTAGTCTCAGCAGAATTAAACTGCTCAAGAGAATTTACTTGTTGTGAATTAAACTGAGCAAGCTGTCCTGCTAAACTTGTAACATACTGTTGAGTTTGTAAATCACTTGTAGCATTAAACTGTCTAGCAGCATTTTGCTGGGCTACATCACTTAACATTCTTTGCTGTTTTTGTTGAGAGTCCAGCATGTAAGACTGTTGCTCATTATTTAAATTAGCCATGTCCATAGACAAGAAGTTTCTAGCATTTTCAATACTTACTTTAGTTAGCGAATCTGCTGCTTGAAGACGCATAGAAGCTAAAGTAGTTGCATCCTGCAAAATAGTTTGTTGTCTATTATTTAGATCTTGTAATGTAGCTGTCTGTATAAACTTACTATTAGCTAACTCTATCTGTTGTTCAGAACTAAACTTAGTAAGATCAATATTAGCCACAGTAGATGCATTCTGCATTGCAGATTGTTGATCAACATTTAATTGAGCCAATCCCATTTGTTGAGCAAGATTGGCATTAATCTTATTAACTTCTAAACGCTTATTAAGATTAGCTAATTCTGTCTGCTGTGCATTTGTTAAGTTTTCAGACTCTGCTTGATTCTTAGCTGTTAAAAATGAAAGTCTCATTTGTTGATCATTAGATAGATTAGCTAACTCCATCTGTTGAACAAACTCTTGATTCTTTTGCATGAAGTTTGCAGATACTTGCATCTCAGCCATTCTTTCTTGATTGACTGCGCTTTGATCAGCACCCATTCTTTCTGCTTCAACTTGTAAGTTAGCAAGTTCTATCTGCTGATCATTTCCAAGATTAGCCATTTCTGCTTGCTGTTCATTCTGCAGACTAGCCAGCCTTACTTGTTGCCTCTGCTCTGACTCAGTTACCTGTGCTTGCTGAGTAAACTGCTCTTGAGTCAGGTTAATCTGTTGAGCAAGAGTAGCTGATTGAGATTCAGCAGATTGTCTATTAGCAACATTAGTTAACCTTAACTGCATTTCTTGAGCAGACTGTTGTAGGTTAGCTTGCTGTTGATTAGATAAGTTTTGATTAGCTCTTTGTTGTAGTGCAGCAGCATTACTTTGAGCTATTGGAATAGAGGTCTGAATAATTGCATTAAACAAAGCATCCCTACCTACTGTAGAAACACTTAAACCTCTAGCATTTAATCTAGACTCTACTAATTGTACTGCAGGTCTAGCCCAAGTAGGTGTAGTTCCTTCATCAATACCAGCTAATAAACTTTCTAACTGAGCAGATACAAGAGCTTCTTGAGGCATTGCAGCTATTGCAGCTTGTACTTGAACTTCTGCTGTATCAACTTGAGCTGTTACAGAAGCAGGATTATCTAAAATAGCTTCTGCAATATTTTCAGGTATTTCACCTATTTCTTGAAGCAGTGATCTTGCAGCGCCTTTAGCTGCTTCACCCTTAACTTCTCTTCTTTCAGCAGCTTCATAACCTACAGAACCTACAATAATAGCCTCAGTACCTGTAGCAGCAACCTCATCTAGTATTGCATTTCGTTGTTGTCTTTCTGCATCAGGAGTAGCTGCTAATTGAATAGTTTCCCCTGTAACAGGATCTACTTGAGATCTAAGATCTTCAGAAAATTCTGTCTGAGGAGCTAATGCTGCTGTTTCATCTACTCTATCTCTTTCGGCTGCAGCAGTCTTAGTACTTATTGCGAAAGAAGCTTTAGCTAAACGATCAACTTCTCCTGCTGCAAAGTTAGTAGTATCAAAATCTAAGGTATACCCTTTTTTAACACCTGCTTTATTTTGATAATCAAATATACTGGAGTATAAAGGATTACCTTCTGCATCAACTTTTAACAACTCTCCTTGTACTTCAGGATACTTATTTAAGTAACTAGCCTCTGCAGTCATAAAAGTTTCAAGAGTAGGTGCATTTACACCAAATTTAGCTGCCTCTTTTTTAATATCATCAGCAGAAGTTAGTTGTCTTTCAGTGTCTTTTACTGTATCAGCAGCAAAAGCAGTAACACCTACATCAGTATCAGCTAACTCTTCTACACTTTGTAAGCGATAAACAGGATTACCAGCACCATCAAGAACTATATTACCGTCTGCATCTCTTTCAAATTGTTCTATTCTGCCAGCTTCTGAAAATTGTTTATCTGGAAGACCTGTGTCAGGATCAATTAATGTTGAAACAGCAGATTTGGCTACATCTTGATTTAACCCCGGAACGCTATAAGGTACTCTTGTATTATCTGAAAAAGCATCTTGTTCAAGAGGTTTTATTGTCCCATCTTCATTTCTAGGAAGAGATTGAATTCTAGTAATAAATCCATTATGTGCAGCTAGTCTTCTAGCATTCCACTCAGTCCACTTAGGATTTACAGACCCATCTTTAGGTATATTGATACCACCAACACGTTGTCCAATAACCTCATTATATTGACTTGTTGGTATCTCATTACCGTTCTGATCTATATAGGGTAAAGGAGCAGTGTTATTTTCTTCCCAGTTTTTAATATTTAAATCATAAAGTCTTTCTTCTTCACCAGAAAGATTAAGATTTTCAATAATAATATAACCAGAGGTATACCCTCTTTTTTTGCGTACCTCTTCATTTATTTTGTTGTCAAGCCACGCATCATCTACATAATTAGTTTCGCCGGGAAGTTGACTTTTTAATTGTCTAACTGCAGCAGCATTTTCTTTTAGAGTTACTTTACCGTCCTTATCAGTATCAGCTAATTTCTTCCACTCAGCCCACTCTGCATTTTCTATTACACCGTCTTTATTATAGTCAGCAAAATTTTCTGTCTGATTAAGTGCATTATTTAGATTTGCTATAGCTTCTTCGCGAGTTTGACCTCTTAACTCCATTCTAGAAGTTATAAACTCTTCATAATCAACCGCTGGTGCTTTTGTTATATCTTCTTCTAAATTTCTTTCTGAAGCTTCATACTCTTCTTTAGTTCCTTTTACCCAACCAGAAGCAGGGGTATATCCTCCAGTAGTAGATTGCCAAGACTCACCTGTTGTCGGGTTGTAAAAGTTTTCTAGTACCTGTGTTACTGGCCCAGTAGGTGCAGTAAATCCTTCAGGCATTGGAGGAGGTCTAACGCCTCCGCGAGTATCGGCCCATGCTTTAAAGTCTGCAGCAGTTACTGAGCCATCAGCCTGAACAGTAACTCCTTGGGTTCTAAGGTAATTAACATCAGCTTCACTTAGGTTTTTACCTTCATGGCCTACCCCAAAACGCCCATCTGCAGGAGGCTCTGTTGAGAAAGTTTGCTCTGGAGGTTGCTCTGGAGGTTGCTCTGGAGGTTGCTCTGGAGGTTGCTCTGGAGGTTGCTCTGGAGGTTGCTCTGGAGGTTGTTCATTACTAGTAGGAGGTTGTTCGTTACCAGTAGGAGGTTGTTCGTTACCAGTAGGAGGTTGTTCATTACTAGTAGGAGGTTGTTCATTACTAGTAGGAGGTTGTTGTTCATCAGCGTATTGTGGCTGAGTCTTCTTCCAATCTTCAAATTTCCCACTTCCTGTGTTCAACCATTCCTGAAATCCCGGCTGCTTAACAATTGGAATATTGCCGCCTACTTGTTTTTTTACTCGCCCACCAAGAGTATAATCTTGCCTTTGTTTTAAGGCACGACTACGCCCTTTGGCTGACTTACGCCTTCTCAATGCCTTTAAAGCCTTTTTACTCTTAGCCATAACTTACTAACCTTTTAAAAATTTATACAGGTTGGTTATCAGTCAAGTAGATATCGTTAGCCCCACCTGATACTTTAGGATTATCTGGACTTAAAACAGAATTAGCTCCTCCACCAACTGCTGCTGGATCAGTTAAATAGATATTACTATTACCACCAGATACTTTAGAATTTTCTGCTAAATAAATACTATTTGCCCCACCTGAAATATTAGGAGAAGGGATATGCTTAGTGTTTGTAGGTTGAGCCATTTTATATCTTCCTATTAATTAATATTAAAAACATAGCTGTCTATTCAGCTATACCTGTAAAACTTACTGTTTACCATTTCTGCTCATAAAAGCTGTAGCACCAAAATATAATCCAACCACTCCAGCCTGACTTAAAAACAACATATCACTAAGACTACTAAGAGTAGAAAGTCTAGACTCAGGTACAAAAGGCATAACAGGTAGTATTGCAAATAAACACATACTTATCATTGCTACCCAAGCCATTTGTTTTTGAGAGTCAGCTTTTTCATGTAGTAATTCTAATTCTTGTAGCTTTTCTGTAGTAGCTAATTCTGCATCTGACACAACACCATCTCCATCAGCATCATACTTAGCATATTCTGAGTTAGGCTCTAACTTTTTAGCATTCATTTAACTAAACTCTCTAACTTAGGCATCTCAGCATAGTTATGCATGTAATGATCTTTAATTAAACTATTAGGTACTCCTACTTGCTCTAATGGTTTATGTCTCCTCATTAAAGGAGGAACCATTGGTACTATATCTTTACCATGTCTATAACAAGTAACTGGAATGCCATCTAAAAGTTTTAATCTGCCACATTTAGGCGCACCAAAAGTTACAATTTCTTTTGGTAGTATTTCATCTCTTACCATTAAAGCTCCTACAATAAGAGCTACTGCACCTCCAAGACTATGCCCAGTTAAAACAATTTTATCTGGTTCAATATCTCTACTCATACATTCTGATAAACATTTAGGTATTAATCTTTTAGCAGCTTTAGCAAATCCTGCTGGAACCCACCCTAATTCAGATACCCACCAAGGAGCTATCCTGATGTCTCGTACTACATCTTTAGGTTCATCAGTTCCTCTAAAAGCAAATACATTATCTCTAACAATTACTTCTATGTTTGATTCTTCAAAATCAATTGAATTATAACTTTCAATGCAAATTATACTTAGATCTTGATGATTCACTTAAACCTCTACGTTAATTCTTTTAGAGACAGAAACAGACTCCATTTCTAGCCTCTTACCTTTTGCCTGATAAATCTCAAATTGTTGTTCTTCCCGTATCTTTTGTAATGTCTTTCCTTCAGCAGCATCTACTAACTTTTGCTGCTTATTATTAGCAACTTTCTGCCAGCCAATTTGCTGGATCTGTTGGATTGAAGTAGACCCATCAACTTTCATTAGCTTGGTTCAGTAGGCCAATCGTTGTCGCCACTGCCATCTGGATTTGTTGACGATAAGTTAGGCCAGTTTGAATGTGAGGTAATGTCTCTCAAAGCCTGTCGATAAGTCGCCCAGCTAGAGTTAAGTGTTGAGCTAGTTTCTTGCGCTTTAATTACCATCCAATCACTCTCAGCCAAAAGTGCATCTCTTTTTGCTCTGTTGTTTGCTGCTGCCGCTGCATTATTAGCTGTAACTACTGCTGCTCGTTCATCACTCGTCATATCAGTGACACGGCGTGTGTAGACCTTACCGTCTGATAAATAAGGCGTAACACTTTCATTCTTTTGAGTAGCAGGATTAAAGGCTAGAAAGGTAACAACTTCAGCGCAGGAGTTAGTTGACAGCCAATCTGCATCAGGGCCGCTTTTTGGGAAGCTGGTGTTGGGGTACAAAACCTTACAGTCTGCAATATCCCCGATATTTGAGCCATCCAGTCGTGCTATTTTCATCATTTTATTGTCCTTTGTCTGGGAATGCTTCTGTCGCTGGAGTGAAGTTGCTGGTGTAACGGGCATACCTACTGATTCTGAGTTCGTCTATATAGCCTTCCCATGCCCCACCAGTATGTATTGATGATGTACTTCCCCACTCACCACCAATAACAAATATATTGTTCGTTGCTACATATGTTTGGTTGTCTGATATTGTTGTACTACTAGCAGTGCCATCGAGGTATACTTTTATATTCCCAGTGCCATCACCATTACGCACCACCGCAACGTGATGCCAAGTGTCTACTGTGAATTCCCCACCAGTGAAGAAGCTTGTATAACTGCCCGTCCAAAGCCGTAAAATATTCCCAGTAATGCCACATTCCATCTTATATTGCCCAACATTCCACATAAATTTCGCAGAAGTATTAGGAGTTTTTGCCCAGCACTCTATAGTGAAATCCCCTGCAAAGTCTTGAACTCCACGTACCAGTGCGCCATCACCAGTACCGTCTAACGCCAAAGAAGCTGTGCCAAACTTTTTATCAGACGTACTGGAATCAGCATTACCGACTAACGACATATTGTGTTGTGCTGCACTATCAAGCACTTGTCCGTCAGCCATGTTGAGCAGGAGCTTAGTGTTGGTAATTTTAGTTAAGGGTGCTGTTGGAACAGTACAGGTGCTAGAGGTAGGATCATATAATGCTGTTCCTTTTAAGATTCGGAAGTCGCTCTGATAACCACCAAAGGGATAATTGGTAGTGTCTGTCGAATAATTCCCAAGGCGCATCAGATCTTTATAACCCCCGCCGGAAGCCGCTGAAAAAGTGTTGCTTGCACTTGCCTCAGTTAAGGCTCTTACCCCATTTATAAAAACTGATAAATTAGAACCCGATCTTGATACTGCCCAGTGGTTCCACTCAAATCTAACATTACCCAGTGTTGTGTTGCTATTCAGTACTTGTGATCCAGTTTGAGAATCCTTGATGTACCAATAAAACACACCAGTGTTATTGTTAAAATAGAACTGCATCATATCGCCTTGAGAATACACAAAAGGATAGCTTGCTCCAGTATCCTCACGGTAATACCAGCCCTCAATGGTAAAATCTCCAGTACCGTAAGAAAAATCACTACCTGTGGCAGTAACATCAACGCTCGTTGCTATTCCATAGCCACGCAAAAAAGCACTCGCCCCATTTGTCCCTGACTTATAAACTTTGCTAGTCAGAAACGGGACTATCGAAGTTATTACTCTTGGAGTTCCTTGTGTTGTCAAAGCATGGCCCGATGTAGACTTGTCTGCGAACCTATTGGACTGACAGGTTAGCAGTTTGGTATGTGTAATTGCAGTTAGTGCTGATGTTGGTGCTGTGAAATTGGAGGTATAAACCGCTGTTCCTTTTACTATTCTAAAATTGCTGATGTAGCCGTTTAAAAGATAGCCTGTGGCATGCCAACCGCCTATTGTAAAATAAGTATCTGTATAATCAGTAGAATCACTTACTGATAATATTTCAGTTCCATCAACATATAATTTTGTAGTTCCAGAGTTTCTTACATAAGCAACGTGATACCAAGTACTTATGCTTGGAGCTATACTCCCGTGAAGCAAGTAAGATGTGCCGTGATAGATTGCCCATCTACCAGTGGAATTATCAGCCCCTACGGCTGGCCCTCGCGTTGTTGAATTTAAATAGCCGTTAGAAAGCTGAAAAAGTCCCTGCCCATTACCTACAGTGGTTACTCCGAACCTAACAAAACACTCAATAGTAAAATTGCCTGTACCAAATGAAAAATCAGAACTAGTCGCAACAGTCAGGTAGTCGCCACTTTCGTCAAAATAATTTGACCATTCGCCTTCTACTCTGGAAAAAGGACTAAAGGTTCCTTGAGAAGGATTTCCTGAGATAGCTACTGTGTGGTTGCTGTCTGATCCATCATCGAAAGCATTGTTAACACCGTTGTTCGCACCATCGAAGTGGCTTAAAAAATCGACACGATTAAACTGATCGTCGCTTGGTAAATCAACGCCACCACTACTCATCAATATTTTAGTTGCACCACTCATCAACTCATATCCTGTCCAGCAGTGAAGCCGTAATAAGTTGTTCCCGCATCTACGGTATAGAAAGCAAAAACATCAACGTCATCATTTCCTGTTGAAAGTGTAGGTGCTTCATCACCTGCCCACTTGATACTAGAGTGCCATGTGATTGTTCTTGCAGTAGAGCCTTGGATAATCCTAAGTGTTGCTGTAG
>Ga0208148_1000446_pt1 | contig 15949 bp, 31 predicted proteins | sample DEB08_DNA_16_FD_184525 | JGI IMG/M metagenome (GOLD analysis project Ga0208148, IMG submission 184525) | Aqueous microbial communities from the Delaware River and Bay under freshwater to marine salinity gradient to study organic matter... | ecosystem: Environmental > Aquatic > Marine > Coastal ...
TCCTTACGCATAGGAGTTTTAAATGCAAAATCATATTGGTAAAAAAGCTGAAACAACGAGTTACGAAGCTATAATTCAGCAACATGAAAACACAATTAGTGGGTCATTAACTGTTGATGCAAGTAATAATGCTTTGAGTTGTGGGCCTGTAACTATTGATGCAAATAGCACAGTAACTATTACTGGGAATTGGACAATCGTATGAGTAGCGAATTAATAGTAGATGAACTAACTGGTAGAGCTTCAGCAGGTTCTATTGCAGTTACGGCAGAGGGTGGAACAGTCACAACTAATCTGCAACAAGGGTTAGCAAAGATGTGGTGTACACATAGTCAAGCAGCTTCATATACACTTGATGACAGTTTTAATGTTGGAAGTATAGCTGATAATGGACTAGGTGAAACAACCATAAATTTTACTAATGCACCAGCAAATGCAAATTATGCTGTTAATGTAACTTCAAGTCATGCAAATAAAAGAACTACTTTTAATTCAAATAATACAACAAGAGTAAAATGTGAAACGTTTGAAGTTGACAATGTGACAAATCCTGTTGATGCAGCAGACGTTTGTACTATAGTATGTGGAGACCTTGCATAATGGCTAGTGTATTAAAAGTTAACACCCTTACTGGTGTAACCACAGCAGGTAGCATAGACGTTACAGGTGAAGGCAATAGTACAACAACTAATCTGCAACAAGGGTTGGCGAAGAGTTGGGTCAATCATACAGATGCTGCAGCAATAACTGATTCTCTTAATGTTGCAAGTGGAACGGACAATTCCACAGGCAACTATGATTTAACATTTACAAATCCTATGGCAAATGCAACATATTCACCTTCTGTGTGTACGTTGTTTGCTCAATTAGCTAGTATTGGTCAAGAAGCTGGTGACAGAGCCACAACTTTTTATCAAGTCCAATGTTTTACAAGACAGGATTCATTAGGAGCTGTTGATTCAAGAGCATTTTCACAAATATTTGGAGACCTCGCATAATGGCTAGTATAGGAGAAAACGCATGAGTACATTAAACGTAGATGCACTAGTCGGTGTTAGTTCTGCTAATGCTATAACTGTTAGAGGTGAGGGTACTGCTACTACTAGTTTACAGCAAGGGTTGGCAAAGGCTTGGGTGGGAACAGCAAAAGATGGAGCAGCAGATGATACATTTAATATTGGTAGCTTTACAGACTTAGGATCTGGTAGTGATAACGCTTGTACATATACTTCAGCAATGGCAAATGATGATTATTCTGTGCCTACTTCTAGCTACAATAATTCTGTAGGAAATAGAACTGTAACAACCTATGGTAAAACTACCTTACTTTTTAAAATGAGAACTTTTAATCCTGCTGATGCTTCAACGTCAGGTAATGAGCAAGATGCAGTAGTTTTTGGAGACTTAGCATAATGGCTAAACCTAGTGTGCAATCTGTTAAAGCTGAATTAGATACATTTACAGCACTTAGCCAGGAACGATTTATAGAGTTACTTAACAGAGTCAAAAGACTTGAAACAGTTTTAATTGGATCAGCAGGTACAACAATAGTTTTGCTTATCAGCATTATACTAAAAACATAATTACATAAAAGAGATATATAGATGGTTGTTGCAGAGATTCTGACAGGGATTGCTCTTGTGCAGAAATCAGTTTCATTCATTAAAGACAATATCTCAACAGTAAATGATATATCCGGTATAGCAAAACAGATTGATGGTTTCTTTACTGGTGCTGACCAAATGAATAAAAGCAAAGGCAAGGGTTTGTCGATTGCTGAACAGTTTGGTTCTGTGGAAAATAGTGCAAATGACTTTATAAATATGAAGTTGTTAGAAGAACAAAGAGCCGAGTTAAAAAATATAATTAATCTACGTTTTGGGCCGACTGCTTGGGATGAGATAATTGCAGAAAGAGCCAATAGAATATCAGAAGCAAAAGAAGCTAGTCGGTTAGAAAGAGTGGAAGCCAGACAAAGGCAAAAAGAGTTTCTTGATACGCTGCAAACTGTAGGAATTATATTCTGTGTTATAGCCGTAGTTATTATAAGTTTTGTAATTACATTCAAAGCCTTTGCCGATGGTTATAAATACAAAAGTAAACAATTAACCAGGCAACAAAAGATTAATCAAGGGTTAATAAAAGAGCCTAAGTTAGTCACTTGCAGATTAAAGAAACAGAAAGTTTACAAAGGTAAAGTGGCTTGTATTTATCAGGGTGCTAACAGAACATTTGAACTGTCATTTCAAGATGTAAGGATTGGCTGTGTGAAAAATTTTAAGTGTGAATTAAATCCAAATGGATCAGAGCCATCAATAGATAAAGTAATGGAAAGTTTGAGAAGTATAGCAAAATGACAGCCTTTATGTTGGCCTGTTACATGAATGGTATTGTGCAGGGTTCTATATATTTTAAGTCAGTCAATGACTGTACGTTCTATCAAAAAAACCTTAGTAATCAAGAGTTTATCTTTGGTTCTGAATCTAAAAAATACGATTGTATGTGCAAGTTAGTGCCATCAATTAATCCAGATAAAGTAAAGGTTTATTAGTGATTTCTATAGTTACAAATATAGATGATTATGTGAGGGCTTGGGTAGCTAAAAGAATAGGTATTACAGGTTTCGGCCCATCAACAGCAATAGGTGTTCAAAGAGATGGTCAGTTAGTAGCAGGGGCAGTATTTCACGATTATCGAGATGGTCAGATCGAGGCTTCTATAGCTTCTGACTCCCCCAGATGGGCTACTCGGTCTGTCCTATATTCTTTGTTTGCTTATCCATTTAATCAATGTGATGCGAATAGATTATTGGTTACCTGTGATGAAAGTAACGACAAGGCTATGAAAATGAATAAACAGCTAGGATTTACTCCAGAGGGTATTTTAAGGCAAATGTACTATCCCAACGATGCGATTGTTTGGGGCATGTTAAAAGACGAATGTAAATGGATAACTAAGAAGGAATTAAAATATGGGTAAAAGTTCTCCAACTCCACCACCTGCACCTAATCCTAATGAGTTAATTAATGCTCAAGCTAATGCTAATAGGATAAATCAGTTTACACCTTATGGTAATTTACTATTTGGATCAGTAGGCGATCAAGGTCAGTTTGTGCAAGGAGCAGTACCGGAAGATGGTCAGTCAGCAGCCTTTACACAAGAAACACCTTTTCAAACACAGATGAGGGCAGCCACAGAAGGTACTGGTTTAGGTCTAGGTAATACGGCTTTTGGTAGGGTTACAGGTCGTACAGTCATTGGTCAGAATCCAGATGGTACACCTATTTTTCAAGATGATCCTGACTTTCAGAATCCATTTAGAACAGCCCCAACATTATCAGGTATAAGTGCAGCACAAGAGGTTGATCCCACACAACTAGGTAATTTACAGAACTTTAATCAAAACATAGCTAGTAATGTGGCTTTACCAACAGGTCTTAGCACAGAGGGTTTAACTGCATTACAATCTGATCCAGAAGCATTTAGAGGTACTATTGAACAAAGTTTATTTGATAGACAACTAGGATTGTTACAGCCAGAACTTACAAGACAAAGAGAAGAATTAGAAAGTAATCTTATTAATCGTGGCATACCTATTACATCTGATCCATACAATTCAGCCGTTAATAGATTAGAGTCACAGCAAGGTGAACAACTACAAAGATTAGCCCAACAAGCTACATTAGCAGCAGGTCAAGAGTCTGACAGGTTAGTTAATCAAGCTAGACAGAACAGGGCTATGGAGTTCGGAGAACGTGCAGCTAGTGGTGAGTTTGGTTTAGCAGCAAATCAAGCTAGTTTTGGTCAGAACGCATCTAATGTTCAGTTGCAAAATGCAGCAAGACAACAACAGATAGCCGATCAATTACTATCCAACCAGGTGGCACAACAGCAAAGAAGTAGAGAAATAGCTGAAAGAAATGCACTAAGAGGTCAGAACTTTAATGAGTTAGCAGCCTTATTAGGTGGGCCACAAGTACAACAAGCTAGTTTCTTTGCACCAGGTTCAATAGATACTCAAGGTGCATTTGCAGCACAACAAGCAGCACAACAAAATGCTTTTAATCAAGCAATGGGTAATCAACAGGCTAACTTAGGTGGCTTGTTTGGTTTAGCAGGTAACTTAGGATCAGCATACTTACTTTCATAGGATAAAAAATGGCAATTACACCACGATCAATGATGGGCTTACCTAATAGTCCTAGTTTTAGATATAAAGCACTTAACCCTGCATATCAGTCTGATCCTAGACGTATATTAGGACAATCCTTAATGACACAAGGTTCATCGTCAGCACCAGTTAGAACACCCTTACAAGGGCTAGGTAGGCTTAGTTCTGCATTAGTTGGTGCTTACCTACAAAAAGGTGCAGTTGATCGACAAGTGGCAAGAGAAGATGAACGTACCAAAGAGATTATGGGTATGATACCTGCAAACGCATCACCAGAGATGAGGGCTTTTGCACAAACTAACCCAGAATTATTTATGTCTGCATTTGGTCAAAGTATGTTTAAGCCAAAAACAGAAGTATTTACACAAAATTTACCTGGTGGAACTGTATATGGACAACAATCTACAGACCCATTTGGAAATATAAGCATGACACCAACTGGTTTTTCTAAGGCTACAGTTGCTAAAACTACGGCAGCAGAAAAAAATGCTATTGCATTAGGTTATAAACCAGGCACACCAGAATATGTAAATTATATAAGAGAAGCTACACTTAAAAAACCTGATACTACTGCTATTAATGTGCAGACTGGAAAAGAGTTTTCACCAGAACAAAAGAAATTTGGTGAGTTAAGAGCATCAAGTATAAATGAAAACATAATTGCACCTGCACAAAAAGCTGACGAAACGATACAAAATATTGATACAGCATTAAGGCTTTTAGAAGAAAACCCTGATATATCAGGTTTAGGTGAAGAAGGTATTTTAAGGCTTAAAGAAACAGTTGGTGGTTTGGTAAGGTTATTTGGTGTTGACCCAGAAAAAGCAGGAATAAATTTAGAAAAAATAGGTAAGCAACAGGTATTTGAGTCAATCGTCAATAAACTTGTTTTAGATCAAACATCTAAATTAAAAGGTGCTTTATCAAATAAGGAATTGGATTTCTCTGGTAGGGCAACAGCACAATTAGGCACTTCAGTAGAAGCCAACAAAGTTATATTAGCATTTCAAAAACGTGCAGCGATTAAAGCTAGAAACGTATCTGATAAAGCACAAGAATATTTTGCAGAAAATAGTACATTTGGCAAGGGTAAGATAGATGGCAAAACATACTCAAGTGTTGATGCTTATTTACGAGAATATAAAAACGATAATGAAGTATTTGGCCCAGACTTAATTCAGTCATTTCAAACAAATGGTGAGATTGCAGTTTACAGAGAATTTAGAGGTAAAAGAATAACTGAAGCTGAAAAAGATGCTTTGATAGCTAGAGCAACTGAAATTATAGGGATTAACCGATGACAAAAGAAAAAGATAAACAACTTGATGACCTTTTAGGTAAAGTAGAATTAACACCGACCTCATCAAATCAGGGTTCTGACTCACAAAATATTAGAACATTTGCACAAGGTTTAACTTTCGGTTTTGCAGACGAAATAGAAGCATTTGTAAGGTCTGCTGTTAATAGTAATGCTAGTTATGCTGACACATTAAAAGAGGTCAGAAATAAAATAAATAAATTTAGACAAGATAATCCTGTTGCAGCATATGGAACAGAGATAGCAGGTGCTATACTCCCATCTATTGCAGCAGCATTTATACCAGGTGGACAAGCTGTTGCAGCATCTACTGTTGGTAAAGTTGGACAAGCAGCAAAAGCACTAGGGCTAGGCAAAAAAGGTCAAACAATAGCCAAATCAGCAGCCGTAGGGGCAGGTGGTAGTGGTCTTTATGGCTTTGGTGCAGGTCAAGGTGGTTTTGAGAATAGAGCTAAAAATGCAGGTATTTCTGCTGCAATAGGTGCTGTAGCTAACCCTGCAATACAAGCCGTTGCTCCTCGAATAACACAGAGTGCAAAAGAATTACTTAAACCAAACAAACTTGGTATTCCACAAGGTGTACCACTTACACCTGGTCAAGCAGTTGGTGATTCTGGTTTGATTGGTAAAGGTCTTAAAACATTAGAAGAAAAAGTATCTGGCAATGTATTTTTAATTGGTGATGCTGTTGAAAGTGCTTTGCAAAGATCAAGGATCGGTTTTAACAGAGCAGCCGTTGGTGAAGCATTAAAAGATATAAATGTAAAAGTTCCAAAAAATCTAGATGGAAGAAGATTAATAGCTTTTGGTCAAAACGTTTTTAAAAGTCAGTATGCCAAAACACTTGGTAAAATGAAACTGACAGATGAAGCAGCTATGAACTCTGAAATATCAAAACTAACAAATGATTTAGCTGATGAAATAAAGAAAGATATTACTGACAGAGCAAGTAGATATATTACAAAGAGATTTGCTAATGGTCAGATGTCAGGAAAAAACATAAAAACAGCACAGACACTACTTAGACGAGATATACAAAGGCTTACAAGAGAAGGCACAGACTTGTCTTTGCAAAAAGCAGATGCCTTGATTGATATAAGAAGTGTATTCTCAAATCAACTGCAAAAAGCAAATCCTAAACAAGCACCTATATTAAACAATATAGATAAATCTTATGGTAAATTTGAGATTGTTAGAAACGCATCTTTACAGAAAAAAGTATCAGAGGATTTTACACCTGGCGATCTTTTACAGGCTAGTGCAAAAAGTGATGTATCAAAAAGAAAATCTAGTTTTTCAGCAGGTGAAGCTAGGATGCAGAACTTTGCACAAAATGCACAAAACATTATTGGTAACACAGTTCCTAATTCCGGAACAGCAGGAAGGATGGAAGCCAACAGAATGTTAACAGGTGGTGGAATGGGTTTAGGTGCAACGCAAGTTGATCCACTAACAGCAGGTCTAACAATAGCTTCTCCACTAATGTATTCACGACTTGGTGTGCCTATTACAAGGTCTTTAGTATCAGGTGCAGGTAGGGCAATGCAAGGTGCAGTTCCAGTTACATCACAGATGTTAGCCCAACAACTAATGAACGGCACATGACCCAGAAAAGACTACAAGTAGACTCCATGTATGCACACTTGGATGCCGATGGTGATGGTGTTGTGTCTGACCAAGAATTTGAGATGAAACAGAAGCTAGTGCTGCTAGAGAATGAAGATAAGAAACAAGATCAACAAAGATACCTAGTGTGGTTTTCTGCTCTATCAGTAACAGTCTTTATAGTTGTTCTTATGACACCACTAATACCAATGGAACGTATAGACCACTTATCCGGTATAGCTGAAATATGGGTGCTTAGTAATATGGGTGTTATTGGCTCATTTATTGGTTTTAATCAGATAGCAAAGAAGAAGGAGACTAAGTAATGGAAAGCATGGTCTTAGATGCCTGGAATGATCTTAGTTACATAGAAGGTGCTTTGTTTACCTTTTGGTTGTTTATTCTGTACTACGGCAAGGTCTGGATAGATAGCCGATTTAAAGGGAAGGAATGTAAATGCTCACAGCGTTAATAGGCCCTGTAAGTTCACTTTTTACCAGTTGGATGGATAAGAAGAAAGTAGAGCAAGAGGGTAAATCTGCTGTTGCTAAAGCAAAGGCTGAAGCAGAAGCAAAGGTAATGGTTAGTTCAGCTACATCTGCTGCTGAATGGGAAAAGCTAATGGCAAAGGGTTCTACACAGAGCCTTAAAGATGAGTGGCTAACCTTACTGTTTAGCATACCTCTTATATTAGCTTTCTGTGGTGATTGGGGCAGACAAATAGTAGCCGATGGATTTACAGCCCTAGAAGCTATGCCAGAGTATTATCAATACACTTTAGGAATAATTGTAAGCAGTAGTTTTGCCGTCAGATCAGCAACAAAGTTTTTTGGGAAAAAGCAATGAACATAGAGCAGTTACGAAAAGAATTAGAGTTAGACGAAGGCTGTAAGCATGAAACGTACTTGTGCAGTCAAAACGTGGTTACAGGTGGAATCGGCCATATGATTACAATGTTAGATGATGCTAAATATGGTAAAGTTGGTGTTGAGATACCAGAAGAACAAGTTAAGGCTTGGTTTAACAAAGATATAGAGACTGTCCTAAATGATTGTGAATTGCTTTATGAGGACTTTGATTACCTACCAGAAGATGCACAACTTGTTATAGCCAATATGATGTTTAATCTTGGTTATCCTAGACTAAAAAAGTTTGTAGGCATGAAAGCAGGTGTCGATGCTAGGGATTGGAATAAGGCAGCCGATGAGATGATTGACTCTAATTACTATAAGCAACTTCCCAACAGAGCAGGTCGTTTAGTCAAACGCATGAGATCATTGCATGGTTCAATTTAAAGCAAAGCATAAGTCTAAGTCTGGTGGTTTATCAGAAGCAGGTCGTAAGTATGCCAAGTCACAAGGCATGAACCTAAAAAGACCAGTTACAGGTAAAGTTAAACCAGGCAGTAAAGCAGCTAAAAGACGAGCAAGTTTTTGTGCAAGAATGGGTGGCATGAAGAAAAAGCTGACTAGTTCTAAGACAGCAAAAGACCCTAATTCTAGGATTAATAAAGCCCTAAGAAAATGGAAATGTTAAGGAGAATATCTATGTATGGCAAAAGCTATGGTTCTAAAACTAAACCAGTTAAGAAGAAAAAGCCTGTTAAGAAGATTAAAAAGGGCATGAAGAAATGAAGGGTGTAAAACATTATTTGCGTAATGGTACTGTTCATAATGGTGGTATGCACAAGATGGCCAATGGCACATTACATACTGGTAAGACACATACCAAAACATCTAAGCCATTATTTCATTTAAGAGAATTATCTAAAACAGCACAAGCAAAAGCAAGGAGATCATAGATGGCTAAACCACCAGGCTTGTATGCCAATATTCATGCAAAAAGAAAAAGAATAAAGCGACAAAAAGCAGCAGGTAAAACACCAGAGAAGATGCGTAAGGTTGGATCAAAAGGATCACCAACTAATAAAGCATTTAAGTTAGCTGCTAAGACTGCAAAGAAAGTTAAGAAGAAAAGAGTCTGAATTTTAATGGTCGGGGATGCAAGATTCGAACTTGCGGTCTCCTGCTCCCAAAGCAGGCGGATTAACCAGACTTTCCTAATCCCCGAACTTTGGATTTATACTTTACAAATAAATAAAAGCAAGCATTTCTTTGATAATTAGAAATTGTCTTGTAAAGTGTCTTGTAGCTAAAAACCTTTCCTTTAACTTGACTTACCAGACAAATATATTACAATTTTAAATGTAAAAAAGTCTTGTTGTGTCTTGTTAGGAGAAAAAAGATTAGCAATTACAATCACTTACAGACCACTACATCTGGTTTGGGAGCAGAGGGTCGGGAGTTTGAATCTCTCCGCCACGACCACAATAAAATCAATGACTTAGCTAATAAGCTATTGAATTTGTTGGTGTATTTAAGTTGTACAATCCGAAAAGAATCTGAATACAATTCGTACACGATCCGAACTAAATGGTCAAAAACACCCCTAAATAGCATAAAAATGTCTTGTAAATGTCTTGTAATTTTTTTGACAGAATCCCCCAACATTAAAAACAACCCTCTGATTGCAGTATGCTTGAAAAGGGACTTTTTTATTTTTTTACTTGTATTAGTATGCGATAACGCATATAATATACTTATTAATAAGCGAAAAGGGTTAGGAGACTATGATGCTTAAACAAGACTTTAACTATATATATAACACAACTATTGGTCAGATTGTATTCGATCAAATGTGCCAAGCAGTATTATTTAACAAAGATCAAATGCTAGATGAAATGTCTAGCAACACAGAATTAGTAGCTGAATTTATATCCAAATGTATTTTAAGGGGAGCAAGATAATGACTTATTTTAAAGAGTGTGTAAAAGATTTAGAAAACAAAATACCTAAAGAATGGGAACATACAAGTTATGGTAATGATGCTTGTCCATCTTATAGTTTTAAAAATAAAAAACTTTTTATCGACCACCCTAATCCTAAAATGAGAGAGGGAGAAGATTGGAAAAGGTTTTCAGTTACAGATGACGATGAATATTCTGACGATTATCAAGTTACTATTTTAGAAACAGATGATTTTGATACTGTTGTAAAATTTATGGGAGCAAAATAATGTCAGTTAAATACTCCTATGATAAGAATAATAAATATTATTACGTTAGAAATAAAGATAATAAGAAAATAGCTTCTGCTGTAACAGTAGAAAAGTTAGAAGAAAAATTAAGGCTGATGGGTTTGTTAGTTCAATATACTGTAGCTGAAAAAAACACCATGACAGTCAGAGATTCTTTTACAGATTTTCTTAGTCGTAATGATGGAGAACATAGAGTTAAAACTATGAAAAATTACGTCAGCTATTTAGAAAGTAAATTTAATTATAATAATAAAAATGGTATGCCATTTAATGTTAATGGAGAAGATATATTAGATAAACTTGTTTCTGAAATAGACAGAAGTTATGTTTTGTCAGTTTTAAAAGAACTAAAATCAAGGCTAAATAATTATAGTGATGCCTCCATACAACATTATTATGGTCTGTTTAAAAACTGTATAAACCAATCTTATATTCATTACAGAGAATTAGGTAACAATCCTATGGATGATCCTCTGTTAAAGTTTGACCATGAAAAGGGCAAAGGTTGGAGTCCAATGGCTGAAGATGCTATTAAGTTACTAAATGCAGTCACCACCTATTGTAAGCCTTCCCATGCAGTAGCAACTCATTTATGTGCTAGAGGATGCAGAATATCAGAAGCTAATGCGTTAAGAGTTCATCATTTTGACTTTAGTAAAAAGAAATTTTATATTGAAAAAATGGTAGATGATGCAGGTAATTGGAATAAGCCTAAATCTAAATCATCTAAAAGGTTTGTTAAAATGGATGATGAATTAGCATTAATGGTAAGGCAATATATAATAGGTAAAAAGCCTAATGATTTATTGTTCCCTAGTCCTAAAAACAAAGACAAGCCTATAGGTCAAAAAACATTAAGAGAAAATGGTTTGCACAAAGCTATTAGGAAAATTAGGGAAACTGAACCACATTTTGTGTGGAAAAACGGCTTTCATAGTCTTAGACATTACTATGCTAGTGTGGTCTTAAAGTATGGTTTTAATAATAACAAAGCCCCATTGTGGGTATCAAAACAACTAGGTCACTCTGATATTAGAACAACTGCATCTTTGTATAATCACATTATTGATCCAGACGATATAGATGAGGGTAATGCAATTTCACCAATGAAGCTACAAGCCTAAACAGGCCAAATATTCCTAGAACGACCAGGTACTCTTTTGATTAGTTGGTCTTCTTCCAATCTATTAATGGCATAGTTTAAGCCATCTGCACTAGCTGATAAATTCTCTATCATCTCTTTTCTTGTTGGTGGAATCTCGTTTACTTTAACGTAATTCTTTATATATTTCAGTATCTTCAGACCTAACAATGTCACTACTTTCTCTCCATCTCATCATTACTTCCCATGCAAAGTTTCCATAATCTTCTCTGGTCATAGGAATAGCTATTGTTTGTTTATCTATGCAAACCTTTAGGCAGTTTTTGACAGGAATTACATAGACATTATGTTCTTTACTAAACGTCACCTAAAAAGGTATTTCATCATCTAGTGGATCATTGGTATTAGGTGCTGCATTCCCATTTTTAGGAGCAGAGCCAAAAGCTAAACTCTGAACATTTAAGTATAATGTCGTTTTAGTTTGACCCTCTTTGTCCTGATATTCTTTAGTTTGTAGTTCACCAGAGACAACAACTTGTTGACCTTTTTTTAGATTATCGTTTAATGCTTCACCTCGTTTGCCCCAAACTCCACACTCAATCCATAATGTTTTTTTGTTATCGCCAAAGCCAACATTTGATCCTAAAGAAAAGTTACAAACTTTGTTTTCTCCAACGGCTCTAAGTTCTGCATCTCGTGGCAGTCCACCAACAAATGTGCAAGTATTCATCGTTCTAATTCTCCTCTTTTAGCTGTAAATTTGTTTTTAACTGCATCGTCAGTAGGATTAAATTGTTTCCAAATATCACCTAGTTCTTTGATAGACTTTGCATTTTGGATATATTTATCTATGTCTGGTTCACCATCAGGTTTATTTTTTGGCTTTGTTGAAGCTGCTTTATTAGCAATCTCACCATCATCATCGTCAGATGGCAGTCCAAAAATACTTTGCAATCCATATCGTTTTGCATAACTGATAGCTGATCCTTGCTTTTGTGGATCGTTAGGGTCTTTAGATACAATCTTAGTACGGCTGACCCTTGTATCACCTGACGAGTGCATCATTACAGTTCTGACAAAGGTTATGTCACCCTCAAAGTCCATCTCCTGTGTAAAGGTCAAACCAAATTGACTTGCCGTTCTGACAGTATTTATTACACTTTCTAATGATGCGTATTGGTTTTTAAAATGTGGATTTCTTTTATCCTCAAAAGCACTAGGATTAGTTTTGTGAAATTCTAATAAAGCTGTTGCAATATTTGGACTTACATTTTGTACTGTTTTAGGTGCATCAGTAGGTGCTAACTTTTGACGTTGTATTATGTTTCCTACTTGTTCCATGTTGCTATCCTTTTGCTGTTATATGTCATTTAAAATCCCTCTGGAAAAATAGCCCACATAAGTATGTAACAGATGTAAAACGTGCCAAACAAAGCTATACATCCTAAAAATTCACTTACCCATAACCATATATCTTTCATGTTTCGACTCCCCATATATCCATGATTTCTCTTAATACTTCCTCATCCAACTCTTTCCATACAAAGTGCATAAGATTAAGTGGTACAAAGTTGGCTAACACTTTAGGATCGTCAGATATTTTAAGTAGGTTTTGCCTTGCCCTAGCTGACAATCTCATTGTTTCAAAAGCGTGTTTAAGCTGTTTCTTACGCATAAATTCTGTGTTCATGTCATCAAATACTGTGTATTCAAAAGCGTTAGCCACAATTAATATCGGTGGTTTTTCTGCTGCATTAGAATAGGTTGCAACCTGACGTAAGTGTGATTTCTGTGGTGTTTCTGTCTTGCTAGGTTTTCTAAGCCTTAGTGATCCATCTTTATTAAATAGACCAGTAGCCGTAGACCATTGGGTCTTAATCTCTATGATGGAATCTTTGGCTGTTACATCCACAAAACCACCCATAGGAACATCAATGCCTTTGCCTTCACCTTTAACTAACTCTTGAAACTCTGTTGGTTCTTTTTGTATTTCTCTAAAGGCAGCTAATAGATTAGTTACAACATCTTGAAATTGTCCTATACACACATTCTTTTGGTGTTCATCTTTATCGTGAATAGGGAAGTGTTGCTCTAAAACGTGTTGCCAATGCTGTCTAGCTTCCTGTTCAGCCCTACCTGACATAATATCAACCACACAAGATTCAACTGTACTACCTGATCGCATTTTAGCATTAGCAGGGGGCATTTTATCTGGTTCTAGGCCATGAATATATTTAATAAGAAACCAATCCATAGGACAGTTTTCTGTGTCTATTCGTGACGGAAACCACATATCTATTAGACTATTATTTTGAGACGTATCGTTCATATTTATTTTATAATATGCGAATACGAATACTGTCAAGAAGATTATGCTGATTTATACTTAATTTGCATTTGTGCATAAAAAAAGCCACAATAACTTAATATTATGGCATTTGGTAATAAGTTTTATTGTGAATTTATGGTTGAACAGTCCATTCAACTTTTGATGCTTTTAACACTTTTCCTGCGTGTTCAACGTGTTTGCCCCAAAAATCACATAAATAATATTCACCTTTATATGGAACTTGATAACCTAAAAAATTACCTATTTCAGTTTTGCAATAGACTTGTTTATTTTTAGTATCTATTAAGTTTTCACTATAAACATTCTTAAATAAATAGTATCTGACTTCTTCTATATTACCCATACTTATAGAGTTTAAACTTGTTGTAAACATATTAGATGAAAAGAATTTTGGTGACCTTATAACACAACTATATTGATGAATGTTAGCTGTGTAATCCATTGTAAAGCTAGTTGGCATACCTAGTTCAACACCATTTACCCTATAGTCTAAGTGCCATATACCAATGATAGGTACTTGATATGATTTTTCAACAGGTTGTGGTGTTTCGATTTGCTCTTTAAACTCTGGGAACGCTTCTGAAATCTTATTTTGTGTCCTAGTTGACAGACCATAATGTCCACGACCAGGAACATCATTTAAAAAGCCTGTAATTGTACTAGGTGCAACACCTGCTTGTGTAGCTAGATCACTAGCTGTCATATTATTCTTTTTAGCAATGTTTTTCAAAACTTGCTTGAGTTGTTCTTTTTCCATGTCAAAAACATTAACATTATTTTCTACCATTTTCAATACTCCGAAAATTGACTGATTGCGAATAAGCATAATTTAGAATAAATAAGTAGTTATGTCAAATCAAACTAATAAACTAATTATAAATTCTCTTGAATACACATTCGGTAGTATTCACAAAGCATCGAAACAGCTACATGGAGTAGTTAACTACTCAACCTTGTGGAGATGGAAAAATAATAAACAAACGCCAAACTTAGCAACTATAGAAAAAATGGTGCTGCGATTCCCACAGCTTTCTAAAATGATGGGTGGCAAATGAACAAGAAGTGCAAACAATGTTTTGAGACTAAAGATATTTATGATTTTGCTAGAACAAGGGATAATTACGACAAGATTAAATATCTTACTGTTTGTAGGGCTTGTAAATCATTAAACATGAGAGCCAAACGTAAGGTTGAAAAAGTAATAGAAGTCGTTTTAGAACAAGACCCATTAGAACAAGCACCTGATGCATTTAAAGACGATCCTAGAGCCATTAATGAAATTTTAGTTGGCAAAGTAGTCAGACAACCAACCTATGTGCCAGGAGATTCTAATGACTAACTCACGCAACAAAGGTCTTAGGTTTGAATTGCAAGTAGCAAGTCTTATAGATGATGAGTTAGGCATTAAACTTTATAGAGACTTGGAACAGACTAGAACAGCTGATCATGGTGATCTTATTAGCAGCGATCCTAGTTGGCCATTCTGCATAGAGTGTAAGAGATATGCCACAGGATATTTACCTAAAAAAGAATGGTGGGATCAGGTCATTACTGCATCTGAAGCCGTTAGGAAAATTCCTATCTTGGTCTATAAGTTTGACAGATTGCCAATCAGAGTACGAGTGCCTATAGACTTTGTGCAGTTAAAAAAGGCTTACGATAAACGATATGTAGCTGACCTAGATTTCCCAACATTCTGTTACTTGGCAAGGGAGATACTATGAAAAGTCTAGTGTTAATTCCTATAAAATTAAAAGAAGCCAATGAGTTTGTAACTAACTTTCACAGACACAACAAACAAGTACAAGGATGTAAGTTTTGCATAGGTGCATCTAGCATAGATGGTTTAGTTGGTGTTGCCATAGTTGGTAGGCCTATATCATTGCACAAAGATGATGGTTTTACTGCTGAAGTAACAAGATTATGTGTATTAGATAGCAGTCCAAAAGGTACTTGTAGTTTTCTATATTCTGCTAGTTGGAGAGCATGGAAAGCTATGGGTGGTACTAGAATTATTACCTATACTTTACAGACAGAAAGTGGCTCTAGTCTTAGAGGTAGTGGTTGGAAAGTCTTACATGAAAGTCCTGCTGTAAAACATAAAGGTTGGCAAAGTAGACCAAACCGAGAATGGCAAGAGGTAACAGGTCAGTCTAAGTTTTGTTGGTCAAAGGAGTGTGCATGAGATGGCAATGCGACTCCTGGACTTATTCTCTGGTATTGGTGGTTTTAGTTATGCAGCCGAAACTCTTATTGGTGGTTATGAAACAGTTGCTTTTTGCGAGATGGATGAGTTCTGTCAAAAGG
>Ga0208148_1000454_pt1 | contig 15870 bp, 24 predicted proteins | sample DEB08_DNA_16_FD_184525 | JGI IMG/M metagenome (GOLD analysis project Ga0208148, IMG submission 184525) | Aqueous microbial communities from the Delaware River and Bay under freshwater to marine salinity gradient to study organic matter... | ecosystem: Environmental > Aquatic > Marine > Coastal ...
ACTTAGACCAACTAGTTGGTAAATTAGTTGAGATTAATGATAAAATAAAGTTAGTTGATTTTTTAATTACGCAGGAGAAAAGAGATGGCGTCTAGAACACCAGGACCAACAACAAAAGGTAAAATTGGAGACACAGAAGTTGAAGAAACTACAATGATGCCTAATGTACCTAACAGAGAACGCGCAGAAGACGCTATAAATTTTGAAGGTTTACCTACAAAAAATGCACAGGAAATAGCTAAAGAAATTTCTATATCTTATAACCCTAAGAAGCCTAAAAAGTAATGCCTAGAAAAGCTAAACGACCATCTCAACAGGTCAAAAAGAAAAGCATTTCTAAACGTCAACAAACGTCTTTAAACAAACACAGTAAGCACCACAGTGCAAAGCACATGTCCTTTATGAAAAGGCGCATGCTTATGGGTGATACTATGAGACAAGCACACAAAAAAGCCCAAGCTAAAGCTGGCAAGTAATGGGCAGAAACTATCGGCAAGAATACGATAGATACCAAGGTACAGCTACACAAAAAAAACGCAGGGCTGGTCGCAACAAAGCACGTCGTATAATGATAGCTAAAGGCAAAGCAAAAAAGGGTGATGGTAAAGATGTTGCACATAAAGACAACAACCCTTTAAACAGCGTGGCTAAGAATATGAGGATGGAATCAAAAAGATCAAACCGTTCTTTTAGAAGAACAAAAAACGCGAGAAGAGCATAATGGCTAAAAAGGGGTTATACGCAAATATACACGCAAAAAGAAAACGTATAAAAGCGGGTTCTAAAGAAAAAATGCGTAAAAAAGGGTCTAAAGGGGCTCCAACTAACAAAGCATTTAAGAAATCTAAAAAAACAGCTAAGAAAAAGTGATAATTTGCTATACTATTGCTATAGCATTGTTGCTAATGAGTATAATTATGTATATAGAATATATTGAAAAATTTTTAAATGGGGTAAAAAAAGCCTATGCAAAACTATTTAAAAAAAGTTTAACCCCAGAAAAACCAATAAGGAAGAAAAGTGCCCCGCAAAAAAGAAAACCCAATAAGAAAAACAACAAAGGGTAAAGGCGCTAACTACCGTAAAACTAAATCGGGTGCAGGTATGACTGCGAAGGGCGTTGCTGCTCATCGCAGAGCAAATCCTGGATCCAAACTTAAAACTGCAGTAACAGGAAAAGTTAAAAAGGGAAGCAAAGCTGCTAAAAGACGTAAGTCTTATTGCGCTAGATCTGCTGGGCAGATGAAGAAATTCCCTAAAGCTGCAAAAGACCCGAACTCAAGGCTAAGGCAGGCTAGAAAGCGTTGGAAATGTTAATAAAAAAATATGAAAAAACGCGCACTTCTAGTTTTAGGGTTAGTATTATCATTTAATTCATATGGGGATCAGACAGGTAACTGTACTGCTGGCACTCAGTATTGCGAGCAAAATAGTTTGGATACTACTAACAACACCACAACTAATAACTCCAATACCAATGTAAACACCAATAATAATACTAACTCAAATACCAATTCTAATACCAATGTCAACACGAACAACTCTACTAATACAAATAACAACACCAGTTCTAATACCAATTCTAATACCAATTCTAATACTAACGTAAATACGTCAAGCTCAAATAATGTTAATGCAAACACCAATGTTAATACTTCAAATTCAACATCTAACTCAACAGTAAATTCAACAGTAAATCAAAATGTCACTAATTCAAGCACTTCGAATAATACTAACGTCAACACTTCGAATAATACAAATGTCAATACTTCAAAATCGGATTCAAATGTTACAACTAACAACAAAAATGTTAATCAAAATAACAACACATCTGATAACACGAATAGAAACATTAACCAATCGAGTTCGACACAAACTATTAATCAAAACGTAAAAAGCGAAGCTCCCCCTGCTTCAGCTATTGCCCCATCTATAATGTCTTATTCACAAGACTTATGTACCGTGGGCCGGTCGGGTGCATTTCAAGGACAAGTGTTCGGTTTTTCTTCAGGGCGTACAGTTACAGACACAAACTGTGAGAGATTAAAATTATCTAAATACCTCTACGATATGGGAATGAAAGTAGCATCTATTAGTTTGCTTTGTGCGGATGAACGTGTTTTTAACGCTATGGAAATGGCAGGTACACCTTGTCCTTACAAAGGTAAGATAGGGAAAGAAGCAACTGTAGCTTGGGAAGAAAACAATCAAGACAGACCAGACTATAAAATTTGGTACAAAGAAAAAGTTAAAGAATGCAAAAGAGTATGGCACTCAAACAGTCAACTTAAAAAAGAATGCATAGCTGGCTTAAAATAACATGTTGTTTATTACTAACAAGTAATCTATCAGCAACATACATCTATGAAGCCAATCAATCTTTAATAGACCTCACAAACCAATCGGGCACTACTAATCTTAATGCAGGAGACGACCAAGTCTCGGCTGTTTTTAATTTAGGATTTACGTTTGATTTCTATGGTCAAGCCTTTACCCAAGGGCGCATAGCTACCAATGGTTGTCTGCATTTTAAAACTTCTGGTGCTTACTGCAACGACTACACGCCAGACCCGTTAGCTTCTCAATACACTTATACAATGCTACCTTTTTGGACTGATCTTATAAGAGACAACGACTCTAAAATGTTAGCAAAAGCCTTCAGTGATAAAACGGTATTTGGTTGGTATGACATGAGAGAGTACAACCGAGCATCTGATAACAGCTTTGAAATAATACTTTGGACTAATGATAGCTTTGAATTTAGGTATGGTGCTTTAGATGTTATTAACCACGATGTTTTGATAGGAGAAGTAGGTAGTGGTAGCTCTGAAGTTTATGAATACCTGTTTCATGATGAATGTAACACAGGCTCTACGAACTCTAGTTCTTGCGTAAACACAAACTGGAACGACTCTTCTTCTAATACTATGTTAGAGAACGGTGGTTCTTTGTTTGGTTCAGGTTCAGGTAATGGTGTGGATTGTGGCAACCCCCTTAACGATGTTAGTTGCACAGGCTACTGGGAAGCGTATGACGATCAACAATGTGACCAAGATCCACAATACGCACCTTTTTGTAGGGGTTATAACCAAGAGGACTCGGTTGCTTACTTCGAAGAAGAAACAGACTACGGCTATCAAGAAGAAGATATGTGGTATGACGAAGAGTATGACGAATGGCTAGACCCCAATGATCCTTGTTACGAGAACAGGTGTGAAGGATTTACTGATGCTGATTGGTATGAATTAGATGTAGAGCAGTTTGGTCAAGAACAAGTAGATGAGTGGATGGGTTCAGATATAAGTTTCAGTGATGATGGGATGATAGATTTTGAGACTACACTTATAACGTCTTATGACGATGTAGATGTAATGATGGACGTTTGGGACATAGAACAAGAACAACACCGCCAAGAAGAACACATGCTAGAAGAGTTTTTATTTCAAGAAAGCTTTCTTGTAGAAGACTACAGAGAACCAACCACCTTTATAGAACTAGAAACCATTGAACAATTAGAAGAATGGTTTGAAGAAGAAACAGAACACGAAGAACGTATGGAAGAAGAGTTTGCTGAGTTAGATGAACCAGAAGAAGAATTCATTGAAGAGATATACGAAGAAGAAGCTGTTGAAGAAATCTTTGAAGCCATAGAAGAACGTGTAGCTGAAGCTGAAGCAGAGGAACAAATTGAAAGAGAAGAGGCCCCGCAAGAGTTTGAAGAGGCTTTTGCAGAAGAATTTCAAGTAGTTGAGCGAGAAGAAGCTACAGGTAAAAGTTCTATTAGTAGAGATATAGCATTGCGTATTGTCTCCTCTACTATCACCACAGCACAACAAAGCGTAAGCGGAACGACGGCCGGCACATCTGTCCACGCCAACGGTACAAGTTCAGCGTCCGGGAACAGTGCCAACGGTTCGTCGACCGGGGGCATTAGCACTAGCAGTTCTCCAAGTATGTCGGATCAGTTTGCGTCTTCCACGGCACAAACAAACGAGGTCCTTGATATGAGTAGCACTTCTATGTCTACAAGTTCTATTAGTTCTAGTGAAGTAGAAACAGAAACTACTACAACTTCAGTAGTAGTAGCAGACGCATCTACTACTACTACACAAGATCAAATGGATGTTTCAATAAGTTCTGTTAGCAATGATGCTGAAAGTGACAGCACAGTAGCAAACATAGTTGCACAGAACCTCCAAGACGCACAAGAAGATGTACAAGCACAACAACAAGAAACGGGCGAGTATGGATCTGAAAATTCTATTATTGCAGTAATGGGGTTTGTTCCTGGGTTTAACAATTACCGTCTTGTTAGTATTCCAGAAAAAGAAGTTTGGTATGAACCTAAAAGCATTTATACTAGTAATAACATTGAAGACAACAGAGCAGCGTTTTACCAGTTAGCCGGTAGTAACATTAGAACGTTAACTGCTCTTAAAGAAATGCAACCAACTCTATAGGAGAATTTATGAACTGGTTTGAAAACAAAACAACACAAATAATAGCTCTTGTAGGTATTGTTACAACTTTAGCCGGCTTCGGCTACCAGGGCGCGCAATACGTTAATAGGTTAGATAACCTAGAAGCTCAAATAGGTGGCATAGGTGATACTGAAAATGCGCAAAAGATTATTGAAGAACGCTTTGCATCTATTGAAACCTCAGTTAAGTTTTTAGAAAAAGAAATAGATAGCGTAGAAGTACCAGATGTTACTGAAATAAAAACAGACATCGCTACTATTAAAGCTGAAATTTCTTCTTTGCAACAAAAAATAGCAGAGAATAACAAGAACCCTCTGTCTGGGTAATTTTTAAGGGTTTTACAAGAAATTGTGTCCACAGGAAGCCCGTGGTGAGCATATCTCCAAATGGTCTATGCAGTTGGTCTCGTCAGGCTAATAATTAACTAGCAGCTTTCTCAGCAGCTTCAGCGGCCTTTCCGCGTTTTAACTGTCGAATGCCATAGTTTTCTGATGCATTTCGTAGATTTATGATTTTTCTTTCCATTTTAGAGAAAGTATTCCAATCTCGAACTTCAGTTGCGGTACGTCCACAACCTTTACATCGATCATCACCCCATTGAGTGCAACTACATATTCCAACACACGGACAATCTGCAACGCTTGTGCAACGTCCTAGTGTTTTAGAATGTTGAGTAAACAATCCTACCTCGTTCATCTATTCCTCCTGTGACTTTACAAGTTTATCTAAGTACCACTGAGCTTTTTTTAAATCCTCAAGTTTTCCTTTGTACTCGTATCTCCACAAATATTTCATAACATTGCCTTTACAGTAGCCAGCGAAAGCTTCTTTGCTCATGCTTGCTTCTATTCCTTCAATGCACTCTATTCCGCCTTGATTGTAATGAGGCGGTTTATTTACCATATCCATATCTAAACTCCATTTCATATAAGATCCTTATTTATATCTAAACATATGTTGCTTATTTTAGCTACATATGCTTCAAAAGTCACGGCACACCTCCAAAAGCAATCTAAATAAAAAAACTCCGTTTCCGGATTACTTGTTATACAAACACCGCCAGGGGATCCCAGGACTATGTACGCAGGAAGATTATCGTCATGCGCTCGTCGGATCCAGATTCGTTGTTGTTGTGAAAGGTTGACTGGTACTTTTGATGTACCGCGGTTAGGAAGCTCTTGTACGTATTTGTACTCTACAAAACAAAAGCCAGCTGGGCCAGAATAGAACGCATCAGGTACGCCCCCATGGTAGGGGTCATTGATTTTCCACTTATAAACTTCTTTTGGTAGTTTCTTGTGGACTTTGTTGATGAAATCCTTTTCCTTCATTAATTAATTAGTATACACGATGCGACAACTAGTGTCGCACCATGTACGCACGGCAATTACTTAATGCTTTCGAATACCTTCTTAGCGTCGTTGTAATCATCTTCAGTCGACCAACCTACATTTTCTACTTGTATATTGTAGAACTTTTGGCCAGCTCGATTCTGAGTTTGTAGAGAAGCCATTTTCCATAAAGATGAAAAACGATCTCCACTTAAACCCGCAATCTGACTGTTCCACTCTCTCGACACTCGTAGCTTAGAAGATGCACAGTCAAACAAGAACGGTATTTCTAACGATCCAGTTTCTGCATTTTTTCTAATTAACAAATGTGAATGAGTTTCAGTGATGTCATAATCATCTGGGTTCATTCCTTGAGTCACAAGGGATTCAATAGCTTCTTCTTTGCTTGCAAAGCTTCCTGCTAATCCGCCTCCTTTCTCACGTTTCTTCCAAGCTACAAACTCTTCAGTAAATCGTACGTTCATCACGTAGATCTCCTGACCGTAGTTTTCCCTTGTTATAGTGTTAATGAAATCACCGGGCTTGGCGCCTGTAATACATTCACTATGGTTCTCATCAACTTCATTGCTAAGCTGCTGAAGTTGTTTCACCCTAGGGGTTTGTAGATGGGCTGCGGTAATGTTTTCATTACCCAGTCCGCTCCCTTTTGTTGCGTGCGCAGGGACTTTATCGCTTACTAATGCTATATCACTCATGGTTATTACTCCGTTTTTCGTTGATATTATTATTTCGACCTGAAGTTCATTCGGGTCAGTTCAGTTGCTTCTACGCCTGGAACATCCTGTCCCATTTGTATTAGCTCCCTAAAGGCCACTGCCGACATGCGTTTTTGCATCAACTCGAACTGCCCCGTGGCAATTACATGTTGATGTACCGCATCCCAGTCGCGAACTGTCGGGACTATTTCCTGTTTAATGGAAACAGTACACGCATCATTACCAACCCGATCAATTCCTTGATCTTTAAGGCTAATAATAATCTGTGTTTCTAGATCATCCTTTTTTGATTTAAGGATTTTCTCTTGTTCAGTTAAAGTGACAATCTCTTGTCGTGTGTTGGCTAAATCATTTAGCAGTTCGTCCATATTCATTAGTGAATTATCTCCGTATCTGAGGCAGGTTGTGCAAAGTACACCTCGTCTGTTAGTTGTAAAGCTTCTTTGCTAGCTTCTAAAATTAGTTCAACTAAAGTATCAGGTAAGTCTTCTTCTTTAGTTTTTTGATGAAGTAGTTCGCTCATAGCAAAAATCAAAGCTGTTGCAATTGCTTGAGTAGGTCTTTTTTGTAGTTCCTCTAAAGTTTCTTTCATGTCTTCGCTTAAATATAAAGCAAATTCTTTTCTATCTGACATTGTTAAGCTCCGTTAAAATGTGGAGTAAATTCTCCATCTTGCCCAACTTAGTATTGAGTTTGGTATATACATCTTCTTCCCAGGTTTTATGTGCAGCAATAAGAATAGTTTCTGTTTTTTGTTTTTGTCCAGATCTATGTATGCGTTTATTAAACTGTTGAAAATGTTCTGCGTTGTATGTAGGCGAGCACCAAATAGCAGCTGTAGCTTTTGTAAGTGTAAGGCCATGGCCTGCAGATTGTGGATGACAAAACAATACTTGTATTTGGCCTGCTTGAAAACGTTCTACAATATTACTACGTTTGTGTGCAGGTACTGATCCATCTATAAGATCGTAAGTAATGTTTTGTTTTTCTGCTAGTGCTATTAATGCATCGCGTTCGTGTTTCCAATTAAACGCTACAATTGAATGAGCTCTAGTAGATACTAGTTGCATAACAATGTCATAGCGTTCTTGATGTAGATATTGAACGTTGCCATCTTCATCATAGACACCACCTGAAACTAATTGTAATAACTTCTTAACTCGAGCCCCTGCATGTACAGCGTTAATGGTCCCTGATTTAGTGTATAAAACTGATTCTTTAACAAAAAGATCGTACATAGTTTGTACGCCTGTGGATAACTTTGTACGTACAGTGCGAACTATGTTTTCTGGTAGATCAATACAATCTTCAAGAGCGTATCGTATGGTTATGTCGCTAAGTTTTTCAGCTACAGCTTCTTCTATGCCAGGTTTGTCAACCCATTCGTTGGCAAAGCCATTAAAACGTGGTGTACATACTTGGTTTCTAAAAGCCCAATAGCGTTCTCCTAGACGTTCTCCGTCATCTACGAGAAGCGCTGGGTGCCATAAATCTAGAATAGTATTACTATTAGGAGTACCAGACATGGCAATCCTATTAGTAAAACGTGAGATAAGTTTTCTAATATTTTTACTGCGCTGTGCTTGTTGGTTTTTAAAAGCAGTAAACTCATCAATAACGATTGTAGAAAACCCGTCAAGGTAATGTGAATTTTTACATAGGAAATTGACAGCTTCGAAATTAGTAACGACCATTTCGAAGGAATCATCTTCAAATATTTTTTTACGGTTTTTAGCATATGCTACTCCAAATTTAATGTCAGGTTGGAACTTGTGTATATCTTCTGCCCATGCTGCTTCTAGTATAGAAAGAGGAGCTAAGACAAGCGTTTTGCCTGAGAAGTTAATATGTGCATCCAATACAGCGCGTGTTTTACCTGTGCCAGGATCAGATGTAATAAGACATCTAGGCTGAGATAAGATAAATTTGGTGGTGGCAGATTGATGCTCATAGGGGGGTGGGGTTTCTCGTTCGTTGTTCATGTTCGTTCCTCGTTGATAACATCCGGTGTTAGTTGGATGGATGTTATGAATTTATTATACTACTTTATTGCCCATTCGCAATAGGGATCTTCTCCTTTACCAAATGAACACCATCTACAGCTATTAGTAGAAGGGTTCGGTGGAAATTTAGTAGCTGTTGTCATGTTAATTGCTCGCTCCTGTAGTTTAGGAAGGAACATCATGGCTTGATCTCGTGTGTATGTTTTTTCCATGGTTGTTCCATGATCTAAATACCACAGTTCTGTTCTTGCAATTTCTAAATCTGGGTATCTTAAAAAGCTACCTATTGCGTAAGTAAGAGCTTGCTGGGAATGTGCTATTTCATTACCGTATTGTTTACCTGTTTTATAATCTATAACGCGTGCTGAGGTTTCTGATTCTTCTACGTATGCATCTAATTTGATACGCGCCCAAACACCAGGTTCCATCCAACCGCATGGTTCCCAATCAATAGTGAATCCCCACTCGCCTTCTAGTTCTACAGTAGCATTTATAAAACCTTCTCTCATATCTTTGAACTTAGTCTCAAACTTTTTAAGAGTGTCTGGCATTTCTGCTATGTTTCCACGTACGTAGTCTTCAGCCTGCGTATGTATGTCCGTACCACGTGCAGCGGCCGGTCCGTAGTCTTCTTGTACTTTTTTAACCTTACCAATGTAAGATCTGTATGCGCAGGTTTCGTATGTTTTTAAAGCGGAGTAGGACCAGGCTGGGATTAAACCTAGTTCTTTTGGAGATTCGGCCTCTAATACATTTATTAGATCTGGCCGCTTGTCTTGTACAAGCTTGGTCATATTAGTGTTAGCTTTCCTAGCTATTTTCCTTCAGTAATAAGTTATCTCTTTCTGCAAAGTGTTCTTTAATAAGAGACTTACGTATATTGTCGTCTAATTTCCAAGTTAATACAACTCCGCGTGGTATAGAAGCGTTTTTATCTGCGCTTACTCTTTTCCTAGCAGTTTTAATGTTTAGTCTTGACATGGCTTTAGTGAAGTCTCGTGTAGATAATTTGTTACGGGTGTCAGTTAAAACGTCATAGACTAATTTAAACTGAGACATTGGTATTATTATTTCAGTACCCACTTCGGCTAGCCAATGTTTAAGATATCTTTGTGCTGTACTAATTCCTCCAGCATCAAAGGTATTTGTAAGTGGGATATCTAATATCTCAGTAAAGTATTCTAAGTTACGTTGTCTGATAGCTGCTGCAAATTCTTCTAACACAGACATAGATATGTTTTTCATTTGTATCTTAGCTTCGTTTTCTAAAGCTGTGTGTGCCATACGTTGGTCTACCTGAAACTTATGTAATACACCTGCAAATATATACAATTCTTTTTCTATGTCGTCAATGTTACTTATAAGATCTACATGAACAACATCTAGTTTTTTCTCTTGTCTAGGCGCTACGTTATAACGTCTATCTCCTTCTTCTATTTTGACTGCGTCTGCTCTGTTAGTTAAGAAGATAAAGTTACAAAAACTTGGCAGCTCAATTTGATTTGAACGCATTGCTCGTATAGTTAGATTAGGTTCTGTTATCTGATGTTTTAATTTATCAGCCATCTTACCAATGCTACCTGCATCTCCCATTCTAAATTCATCTACTGCAAGAAAAAGTGCAGTTCGTAAGTACAAGTTAAATTGTTCTTCGATGTTTTCTAAGGCTCGCATAGGTACTTGTTGTTCTCCAAACAAAGGCTTTAATACTTTGTGTATTAACAAACCTTTACCAGTACCAGGTACGCCTGTAAAAATCCAAGCGGTCATTGCTTTTTGTTTGTTCTGGTATATGTATGCAATCCAATTTACAAAGTGTTCAAACTCTGTTTTACCATCACCTAATACATGTGCTATTAAAGTAGCAATGCGAGGAGTTATTGTGTGCAGCTTGTCAGCTGTACCGTACGTTAACTCCGATACATGTTCTTCCTGGTTTAACATGTACTTAGTTTTTCTATACAAGTTTACATAATAAGGAGCTTCGTCTAACTGAATGCCTTTATCATTAGTTGGATCAAATACGACCCTAGCATCAGGAACGTAATCCAAGGAAGGGCGATTATGAGTGCGCATAAAGTCATCAATTGCTTGCTTATTGGTGGGCGTGAGGGGATAACTGTCGGTAAATTGTTCGATTGATTCATCATATACTCCATTAAAATATGTATCAGTGTAAAAGTCTCGCAAAGCGACTGGCCTTAGTTTTTTGTCTTGATCTATTTTGTCTGCAAATATTTCAAAGATGTTGCGGTAGAAATCAGGATCTGCTTTTTGTATTTCCCAAACAGGTTCTCCTTTAAAGTTGTACATGTAATGTGGGTTAGTTAAAACAAAATAGTATCCATTGCTGTCTCCTCCATTTACATTACAGTTAACATAAGGTTCATTGACTCTTGATACTTCTATTGTCATCTTGTCAGGGTTTTGTAAGACTTCTTGAGATTCTCCTCCAATGCTTACAGTGCTGAGCTTGCTAGCTTTCTTAGGTAAGTTAAGTTTTTTACGCAGGTTATCTTTAACCTGGACGCCTAAGTTATGTACGCGTTCTGGATTAACATGAATCAGTAACGGTCTAGGGTCTAAGGTTGGCGAACCACGCTCGATTATTACAAATCTATCTCCTGAAATAGGATCTTGTATGTTGTCTTTAAAAGTAGGTGGTGCTATATAAATAATCTTTGAGTTCTCTGCAACACTAGGGTCAAGTTTGTAACACAAGCTTTGACCATTAGCAGACAAAGATAGCTGAGATGACAAGATGTCTGTCTCGTAATTTAATAACTTAAACCATTCTTTTAATATCTTTGGTTGAGTTGGTTGTTCTAATAAGAAAAACAAATGCAAAGATATTTTATCTTTCTTTAAACCAAGAGATGCACTGGCTTGGGCTATGTAACTAATGTCTTGAAAACATTCAGGCAACTGCGCAATTATCTTTTCGGATATAGTGCGTACATCAGGGGACTGACTTGTTGGCATTTGTATGCCGTCAATGTCTAAGATTAATAACTCTGTTGACGCTACACGGTCCGCCATCATGGCTCGTGATTCGTTTATAAGTGGGCGTTTTAACAAACCTTTGTGCAGACATGCTCCTGATGCTGCTTGTGTTTGTAAGTGTTTTAATAAATCGTGTAAACCTTTCTTAGACTTAGATATCTGAATGTGTTCAGATGTAAAATTCTTAGTTAAAGGATAAGGTGTAGTACCTTTGTTCGAGATCTCTTTGGCAAGGCGTTGCTTTGCTTTTAAGAAAACTAATTCCATATTGTTCTCCTGTTAATTGTTAGCGGCTTTAGCTTCGTATATTTCTTGTCTGTCTATCTTTACTGAGGCGTCTGCTTGAAACGCTAACTTAACTTGTTTAGGGCCAAGTGACGTAACTGTGATTGTACAAAGTTCTTCACCGTCCTGGTGCAAAACTATTGAATCATGTTTGCGTCTTGTTAGTACTAGATTGCTCATTTGTCATATCGTTGGCTATAGCCTCCTTCAGCATCTAATGGTAAATCAGAACACCAAGAAGGGGGTGTTTTCATTATAGCTAGTATTTTGTCTAGTGTCTCGTCTGCACCTACATTAGATGCAATAGATATAATTTCGTCATGTACTTGCAATACTACTTGTACTTCAGGTAAGCGTTGTACTTCTAACATTTGTTCTACAATTACAATACGGGCCAGGGCTTGAACAATGTTTTCTGTCAGTCTAGCACCGTACGTTTTTACCATACCTTTACCAGAGTTGTACACAAAATTACCATCAAAGAAATTTAGTTCAGGATATTTGAGGAACATTTCGTTAGGTAGTTGTATAGCACCTGCTTTAATAACTAGTGGTCCGTAAGGCCTGCCTTCTGAAGATGTGTGATTCATAGTAAACAAAGCTTGTTTGTTTGCATTCCATAGTTTTGGTATGTTTGGATACATAGCACGGTACTGAGCTACAATTGAAATTGCTGTTGACTGACCTAGATCAACAGAAGGTGAACCATTTTTTAAAGTATCTTTAAATTTGTCAGGGCCCATGCCGTAACCAAGACCTAAGATAGCTGTCTTACCCACGTAACGTTCTAACTTGTTTGCTTTAGTAACTGGGTAACCATATATCTGAGAAGCAAATTCGCTGTACACATCACGGCCTGCTGCAAACGCATCAAGTAAGTCACCTTCTTTAGCTAACCATGCAAGCATGCGGGCTTCGATGTTTGATAAATCTACAACGTACAAGTACTGACCTTCTGGGGCCATAACTGCTTTACGTAACTTAGATCCCCTGGGCAAGTTTTGTAAGTTAATACTTTCTGTACCACCAAAACGACCAGTGTGTGCTGCGTAATAACGTAACGGTACTGAGAAAGTTCCGTCAGGGTTTGTACTTTCTAAAAACCTTTGAGCACGTGTTTCTTCTATGCGAGATTTAACTGCTTCTCTGCCATCCCAAAGATGTTTGTACTCAGGGTACATGTTCTGCATTTGTATGTAAGCAGAATCTGTTTTACTAAACGCAGGTATTTGCTGGCCTGTTGTAGGGCTTTTCTTTGTAGGTACGTTAATACCAAGTTCTTCAATGTATTGTGCAAACTTTTGTTGAGATGCCATAATCTCGCGTGTTGTACCTGAAGCTTCTATCGCAGTTGCTGTTTGTTCTTTAATAAGTGCTTTGTGTTCAATAAGCATTTCTTTGTCAAGAATAAGTTTAGGTTCTACAAACATACGCACAGTTAGATCTATAATGTCTAGTTCGTCTTGCGGGTAACCTTGTATCATTTTGTGATAAATTTCATAAGTAATGTCTACATCTTGAATGCAATAGCCTCCAATCTGTGCATCAAGTTCTGGATCTAAATCACGTACACCTTTTGCATTTATAAGTTCTTCGCCCTTACGCATTGATGGGTCGTTTGGAAAACAGCGTATAGCTACGTCTTTTAATCTTGCTGATTGATTTGGATACAAGCCACGGCTTAAGGAAGCTGTGTCGTAATAGAAAGCTGGGTAAACACCCACGTATTGAGTAAGTATGTAAGCATCAAAAAGAGTATTATGACAAACCACGGCAGTGTCTTCCCAAGGTATTTGTAAAAGTGCTTCTTCATATTGATCTTCTCCGAACCATTCTGTTTCTCCGTCGTTCATCTTTAGCCCTACACCCCATACTTTAAAGTCAGGATGGTTAACGTACTGTACAGTTGTCATCTTACCCAGGGACAGTTGTACGTCGTAATAAGTTTCGAAATCTAAATATAATAAATTCATTAATTCTCCTTTTTTAATTTATCCATTTGAGCAGACCACTCCTCATACTCCCCTTTCTTTGCTCGTTCCCATCCAACCTGTTTACTGTGTACCATATTGTAAGCCACACCTTTAGTGACCAACTTCCATTGTATATAGGGAAGATGCTCAGGCGTGTTATACCTATAAAGGGAAAGAGGGTTGCGTTTGACGTATACTAATCGATCCATAATTTACAGTTGACATTCTTCTTGAATGCTTTATGTTTTTTAAGTATGACATAATTTTGTGTCATATAACAATAAAGGCAATTATTATGGCAACATTTACAAGTGGTCAAGCTGATAGCAATCAATCTTTTAAACCTTTTCCAAGTGGAATGGTAGCGGTTAGATATGCAAAAATAGACGTTACTGCAGCATGTAACACCAATGATGTGTACCAAATGGTACAAATCTTTGCTGGTGAAACTGTTCACGACGTTAAAGTTAAGTCTTCAGACTTAGATACAGGTACTGAATTAGTATTTGATATTGGTGACGGCGGTGATGTTGACAGATATATTGATGGTTCAACAATCGGACAAGCTGGTGGCGTAGACCACGAAGCTGCTGATTTAGTTCCTCAGTTATATGCTGTTGACGACACTATTGATATCCTTGTTCAAGTAGATCCAGCTGGCGATGTCGCAACTGGTACTCTTGAAATGTGGGTATACGTTTCGTAAGTTTTTAAGCTTATTAAAAGGGGTCTTTATAGGCCCCTTTTTTTTATACAAATTTCTTTGCTATAGAATCTAGCTTGCGCATGGTGTCTTTAATACCATGATGGTTGAGAAAATCTATCCAAAGAGTTTCCCAACCTGCAGCATTTAAAGTTGTAGACTTTACATCTTCTATAGACATGTCGTGTTTTTTAGCCGTAGCATAAGCTCCGTTAGCTAAACAATCATCATGTATATTTTGTGCCCATCTTTTCATAGCTCCCATAGTTACTCCTTAACTTAATAGTTTACTTGTTAATACAGCACTGTTCATTTGCTCTTTAACTTCGTCTGGAAGTAAAGTTTCTGCATTGAACTTAGGTGCCAACGGTCCAGCACCTCTTGGTTTAGCTGCTTCGAACTGCTTGTTAAGAACGTCTTGAGGTACACAGTCCTTACCAGCAGGCCATGCATCTAAGAATCTTTTAAGTGTTGTACACTCTGCAAGAAGATTCTTCATAGTCTCTATAGATTTATCTATTTTAAGTGTGCCTTCTGCATAAGTTGATATTGCAGTTAAAGTTTCTTCTTTAGATATTATAAAAGGGTACTTTAGTTCTAATTGGTCTCCATCAGCAGCCCATACTTGAGATATGTCATGATTAACAGCCATCGTTACAGGTGTGCTTAATTCAAGTTTTAATGAAACATCGCCTTCTTCAAATGAATTAGAAGGTGGATACGTTTTTTCTTGATACCTACTGTAATAAGTATCATGCCAGGTGTGAGTACTAGTATCTAGAAACGTACAGTCGTCATAGTCAGGTCTAGCAGGATTAAGTATAAAAGCTACTTCACTCTTGCTATTAAAGTGAAGAGAATTGTCATAGGTTTTATGACTGCGTTCTTCGTAAATTTCGCCAGGATTTCGATGCTCCCATACATCCTTAGCTAATTGAGTGTCTCTTTCAATTAACTGAAGTTCTTCGTCTGAAATAGAAGAGTTAATTAAATTTTGAACAAAGGGTTGCAACTCACTGCTATTTGAATAAGCAGTTCGTATTTGTTCTTCAAAGTTACTTTGTATTTTATTGCGCAAAGAGTCGCTCATTCTTACACTAGGCATATTATTTTCCTCTAGGATATACGCGTTCCCAAGTAGGAACTCGCTTGTTAAAATTCATGCGCAAAATACGCACAGGTTTCTTTTTGATTACTAGTTTGTCGTGCACCATAGTTTTTTTCATGATAAAAAGAACTACAGAAGCACATAAACCACCAATCATTGCAGCAGCCATGCCGCTGAACGTACCGTAGAAACACACCATAAGTGTGACGGTAATTAGTACGTCGACAAAAATGTCATTACCTATTG
>Ga0208148_1000458_pt1 | contig 15790 bp, 17 predicted proteins | sample DEB08_DNA_16_FD_184525 | JGI IMG/M metagenome (GOLD analysis project Ga0208148, IMG submission 184525) | Aqueous microbial communities from the Delaware River and Bay under freshwater to marine salinity gradient to study organic matter... | ecosystem: Environmental > Aquatic > Marine > Coastal ...
CACAAACTCCACCATTTGAACATTTTTTGATTAGCATGGCTGAGATTGCACTCTCAGCCATGCTTTTTTCTTGGTTCTAACCTTCCTAATTCAGAAACTAATTTAGGATACTCAACTTGAATGACTTTATACCAAGGTTCAAGCTCCAATCACAAAACTCAATCCTTTAATATAAAGTTCTTACCAACGGAGCTTATCATATCCTTTTTCCTTTGGAGAGATCCATTATTAAAAGAATCCGTAAGGTTAAAGGTAAAATCAAATATTTGTTCTGTTGTTTCGAGCGTCTTTTGTTCTGTTAAATCTATGGAATCTCTTTTCTCTTTTAAAACTATAATTTGTTCTTGGATCTCTCTTTTCTTATCTGTAAATCCTGGTTTATCTATCAATTCATCAAGAAGCATATTTGTAAGGTTTTGTAATCTCTTTTCTTCGGATTTTATACTAGACACAGTACTATTATAAATCTTCTCTCTGGCTTCAAACTCAGAATTATAATTTTCTCTAATAGCTTCAAATACCCATTTTTTAAAATCAACATCAATCTCAATGCTTTCTAGTATAGCATGTATCTGATCTTCAAGCTTTTCAACCGTGATACATTTTTCTGTACAAGCCATATCTTTTTTCTTTTTTGTACAGTGATAGTAAATATATTCACGTGTTTCTCATGTTGATTTTATGTATTTATTCTTTGTTTCAGCTGTTACAGAGCATCAACAAGTTCAACATGTAATCATACCAGTATAAGAGAAATCTCTATATTTTGCTCTAGGTGTTCATGACTTTCATAAGAGAGATTGGACTCTATCATATTCTTTCTCCTGATGATTTCGCAAGTTCTCATCATCATGATCTTCTTTTTTTACAGTTCTCAGTCCCCATTCTTGATTGGCTGTTTTAATCATCTTATCCTAAAGTAAGAAACGCAATGTAAACTTGCAATATTATATTAACTATATAAGCTGTAGTTACTATATAATTTATAGCTTATATTAATTACTTATTTTTACATATGATGAATGTACACAGAAACGAAATTTCTCATAATAATATTATGATTAACGATATGAATATTTTTTATCGCGAAGCAGGGAAAGAAAATAAATCTACGATAGTCCTACTTCACGGGTATCCAACTTCGTCACACATGTTTCGTAATCTTATGAAAGATTTATGAAATGAGTACCACGTACTCGCACTTGATTATCCAGGTTATGGAAACAGCGACCAACCATCTATGGAAGACTTTGACTATACATTTGAAAATATGTCTCTATTGGTTGAAGATTTCTTAGAAAAACTAGAAATCAAGAAATTTAGTCTCTATCTCATGGATTATGGTGCACCAATCGGTTTTAGAATCGCAGCAAAACATCCTGAGAAAATAGAATCACTTATTATTCAAAATGGAAATGCTTATGATGAAGGTCTTCGTGATTTCTGGGATCCTATTAAAAAATACTGGAATGATTATACGGTTGAAAACGGAGCTCCACTTGAGGATTTTCATAGTCCAGATGGTTTAAAATGGCAATATACTCATGGTGTATGAGATGAATCTATGATTAGTCCAGATAACTGGAATATTGATCTCAAGCATCTTACAAGAGATGGAAATAGAGAAATACAGCTTGCGATGTTTTATGATTACCGTACAAATGTACCTCTGTACCCAGAGTGGCAAGCGTACTTTAGAGAACATCAACCAAAAACACTTCTTGTTTGGGGAAAAAATGATTATATATTCCCAGCAGAAGGAGCACATCCGTATAAGAATGATCTCAAAGATCTTGAGTCTCATATGCTTGATACTGGACACTTTGCTCTTGAGGAAAAAGGATATGAAATTGCAGATCTTATGCTCAAATTCTTTAAAAAGAACAATATTTAAAAACATATAAAATCTTTTCAGTAGTGTATCTATTGCAAAGATTTTATTGTAGGTGTAAATAATTTTGAGAGTTTTTATTTTTCCTTAATATAAAGAGGACAATACTAATTTAAATATCGATATGAAACATTATGACATAATAATAATAGGTGCCGGAGGGGGGCCAAAACTGAGAGCCGCAACTGATGCTGGTAAAACGGTTGCTATTATCGAGGAAGCAGAACTCTGAGGAACGTGCCTGAATAGAGGATGTATTCCTTCAAAGATGCTGATATATCCATCTGATTTAGTAACGCATATCCGTGAGGACCATAAAGATTTATTTATCGATCTTCCTCAAAATCCTCGTATTAATTATGAAAAATTATCAGAGGATACAAATGCAAATATTAAAAAAGATTCAGATTCTATTGAACCTTTTTATGATACGATAGAAAATCTGACCCTGTATAGATGACATGCCAGTTTTGTTGAAAATAAGATAGTAGAAGTAAACGGAGAATATATGTCTGCTGATACAATTTATATAGCAACTGGAAGTACCCCATCTATTCCACCAATTGAGTGACTTGCATGAACTCCTTATATGACCAGCAAAGAAGCACTTTCAAATAAAAAACTTCCAAAAAAGATGATTGTTATATGAGGATGATACATAGCTGTAGAGCTATGACATGTCTATGGTGCTGCTGGAACAGATGTACATTTTCTGGTCCGTTCTGGTATGATCAAAGCAGAAGATAAAGATGTCAGAGAGGCTTTTCAAAAAGATTTTTCTGAACGTTATAATGTACATTTTGGAACATCTCCTACAAAAGTTGAGTATAAAAACAATACATTTTTTGTTACGGTCATTGATGCAGATAGAAATACAGAAGTAATGGAATCAGATGCTCTTTTTATAGCAACATGAGTAAAGCCGATGACTGAGTGATTCTGATTAGAAAATACAGATATACAGCTTTCTGGAAAAGGCTTCATACAAGTGGATGATTACTTAGAGACTGATGTTCCTTGAGTCTATGCTTTAGGAGATGTAATCTGAGGGTATTTATTTCGCCATAGTGTAAACTATGAATGAGAATACTTAATGAAACAACACTACTCAAAAGAAGCTAAAAAACCTCTCGTATATCCTCCAGTTCCTCATGCTATTTTTACCTACCCACAAACAGCATGAGTATGAGTAACGGAGGATGAACTGATAGCTCAGTGAAAACAAGAGGGGGTAGATTATGAAACATCTATCCATAACTATAAAAACTCTGCTATGTGATCGGCTATGAGAGTGAAGCTATGATTTGTAAAACTTATTGCTGATAAAAATACATGAGTCTTATTATGAGCTCATATTATATGAGAAAAAGCATCTGATATGATTCATATGATGATTGTGCTTATTTCAGTAAAACAAACAGTTCACTTTATGGTTGATGATATGATTTTCATACATCCAGCACTCAGTGAAGTGGTAAGAAACGCAGCGAGAAGTTTAGTAAAAAAACTATAAAAAAACATAAAAAAATAATAAAAAACTATATCCTTAAAAATAAAGTTATGAAAAACCCAATCGTATACATAAGTGCTCATTGTCCATACTGTCCAAAAGTTCAAAACTTTGCCAGTGAAAATAATATAGAAGTAGAATATAAAAATAGAGATGATTCAGCTATTCGTGATGAACTAATAGATATAGCCTGAAAGGCTCAAGTTCCATTTCTCATAGATGCAAACCAAGACTTACAAATGCATGAATCAGATGATATCATTACGCATTTGAGAAAACACTATACTTAATAAAAAACATTTATGATTTACTTACAAAAAGTAATTGCAGTAATTGTAATACTATTATGAATATACATGGTGGTAAAAAATCCAAAACTGGGTACTCCACCATTTCAAACTTAAAGATAAAAAAGCTAGCCCAGATTGCACTCTGGGCTAGCTTTTTTTGTTAGTTTTCATTTTATGATTCCTCTTTAGTTTAAGATAGATAGTATTATTTTCGCTTCTTGACGTTTTCATGACGATGAGTTAGTATACTACATATATTATATCCTAACTAATATAGTTATGAGTACAACACAATTAAATATATTAAAATGGATTGCTAGGATATCTGCTCTGATATTACTTATCTTTGGATTATTATTTTACTTTGGCTACTGAAATCCATTACCATTTATTGATCCTGATTATACTTGGATTGAAAATGCTTGGTTAACCTTAGTGCCATTTGTTTTTGTATGATTAATAATTGGATGGAAATACGAAAAGTTTTGAGGATATCTTATATTAGGTTCAATTATAATAAGTTTTTTACTCTGAGTGTTGGCAGATGCTAATTTCTCAATTAATTTTCTTATAGTTTTGATTCCAGCTATATTGTTTTTATTATATTGATATAATAAGCAATTGTAATTTTGAAGCTGGATATATTCATCTACTACTTCTACTAAAGATTTTTCTCGCACTCAAATTTAAATCCAACTCACCTGATAGTTTTTATAGGGTCATAGGAGAAACCTTTGTTTATTTTTGTTCTGAGAATCTGTATATGTGATCGAATCACATCAGACCAAATATCATTATTATGTCACCAGATATATTTGAGTAATTCATGTTTTGGGACAACTCTTTTTTTATTTTCCATAAGATATTCGAGTATTTGAAACTCTTTTGGAGTTAACTCTATATATTGATCTAATCTTTTAACTGTTCGAGTATCTAGGTTGATTGTAAATTCGCAGGCATTAATTTCATTTATAGTTTTAGCATTAAATCTTCTTCTTAATATTGCACGAACCCTTAATAAGAGTTCTTCTGGATTACAGGGAGATATTAAGAAATCATCGGCTCACATTATAAAGGCTTGTTTTTTTATTTCAAAACTACTGTCTTTAGAGAGTACAATGATGGGAGTTTCTATACTTTCATTTCGAAGGTGCTTTATGAAGTGTGTACTATCTTTGAATGGGATTGTTAGGTCAAATATAAGTATGTTATAAGTATTTTTTTGTATTTCTTGATATGCTTGTTGAGTGTTTTGTTTGATAGTAACAAGAAAATTATGCTCACTAAAAAGTGCTTTTAATGTTTCTCATTTATGCGAACTTTCTTCTATTACAAGTATTTTCATACAGTTTTAAATAGAATAATACGAAAAGATGCTAGTTATAGTCTACTCTTTTTGACGAAAAAACAATATTTCTTTGACGCTTTTATGACAAAGAGTCAGTATAGTATAACTTCTTATCTTCTAATTTTATGATTATGGAGCACAAGTTAAAGGATTTTATTGAGTGTACTTCTCAACAGCAGACAAAAAGGTTACTAGAGAACCACGTAGATAAAATACAAGTAGATATTGAGCAAAAACAGGTTACGATTATGCTAGATAAAAAATATGCTTTTAACCAATTACGTTCAAGAGGGCATATTTTAGATCTTATAGAGAGTGTTAAAAAGGTCTTTTGAACAGAATATGAAACTGATCTCAAACTTACTCATTATATAAAAGAAAATGAGAATATATATCATTTTGAAAAAGATAAAGATATTCCTGTTTCAATTCTTTATAGAGAAAGAGGAATCCCATATACCGTTCATTATTAATGGTGTGTGACAAATGAATTTTATTTAACTAATTTTATGATTATGTTTACATGAAAAGTATATTTATACAAAAATATTAATGGAAAAGAGAAAAAAGTAGAAAAAGAATTTGATGATGAAAAAAAGTTTAATCAGTATATCGAAAAAAGTCCTGATTTCAAAAAGATGAAAGAAGAATGGATAGATATAGATTTACCCCAAAGATTCGATGATATGAAGAAGTTTTTTAATGATTTTGATATGAAGCTTTTAGGAAAACAAAAACATACGTTTTTTGATGAACTATCTGAAGATTTTGAAAAGCTTATGAAAAAATCAAAGAAACTTCTCAACAGTAATAATTCCTAACCTAATAACATTATGCCATATTCACAATTGACTGATTTACCGAGATGAGTGCAGCATGTCTTGCCAAAACACTGACAAGAGATTTATTTAGCTGCTTTTAATAATGCTTGGCAACAATATAGGGATCCAAAAAAAAGACGAGGAGGAGAAACTCGTGAAGAAGTCTCTCACAAAGTTGCATGGTTTGCAGTTGAGCGAGTATATCAAAAAAATGAAGAAGAAAAATGGGTAGATATAAGACAACAGTAGTTATTTTTTTAATCTAATTAGGTCTATGAAAAAAATATTTTTAATGATGATTTTATTTACAACAATTATACTATGAGTACCTGTATATGCATTTGAGATGCAATGAGGGGAAGATATTGTTGTATCAGAACCAGTAGAAGATGATTTGTATATTGCTTGAGGAATCATTGATATTCAAGTTCCAGTAAAAGGTGATGCAATTGTAGCTGGGTGAGATATTTCTGTGAATGCTAGTATACAAGATGATTTAATTATGACAGGAGGGAATATTGATATATCCGGTGACATAGGTGATGATGCACGAATAGCAGGAGGAAATATAGAAATAGATGCTAATATAGATGGAGATTTGGTGATCTGAGGATGAGAAGTAAAAATAAATAAAGGTGTGACTATAGGATGAGATCTAGTAGTATGAGCTGGAAGATTAGTATTGGATTGAGTGGTCGAATGAAAGGCAAAAATAATAGCCTGACAATTTGTTCTTAATTGATCTATTAATAGGGATGCGGAAATCACTCTAGAAGAGTTTAAAAATACTTCTGGAAGTGGTGTAATTGAGTGAAATATTATATATAAAAGTAAGTCAAAGATACCCTCTCTAGAGAACTCTTGAAAAGCCAGTGTCGTATATCAACAAATTATTGTAACCGACACAGTCAAAAAGAATTTTATATGATTTATAGCTTGATTTATATTAATAAAATTATTGAGCTTATTTATATTTTCAACACTTATATACTTTTATTTTGAGAAGTTCTTTTTCAAAGTTACAAAAACACTCAGAAAAGAATGTTGGAGAAGTCTTTTATATGGATTTCTTACAATAGCACTTATACCTATGGCTATCATTATTCTTTTTATTACAATTATTGGAATTCCTTTTGCTCTACTTTTAACGTTTGTGTATGTGTTTTTATTTATATTTCTCAATTTCATAAATGTCATCGTGTTGAGCTCTTTTTTGATTAGATACTATCAGATAGAAATAACACATCAAAAAATATGGATTATTTTATGGTTGACACTTATTTTTTGAATCATAAACGGTATTGGCTTGATAGCAGGATTATTCACTGTCGGTGCTCTCATGATAAGAAAGATTGATATCTTACAATCTGTAAGAGGCTTACAAAGACATAATATGTAGCATGGATAATGTAAAAATAATATACCACAAATTAAAAAAAATAGATAAAAACCTCTATATTGTAGGAGGTTTTTCTCGTGAAAAAATTCTTTGAAGTAAAAATAAAGGAGATATAGATTTGGTAACTGATGCAACTCCCGATGAAATGAATCAGGTTTTAAAAATAGTGTGAGAAGTAGGAAAAAAGTATGGTACGAGTATAGTATCGCAATGATCAGAAACGTTTGAAATTACAACTTTTAGAAGAGACATTGGTAGTATAAATTATAGACGGCCTGCAAAGGTAGAGTTTACAGACTCATTACAAGAAGATGCTCAAAGAAGAGATTTTACCTGTAATGCTATTTACCTAAATCTAGAGACAGGAGAGTTTATAGATCCTACATGAGGAATAGAGGATATACAAAATAAGATTATCCGGTTTGTATGAAATATAGACGATAGAATACAGGAAGATGCACTGCGAATACTGAGATGTATTAGATTTAAAAATAGATACTGATTTGTAGTTGCAGATGAAAATTATTGGGATATTTTTTATCAAAATATAGGGGTACTTAAAAATATCCCAGTTGAAAGAATAAGACAGGAACTAGATAAAATTTTATTACATTCAAGTAATGCTCAGGCTTTTGCAGACTTAAAGAAAATAGGTTTTTTAAAACTGTTTTTCCCTGAACTTGAGTGTCTTGATGAGTACCCTTGAAATAAGTACCATCTAGAATGAGACGTATGGGAGCATACAAAGATGTGTTTAGAAGAGATGAATATTATAGTAGAGAGAGAAAATATAGTATGAAAACGAAAATTAATACTCTTTTGGGCCATGCTTTTTCACGATATTTGAAAGGCTTTTACTTTTACAATATGAGAAGATTGAAAACCACATTATTATGATCACGAGAATATCTGAGCAGAAGTTTTTAAGGATACACTTGTTGATAGATTAAAATTTTCTAACGATTTCAAAAAGAAGATACATTTTATGATTAAAAATCATCTACGTGTCTTAAAAATACCAACTATGAAAAAAATAAAAGCAAGAAAATTAATGATGCATGAATATTTTGATGATTTATTAATTCTATGAGAGGCAGATAATAAATGAAGAAAATCCCAAGAATTAGCTAGCTTTAATGAGGTATTTGATATGTATGCTAATTTTAAAAATATACTTTTAACAAAAACTTTTTTAACAGGGGATGATTTAATGGAAAAATACCCTTATTTAGTAGGAAAAGAGATATGAGAGCGACTACAGCAATTAAATGATCAAATTCTTGTTAGTGATTAAGGTTTAGTTATATTTATATATCCTTCATAATCCTCTATTTCAGTTCTAACAAGGTTCACAATACTTCACCATTTCAAACTTAAAGATAAAAAAGCTAGCCCAGATTGCACTCTGGGCTAGCTTTTTTTATTATGAAAATTAATAAAGAGATTTTTCTCTTTACAAGCCTTTTAAAAGCATTAAACTCAATACCATTCTAATATATTATGTACAAAAACATGCAAAGTAAAATCAAAGCCTTCACTTTAGTAGAACTCATAGTAGTCGTGACTATCTTAGCTATTCTGGGGACCATAGGTTTCGTCAGTTACTCAAGTTACTTAGGTAGTGTACGAGACGCCAATAGAACTGCTTCACTGTGAGCTATCTCAGACGGACTTCAGCTCTATTCAAGAAAACAACGACTTCTTATCCCAGATAATGCTGTGAGCATCATCTCAGGATCAAAGACTATTGGATACCAAGGGTATGCTTGAGAAACAGTATTAGAAATTATAGACTACTCGAAAGACTGACTCGATCCAGCAGACGACATTCATTTCACCTATTATCTTACAGCAAATAAAAAGTACCATCAACTCATGGCTTTTTTAGAAGAGTCGTGAAATATCCAAGCGTATAACTTATTATTCTCACAAGCAAATGCTGCAGATTTAACGATTCGGTATCCGACTGTATACGGAAAGAAATTATGAATTTTGTTAGATTCAAGTAATACTCCAATCCAAGAACTTACATTTGTAAATAATGAAGTACTTTTATCTACTACGAATTCAGGTGATAGCTACACAGCATATCTCTCAGATACTCAAACTATTGAAGATACTGGTGGGGCACTCGCAGGACCACTCACTACTATTTCTGAATCATGAGCTCGGTTTTGATTTCCGATATGAAGATGTCCATCATGATTTATTCCAGTTTCATGAAATATAGATCTTTTTCAACCAGGTTTTTGTGTAGCTAAGTATGAAATGACCTATGTAGATGCTACAACTGCTAATAGTAGTTTATGATGAACAGATAGAAACACGCACGTATATGACATAGCTAAAACACCTATGTCTAAACAAGGACTCTATCCTGTTACTGAGATCACTATAATTGAAGCACTCGCTCAATGCCAAAAAATGTGAGCAGGATATCATCTCATTACAGAAAATGAATGGATGACCATCGCCAGAAATATTGAAGCGAATGGTTCTAATTGGAGTAATGGAACGCCATGAGATGGGATCGTATATAATGGTGTTTCTGGTAATACTACCTATGGATGTGATGCTAAGGGGTGAAATTCAGGAGAAACAAGAACGTACGGAACTATTACATGATCTCCAAATTGTCTCAAAGATTGAAATAATGCAAATAAGCATACTCTCTCCAACGGAGAAGAAATATGGGATTTAGCTGGAAATGTTTGGGAACTAGTTAATAGAAATAATAACATATACGCCACAACTACTGCTGAGATAGAGTGAGAAGGAGATTTATGTGGAGTAAATGGACTATGGGCTGCAGTCTGAGATCCAGCAACAAGTTGTGCTGATGAATATGGGCCAGTGAACAGTGGATGATGAGCAAACCTATGACTCTGACTCGTTAATAATAGTACAGGAACAAATAAAGTCTTTGGGCGTTGACGTGATGCGTCTTCGTCTGTAAATTCAGGTATTTTCTCTCTTCTAATGAGCTGGACATCTTGATCAAATGCTAGAAATGTAGGATTTCGTTGTGCTAAATAAAACTATGGAAAAAAAAGATAGCCCAGATTGCACTCTGGATTATCTTTTTTGTATGAGCTTTGAGTTTTATTTTTTTTTGTTATCATAGATATAGATTTTATTCTGTAATTTGCTCGCTATTATGAAACCTACTCCACAAGATTATTCTTCTTTGATCGTCCGTATTTGAATGAGTTTCGTTTTTATATGGTTTGGAGTAAGTCAGATAATGAGTCCTGATGATTTTATTGGTTACCTTCCAGATGCTATTTTGTTAAGCGATTATGCAAGCCAAGCAGTTATCGCGAATGGAATATTTGAGATAGTTGGAGGAGTTCTCTTGCTATGAGCCATGTTTGTAAAACCTTTATCAATTCTATTTACTCTACATTTATTTTTGATAATTCTCACTCTTGGCTACAATGATATAGCCGTGAGAGACGTTGGACTTATGTTCGCAACTTTTGCCTTATTTTTTAATGATACACATATATGGAGTCTAGAAAAATTTTACAAAAAACAAAAATAGTAGTATCTATTACTATGTTAGCATTACTTATCACATCTTGTTCTCATAGTGAAACACCAACAAATACGCAAGCCCCTGAAATAAGCGATGAGATTGTTGTTACTTGAGAATCAGAAGTAGCTGAAGTAGAAGTGAAAGAAGAAGCCCAAGAGCAAGCACTCACAACAAAAGAAAGAATTCTCGCTATAAAAGAAAAAAATATTGCAGCAAAACAAAATGAAGAGCCAGTAGTTGAGAAAGCCATAGCCGCAGAGATAATAATTGAAGAACCAGCAGTTGAAGAAGCCGTAGCTGCGGAACCAGTTGTTAAAAAAATAGCTGCAGTAAAATCTTTCCAAGTATCATGAGAAAATTATAAATTTACTATGAATGGGGAGGATTCACCAGAAATACGAGTAGCTAAATGAGATACAGTTAAAATAACTTTCTCAAGTGCTGATGGTTTCCACGACTTTGTTGTAGATGAATTTAACGCAGCATCTAAAAAACTAAAAACATGAGAAACAACAACTCTTGAATTTGTAGCTGACACAGCTGGAACTTTTGAATACTATTGTAGTGTATGATCACACCGAGCTAATGGAATGTTTGGTAAATTGATTGTAGAATAAATAGAACAAAATTACATAAAAGAGTTAGGTGTTTAGATCTGATTTTTGTTAGATATTTGACAGATTTTATCTTTTTTTATCATTAATGTATTAATACTTAAAAATATTATTATGAAATTAGGAGCATTTTCAGTGAGTTTATCTGTACAAGATTTACAGATATCGAAAGAATTTTACGAAAAATTAGGATTTGAGATATTTGGAGGTGATGAAAAGCAAAATTATCTTATTATGAAAAATTGAGATAGCTTAATTGGTATCTTTCAAGATATGTTTCAGTGAAATATATTAACTTTTACTCCTGGTTGGAATCAAAATGCTGAGAATTTGAATTCATTTACAGATGTACGAATGTTACATGATCATTTTAAATCACAAGGCATAGAGGATATTCAAACTTCAATTGAAAATAGCTCCGGACCATGAAGTTTTTCTCTGGTTGATCCAGATGGTAATACTATTTTGATAGATCAACATGTATAAAGAATATGAACTTTAAAAAGCTAGCCTAGATTGCAATCTAGGCTAGCTTTTTAAAGTGTAAAATTTCTAGTTTTTTGAAATTAGCAAAGGTGATGGTTGTATCTTATACAACACATATAAACTCATAATATAATATATAAAACAACCTCATATAATCAGTAGGGTATTTTGAAAAATAAAATGAACGATTCAGATCATTATATTTATTAGCAGTAAGAGATATATATTCAGAGCTCCGCCTACTCATATAACTACATCAATATATGAAATATTGAGTTGTATGAGCTGTTGTGTAAATATTAATAGTACCATTCCAAGAAAAGCTTGAATTAAGAAAGAAGATTTTTTTTCAGTGACTTTATTTGCCTGAAGTGCTTGAGCTAGAATGCTTCTATCCACAGATGGTGTAGAGTAGAGTTGGATTAATTTTTTCATAGTGCTGCTAAGTTATGTTTTAATTTTTTCTTCGCTCTTGAGAGCTTTGTTTTTACTGTATTTTCGTTTAGGTCTGTTATCTCAGAGATTTCTTTTATCTTTAGATCATCATAGTAAAAATATAAAATTATATTTCTTTCAATCAGAGATAGTTTATTAATCTCTGCGGTTACTTGTGTATTCAGTATTTTTTGATCTATATGCTTTCATACATCTTCGTGATAGGGGAGACTATTTTCTATCTCGTCTATATCTACATGTCATTTCTTCTTTTTTAAGAAATTAATACTCTCATTATATGCGATTCGATAATACCAGGTAGAAAATTCACTCTTAAATCAAAATTTTTTGAGATTTTTAATAATTTTTATCAATACATTTTGAGAAATATCATTGGCATCTGTTTCATCGAGGCACACTCGATAACAGGCAGAAAAAATATTCTGTAAATGTTTTTCTAAAAGTCTTTCAAGAGCTGATTCATCTCAGCCTAGATAATGTTGGATCAGAATTTTATCTGTCATGGTGCTTAAATAATGGTGTTTTCTATTGTTTAGACTACATAAAATTAAAAAAGTTTCAAATAAATGAAACTTTTTTAATATGGTAGAGTCTAACTAGTGTAATTTTAATTTTTTTATGAAACAAAATATGAAAAACATATGAACGCTTATAATATTAGCTATCTTAATGATTCCATGATTTCAGGTACAAGCTTTTGAAACGAAGGTTTGAGAAGAACTTGATATCATAGAGGTAGTTAATGATGACCTGTATATAGCTGGGGGAAGAATTAGTATTGATGCTCCTATCAATGGGGACCTGACTATTGCAGGTGGTGAATTAGAAATCAATGGTGATATATCACAAGATGCAAATATTGCATGAGGAGATATTCTGGTTACTGGTTCTGTTGGTGATGACATGCGAATTGTAGGTTGAAATGTGAGAATTGAATCAAACATACAGTGAGATCTAGTAGTATTTTCAGGTGATGTAAAGATTGATAAAGAAGTAGTAATTACTTGAGATTTAGTAGTGTATGCATGACGAGTAGTTCTCAATGGACAGGTGTTATGAGATGCACAAATTGGAGCAGAAGAACTGGTCTTAAATGGTTCTATCTTATGAAATACAAAAGCCATGGTTGGTTCATTTAAAAACCCATCAAACACATGAAGAATAGAATGAAACCTTGATTATGAAAGTAGTGAAAAACTTACAGACTTAGAATCACTCACCACAGGAGAAGTTGTTTTTAGTCAAAATAAGATAAAAGATGAGCTTAAAGAGTGACTCATAAAGTTTAGCGTTCAATATTACTTGCTTGAAATAGCAGGGCTTTTCATATTTGGATCACTGATACTGCTCTACTTTGAAAAAATGTTTGGTTCTATCTCAAAGAGATTGAGAAAGCACACATGAAAGAGTTTTGTCTATGGTCTGCTAGTAGTGATTGTAGCACCTATCCTCATGGTATTACTGGCCATTAGTGTTATTTGAATACCATTTGCTCTATTGCTACTATTTATATATATCTTTATGTTTGTGTTCATCACACTACTAAATGTGATGGTATTGAGTTCACTGGTTATAAATAAATATAAAGTAATACAACTCTATAAAAAATTACTCATTATTCTATGATTTGCTATTGTATTAGGACTAATAAATGGAATTAATATCTTAGTAGGACTATTTACCATTGGTGCTATGACATTAAAGAAAATTGATATTGTAGAAAAATTGAGAAAGTAAATTTTATAAGAAAAAGCTATCCTAGATTAAGTTCTAAGATAGCTTTTTTTGTGTAGACGATCTAAGTTATAAATTTTTTATAAAAAATTCTTTACTTTTTTCCATAAAATCAGACCATTTTGGTCAGAACTCATGTCACTCTCACTCATAACTGATTATTTCAAACTCTTTTCATGCATCTTGCAGGTCTTGAGCTATATCTTGTGCCCATTTTGTAGGAGTATCTTCGTCAGCAGTTCCTGTGAAGATCATGAAAGGTATACGTATGTTTTTAAAAAATGTAGATGACGAAACTCATGCCCAAAAAGTAGGGTTTTCGAGAGGTGTTTGATAGTTATTTATAACTTGTTTTACTCTCGCACTTCGAGCTGGATTAGATAATTGAAATTTTTCAAAGTTTGTATATTCATTATTACTGACTGGGCCATACAATACCACTGCTTTTATTATATCTGGATAAGAAACAGCAATATTTTGAGAAATTCATGATCACATACTGTGTCAGAGCATTCATATATTTGATGTATTTATTGATTTGAGCTCTTTTAGATTCGAGCTTTGTAGGGCTTTTATGCTCGCTATTACATCTCGACTATACCCTAAGCGAAAATCATAGGGTTCTTCATTTATTGTATCGCTATAGGCATGATTTCTATAATCAGGATGAATAATAGCAAAGTTATTTCTTGCAAAATAATCTTGTTCTCTTTTGAGTCCACGACCATTGGTATAGTAGCGAGTATCTATATATCAGTGATTGAGTACAAGCAGAGGAAATGGTCAGTCTCATACTGGAATATTCATTATTCCTGAGAGATAAATATCCCCATTTTTATACCCAATTCTATATCTAGTATAGTTTGAATTACTACTGAGTAGCTCCTCAAGAGTGAAATCACTTCCAACTATCTCTTCTTGCATAAGTGTTTGGAGAGATAGTTCACTATATTGTATTATTTCTTCTTGAGCAGGGGCCATATCATTTTTTTCTGTTTGAGCTTGTATACTTCAAGATGCCTCTTCTACAGCAAGAGTTTCGCTAGAGCTTACATCAGTATTGTCTTTTTCGATATGGCTGCATGATACATGTAATAGTGTAATGAGGGCTAAAATTATATATTTCATATATGCGTATTTATAAAAATATTTCTGTATTTTATGAGAGTACTTATACTATATGATATAAACTTTATTATTAAAACAATTTTATGAAATATTGAGTACTTCTTATCTTGAGTGTATTGTTAGTATCATGTTCTGCCACAGACTCTTCTCCAAAAGAAAATGTGTCGAGTGATGTAAAAACAGAATTATCAGACTCTCCGAGGCATCAAGAATGGGTAGAAATAAATAATGCAGGTAAGACTATTCACGCATTTGTAGTGTATCCTGAGAATAAGCAGAGGAGTAGTGCGGTGGTGATGATTCATGAAAATAAAGGACTCAATGATTGGGCTAGAAATATGGCTGATCAAGTGGCCGGAGAATGACACATAGTGATAGCTCCAGATCTGTTATCAAGCTTTGATAATGAGAGACAAAAAACATCAGATTTTAAAACACCAGATGATGCAACGCAGGCTCTTTATTCTCTCAATCAAGAAGATATATCTTCAGATTTGAAAGCCGTTGCTGACTATGCTCGCTCACTAGAAACATTTAATGGAAATCTCGTATCAGCATGATTTTGTTGGGGAGGT
>Ga0208148_1000459_pt1 | contig 15788 bp, 20 predicted proteins | sample DEB08_DNA_16_FD_184525 | JGI IMG/M metagenome (GOLD analysis project Ga0208148, IMG submission 184525) | Aqueous microbial communities from the Delaware River and Bay under freshwater to marine salinity gradient to study organic matter... | ecosystem: Environmental > Aquatic > Marine > Coastal ...
GAATTAAATTTTCATCACTAGTGGCCTTTACGATTAATTTTAATTGTTCCAATCGTAATTTATGGTTTTCTATTTTTATTTCGTTTTTCATATTTTTTACATTGTTAAATATTTTTCTTTTAAGAAAGAAATACATGCTTCTTTATTTTTAAATTCATATGTATCATTTAAAACAATGCATGAAAATTTATTTGGCTTTTCATCTAATGCTTCAAAAAAGTGCCACAATGTATCGTTACATATAATGGCCTTACATTTTCTTTCATCTAAAAAAGATGGAATTAATTCCATCTCGCTATAAGTTGAAAAATTCTCATCTAATATTTCATGAGATTTTTCAAACATGGTTTTTGATATTTGTTTTGTATTCATATTAATAATTTATTTTTTCTAAAATTACATCTTCGTAATCATTACGAATCCAATAATCATAGTCTTCTTTTGCTTCGTCATAAGATTTAAAGGAATCATAAATTCCCCCTACCCATACTCTATATTTATATATATTCATTTTTTTTTATTGTTTAATAATTAAATGAAAGGCCTTCCAAAAAATAGAAGGCCTTCTATTAATCATTATACTTTCCAATCATATACAATTGCTCGACATGCAACTTTCCAAAAAGTGCAAAAAGATTCCATGTCTTTAAACCATTCCTCGAATACTACTTTTTCATTAATGTCTCTTTTTACAAAATAGAAATCACCAATTAATTCATTATCTATATCATGTGTTGTTCCATTTGGTAAATATAATGTATAAGAATATTTATGATTATTTTTATTATTTGGTAATTCCTCACCAAACATAAATGAATCACACAAATCATTTCCATAAGAAACATTTTCCCACTTCCTTTGGTAATGGTCTTTTTTATTTCCCCCTAATTTATAATTTGTTTCATGGTATTCATTTACTTCGTGCAATTGTTCAATTGCGTTTAAGTTAGATAATAAAACACTATTTGTTTCATGATGGTATAATGCTTGAACACCTTCAAATTTTGAAAGTGTATTTTCTATGATGTTTTTATGTATTTTTTCCATGCTTTTTATATTGGTAAATTTTCCTTAAAAAATCAATAAAAAAAATCATTTATTTTCCCCCTAAAATCCCCCCATAAAAAGGCCTTAATATGTGGCCTCTTTAATATATTGTTTTTTACGAAAAAATTAACAAATCTCATAAAAAAAATCCAAATAGGCCAAAAACTGGCCATGTATATTTATGTTCACTATTTTTTTGTACACTAGTGAACAAATGTATACTATTATTTAATGTTAATGAGACTCAATCTCAATAAGAGGGGGGTGGGGGTCAACAACCGGAATTTGTATCAGTACGAAGACCCATATAGTGGCCATTAAAAAAAATTAGCTTTCAAGGGGTTTTTATGTTGACACCTATACTATTGAGACACAATCTCAACAATATGCCAAAGGACAAAGATAAGTCTAAGTTAAACGCTGCTATTGAAGATGCGATACAAGAGATATCGAAGGACAAAGAGTTACTAAAGGTTAAGAGTCTATCGAGGCACAAACCAGAGAAGGTTGCTAAGATATTGTACTTGTATAGTATTGGCAAAAGCCAAACTCATATAGTCAAGAAGTACAACATAGATAGGCATACTGTAATACAAGTGTTGGTGGACTACGCTGACCATTTGGGCAAGTTGCGAGATGTAGCTGGCAAATTGGCGGCTAGGAACTATATGCAGCTAAGTTCATTGGAGGAGGACTTAATAGGCAAAGTTCGTGAGCGGCTAGAGAATGACCCGGAACTAGAGGTTAGCTTCAAGGACTTGAAGGAGTTGAGCATAGCCAAGAGTAATGCTTATAGGGAAACAATGACGGCTAGGGGTGAGGCTACCTCTATATCGGAAGAGCGGCAAATTGTAACACAACAAGATTACGAAGATACTTTGAAAGCTGCACAAGAGCGATTAAAGAAACTAAAAGACGATAGTATAGATATAGATGTCCAAGATAGGTAAAGAATACGATGACTTGTTTGACAATGTAAAGGGCAACCTAGGTGAGCACTTTGCGAACTATATGTTTATAGTTATGGATGACAAAGGTAATTTGTTTTATGACTATAGTAATCATAGGGTAGGTAGGATGTTAATACACGAGACTCATGAGGATATGACAATGAATGCTTTTGGGGATTTAGATATACTATGGCAAGATGAGGAAGAGGGAGATGAAATAGATGGAACTGAAGTTTAGCAAACATCCATTTTTGGAATCACCTAGTGATGAAGAGATAGTTCTTCTTGGTAAGAATGACCCATCGTTGTTAAAGATATTATACGAAAATCACGAGGGTAGAATCAAGGCTTCTGAGGAAGACCCTGTTAGGTATGGTTTTGATTTAAATGGTTGGGAGCGAATGAGAACAAGTCTCAATAGCTACAATGAGTGTTTGGTACTTGGTGGAAATCGTAGTGGTAAGACTACTGGGTGTGCAAAGATGGTAATGCAATCCGTCATGGACAATAACAATGGTCATATAGTATGCTTTTCTCAGAACGCTGATACTAGTGTAAAAATTCAACAAGCTGCAATTTGGGAAATGATGCCCAAGGAGTTTAAGAGAAAGACAAAGAGCATAGATGGGTATATTAATTTTTCTATGCAAAATGGGTTTACTGGTAGTAGCTTTATTTTCCCGGATACTAAGACTAGGGTAGATTTCAAGACATATACTCAATATAGTAATAACCAAACTATTTTAGAGGGTTTTGAATTTGGGTTCAAGGATTACGATGGTATAAACCTAGGTGCATGGTTGGATGAGTACCTTGGTGATGCTTCATTGGTAAACACTCTTAGGTTTAGATTAGCTACTAGAAATGCTAAGATGGTTATAGGATTTACACCTATTGATGGTTATACACCATTTATTAGTGATTATTTAAAGGGTTCAGAAACTAAACAAACCAGAGGTGCTGAACTCCTTGGCAATAGGGAAGTACCTATAGAACAATATAGCCCTGATAGAGATGCCGGAATTGTGTACTTACATTCTGACGAAAACCCATTTGGTGGTTATGATAGAATAGCAAAAGATTTGCGAGGCCGCCCGGAGGACGAAATACTAGTTCGTGCTTATGGTGTCCCTGTAAAATCAATGACATCATTACTACCATTATTTAACACCGAAGTAAATGTACTATCTGAAAAAGAAAACCGATATAAAATGCGATTTCCAGATATTTCTGACAAAAGGAAATACAGCTGTTATCAAGTGGTTGACCCCGCAGGAGCAAGAAACTATGTATCAATTTGGGCTGCAGTTAATGATGAAGGTGAGGTCTATATCAGAAAAGAATTTCCTGACCGTAGTACATATGGCGAATGGGCTGTCTTTGGAGAACCAAAGTGGCGATTTGGGCCAGCCTCCAAAAAAATAGGTTATAATGTAGAAGGCTATGTAGAGCTCTTCAAGGAAATAGAGCAAGACTTGGGGATAGAGGTTATTGAGCGTATAGGTGACTCTAGATATTTTGCGAGAGAAAACGAAAACAATGATGACTTGTTTACATCATTCTACGACCATGGTATGCACTTTGTTCCTAGTGATGGTAGGCAAGAAGAGGTGGGTATAAGTGCACTAGACGAATGGTTTAGTTACAACCCAAATGTAGATATAGATGAGGCCAATAGGCCACTATGTTATATACATGAAGATTGTGGAAATCTCATAGATAGTTTAATTAACTATAGTTCTAATGGAAAAAACGATGAACCGCTAAAGGATTTCTTCGATGTAATTAGATATTTACGAATGTCTAATTCCGGGGAAGGCCCAGACCATTTAAATGGTCGCAATCTATTAACAACTAACAATACAAAGGGAGGCTACTAATGCCAAAGAAGAAACTTAAAAATATTACAACAGAATACGGCATACCTTTCGAGGAAGGCCTTGAACTTGTTTTCAACAATTTAGAAGAAGACATGGTAACTGGGAAGGGTGGAAACACTTGGATTAATGAAGATGGCCAAAGGGTGCTCGAAGAGCTTATACCAATGCCTGTTATTTATAGGGGTAAGGTGGTTTCATTACCTCCGAATCCAGCATTCTTAACTGTGTACATCAAGGAAATCACTCAAAAAATACAAGCTAGAATACCTATGCGAGAAAAGCAATCAAAGTTTGCACATAAGATAGTTTATGTTGAATCCCACACAGAAGGCAACAAAGTTAAGTACAAATGGATTCCTACACCTAAAAGAGGTTGATAGATATGATATTATAACTAAATATATATGGATAACGAAAAAACCTCAAAAGCTCTTACTTATGTTAGCAAAGAGCCAAGTGTTACAACTCTAAGAACTGCGTTCGACCAAACTACAACTGAATTAGAGAGTTACTTTGATTTATGTAGAAATAGTTACGATGACAGACGAAATTGGTGGGCGGGTAAAACTCGTGACCACAGGAAGCATGGAGCTAATGCTTTCCCATGGGAAGGAGCTGCCGATATGGAGGCTCATACTATTGATGAGCGTATAACAAGATTAGTTTCTTTGTTTATGTCATCATTAAATAGAGCTAATGTAAAAGCATTCCCAGTTGAGGTTAATGATTTGCCTAGGGCAACAATGGTTTCTGATTTCTTAAAATGGATGTCAACATCAGGTTATATTCCTAGATTCAAGAAAGAGATGGAACTAGGTGCTAACTATTTATTAGAAAGAGGTATTTTAGTTACATATGTTGGTTGGCAAAGAGAAGATAGAAGTTATCTACAAAAACTCAACCTAGAGCAAATAGCTCAAATGTCACAAGAGGTGGCAGAGGCTATTGTTAATGGTGATAACGATGATGAGTTAGCTGTACTCTTGGAATCTACATTTCCGGGAGTTATTAACAAAAGAGCTAAGAAAGCAATCAAGGCATTACGAAAAGGAGGCGAAGCAGAATTACCTATAGTTCGTAGGCAAGTAGATGCCCCTGATGTTAAGACACTAGCACCAGATGGTGATTTCTTGTTTCCTAGTTATGTTACTGACCCACAAAGAGCACCATATTGTTTTTGGCGAACATTCTATACACCACAAGAGTTACAAAACAAAGTAGTAACCGATGGTTGGGATGAGGACTTTGTTGATTATGTTATTGAGCACTATCGTGGTGTTAATGTAGATTCAATTGAAAGAGATGCTACAAATAGAAGAAGTCACTTTGATTACGATGTTACAAACACAGCCGATGAGTTGGTTGAAATAGTCTATGGATACCAAAGATTAATCGATAGAGCCGATGGTGCAGAAGGTATCTATTGTACAGTATTCCATAGAGAATTTGATGGCAATGAGATTGCCCAAGGGTATGCTAAGTTTGAGTTACTTAATGGATACGAAGATTATCCTGTAGTAGTTACAAAGTTATCTGAAGATAGTAAGCGTTTGTATGATACACAAACAATACCTGATGTTCTTAGAGGTATACAAAACCAAGTAAAAGTAGAGCGTGATTCTAGAATAGATAGAAACTCACTAGCTACATTGCCTCCTATCATGCACCCAGTTGGACAAGCACCAACAGATTGGGGGCCGGGAAGAATGATACCTTATCGTAGAAAGGGAGACCTAGACTTTGCTCCAACTCCACCAAGCCCTGTGGGTTCTATTGAGATGGAGAAAACTATGGAGGCTCAAGCCGATAGATTATGTGGCCTTGATGAAACTAGTAGAATATCTCAAATAAGGAAACAATTCTTAACTGATAAGTTTTTAACTCATTGTGCTGATGTCATGAAAATGTGCTACAAGTGCTTTCAGAGATTTGGCCCAGATGAAGTATTCTTTAGGGTAACAGGTTCTCCTGATGCCGGTGTATTCACTAAGGGCAACCCAGATGAAAATTTTGATGTTGTAATAAATTACGATGTACTAAATACTGACCCAGAGGTTCAAGAGAAGAAGTTACAACAAATGGTAGCATTAACTCAATTGGATAGAAGTGGCCGTATTAACATCAATTCATTACTTGATTTAGCTGCGTTTAGTATAGACCCTGTTTTAGCTGATAGTGTACTACAACCACAACAAGTAGCTCAAGAGCAAATAGTACAACAAGTAACCGATGACTTAGCAAAAATATTTGCGGGTATCGAAATGCCAGCTAGACCTAATGGTGCACAAATTGCAATACAAACTATACAACAGTATGCTTCTCAGCCTGATGTTTCTGAGCGTTTACAAACCGATGAATCCTTCGCAGGAAGACTTGAAAAGTATATGGGACAATACACATTCCAAATGCAACAAGCACAAAATGCTCAAATCGGAAAGATTGGAACAGCACCAGCACAAATGGGTGGAGTTCAAACACAATCTATGGAGCAAGGAAGTTACTAGTATGAGATTCAAGGATGTCCTTAATTCATTATTAGGAAATAATCCAAAATCAAAGGTAGACCAAAATCTACCTATGATTGGTTCAGAACCTAGTTACCCAGTACAAAGTCTTTCCCCGGAAATGGAAGATTATATGCTAGGTATGCAAGAGAAAATTAGTAACATCCCGGAAGATGGTGACAAAAGAATGTTTGAAGTAAATACAAGCATTGCACTAGAACCTAAAGAATATTTAGATGTCGTAAAGCCACTAGAAGGTTTTCATGGCAAAGCAACAAGGCTTAAGAAATACAACCCTAGAACAGACAAGTATGAGTTTGAAAAATACTTGACACTTGGTCATGGTGATTATGGTGCACACATTAAAGAGGGTGATACTATTACCGAAAAAGAGGCAGAACCAAAATTGCTTGAAAACATAGCTGAAAGGCTTCCTGTTATTGAAAAGAATATTCAAGGGTTTGATAGTATGCCTAAATACCTAAGAGATAACATTGTTGGTTCTTGGTTTAGGGGTGGACTAAGTGGTAGCCCAAAAACAATAGGCCTTATAAATGAAGGTAAGTTTGAGGAGGCATCTGAAGAGTTTTTATTAAATGATGAGTACTTTGATGTAGTCGAGGAAGTCAAAAGAGCTAAGAAATTAGGGATTAAGACTGAAAAAGGCGGCGTTAAAACAAGAATGGAAAGTATGGCAAATGCATTAAAGGATTATGCCAAACAATTAAAAAACACACCATCACTTAAATAATATGTCAAACTTACAAAAAGACCTAGAAACCCTAGGCAAACACGAGCATTTTGCTCGTTTTCTTTCTACTATAGAACACTTGAGGGAAGAAACCATCGAGGAGTTACATAATTCAACAGTAGAAAACATACAGCAAATATCAGGTAGAATTATTACCTACGACCAAATTTTACAAATGTGTAATTGGCGAGAATTGCAACACAGATTTTCTGAACGATTAAAATAAATTTTAACTATTGCTATATAGTTTATAATAAACACATCGCTACCGCTTAGCGTTAAAAAGCGTAAACATTATGTCAGATGAAATCCAAGCAGGAAACGCTGAACCTGCTCAAAATACAGCGATACAGTCAAACATGTCACCAGCGCAGTTCGTAACTCGCCGGTTGGGTCAAAATACCAATGACCCTTTAGTTGAAGCAAAAGAAGAAGTAGTCACTAACCAAGAGGAAGTCCAAGAGGAAGTCCAAGAGGTTTCTAGCGAAACTGAAGTTGCTGAACAAACTGAAGAACTGCAAAGTTCTGATGATGTTCTTTCACAGTTAGATTTAGATGATATGTCGGAGAGCGACCTCCGGGAATTATCGGAAAAGTTAGGTTCAAGAGCTGTAGCTCGCTTCGGTGAACTCACTGCCAAAAGAAAGGCGGCTGAGACACGATTACAAGAGCTAGAGTCCGAACTTAATCGAAAGAATCCTCTCGAAAATACTCAAGAAGTAGCCAACAACCCTTATGATTCAGTAGATTCTCTACAAGGATTACAAGAAAAGGCTCAAGAAGTAAATCAAGTAATCGAGTGGGCAGAGGAGGTATTATTCAATTCCGATGGTTATTCTGCTGACGATATAGTCACAGAAGTAGAAGGTCGTGAGCTTACAAAAGCTGATGTACGAAAGAGTTTGTTAAACGGCCGTAAGGCTAGGGACAAGTTCTTACCTGCTCAGTTAGAAAACCTAAAAAAAGTAGAACACTCAAAGCAACTCAAAACTGCCTTTGACCAAAAAGCCAAAGAAGAATTAAAATGGCTTGATGGAGAAGACAATGATATTCGTAATCGTTACGAAGCTATGGTGTCAGATACAAGGTTTTCAAAGCTAAACGAATCGGCAGACCCAGAGTTAAGGGCTCAACTTAATTACTTAATAGCACATGCTGCTAATAGTATTTATGGTAGAACACCCATTAAAGGTAACTCTTCGTCCCCTACCTTGAATCCTAGTAATCTAGGAGCAAGTGGTTCATCTATATCTGAAAAACCTGTGGGAAAGTCGGCCAAAGCACTTAAAGACCTTGGCCAACGATTTAGACAAAGTGGAAATAAAAAGGATTTTATCACTCTCAGAACCCTACAAATTAAAAATCGTTAATTATTAAAAATTATGTCATTCTCAGATACATTCTCACCTAATGCTCCTTCAAGAGTAACAGGTCAAGGGTCGGCAATTTCTAATAGAGAAGACTTGACTGATGTTTTGTCAATTCTTGCTCCAGAAGAAACTCCAATCCTTTCATCCGCTTCAAAAAGCGGTGCTAGTAGTACATTCGTAGAATGGACAGTAGACAAATTAGATGACCCAACTACAACTGGTGTCTCTGAAGGTGTTGATGTCCTAAATTTCTCCGATAAATTCGCAGGTCGTGCTCGTCTTGGTAACTATATCCAAAAGTTCCGTAAGGATTACATGGTTTCTGATTTACAAGAAGCTATTGATTCTGTTGGGCCAGCTAAAGTTGCTCAAGCAGAGGCTAAAGCAATTCGTGAGCTTAAAAGAAACATCGAAGCTGCTATTGCATCTAACAATGCTATGCAAGCTGAAAATGGTACTAACCAACCTTACCAAATGCAAGGTCTTGGTAAATGGCTTGCAACTGGTGCAACTGGTGATGTTGCTGCTGATTCAAGCATTCCATCAGATTACCAAACACCTGCAGCTAATAACCACACAACTGGAGATTTCACAGAGTCTAGCTTTAATGCTCAGATTTCATCAATCTTCCGTCAAACTGGTAATGTAGACAACCTAATGCTTGTTGCTGACACAAGTCTTCGCCGTGAAATCTCTGATTTCGCTCGTACAAGTGCAACAGCAGATAAGTCAGAGCGTACCTTCAATTTCGATGGTAATGCTGGTGAGATTAAATTCTCAGTTGATTTATATCAATCTGACCATGGAGTTGTCTCTATCGTAAATGCTAACCCTTCATGTTTCTCAGCTGGTGCCGCTCAAGGTTCAAGTGGAGCAGTTGGAGATGTTGGCTTTATTATCAACCCTGAGTATGTTGGTGTTAATGAGTTAATCCCTATGGGTTCAACTCGTCTACCTAACTTAGGTGGTGGTGAGCGTGGATTCGTTGATTGTGCATTAACACTTGCAGTATATCACCCACAAGCTCATGGTAAAATAACAGACTTGAGTGCATAACCCGGAGGTAAATTATTATGTCAAGATTAACCGTAAATGAAGCTGGAACATCCGGCTATACAGACCAAATCATCCTTACACCTAGTGACTTCACAACTACGGCTGGAAACACAACTACATTAGTTAATGTTCCAGTTAAAGCAGGTGATGTTATCGATGGTGTTTGTTTAGACATTACCGAAGCGTTTAGCGTTTCTTCCAATATTACTATTGGAGGCGAAGCTGCTATTCTTCCCGGTTCTGCTGACCCAGATGGTTTTATCGAAGCAGTCAATGCAAATGCAGTAGCTGTTAAAACTAACACTGGTGACTTAGTTGATGATGGAGGAGAAGCAAGTAACACACGAGTTGTCGTGGTTGCTGATGGTAACATTACTATCAATGCTGCTTCTGCATTAGATGTAAGCACAAGTGGAAAAATGCGAGTATTACTAAGCATTAAGCGAGTAAACTTCTAATCAAATTCTTGGTACGGGGGCGAAAGCCCCCTACCTTTTATTTTTATGACTCAAATAATTACAAAATTACCTAGATACTCAGATGGAGAAATCAATCGTGAGTTCATGAAAGAAATCCTCACTGGATTTGAACAAGAAAAGGCTACTGAGCATGAGCGTGTTGCTATTGCTAGAAAAGAAGCCAAGGAGCTTGCTGGGACTACACACCCTACATTGGGCAAACCTGTAGCTACTATGCCCGCTCGTGAGTTTTTTAGACTTACACAAAAGTATGGACACAAAGAAGTTCATTCTAAAGAATTTTTACAATATTTCAATAAAAAGTTTTCAGACTTATCTCCAAATAAAGCCTAATGCAAAACCGAACATATACCGATTTACAAAACTTAATTGAAGCTCTAGCGGGAGTTAGTTCATTTACCCCAGAGGAAATAGTGAATATTCAATACTTTGTTAATAGACGAATGTTTGAGGCATATAACCGAAGCCCTGTTTGGAATCGTTATTTAGTGGTATCTGAACTAAGAAAGTTAGCATCTGCTAGTATTCGACTAAGTTCAAGAGCTAATGGTAGAACAAGTATAAATGGATACTATGAGTTACTTGGTTCACAAGCAGCTGATAGCTCCGTATCGGATTTAAATGTATATAGAAAAATTGGTACAACTAATGTTTTCTTAGCTCAACAAAAGTACACAGATACGGATATTAGTGTAACAAACGATAAAGGCCGTTGGGCAGTGGGTGTAGGAAGTGCTTCGCTACAAACTGATGGAACTTATACAACAAGTATTACACAAAGTACCGCTACATATGATTCAAATGCTACACCTGAGAGTTCTCTTAATCAAGTAACTTGGTATGACAAAGAAGTCACAGCAACAGATGCTACACTTGTTGCCGATGTGAAAAATTTAATACCATTTGATGAGGCCAATAGGGAAAGCATAAATGACTTTATTAGAATTAATAGAAGCCAAGCATTCTTAAATTTATCTACAGTAGAGTACGACTTTTATGTAGATGAGCAAGGTGCTAATTTATTGAATCCAATTGCTAGTGCAACACCTGTTGATGGTGTATTTGTTACATACAAGAAGAGATTATTTTCTGATGCTACATTATCCGAAGAAAATAGGTCTGGGTTTACTACTAGCTCTACGGATGTTCCGGGAGAGTTCTTCAACTATTTAGCACATGCTGCGTATTCAGATTTCCTAAGAATGGATGGCCAACATGGTAAGTCTATTGCCGAAGGAGAAATAGCAGATGAATTTTTAGCACTAGAGCTAGAAAAAGTAGATTTAATGTCTAATAACAATACTATAAACCGAAAATTTTCAACTTATGTCAATCGCCAAAGCCGTTGACAACTAATATAAAATATACATATGCCTAATTCATTTGTAACCAACCTGTACCCAAAACCTACTCCGGGAACTACCATGGAAACGATTGCTCTTGCTAGTGATTCTACTCCTGAAGGTAAAACTACAACTTATAGCACATTAACTAAATATATTGCTATGGATGTTCAAGATGCTGATGCACGAGTTCGCTTTGATGGAACAGCCGTTAGTCAGTCGACAGGTCATCGTTTATACGCTGGTCGCTCTTATACATTTAGTAAAGTAGCTTTAGAAAATGCTAGTTTCATTAGAGCTGGTAGTACTACATCTAATTTATTTTTAACTGAGTTCACAGACTAATCATGTCTTCAGAACATCTAGCATCTGCCGAAACAGAGTTGAAGGGAGAGCTTGGTGCTGCTTGGGATATACTCAAGGGTGCTAGTGCTAACTATACGGACTTAGGAATAGCTCGTAGGTTCGGTGGTGCCGCAGCTGCTTACTCATTGCGAGATATTGGTGCAATGAATGGCTCTGTTGTTAGAGTTCGTAGAGAACCAACTGATACTACAGCTGGAATAGATGATGAGGAAAGATTTTCAGCTAATCAAGTTTCTAGTGGTGCATTAGAGGATTGGGTAAATGGTAAGTTAGAAAGTACACTACCAGCAGATGTAGCAACAGCCGCAGCTGCTTATAGTCTTCGTAAGGTATCAGAAGGTAGCTTAGTTTATACTGGAGATTATAGTTCTGGTACTGATACCATTAGTGCAAATACTGGAAATATAACAGTTACTGGAAATAACGATGGCATTTTCGGAAAAGATAATGTTCTTAAAATTGAAAATGACGATAGAGCTGTACCGCAATTACAGACTTCTAATTCTAATTATCAATCTAGCACAAGTGGCGTGGTTGAATTTGAATACTATGTTCCTAGCGACCATCCTATTGTAGGTAATTATTGGCATATTGGAACAAATAGAACATCTGGTGGACAAGAAATAGCTTACTCCAAAAGAGGTGTAAAAATAGTTGGAGGAGCTTGGACTACTGCTAAATTATTTTATGGAAGTTTATATGGAGGTACTGATAAACCAACTACATTTTCTACTAACGGTAGAAGATTAATAACCATTTTAGACCAAGAAATAGCGGATGGTATAGCAGTAACAATAAGTTGTGAAGATGGAGATTTGTACTATATATCATCTCTTACAATAAAAACATATGATGCTAAAGCAGTTCGTATTCGTAGAAGCTCAGATGATATTGAGGTAGATGTAGCTTTTGATTCAGATGGTAAGGTAAGTGCTAGTTCGGCGATTACAAATGTAGCTGAACAAGGTGGAGAAAGTGGAAGCACAAATGCTACTGACCTTAATGGATTTTTGAATGCAAATGAACAAACAGTTGGTTCTTCTCAAAATGGTACTGGTTCTGTAGCCTACAACTCATTTAGCGGAGATTCCAATACTGGATTTACTGTAACTAATTCAGATGCTGGTACATTTAAGCAAGCTGTATTTGGTTACGAAAGTGGCGAAGGTGATGTTATTGTTGCTAACTTTGATTTAAATATAACATCTGGAACTCCTACTATACAAGTAAGAACTGGTGCGGCTATCGGTACATTGACTTCAAAATCAAATGATGCTACAGTATCTTCTTCCGCAAATCATACAGTTACATTAACTTGTACTGGCGATGGATTATATATTAAGTTTTTAGAATCAGATGCTTGTACATTTTCTGTAAGTAACTTTACAATAGTATCTCATACTCAAGGGGCTACTGTCCACACTTGGTACGACCAAGCTGGGTCAAACGATGCAACTCAAGAGACTGCTGGTAGCCAACCAAAGATTGCAGAGAATGGAGCATTGCTTGATGATGGTGTGACATTTGATGGGACTGATGACTTTTTACAAACAAGTGGTCAAGTATTAACTAACAATTATACTGGAGCAAGAAGTCTATATGGAGTATGTAAAATAAACACAGACTCTGGTTATATTTTTGGTGATGCTGGAAGTGGTACTAATGAAGGTACATCTTTTTATTCAGATACAGCTTCGGATAAAATATTTTTTACAAATGGTAAAAGTGGAACACTTGTTGATTACGACAATATTACCACAATAGAAGGAAGTAACTTTTTAATAAGTTCTAATTACAATAATAATAATACCACAACCATTCACAAAAATTCAAATAACAATGGTTACACACAAGGAACTGATACTTATAATTTTACTACAAGTTCCCAGTTCACCATAGGCGATAGACAAGGTGGCTCAAGTGCAGCAACTAGATTTAATGGTTCTGTACAAGAAATCATTGCATACAACTCAGACCAATCAGCCAATCGCTTCAAGATTGAGTCCAACATCAATAACTATTATGGTTTGTACAATGATGCGAATGATATGGCGGAAGCATTTAGAGCTACAGCTGGAACATTAACTAACGAAAGTAAAGATGGATTTGATTTAGCTGTAGGAACACCAACAGCTTATGTTGGATTTGAATTTAATGAAAAAATAGCTAATGGAGATTCAGTATTTATTTCTTTTAACTTAGATTTAACTGGAGGTAGTGGAGGAGATGCTACACCTATAATGAGGTTGACTAAAACCACATTAGATGGAACTGATAGTTCAAACTTTATAAATCCAAGTGACTTATCTCAAGGATTCAACTCATTTGAATTAACTTCAAGTGATAATGATGCAAAGTTTTTTGCAATAAGTGAAGGAAATGATAATGTAAATATTTCTATATCTGACTTTAAAGTATCTCGCATAGCTCGTGATGGTTTCGTACAAACTTGGTACGACCAAAGTGGTAACAACAGACCAATGATACAAGACAATGCTAGTGAGCAACCATCTATTGTAGAAAATGGTGGATTCGTGGGTGGAGTAAAGGCAAAAGCAGCTACTAGTGATGACACTATGCAAAACCTTCAAGTCTCTACAGATGGTACTACAGCTAACTTTGGTACTGACGATTGGGCGAGTGGAGCTAATTCAAAACTAGGGTTAATGTATGTAGGTAAGATTGATGAGGTTGCAGTTAATACTACACAATCTATAATTTTGGGTGGTGGACGAGGAGTTTCATCTTTTCAATCTGGAGGATTATCCTTGCAAGTAGTCAAGGGTGGTGATGATACCTATAGATTAACTAACGAAAGACAAGGTTTAACTCCATCAACAATGACTACTATTGTTACCCTCAATACAGATGATGATATGATATTATATGGTACTGCTAATAATAGAGATTTTACAGTAAAATTAAATTCTACTACTGTTACTGAAACAGAAACAGCTGACCTAGACACAAGGGAAAACCAACCACTTTCATTATTTGGTGCTTACTCTGGATTCAATACTAGAAGATACCAAAACTCATCTGGCGGTGTATGTAAAGAATGTTACCTATTTGCTGGAGACAACATTTCAGAAGTTGATACAATAGCTACAGAGATTAACCAACATTATAATATTTATTAATAATTATGAGCGAAGAAACCGAAGAAGAAATTACAATCAATTACTTAGTATACGAAACACTAGACGATGCTATTGCCAGAGCAGATGCAGAGGGTGCTAGACGAGGCTATGCTTACCACAGAGTAGGTAGTGGTACTCGCTATAGAACTTACCCACAAGTGACTGCTGACAGCAAGTATGCCCTTGTCGTAGATGGATACGAACTAACAGAAGATGAAGAGTCTTCTATTGTTACTAGTGTAACATTCCCAGAGCCTGAAGAATAATCATGAGTATAAAATACAAAAATAGGAAAAGTAAAAGCAATGATGATTCAGATTTGCCAGTATATAATTTACCTGATTTTGAGGTAAGAGCTAGTGAATTTCCATCTAGTAGAAAACCAATGGATGTATCAAAGCCAAGCACAAAGCTTAACGATGATATTAAATCAATGGAGAGTAAAAGTAAGTCAAAGAATAAATATACGGCTCAACCTGTTGCAGATAACACAAAAATATTTGATACTAAGGAAATAACTAGAAAAGAGTTAACAGGGAGTCCCTTTAAAAGAAGAAAATTATCTTAATGATGGAAGAAACATTGCAAAGATTATCTGTTGGAATTTTTGGTTGGATAGCAACTGATACACTACAAGATATTGACTTAATGATGGGGATAATGTCCAAGGGTGTTATAATATCTTTAACAACTTTATCAATAATTAAATTAATCAAGGAACTTAAATGAGTACAGAATTATTAGCAATGTTAGGTGGTGGAGCAAGTGGCTTTATGTTTAAGCTTATTGGTACACTAGTACAAAATCAAGCAGCTGTTACAGAGGGCTTGATTAAAAAACAAAAAGCATCGGACGATAGTGCAGATGCAGCAGCAGCTAGGGTGGATGCCTTTGGTGCTTGG
>Ga0208148_1000462_pt1 | contig 15731 bp, 15 predicted proteins | sample DEB08_DNA_16_FD_184525 | JGI IMG/M metagenome (GOLD analysis project Ga0208148, IMG submission 184525) | Aqueous microbial communities from the Delaware River and Bay under freshwater to marine salinity gradient to study organic matter... | ecosystem: Environmental > Aquatic > Marine > Coastal ...
GTAATATCAAAGATAATGTTTGGAAGGATTCCTTTTCGTGCGTCTGTTAGAAGCAAGTCAAGAGTCTTGTTTTTGATTCCCTTTTCTTTCACCCACATATGAAGAGTTGTAACATCATCGGGAACACGCAAATCAAGAGCCTTGAGTTCTGGATACTTGTTCCTCATATTTGCAATTCGAAGGAACGCCTTTTTCCACTCGTCAACGTCACGGTTCTTAAACTTGTTGCCCTGCATAAAGTGATTTTTTGCGTAACCTTTGCCACTGCCTGCACCACCAACCAAGAAAACAATCTGACCATAGTTTGCACCATTGGCAATGACGATTTCTTTTTCGTTAAGAAGGTGAAGACCCTCTGTTAATTCTTCGTGTTGAGAAAAGTTTAGCATTTATTTTCCTACTCTACAGTGTTTGCTTTGTTTTTGTCAATGGAACCAACGAAGTCTGAGGACGAAGGATACGCTTCATTTTGGTTATCCTTACTCAGTTCCATACTCATAACATAACCATCAGGTGTAACTTTATGTTCTATGGATGTTACAAGATAGTTACCACAAAGGTATTTATCAAGATTTTCATCTTCCTTGGAACCTGGCTGCAAAGGTGTCAATCGGAGATTTACTACATCTCCACATTTTCTTCTTGAATCACCAGAGACTTCAACATTGATAATCATCCCACCCACTTGTCTCATCAAGGACTTTCTTTTTAGTAGCCACTCTGAGTATTTTTCATTTTGTTCTACGGTGTCACCACCGTGTAATTCATTTTCTTGATTTAGATTTTTGTGAATAGGACAAAAGTTCCAGAAGGTATCTGGTTTATCACTAAATTCATCGAGAGATTCTGCAATTGGGTATGATTCTTTGTCTGGTTGTGGAACGTGCTTTGTCTTTTTGAAACTGTCTTTCATCGAATACTCTTTGTATTCGTACTTCTTACGAACAATGTCGTGCGTGAGAATTTTTGAAGCATACATCCCTTGAATGTTTTCGGATAGTCTATCCCCTGGCTCATCTATGATTAGTCTTTGAATGTTTCTTGATTCGAAGCCAGGGTCGCGGAACCATCCAGGTCTCTCTCTATACTTTCTTGGAGTATAGTAGTATGCCATCTTTGGGTCTTTTTCTTCGAACAACTTTTCAATAGTACTGAAATGAAATCCTTCTCTGTTTTGATAAAAGATAAAGTGACAAGCCTCTGGGTTTTCTTCACCTTGACTTCTATCTGCTAACCAATTGATTGCGTCGAATGGGTGCCAGTTTGGAATGATGAATTTTCTTTTTTCGCTGTCAGTTTTGACATCAATGTTCAATTTGTGTTGGTCACTACTGCCACTATCTTCTAAATGTTCTGTAAAAATTTCACTAACCATTTCATCTATTTTTTTATAGAATGATTTACTGACTCTGGTGTGTATGTTTTTGAATTGTTCAGAGGAAACCCCCCGAACAGTTATCATTTGTTGTTTGCCTGTGTCTGATATATTCCTAGTAACAACTGCGTAGATGTCAAATTCAAGTACAACATCTTTTTCGCCAGGAATCGCCCAAGTTATAGTTAACTTTTCTTGTTGACCAATAATGGGAAGGTGTCGAACAATGTTATTTGTATCTTGAAAAGACAAAGAACAGGACATAGTGTTTGACAATAAGTCCTCATACATTTTCATATTAGTAAATATTCTAGAAACATCCACCTTACCACCAGACGGAGATACAATTTCTATTGACTTTAATTTATAGTCGTTATCACCCGCGTAACCGTCTGGTGCGGTTTGAATTGGGTTTTCTTTATCCCATAAATTTACTGCTTCTTTTTGGTCAATATCACTCATCTAGAAATCACCCTGTTCAAGTCATCTACTACGCCCGTTAGATACTCGCGCCTAAGTATCTTTATGGTTCGCAATTGCTCGTTTAAATTTCGATGGTATTCACGATTTGTCACAACCGAGTGTGTGGTTGTGTTTGCGTCTAAACTATTAACATAAGAATATAGAATTGTACTTCCAAATGTCACACCATCAGTTGTACCATTACCAAATCCAGCACCAGTGGCACCAAGAGTCACTTGTTTGCCAGAACTTGGAGGGCTCGCAAGTGGGTCTAAATCTTCATAGAGATAGTTGGTGTCTGCATTTTCAAAGTGATGAAGAGACTCGCCATTGATATCGACTATTCTTGTTATAGTTCCCGTTTGTTCTGAGTCTGTACCAACAACCACATCCGAAACTGAGAAGTTTCCTTTTGTGTTATAGAGAGTTAACTTTCTATGTGTTGGGTCATATGACTTCACAAGTCCTCGCACTGTCTTGTTATCGCTCTTGTATACTTCTTCGTCTGGTTTAAAATATGCACCGCTTTCATTTCCAATGTAATATGCTCTGCCTTCATATTTCTTATCAACATAATCGTTGAGTGTATTTTCGCTCATTGGCCATTGGAAGTAGGGGTCGGTAATTTCATTCATCAGAAGAATTATCCAATGCAGATTACTCGTACCGAAAAATTTATCCGATACCATCTCTGGTGTTTCTCCGTCCTCTATGGTATACTCAGAAAAGAGAGAAGTCTGTCCAGTGATGTCTCCTCGAAACACAACTCTTTTCAATATATCAATGGCAACTTTTCGATTACCATCTTTGTTTATGTCGTAACGAACGAGTGGAAAGTTTTTAAAGAATGACATAGATTATTCTCCTCCGTCCAATCTCTTCAGACTGTTTCTCGACTGGAGTGAAAGTTCAGTAAACTCAAGAGTTAACTTCAGGTGAGTTGGTGCGCCTGTATCTTTGAACGCTGACCACATATTTGCATTTGTATAGTTGACTGACATATTCTCTAAAGCACATCTGTCAATTTTTCCGATGTATTGATTCTCTGCACCATTTGATACAAAGTAAATTTGAAACTCGGAAGGATAGTTATACAGTGCATTGTCTCCGTCATACAATTCTGGAGATGCGTGGTATTTAAAGAGTTGGATTATTTGTTGAGCCGCATTTGATTCTTCTACACTTCTTGGAGCAAGGTCAAATTCAAAAGAATATTTTCTCATATTTGGTTCATTGAACATTGATTCTTTTCTTGGGTTAGCGACTCTTGCAACTTGGTGTTGCATAAATTTGTCTGCGTTTTCCATCAAGGCACCACCCACAGCACCCACACCAGATTGGATTGCTTTCTCTGCTCCCTCTAGCAAATTTCCTGCCGCTATTTCACCAGCAACTGTTCTTTGGAAAGATACAGTTTCCCAGTTCCATCCATCTGACATATTGACTGACTGAGGGAAAGGTAGCCAAATTACATCACTGTTTACTTTTTGAGATTTTTGATATGAGGTTTCTGTAAATACTGCTTCCGCTGCCGCTTTAGCATTGTCCGCTGCCGTTTTTGCCACGCCTGCTTTGTTTGCCGCATTGTTTCCGACATTACTGTAGTTTGGTGTTTGTCCACGGGAGTTATCTAATTTACTCAACAGAGTATCCTCGCCTGGGGCAGAGGCCATTTCATTATCTTCCGCTGGCATAGATTTACTACTACCTCCGAGACTCGCAGACGAGTTGGAGTAGATTCGAAAATAAAGATAGTGATGGTGTTCTGGTGAATCTACCAAGTCAATTGGGAATTTGACGTTATTTGTTGCCATTAAAGTCTCCTGCTGGATTTCTACTACATATTATATATGCCATACAAAGGAAAATTCAAACCGAAAAACCCACAGAAGTACATCGGCGACCCAACTAATATTATTTATCGTTCGTTGTGGGAGCGTCGATTTATGGTGTTCTGTGACCAGAAAGACGCTATTATCGAATGGGGTTCCGAAGAACTATTTATACCATACAGGTCACCAATCGACAACAGATACCATCGCTACTTTGTTGATTTTATCATAAAATGTAAGAATAAGCAAGGGTTTACCGAAACAAGGCTAATCGAAATCAAACCAAAAAAACAATGCTCTCCCCCAGAAAAACCACAAAGAAGAACAAAGAGGTACATCAACGAGGTGAAGACTTGGGGAATCAATAGTGCAAAGTGGAAAGCAGCCAAAGAGTTTGCTGAGAACAGAGGATGGAAGTTTCAAATACTAACAGAGAAGGAACTATTCACAGGTGGCTAAACAAATACTCACAGGTTCAAGTATATTTGATTCCTTCCAGAAATTGAGAAGGGATGCGAATGTTGGCAAAGACAACTGGAACTGGTTCAGGAACACTGTCAATCAAAACATCAAGGCATCAGACCGAAATCAAATAAGAGATATGGTTGCTTCTGACCCAGTTCGCAAAAGGTCTAGATTGTTTGTTGGTCAGTTGTATTGCTTCTTCTATAATCAGCCAGAATACCACGCAACTCTACCTTTCTATGATACATTTCCACTTGTCTTGATGCTGAGTCGAGAGAAGGATACATTCTTCGGTATAAATTTCCACTATATTCCACCCAAAAGAAGACTACAAATGTTCTTGCTACTACAAAAGTATAGGCAAGGAAATAGAATTGTTCTTCCATATGGTACTATGAAAAGAGTGGCTAAGTGGAAGATTTTCAAATCCTGTTTTCGCCGATATAAAACTTCATTAATTACAGGAAATCTTATAAATATACCAGCAGATGATTGGCCGATTGCTATCAATCTCCCCGTAGAGAGATTCAAGAAGAGCAGTAAATCAGCAATCTGGGACAATACATTGAGGGAAGAAAGAAATTAATGGCACAAGCACCAAAACTACCGAATAGTCTACAGACCTTTACTGGACAGTATAAAGGTATTGTCCGTAACCATACTTACGAGATTATTATTGCAGGTCCTGGTTTTGAAGCCGCAAACGCAAATATCGGAATGGATGCAAGAAACTTAACTATCCTCTGTGAGAATGCATCTTTCCCTGGCTCAGCAGTAGGAACTCAACCTAATAGAATATATGGACCTGTACGAGAACTTGCTTACGAGAAAATCTTTTCGGGAGACTTGTCGTTGACATTCCGAATGGACAAAGAAATGCGAGTGAGAGAATTGGTTAATGCCTGGCATAAAGTTATACACGACCCCCAGACTGGTGACTTTGGATACTATGATGATTATCGTGCAGAAATTCAAGTATACCAATACCCTCTAGAGGGTGGTACAGAAAACGGTCCTATCTACGGAGTCAGATGTACAGATGCTTATCCCAAGAGCATCTCGCCCATCGAAGTTGGGTATGACCAAATGAATACATATATGAAGCAAACCGTAGACTTTGCGTACAGGACTTGGGAAGAAATCGTATTATAATCATTATATCATAGGAGATAAATTATGGCTTTACCAAAAATCAATACCCCGTTTTATGAGTTGACACTCCCCTCCACTGGTGAGACTGTTAAGTATCGTCCCTTCTTAGTCAAGGAAGAGAAACTTCTTCTTCTGGCTATGGAAAGTGGAAAACAAAAAGAAATTTCAAATGTTCTTCGTCAGATTATTACCAACTGCACAGATGGTGCAGTAGAGGTAAACAAACTGCCAATTTTTGATGTTGAATATCTTTTCCTACAACTCAGAATTAAATCTGTAGAAGATGTAGCAAAGATAAGTCTAGAGTGTGGTGAATGTGGCGAAGCAACAACCATCAATGTTGACCTCAAAAAAGTAAAGGTCAAGTTCCCAGAAAAGAAGGTAGACTTTAAGGTTCCACTTACAAGTGATGTTGGTTGCACTCTCGCATACCCCACTCTCGATATGATAAAAGACAACGAAGAAGGTATGGAAAGTGCGGCACAGTTGTTTGAGTTGATTTGTAATTGTATCGAGACAATTTATGATGAAGACCAAGTATACAAGGACTTCACCAAGAAGGAAGTAAACGAATTCATAGAAAATTTACCCCAAGAGCATTTCAAGAAAATCTCAGCATTCTTTGAGAATATGCCGAAACTCGAACACGAAGTTAAATACACCTGTCCACACTGTGGTGCAAAAAACACATTTGTTCTGAGTGGGCTACAGAATTTTTTCGAATCGGCCTCTCTCACAACAACCTGATTAATATGATTAAGACAAACTTCGCAATGATACAACATCATCAATGGAGTTTGACAGAGATTGAAGAGATGATGCCTTGGGAAAGAGACGTATATGTGACTCTTCTGAATGAACACATTCAAGAAGAGAATGAAAGAATTCAGAAGGAACAGTCACAAATAAACCGAACAAGAAGGTAAAATGGCAGCAGACAGAAAACAACTTGAAGACCTAACAAAAGAACTCAAAAAGAATAACGACAACCTTAGCGGTGTCGATAAGGCTTTTAGTTCCTTTAGTGATGACTTTAAGGCGTACACTGCGTCTGCGGCAAACGTCACAGATGGTTTAGCAAACTTCTTAGATATGAGAGAGGACTCTCTCGCAGGATTCGGTAGAGAACTTACTGCATCTTTCCGTGCTACCCAGAAGTGGGCAGACAGAATTAAATTTGATATCTCTACGTTCGCAGATGAAAACATTCGTGATGTAAACGAGGGTATCGAGGCCTTCGAGGATATGCAATCAGAAACGGGCAAGTCATTCGAAAAACGAATGGGTGGCTTGATGGAGAATCTGCGAAAAGCAGACCAAGGTGAAGCAATTGCAATTCTTCAGAACATCCACGCGATGCGTGAGGAAGCACATAAATCTCTTTCTGAGGAGGAAGCAGAAAGACTAGACTTTATGGCAAAGACTGCCTCTAGAGGTCTAGAAAGCATATCAAACAACACATCAATACTCAAGGGTGCAATTATGGAAACCCTTCCCTCTCTCGATAAATTCGCAGAGAGTGTGTTGGGTGGTGGTATCCTCGGTAAGTTTGCTGGTACAGTAATTCGAAAGAAGAGACAAGCAAGAGAAGCCCAGGCAACCGCACAGGGTATGTCTGCCGCTGGTGGTCAGCAAGATGCCAAGATGGCAGCACAATCATCCGCACTTGCAAACGCAAGTGAAGGTGGTAAAGAACTTGCACTACAATTATCACAGCAATCTATTATTGGCGAGTTGAGAGAAATCAATAAGCATAATAGAAAAGTTCTTGGTTTAGAAGAAAGTCAATTAGAACAACAGAAAAAACAAACAGAGGGCGCCCTTGGTAGCAAGGAAAACGAAAGCGAAGCACTCGCAGTTGACGAAAGACAACACGACGAAACTGTTGCCGCACTGAAAGCAGGTGGTGGTGGTGGTGAAGACGATGGTGATTGTCCGAAAATCCCTGGCGGATTTATGGATGCAGTGTTGGGAGCGTTGTCTGGTAAGTGGATTGCACAAGCCGCAACATTCTTAATGACACCCCTCAAGAAAGTGGTTGGTGCTGTTGCAGGTGGTGTTGGTAAAGCAGTTGGTTTTATTATGCCAAAGAAGTGGAGTGCTGGACTTTCCAAATTCTTCAAGACAACAGATTCAGGAGCAGCCTCATCGATAGGTAAAGCAAGCAAATCAGCAGGATTTATAACCAAACTTACAGACAAGTTTAAGGGCATAATTAAGAGTCTAGTTGATACACTCAAGACTATCTTCAAATCTATTGGTGAGGTTATTAATAATATTGCCAAGAGTGTTGGTAAGGTTATAAAATCAATCGGCAAGGGTATTGCTGATATGATGAAACAACTTGCTAGAGGTATTGGATATTTTGGTAAGAAGAATGTACTACTAGGAGCCGCCGCACTGGGTATCGTTGCAGGTGGTATATTCTTATTCTCCAAAGCAATGGTAGAGTTTACCAAGGTAACTTGGAAGGCGGTAGGAGTTGCCGCAGTATCAATACTTCTCTTGGTAGGTACACTTACGGCACTTGGTGCATTAATGATGTCTGGTATTGGTGCAGTCGCAATTCTCGCAGGTGCAGCCGCACTTGTCATAGTTGCAGGTGCTATGTTCGTGCTTGGTAAAGCGATGCAGGAATTTGGAAAAGCGGCTGATTACTTTATGCCTGTATTCGAATTGATAGGTGAAGTATTAATAAGACTTGCCAAAGTTGCTATGCCAGCATTTAAAGAAGTTTTCTTAGGATTATTTACTCTCATCCCGAAAATCCTTCAATCAGTAGGTGACATAATTTCAACAATTGGTGATGTCATCGTAAATGTCATCACTGCTATTGGTAATGTAATAGGAAATGTACTAGAGGGAGTAGTGAGTACATTTGAGAGATTTGGAGCGGCAGGACTCGCAACTGGTATAGCAGGAACCGCAGTTTCAATTGGTGTACTTTCGGCTGCAATCTTAGCGTTCGCCGCCGCAAGTGCAGGTGGAAAAGTTCTTGGTTCAATCGGTAATGTCATCGGAGGATTCCTCAGTCTCTTTGGTGGTGGTAGTCCTCCAACCGCACTAGAAATAATCGCCGCACTTTCTACGATGGAACCAGGCTCACTGGTGAAAATTCCCAAACTAATTGACGATATATCAGCATCGCTTGCGAGGTTTGGTGGAATCGAAGTAGACACAGACGGAGCGGAAAACGCAATATGGATTATTGCAGAAATAGCGGACGAACTCGGCGATGATGATGTATTGACTGCCCTTTCCAGACTGAGCAGAATAGATATGAGTAAATTTGCCGATGGATTGCTTTCATTGTTTAGTATTACCAAACTAGGTGAACAGGATGTTGGTAATCTATTCTCAATGTTAAACAAAACATTCGACTTCTTGGATATCATTCCAGCGAAACTAGTTGACGAGAAAGCAGAAGCATTCAATAAATTGGCAACTTCTATCGGTAACGTGGCAGACGAAATGATTAAGTTGGATGGTGTGAATATGGACAATGCTGGTTATGCATTGCAACTTTCACAGCAACAGAACATACAATCACAACCCGTTGGTTTAGCCGAAAGACTATTCGGTGCTTTCGCCCCCGACGAAATCACCAGGCCTGCTCAACCCACAATCCAGGCTCCGATGCAGATTTCTTCGAACAACTCACAGCATTTCCACGGAAACATCAACGCAAGAAATCCAGATACAAGTCTAAACAATCTATTGTCACGAAGACGATAATAAAAAAAGGGGACTCCCGAAAGAGTCCCCTTTTCTCATCGATTTACGAAAGTGTCAACCTTCGTTTGCCAACTTCTCGAAGTACGAGAGGGCATCGCCGGACTCACCATCCTCTTCAACGACGGGTGCTTCAGCGGCTGATGACGACGAGACATCAGACTTGGGGGGAGAGGCAACTTGTTCAGCACGAGCAAAGTCATCACCAGTGCTACGAATGTCGTTTCCTACAACCTTGTTCAACTTAGTCTTAAGTTCTTCATAAGACTTGAAGTTGGACGGGTCAGTGAACTCGGTAAGGGCATACTGAGTCTTCCAAAGTTCCTCCAACTTTGAATCGTCACCATCATAAACGGGAGACGTAGACTCAAACTCAGACTTATCGTAGTTGATAAATCCTGCAACCTTACGAACCTTCAACTTGAAGTTTGCACCTTCCCAGAAATCGAATGGATTTACTGGAGTTTCATCTTCAAACTCAGGGTTCATTGCTTCGTTCACCTTATCGAAGATTTTCTTTCCATACTTGTAGAGGAAAATCTTTCCTTCGTTCTGTGGATTTGCAGGGTCGCTCACCACAAGAATGTTGGAGATGTAAGATAGACGGCGCTTGCGATTGCGAGCAATGTCCTTATCACTGTCCTGACCACTGTTCCAAAGCAGAGTGTTCATTTCTGAAACAGGGTCTTTGTCACCAAGGGTAGTGCGAGAGTTTTCGATATACCAACCCCCAGGACCCTTGAATCCGTGAGTGAAAAGACGAGCCCAAGGGATGTCTTCTCCATCACAGGCGGGGAGGAATCGAATCACGGCATAGCCGTTACTGGACTTGTCGAGTTCTGGCTTCCAGAATCGGTCGTCCTTATAAGAGTCTGAACTCTTAGTTGTCAACTTGTTCATTTCTGAGGTTAGTTTGTCGAAGCCACCTGCTGACTTCTTCTTCATATCATTGAATCCCATTGCGTATCTCCTTGTTTTGTGTACGTTGTGTACGGGGTATTTGATTACTTGTAAAGTATAGTCTATGTAGAACGAAAGTCAAGAGTAATCCTGAATCTTTTCTACTAGAATATTTCGGTGTTTTGTTGTGTCTTTAATCGCCACAAATGGTTCATAGTTCTGGCACTTTGTGCGAAGTTCTTCCCACAACAGGTCGTCATTCATATCGATGTCAAACTGTTGCATAAAGCCAAGAATCTTATTCATAATAATGAATGTCTCAATACTGATATCTTCCCTCAGTACCAGCCTCATCAACAATGGATGTCTTCCCTCTTCCGATACAAATATATCGTCAAAATGCATATCAGAACTTGACATTTCTTTGAGAATTTTTCCAATATCTTCAGTGAAGACCATTGTGAGAGATTGCATTCGGCGTTTCCAATCCGTGAAGATACCTTCTGCCTCATCATCCATCGCTTCACCAACCCAGAAGTCTCCTCTTGCCACAAAATTAGAGACGAGGAATCCGAAGACATCCTTTCCCTTCTTCTTGGCTAGTTTGTCAAAGAAGAATCGGTCTTTCCGATTTTCATAGACTCTCACCGAGGACTTCGTTTTCCCATTGAACTTGAAGTAGTCGTAGGATTCTCTTGTGAAGTGCAGTTTCAAACCTAGATAAATACAGAAAGCCTCGTATCCGTTCATAGAGGTAATCTTGCCCCTTTGGGGAGCAGATTGGATTCTTGACCTTCGTTTTCTAGTTTCTCGATAATTGGTTGGGTTAGAAATTTTGCTGCCACCTGTGGTTCAATGTTATTTTTTTCGCATAGTGAGAGTACAGCCTCAATATATCCACCGCCGTTCTTTCTTACGAAATCTTCGACTTGGGATGCGAAATTGTCAGAGTCTTCAAAAATCATACTGTATTTCCTTTACTCAATAATGATACCATATCTCTGGGGTGATGCAATAATATTTATACATAATAGGTAAACTAATCTCAAGGAGAGTTTAATAATGGCCAACAATGATACCAACAATATGAACGTATTGGGTTCCGATGGGGAAACTTACGTTATTCGAACAGAATCAATTCTGACCTCTGCTGGTCCGACTGGACATATGCAAGTCCACGCACTAGGTTATGACGGGGGAGGCGCCGAGCCTTCCATAGGAAGTCTAACAAGTCCATACCCAGTAAAGATTCCCGCATCCACCACAGTAGGAAACTACATCCAAGATGTTTGGGGCTGTATTGGGACTGCCGCCGGCGGTTCTTGTATGAATGTTGATATTGTTAGTAGTGCAGGTCTCACTATCAATGCAGTTGTTCAGGATTTGATTGTAGGTATCACTTCAAATATAAACTCCCCATTCGCACAAATTGGTGTATACGGTACAGGTGGCACAGCAGTTGGTATGACTGGTAGTGTTTATATTCTCGGTGTAGCGGGAGTAACAACAGACAATGTTGGAATTGCTATGTTTGGTTCGCGTGGAGCAACAGCAGTTGGTGTAACTGGTGCTGTTACAGTACCATACTCTAGTATCAGCACAGTTGGTGCATATGGAGCAACAGGATTCGGAAGTTCCAAACACCTCGATGTCGGTGTTACTGGTTATGTTGGACTCGACAGGACAACTCTAGTTGGAGTCAGCGGTGGAATCACCATTGCTTCTATGCCAACTATTACTGTTAATCTACCAGATGGTGGTGGGTTTACAAATGGTAGTGTCCAACCAGGCGTAGCAGGAATGTCATTTGGACATCACGGATTGTCGAGTGGTATACGAATTACCGCATTCAGCACTGGTGCAACAACTGATTTTGTTTATGTCGGTGCAAGTGGTGGGGCTGACTCTCATAAACCAGAAGGACTCACCTCACACGGATTCCCTCTTAGAGAAATGGATTCCATCTTCCTTGAAATTGATAATATGTCTAAAGTAATGCTGGTGTCAGATAATGCCAATGCAATCGTTCGATATCTTGGTAGTTGATACTATTTAATTTGAGGGTGTAAATGTCAAGACATAGTACCAGAAAAGCCATTAAGCATATGCTTCACGAAAGTGGGCAAGTTGCTGGTTCTACTTACGGTATTCCGCACGAAGGAAACATTTACGCACAAATACTTCCTGATGTGGACGTTAGTATATGTAATCAAAATCCACACAGAAAACTACCAGACTCTGCCGGTCTTGTGTCTGGTTTTGATAATGCGGGTAATTTTCAGGGAGTAATCCCACAAGGTAGTACCCACGGTTACTGGACAACTAGCAACATAGCAGACGTTCTAATACCAGAAGACCACGCAGGTTCTACTACTGAGCGTTATGTCGCAAGAATCCTATTTGTATTTGATTTAAACAAAGCAGGAATTACTGCTGGCGATAAACTAGTGGACGCACAGTTCAGATTCATTTATTATAAATCAAATACAATTAAAGGTTCAAATACATTCAATTGGGACTTTCATAGAGTCCACCCAGGCACAACTAACTCTGGAATCTCTGGCGCTATGTTGAATGTTGGTGGTGGTAGAGTAACTGAAAATGCTACTTGGTATGAGTATGACCATAGTGGGACAGGAGTGACTGGACACGCTCACGAAGGAGTTGGATATAGAGGATTCGAATCTACCACTGGACCAACACACGGAGTGAACAGGTGGGACAATCAGGGAATGGGGTTCACGGGTTCCACCGCAGAACACAGAGGTGATAACTTTGGTGGTACTGGACAGTGGTTAGATTACAGTGATGGTGTTACAGGTTCGAACCAATCGGTATTGTATTCTGTCCCTCTTTATCCAGAGTTTACTGCTAGCCGTGCAACCGCAATTGCAGGGGAAGCCGTAAAGTTAGACTTTACTCAAGCGGTAGAAGATGCAAGAGCAAACTACGATAACTATTTGAGGTTTATGATTAAACTACGAGATGACCACATCCCATCGGGAGGTGTGAATAGACATCAATTTATTGCAATCGTGTCAAGTGAAGCCGACCCAGATAAACTTGAAACTGATGCAAGCACTATTACCGATTATGCACCAACACTACACATCACTTACTCTCGTTAGATTCTCTGAGTCTTTTATTAAACTCGTTGGTGACTTTCTCGTTTAGTTCTTGTCCTTCATACTTACCAGCAAATTCCTTCGTGATTTCTTCACGAAGTTTTTTCTTGGCAGCACAACTACTACATCCCTGCTTTTCTTCGCCTTTGTGCTGTGCCGCAATGTTCTGGTTTGCTTCAATGACTCTTGGGTCTTTCCCCCAAATTTCTCTGAACCTCTGTGCGTACTCTTCATTCTTGAAGTCTGGTTCTCGTCCTTCGTTGACTCGTAACCATTCTACAACTTCATCCCGAACCTTTGCCTTTACATCGCAGGATGGACATCCTCCCGATGCTTTCTTTGCTAACTCTTTTTTACGTTCCGCTTCTTTTTCTGCATCGGACATCTCTGGACGGATAAGTTGCTTATTCTCTAGAATGTTCCCACCAAGAGTCATCTCAATAACCATCTTTCTCTTTTCGGCAAAGTCCTCTGAGATTTTGTTTGCTGTTTCATAGTCACTGAATCCAGGCATTCGACGAGGACACGAAAGATATGGGTGGTCAAGTTTGGTGTACTCTTCCTCTGTTCCATTCAACCAAGTGGTTGCTTTGTCTCCACACCCACACTCACCGCAATAAAACTTACCCATCTTTCTGTCGGATGGACGTAAGCCAGGACACACTGGAATGTCATCTCCATTACCAAAACAACTAAGGAGTCGAATGTCTTTTGTGCTGACATCAACCTTCTTATCTGTTAGACCCTTTGACCATTTAGCCTTAACGTAATTTGAAACCATTCCTAGATTCATTGGTTGTCCTCGTAAAATAATTTAATGTCTTCGTAAAGTCCCTGTACATAATGTATTGGGTTTTTTTGGAATACTTGATTTGTTCCATCTTCGTTTGCAACAAGTATTACAATGTTATTTATAGGTGTTCCTGTCTTCTCTTGAAACATTATAGCATATGCTGTTGCTTGATGAAAGTAATTCTTTATCCATTCTTCCTTCTTGGGTTTCGTACTACCCTTGAAGTCAATGATGGACAGTTTACCATCAAACTCTGCTACGCAATCTACTCTACCAGCCAAACCTACTGCTTCTGACCAAAGAGGAACTTCCTGTGCATAGACATTATCGATGCGGTCAAGTTCTGGTTGTAACTGTCTGAACAGTTCTATATTTTGAGGGTCTCTTTCCGAGATGAAGTCTTCGGTATTGTTTATATAATCTTCGATAAGACTATGAAGTTGATTGCCTCTCTTGAGGCATCTACCAGACTCTCTTCGGTTTTCTGGTTTCTTTCGCCATTCTGCGAAGAACTCACGCTTGCTCCACCCAGTCACAGTTGTCACACTGGGAAGCCATTTATCATTGGGGGACTGATAGAAACGGAGTCCCGACTTCTGCTCAACAGGCAGGTCGTCGAATGCCGATTCCAAATCTCTATGCCTAAAAATCTTGTTAGTAATCATAATTTATATATTCTACCCTCACATCAGTATAAAGTCAAGTTATTCTTCCAAAGTTGGAATTTTTATCTGCCACACTCTATTTATACACCATAAATATCTGTGCCAACAGAATAAAACAAAACTCTAAGAATACTTTAAGGCGGGGGGAACCCCGCTTTTCTATTTGACTTGCTTGTAGGCGAAGTCAACCATCTTCTTCATTCCCGCCGCATTCTTATCAATGGCAGCAACGAACTTCTTCTTGTTGGTATCGTTCAATGCATCGTGTACCTTGTGGAGAAGATTGGCAGTCATCGTATCAACAATCATACCGTGAATCTTCTGGGCATCATTCTTGTCTTTAACGTGAGTAATCTTATCCCAGGCAGTTGCTTCGCCAATGTTCTTCTTGCCGAGTTCTTCATCGTACTCAGGATTATCAACGGATTCTCTCAGGGTTTCCTTCTTCCAAATATCAAGCATCTGCATAAACTTATCAAATGCAAGTTCACCGCTCTTTGGCTTCCAAGGCATATTTGCGTTGTTATATCTTACCTTACCATTTTGAATAAGGAAAGACCAATCACCTCTACCTCTACCTTGTTGATATTCAACAGTGTTGGGGCTGGACAACTTTAATTGTTTGGGTAGTTTTGCAGTAACATAATCACCAAATGAATCTGTCCATTTATCTTTATGCTTTGCTACACTGTCGATGAACTTAATAATCTCCAATGCCTGTTTGTGATATTTTGTATGCAGAGCGGTATGGGCTTTCGTGAACCTCTCCATCTCTCTGTCACTCATAACCTCATCCAATTCAACGGATTCTTTGATGTCAACGATGGACACACCCATATCACCGACAGCGAGGGTAACATTACCCTTTCGGTTGTAGAGTGTGTATGCAACACCGCGTAGGTTGTCTACTGATTTCATAATGATTCGTTCGACTCTTGCTTTACCAACAGTTCTCTTGCCACTTGTGACTACGAACTTCTGATATTCCTTACCCTTGCGGATTCCACTATCGAACTTAATCTCAACGGTGTCTTTGTTCTTGAGTTTGTTGAAGATACCAAGAAGTTTATCACCACTCATTGCTTCTTCTAGTGACTCCTCTACCTTCTTCCATCCACCACCTTCGCCTTTGTACCACTTGGATGCCCAAGCGTTTGCGTAAGCGGAGGGATAGACATCAAACTTTGCTTTTGCCTTTGCGATTGCTTGCTTCCAGAGAGTAGGGTTAGT
>Ga0208148_1000464_pt1 | contig 15727 bp, 16 predicted proteins | sample DEB08_DNA_16_FD_184525 | JGI IMG/M metagenome (GOLD analysis project Ga0208148, IMG submission 184525) | Aqueous microbial communities from the Delaware River and Bay under freshwater to marine salinity gradient to study organic matter... | ecosystem: Environmental > Aquatic > Marine > Coastal ...
AGCCTTTGCTCTTATCTCTAAAACACCCTCTGAAGAATTTATGTAAGAAGATAAATCTCCCGAAATTACCCCTGTATCTGCTGAACGTGTAGTTGTGCCATTCGATAAGTTTGGAATGTATGATGATGCATAATTACCTACTTCTATTTGACCTCCCCAAACTGCAAATTCTGTAAAACCATCTTCGTAAGAGAAGACAACAAAGTGAGAACTGCTGCCATATCCTGTACAGTTTTCTATTATCAATCTGTACCATCCATTTCCAACGTACACAGACTTAAAATCTGCTTCCCCATCTAATCCATTAAGTATTGTTGAACCATTAGATAAATCAAAACTTACATATTTAGAACCCGTACCCGAATTAAAACCCGATGTAATACCAACTCTTATTTTTGAACTTCCCGAAACGTGTTTAACATAAGCGGAACAAGAATATTTTGTATTGGTTACACTCGTAATACTTTGAGTATATACACCATCGTATTGAGTAAGCACAGAAACAACATCAGCAGTATCTTCGCCATCGGGAGAAATCTGCTCGTTTGCTCTTACTGTTACTGTTCCGTCATTAGGGTTTTTATTCCACGATGTTATTTGCTCTGAATATTTAGCAAGGTTTATTCTTTCGGGTTCTGTAAGCAAAGTAGGACAAGACCCATCTGTGTAGTCTAATCTCGGAACGCTTGTTGCCATAGTTTCAATAAGATCATCAGCGTTAATCCTTGTAGCTGTTGAACCCCTAACAAAAGCAAGGTCTGCGTTTGCTACATTCGGCAAAACTCCGTATGCAGTTCCTGCCTTATATCCACTCGGTACGTATAAATATTTTAATGCCATATTTTATGATGTTAGTGCAGCTAATTCTGCATCTGATAATACTTCTTTGAATACTACTACCTGTTTTATGAATCCTTCTAAATGTACTGCACCATTTCCTTGATCAAATGCCAATTCGTTTAAGTCAGATGTGAATGAGAAAGTAGAGGTAGAAGTTACTGCTTCTGTTCCGTTTATCCATAGAGCTGAATCTCCTGACTTGTATTTGAATGCTACTTTATTAAATGCAGTTTGGTCTGTTACATTTCCTGTGATAGCGATATTCGCACCTCCTCCATCTCTTATAGTTCCTCTTAGTTTTTGAGATGAAAAATCAAAATAAATAACAACTCTATTCGCAGCAGTACCATCTGACAATGCCATCCCTCTACCTGCGATTGCATCATATAGAGAAGCACCTTCAAAGTAAAAAACACCTTCTGTTTGTCCAATTAGTGCAGCATCTCCTCCGTTAGCATAGTTATCTCTTGACCTTGTTCCTGTACCACTTGTTGATGGCATATAGCTTGAAACTTTTCCATCTTTACCAAGTCCACTATCTTTTTCAAATTGACAACCCCAAACCCTAAGATTAGAAGATGCAGCAGGTGCTATATGAAATTCAGAAGGTTGTACACCTCCTGTTGTTATGTGTGTGATTCTTTTCCAAGAATTTGTAACGCTATGGAAACTTCCGTTGCCACTCCCTGCGTCGCCATATCCAATCCATACCTGTTGAGTTCCACCATCGGGATTATAAACCCAAGCCGAAAGACCTACACCTTGACCTGTTGAAGCCGATGCTGCTGCTTGAAATCTACCCGCATTTGAGGCTGAACTATATCTATATATGTTAGACACCGAACTTGTACTCCCCGTAGGGTCTACCATACTAACAGAACTCGTGAACTCTCCTGCACCTCCCCAAACCGAAGTTTGAGTAAGGTCTTCGCTATATCTAAGTTGATTAGTACCTACAAGTTCCACTAAAATAGCACCCTCGCCTTTTGAGTAATCTATTCTTGGAGTATGAGCAGATACTGTTTCAACAAGTCCTTCTGCATTTATTCTCGTAGAAGTTCCGTTTTTAATAAGACCCATATCTCCAAAAGGAGATTCACTCGGCTTTACGTTGTGAATAACATCTTCGCCATACCCTGTCGGTGTTAATACGATACTCGCTTTTTCTAATAAGTTTGCCATTATAAGTCAATGTTTTCAAGGTTAGTAAGCAAGGTAGTCGTTGCTGCTTCATTCTCGTAATATGTAGAACGTGCCTCAAGTATAGATAACAAAGAAGGAACTACTGACGTTTCTGCAATGTCAGCGTAAGACTTACCCCAATTTATAGTATTACTTGTAACCCCAACACCCCAATTAGTGCTTTCGTATATTTTTCCCCAGTTGATTGAGTTTGCCATTTTCTATCTTTTTTAGAAAGACTTTAAGTTTCTCCTTGTTGTCTTGCTTTGGTTCGTATTGTTTTTTTATCCTAAATTCCATCCGTGAAATACTGTATCTTTATCAGGACTAATATCTTCGTTTGAGTTACTGTAATACTCAGGAAACAACGATGAGGCATTATTGCTCATATAGTCGATAAATCTGTTAGTATAATAGTTTGCGTAATCTCTTTCCTTCTGTACCAAGAAATCTACTTCCTCCTTGCTTATGGTAGATCCGTTAGAAACTTCGCTTCTGTAAACACCTCCGTTTGCGATGGTGTACGATGCAAATGGTAGGTATTCTGCCATTGAGAAGTGTATCAACATAGGCTGAATAAAGTCATTAACCAATGTTAAATAGTTGCCTGTTAAATTACCTGCGATAATATCTTCGCTAATCTTATCATACAAGTCTGTACCTAAGTAATTCTGAACGTGGATTTCTTGTGCCAATCGAATAAACTGAATGAACTTATCCGTATCAACATTCCCACTAATAGCTGTATTTTTTACTAAGTCAGCCTTTTTTATGAATAGTGCTTTTGCCATTTCTTATTCTGTTTGAGATGTTGGTTCTTCTTCTATCGGAGCTTCCTGCTCTGTATCGACCTCAGAATCCTTTTTAATGCCTGTTTCCTTCTCTATCTCTGCCTCGCTAATAGCATTAGTCAAGTCGGTAAATTCAAGTGGCTGTAACGTCTTAAAATACACGTCTAAGTCGATGCCATTAAATTGAAGAATCTCCTCAATCTCATCTAAGATAGTTACCTGTAAAGGTCTGATTACTGTGTTGTCCATAAGGACAGATGCAGTCTGTAATTCTTCTGCGTTGTTTCCAAGTCCTGAAGAATCCTTTATTCCTACAAGCATAGGAGATACAATTCGATGGGACACCATAACTTTTCTCATACTTTCATCCGATAGGAATTGGTATTGTTGGTGTGCATCGCTTAATTGTACTGGCTCTATACTTGCCGACAATTCTTTAGAATCATTAAAGGCTAATATAAATCGCCCTGCGTTACTTGACCCTGAGAACTTGTCGTATATTCTTTGCTCGATAGCAGTTCTTTCTTCGTCAGAAGGCACTCCATTATTGAAGTTGATAAGCATACTTGGCGCTAAGCCATTCTGAATATTGTTGATGTGGTAGTTTGCGATCTCTTCCTCTAATTCAGCGTACTGAATACCTCCTTGATAATCAACAGGAGAGTAGTAGAAGTAACCTGCCTTGTAAGGCTTGATGTAAACTATCTCTATATTTTCTTGAGAACAACCAAATGCAGGTATTCTCTTTACGTTCTTCTTTGAGTTGCTAACCTCTGACCAGTCGTTAGAGTAGTAGTAAGCATTAATCTTACCTTTGGCATCTGCCTTCTCAGCTCTTAATGTCTGAACAGGAATATGCTCTACTTGTGCAATACGACTTCTGTCTTTAGAATAGATAACCTGGAATGCAGCGTTACCCATCATCTTGTAATCATAACAAACACTTTTTAGGCACTTCTTAGAGAATAAAGACTTCATCTCAGCATATTGCTCAGGCTTACTATCTCCATTAACTGCATCCAATCCCTTGCCATAAATCATATCTGCAATACCATTAATCGCAGCATTATTAGTAGGAGAGCCGTTGTATCTGTCAATCAAGTATCCGAAGTAATCATTGTCATCTCCATACTCTACCCAATCCTTATTTTGTACTTCTACAACTTCAGGTCGTGTATAAGACGAAAAGTTTACTACGTGAACCTTTCCTTGCTTCTTGGCAGTCTTAGGTTGTCTGTACTTGTTTATATTGTGTTTTGCCATAATTATATATTATAATACTATAAATTCGTTGTCAAAAGTATTCTCTGTTACGTAGTCGTCTTTGTGAACATCGAACTTGTCAAAATCTGTTTGATTTGTACAGAATATTGTATCTCTATAAAGAACATCTCCACTTCCATCATCATTAAGAACCATCATAGAGTAATTAGTATTCTCGACAAGAGCAAAAGCTGAACCTGTAATTGTCATATACCCATTTGAATTAACGGCACTAACACTAACGAGAAAAGAACCCCTTGTGTTTTTGTTTGTTAGTCTTAAAATGACACCCGATGCGTTTGATGCTCTTGGAATAAACTTTATAGACTGTGTTGCTGATGTAGTTAATATTTTCATACAGTTAAGTAATATAGAAATAGTGGTTTGTTTGCAATAAAAAAGAGGCAACATAATGTCGCCCCTTTTAGATGTGTTAAACTGTAATTTGATTAATCAACAACAGTTATACCAACTGCAGCCAAAGTGTCATCAAGGAAGTTAGCAGGAATCTTCTCCATAGCAGTAAGAGTAAGAGTATATCCACTCATATCCCCCATAGCACCACCTGTTACGATAGTACCTCCTGAAACATCAGCTCCATTTTGCAATCCTACCAAGAAGATGTTTCCGTTGTAGTCCTCTACAAGAACTTGAGGATTATCCCAAGTAAGTAGTTTGATTGCTTTATTGTCTACTGCCGATAATTTAGGCAAAGTCAAGTTCAATACTTGTTCGTAGAAAACAGTTCCGTTCTCTCTTGAAGAAGTGATAGTTTGTTCAAAGGTAGAGTTACCTTTTAGTTCGTATTTGTAAGCACTAGCAGAACCTGTGTAGGTACTGATTTCATCTTCTGTAAGAGTCCATTCGCTTTCTATAGATTTCATGAAGTAAACATTCTTCAATCCACCAACGGAGTCTTTACAATTTAATGGTCTACCATCATCTATAAATGTACAAGCCATAGTATTATATTTTTTTTAGGTTAATAAAAAAAGGGATAGGCAGAACCCACCCCTTTAGTAAATTAGTTATTCAGTTAATTATGCAGGTGTGTAAAGTACGATGTCAGAACCGATTCCGTACTGCACAGTAGCGGAAAAACGGAGAATTACACGAACATTTTGACTTCCGTCTAAATCTGCCATATCCAATACTTTAACTTCGTTAGTATCGTTCAACAATCCTGTTCCAAAGAACAAGTTAGACTTCTCAGCAGCTACGATGTAGTTGTTTGCCAATCCGTTTGCAACGAATACATTTACTCCGTCAAACATTACGTTTCCAAGAGCTTGGTTAGTTCCTTGTCCTCCGACACCGTTAGCACCTTGTCCTCCTGAAGCGAATCCACCCAAAGCACGAACGTAAGCACGATATACATTTTGAGCAACGTACAAGTTCAAGTCTTCAGCTCCGTACAATGCAGCAGGGATAGCATCAACTACTTTTCCAAGTTCATCAATTACGTTTGCAGCAGTAATAGTTGTTCCAACTACGTCTACTACGTCAGAATCAGCAGTTGCCAAAGCAACGATACCGTCAAATTCTCCTTCGTTTCCGTCAGCACCACCCCAAATGTTTTGCTCGATTTTTTGAGCTACTTTTTCTTGTGCGTGAGAAATCAAGAAGTCTGCGAAAGAAGCAGGAAGGTTATCGAATGCAGAGTATCCCATTTGGATAGCATCCCAGTCGCTTCTGAAATCAGCCTTACACAATTCAAGGTTTACTTGGAAAGTCTTTGGCTCGATGATTCTTTCAGTCAAAGTGATTGTAGAAGTGTCAGCAAAGTCGCAAGTACCGTCTTTTACGATTCCGTCAGTAGCAACTTTCTTGATTACTTCTTTGAATTTTACATTAGGTTTAACAGTGATTCCACCGTTGTCGATTGTTACTCCACTCAAAAGAGCTGCTGAGATATAATCTCCTGCAAACTCTCCAGCATAAGTAGTAGTGATTGATGTTGTTGTAGCCATTTTTAAAATATTTAGTTTAAGTTAATTTATTATTTACGATTCATTTTAGATAGAACTCTATCCATAGTACTGCCTTTTCTTTTCTGACTAAACAATACTTTTTTCTCAGTTGATAATTCAGCTTCAGGGCTATGAGATAAAGGCTCTGATGCAGGTGCTTTAGATAAGTCCTCGATTTGAGCAGACATTTCTAATTTCTCTTTTTCGTAGCTGTTAGAAACTTCGATGAACATTGCTTTGATGTCAGCGATAGCATTTTCAAATTCTTCTCTTGAAACATACTTCTCTTCGTCAAGCTCTTCTTCTTCGACTTCTTCTACTACTTCTTCTTCTACAATTTCTTCTGCTACCTCATCTTCTTCAGCTAAGACAACCTCTTCTTCTGTTACTTCAGTTGATGCTGCCTCGACAACTTCTTCTTCTTTAACTTCTGTTTCAGTAACTTCTTCAGATAGTTCAACCACCTCTTCTTTTACTTCTTCAGGTTTACCGATAGAGGATAGCTTTTGCATAATGTCAGAAAGGACAGATGTTGCTTTTTTGCTTTCCATAAGTAATAATTATTATTAGATTTATAAATAAGTAATATTGATTTTCTTTAGTGTTAGATTTTCATCTATATCTTTCCGATACCTTGCGCTCCGACAGATCCATCACAACACTTTCTTGAGTAGGTTTTGCCATTTTTACATAGGCATCCTTCTCTTCCGCTTCTTGGAGAAGCATCGCTTGGTATAAAGTTCTTGTCTTTTCTATTCTTGTTCTGATTCATAGTTAGGATTTTAGTTCGTTCAACTTATTTGCAATAATAGTTTCTAATTTAGACAATACAAATTGTGCCTCCTCTTCGGTTAAGTCTGACATATTCTCTTCTCGTGAGATTCTTGTTTTTGCCCAGCTTAAAGCTGACTTACCACCCCAAGCATCGTACATAAGTTTACCGCAACCATCCTCGTAGGACTTACTTGAATCCAAATCAGGTGCGTGTCTGCTTAGGTAGGAATACATACGTTTTATAGTCGACATACTAATTGCTTCTCCATTCGCTAATTGATTGGCACGTTGTTTACCAACTCCTGTTCCACAAGAACCCCAACCATTCTCTTCTGCCCATTTTAAGGCTCTCTTAGCGTTGTTCTTTACACTATCAGGATAATCGCTAAAGCTTTTCAATTCAACCTCTTCAGAAACGCTTAAACTGATTGCCTCAGAGAAGTAGCCTTCGATACTAAACCCTTTTACTGCACCTGTTTTCACGTAGTCTTGCCAAACATCTTCGTTGTTTACCTTCATAGATACCATCCACGTTCCAACAGGCATATTTAAGCCGTATTTACGTGATTTGTCGTGGACTTCATCTTCTACTATCCAGGATTCAACTACTGACAACCCACTTAGCTCTGCTTGATGCTCTAAGGTAGATTTGTTTTGGTTTCCTTCGATTAAGAATAATTCAGAAGCCTTTTTGACTGTCGCCTCTGAGAAATAGATATAATATCCTTCTTCTTCCTCGCTATCCTGGCGATAGATGTTCTTATTAGGAATCAAAGCAGCACCCATAAGGATTCTCTTGTCTGTATCTACGTCAGCAAGTTGCACCTTGTCTTGTTTGGACAATGCTATGAAATCTTCCTGTATCGCAGGTTTGTCTACTATCGAAATAGCTTCTATACCTGAAAACTCCTGATCTTCGTCAATGATTAATTCAATTACTCTCATATTATTTTATTTTAAATTATAAACTTGCTGATTCTATTATGTTTCTATCTAATTCTTGTGCAGTAGATACATCTGAAGCTACTACGTATGTTCTTACAGGTTTTCTTCCTTGTGCTGATATAGCATCTGATAATTGATTTACGTTACTACTACCTACTATATTAAAAGAAGGTGCTTGAGGTGCTGCACCTCCTCCTGCACCTCCTGTTCCTCCTCCACCAATAGCAGGTGTCGATACCGCAGTTGGAACAAACTTCTGTTTAGCAATCATTGCTACTTGGGCTAAACCAAAAGTTAAAGTTGGTATTGCAGCAGCTAATCTTGTGAAGAATCCCCCTTTTGTATCTGACATAACTCCTGCTACCGAATTGTAAGTACTTATAAGAGCGCCTGAAATAGCTAATGCTTTATCTATTTTGAATTGCTTTTCTGCTAATTTATTTTTCTTTTTAGCCAAAACTATATCGTTCTCGGCTATTTTAGCTTGTATCCTCTTTCTCTCATCGGCAGATAAATTTTCGTTATTAAGCCTCTCTTTGAGTTGGTTATTCAGTTTTACTGTCTTAGCCTCTTCAGCTTGTATCTCTGCATCAATAAATCCTTTTGCTAATCCACCTATTTTCTGCGTAGCTTCTTGTGCATCTTGTAATAGTAGACCATAATATTCAGCATCTTCAAGTTTCTTCTGTAAAGCAGTTCGGTTATCTTTTACATCTTTTGCTCGGATTATTGTTGATTGGTTAGCGCTTTGTAAAGCCAATTCACCTTGTCTTTTAATGTATGCTATGGCTCTTTTAAGGCTTCCCTTAATACCTTTAGCTTCAATACCATCAACTTTCTTCCTTCTTTTATCGTCATCATCTACATCCTTATTCTTTATTATTGCAAAATCTACTAATGACTGTATAGTTTCCCTTCTTTTCTTTATTTTCGCATCAGCACCATTTATACTCTGTACCGTTTTCATTAAAGCCCTATCTTCTAAGCTAAGGTTTTGCTCTAAAAATTTAGTTTTTGCTCTTCCGCTTCGTGTTTCAGCTTCTTCTTGAACCTCAAACAATCTCGCTAACTTTTCTCTTGCTTCTGCCTCGTCTTTAAAACCTGCATCACGTACGGCTTTTCGCTTTTTTTGCATCTGATTAAGAATCTTTACAGATTCTTTTTCTATTAGAGTTTTAGCGGCATTGCTTGTAGCTACATCTAATATAGTTTTTCTGTAAGCTTCGTTTGCTTTTGCTGCTTTGTCAGTGCCATTTTTTACATCCTCTAATGAAATACCTGCATCATCTAAACTCTTTATATAGTCAGGAAACTCCTTTTTAAGTTTCTTTACAGATTCATTATATTGCTCTTGACTTGTTTCTGAGTTTTGTATTTTTGATATATACGTTTCAAAATTACCTGATAATTCTGATACTGAATCCCCTACATTTTCCAATGCATCATTGAAAGCAGATAAAGAATCTTTATTCTCTTTATACATCTTCTCTAACTTAGGAAGGAAGGATATGAGTAATTGAACACCTATCAACACACCTTGCATACCAAAGAAACTTTTTCCAAGTTCTTTCATAGAGGCAACAAAACCTCCTTGAGTTTGAATGTGCTGACCCATTAAAGTACTTAATTGACCGATGTTATTCGCCATACCCTGCATCCCATACTGAAAATCAGATGCGGCTCTACCTGCTTCAACAAGGATTGCATTATTAAGACCTGTTTGGGTTTTACCTTTCTTTGTAGCAGAAGTTAATTTGATAGTTTCCAAAGCAAGTGCTTTAGCCTCTCCTCTTGCAATATTAGTTTTTACACTTCTTAAAGCCTCTGCTTTACCTGCTTCACTTGCCCAGTACGTTTCGTCTTTCTCAGCGGCAACTAACTTCTTTGTTGCATTAGTGGCTTGGTCTATTGAAGATGTGGTGTCTTTCAGACCTGCTTGTACCCCTTTATCCTTTAACTCAACACTAATTATTATCTTCTCACTTTGTGCCATATCCTAATCTTTTACCTTGTTTGAATGATTCCTTGATACTGTCCTTTAATTCGTATTTGCCTTTTGCGATTTCTATGGTTTCTGTTCCACCATAAAAGTCATCTGAGTTTAGTAGTTCTATTATATCTTTTATCATTATACTTCGTTTAGTAGTTCCATATCACTTTCTCCTGTTTGTAGATTGGTTGTAATGGAGTTAATTTTATACTTCTTTCCTGATATTATAAAAGTATCTGCTAAGGTGTATTTAGACAATATCCTTATTGGTAAAAATGCCTTTACCTTAGTCAATCTTCTCTTTTCATTAAAAACATCCTGGATGTACTCTTTGTAATTTTCCTCAAATAGACTATTTAGATTCACAGTTGCAGTCCACTCGTTTAGTTCGGCATAGAAGTTTATAGTATTCTCATTCGTGTTAGTTGTAAAATCAACTTGATTAGACGGCATAAAAATAGACGATGTTATTTGTGTGTGAGTTGTTGTTGTATCTCTAAAAGATATTCCCGCACCACTCAAGGTTGGATTTTGTAGTGTAGTGTAATGCAACAAAGGAGAACCTATGTAGGGTTCTTGATTGTCATCCGCCATAAATCCGTACATAATTGGATGCGTGAGTAATGTGTTTTCGTCTGTTAATCTTTCGTAAACCATCTTTTCAAATGGCAACTCAACTTTGTATTCGTTACCTACCCAATTATCGGGATTCTCCCCTTTGTATTCTAATGTTGCAAACTCTCTATTGTTTAACTGACTAAACTTTGCAGCTAATAATGTTTTGCCTTCTTTGAATTTAAAGTTTATTTGTTTGTAAGGTAGTGCAATGTTTACTTGGCTTGTATTTACATCTACAAATTCTGTAACATCGTAAGATGAAGCACCCGAATAAAAGTCATCTAATTTTTGAACCTTTATAGTTCCATCAGTTTCAACGTATGCAGTCAAATTAAACACTTTCCAAATACCCGTAAGAAAATCCAATACTTTCATTTTAGGCAGTTGCTGAGTAGGTAACCAAGCAAATGATTCTTCAATTACATTTGATACTGTATTACTACGAGGAACACAGTTTGCGCCACAATCGCCTATGTTGTCGTATCCACTTCCTGTCCAATAAAATATACTTCCATCTATTTCAATATTTCCAACACCAAAAGACAATGTTTGTGCGGCTTCTAATTTAACAGTATAAGAGCCAACTCTTGTTACTCCTACGTCTTCATAAAAAACACTCGAACCTGTAACTCCCTCAAATGAATTAAGCAACACTGTATTTGTTGTGCCTGTTGCAGTAAAATACAAATACCCGTTGTAGGGTATGTTGTTATCATCGGGGTCAATGTCTATGCTATAATTATAAGAAACTTGGTTAGTACCCCCTCCAACTTCATAATCTCCAAAAGTAGTAAATCCGTCGGATGTTGGATTTATTCCGTAGAAATTTCCGTCTCTGTTTCCACTCGCAATAGAACCCGTCGTAAATATGTTTGAGATGTATTTGGAATACAAACGAACCCCCGTAGAATAGTCCGCCTCTGCCTCTCCTTTCTTTCTGTGCATTAACATCATTAAACTTGAATATTCTTCTGTTGAATAGTCGAAAAAATCGTCCGAAAATGTAATGCTATATTTTACCTCTATGGCTTTCACAATAACGTAGACCGCAATACTATACTTTAAGTCCTTCCAATATACCCCGTGTTCGTGTACTTGACCACCCCCTGCGTGATACCATAAATTTCCATCGACTTCTGTATTTGCAGAACTTCGATAGTACAATCTGTTTATGCAAGATATTAAAGGTGTTTTTATTGCGTTTGGATATGTTACTGAATCAATAGTAAAACTTGTATTCCCTCCTTTTAAATTGTCTTTTACGTTTGCACTTGAATATTCCTTTTCAAATTTATCCAACCAAGTTAAATCCGATAGTAAATCTTCGCCAATAAGGTCTTTTAAGTCCACTAAATCTCCAAAGAATGTAACACGATAAGCGTTCGGCTTGTTGTCTTTTAAATCAACTCCTTCAAGTTTTATTTTTCCTTTCTTAAAGTCTACTCCGTTAAGTTTTATTAGTCCAACTGTTTTTACTCTTGCATCAAACCCTCCTGTAATGTCAAAGTTGTAGTAGTGCTTAAATAGTTTATTAGTGTCTTTTGTCGCAGGGATTGTGAATGTTTTGGTAAAGTCCGTGAATACCTTAGCAACATCCTTTATATTTTGAATAGATTGTGTTAAAGATATAGTTTCATCATTAAACAATTCTACTCTCTGGTAAACCGAACTTTGATCTTTTATGAATAACTGTACTTGCTGCATCTATCGAATGTTATTTATTTTGTTATTGGCAAACTCTACATCAATAGTGTAATTGATTAGCTTGTCATTCACGCTTGTCTTGTAGTTCAAGCTACTTGACATTACACTAATCGGCAACGTATCTCCGTCATACTCTATCCAAACTTCTTCAGATAAGGTTAGTTGCCTAAATACCTCGTTGTATGATTCAGGATAGAATCCTGTGTTTAGTTGCAACCTTTCCATCCCAGTCTTGTTAAATACTGTTTTTTGCCTTGAGTTTATAGAATAAGTGCCATCAGTAACTATATTTGCTTTGTATGATTCTTGTTGTGTATTAAGTGATAGGTTTGACCTCTTAAAGAACCATAAGTCTTGCAGTACACCGAATTTATTTACGAATGTAACTTTATAAGGATCATACTTGCATTCTTCGACTTCTTCTATCTTTATAACCTCAATCACACCTCCTTTGTCTATGTATATACTATCTGCATCAAACTCTTGATAAACATCACTTGCGATGTTCTTAACGCAGTTAAAAGCCTCGAGTGTCGTTCCTGTGATAGCATCTACTCTTTTCTTGAATACATCAGCATCTAAAGATGAGTTTTGTACATATTGAACTTGGTCGGCACTATTTGTAGAATAAACCAAGTCTTTGGTAAATATAATTTCTCCATCTTTAAGATAGCTTACTGTTGTATCTTCAGTAACGTGAATTGGGATGTTTATATTAGCAAAATCGTTAGTAAATATAGTGGTATTGGATTGAAGTGCCGATTGTAAGTTTTGTGGGTTTGAGCCATCCTCGAAATACCCATAGCCATCAAATATGGCAAAGTTTTGTTGAGCGGTTGTATTGACACTTCCGCTTACATACGTTCTAACAATGTTGTAATTAAACCACTTAGAAGAATTTGTGTAATCTCCATCAAAAGTGTTTTCAATGTAATCTCTTACTAATTCAGATACTTCAAAAGTAACAGAGCCGTTTATAGCAGTAGAGTTTATCGAGTATTGTGGTGTGCTTGAATAGTTTGTAGTAGAATTTCCTGTGTACACTCTTACGTTCAAAATAGCACTTGCTAATGCATTACCACCATTTGTTGAATTATCATATATAAAATACGGACTTCTTACGTTTATTTTACTCATTACTTCTTTTTTATTAATTCAAATTTACCATTCACTTCTTTGTAGCCTATGTTTGTCAAGAACTGTTCTACGCTATCTGCTATATCGTGTACTATTGCTACTCCCATTCCGTCAAGATGCTTCATACTATCTTGTACTGCCTGTGTTAAGAATGGAACAGGTGCTATTCCGTGAATCTTTTGTGATTCTTGTATTCTTTTTGCTGCTGCGTTTATAGATTGCTCTGTTCTCTTTAGTATCTTGCCTTTCTTGTTTGTAAGACGAACTGGCTTTGCTTTTATCCAACTAATCAACTTAGCTCTCGAAGGAGCTTTGCTTTTAGGTGTGCCTTTATTTATGTCTAAGGCATAATCATTACCTTCTATTCCATAAGCCAACAACGCATTCTCTATGTTTGTTTTCTGTACTTGTATAGATTCTCTAAGGCTACCTGATGATTCCAATGGGGAATTGTAAGTTCTACCCGATGGATAAGTCCTTGTTCTATTTCTGCCTATCTCAATCTTGGTTAATGTTTCCAATCTCTCCATATAAGCCTTTAGAAAAGCCTCTGTGTTCTTTAATTTTATGTCAGTTAGACCTTGTGCCATATCTTATAGACAACCCTCTCCGTTAGCGTTAATATCCATTATTGAATTGTTAGGCACTTCCAATGTAATGTCCATTTCCCAACCTGATAACAAGTTCTCGAATCTTTCTTCTACAAGCGATGCAGTAAGATCTCCATCTACAATAAAGTCTGCCTGAAATAAACCTCCACGACGTAGCGACGATTGTAATCCATTTAAAACCATCAACTGAGTGTTCAGTACGTCTTGCTTATTGTTGCTGCCGTAAAAAGGCTCTACTTGCTCCTTAGCGTTCTCTTTTGTTTCCTCTACGATGTCAAGTGCCATAACATTAACTGTAAATGTCATTATGTGTTCTGAGAAAGATACATCTCGTACTGTCAGGTGCGAAAGTGGGAATATTGTCTGCTTGTTTAAATCAACTTCCAAAAGGTCGCCAAATGTAACTGTATTTACAGAATTATTGCCTTCTAAATAGGTCTTGATTGAATTGATTACGTCGTAGAAACTTGTCATTACTTAAAATTATTTTTTATTAGTTTTGCCTCTAATTCGTTCTTCTCTTTCTCGAACGATAGGAATATCATTGCTTGGTGTGCAGGAATATTAGTTGCTTTGTCAAAATTGAGAACTTCTCCTCCTGCAAGTCTATAAACTGATTGATACCATCCCCATTTGCTTCCAAAGTTTGACGCTGCTGAGTAGTCAGTTTGCTCTTGTCCACCTTGTCCAAAGACCTCAGGATATGATTCGATAAATCTTTCCCTAAACGATAAAAAAAAACCATAGCACCAAGTGCAGCATTTAGTGGCATATACTTTAGTGCTTCGGAGTATTCTTGACTCCCACTATATTCTTCTATCTGATACTTGTCTTTGTATTTCTTTGTTACTGGGCGATACAATACTGACATCGCTTTATGCATCTGTTTCCAATCGGATATACTTGATTCTACGTCTATGTATTCTCCAATAGAAATCTTATCTAAGTTCGGCACAAACCCAAACTCGATACCATCTAATTCAAAGTGCCTGATTAAAGGGGTTTCTTCTGCGAACGCATTTCCAATAATCTCTGTTATCTTGTTGAAGTCTTGTTTGCGTATCGAGGATACTTCCTTTAGCGACACTTGACAAAATATCTCTACTAACTTTAGATTCAAGAACTCTGTTGCTTCCTGGTCTTTGTTAGTTTCCACAACACCCATATACTTTTGATATTGCCAAAGCTCAATAGATTCGAGATTAGATGGAACTGATAATTCTACTTTAACCATAAATTGAATATTTCTACTCAAGTAATAGAAAAATGATGAAGTGTACCTCGTATATCTCCAACTGTCTTTTTGTCACTTACTATAATATAATATATTATGATACATTACATATTATGATACATAGTGTAGTATATCATAATACATAGTGTTATATATCATAGTAAGTATTCTACGTGATACACTAAAATAAATATACAGTATATTGTTTAAGTATATATCGTGAGGAGTATGTATCGTGATATATAGAGCGATGAGATTATTTTAACTACCCTGTTGAATTGAAATAACTTTTACATACCCTATTGAATTGAAGAGCCATTTACCTACCCTATTAGATTGTCAGTTGGAGATTGACTTGTGTAGAGAGTGCAGGTGAATAAGAGAACACGCATCGCATCACGGCAGAGTACCCACCCTACACCCCTCCTAAGGCAAAGTAAGGCTATTTTAAGACACTTTTATCCCTCCAGTGGTATGTTGGTATAGATTGAAAAAAATAATCGCTTAGAACGGCTTATTTGAGGTCATTCCCTTTACTTGGCAAATATCGTTTCTAACGGCTCTAAATTGTCCAGGTGGTATGGATATATCAGATTTGCTTAAAAGTCTCTTAAAACGTCTAAAAAATGCATCCAACGGCTTATTTGAGGTAAGAAAGTAAAGCGCGC
>Ga0208148_1000465_pt1 | contig 15724 bp, 20 predicted proteins | sample DEB08_DNA_16_FD_184525 | JGI IMG/M metagenome (GOLD analysis project Ga0208148, IMG submission 184525) | Aqueous microbial communities from the Delaware River and Bay under freshwater to marine salinity gradient to study organic matter... | ecosystem: Environmental > Aquatic > Marine > Coastal ...
GGTGTATATAAACCTATATTCTTTTTTACATCATTTGGTTGTGTACCTAAGTAGGACATAAGAATCCTTTAGGTTTGTCTAAGAAATGATACGTTGTATTCGGCACTTGAAGCTGCTGAACATAATCCTTGCAGTTTATCGCCTGTTTCCAATACCACTTTAGTTGTTATTTCTATTGTTGTTCCAAATGGTAAAGATACATCATTTAAAATGTGTCTCAATGTTCCACCAGATTTTATAACACTTAAGTCGATTGTAACATCAGCACTACTTGAACTTACATTAGATACGAGAACCCCAATGACTGTTTCAGTTGTAGATGACGGGACTGCGTCAACAATATCTGCTGTTGATGTGCCAAGTACACCTTGAACTGAATGTAATGTATCTGCCATAATTTATTCCTTTCCTATGATAGAGCTAATACTAAACCTAATGATACACCCGATGGTGCTAAAGCAACAATATCCGCAACTGTAGTTTTTTTAACTGCGTTGCTGTCATCTACATCTCCAATTAAAACTATATCACCCGAAGCAACTGTTGCCGAAGTTGCTAACGCAGGTGCAATAACAAGGGTAGATGAGAACGCTCCCGAAGTTGCAGTTGCTCCACCTGATAGACCTGATGTAGAAGCAGTAGTTACAGTCACACCTGTAATATCTCCCTCGCCAATAAAACTAGCCCAGCTACTTCCGTTGTAAAATTGCAAGGTATTGCTGTCTGCTAAAAAGCAAAACATACCCTCTTCTGGACTACTAACTGCACTATCTCTTGCAGTAGCATTAGCAAAAGTCATTATGACCTGTTCTTGTATGTAATTATTAAAATCAGAAGCGGATACTAAATCCCCTGTCGTCCAAATTTTAAAACCTGCTGGCATAAATAAAACTCCTTATTGTTTCTTTTTTATAATAGCACTAAGTATAAGCAAATCTTGTACCCTCGCCAATTTTTGCTTGTCCCAAAACCCAACCCGATGAGCCTGCTGGACTTAATGATACAGAGTAGTTCCATGATTGTGAACCTGAATTTATATTATGTTTAATGCTTTGTATCCACACTTCATCAGAAAAAGTAGTGCCGTTAGGATTTGTAATGTTTACTTTAACTCTATCCCCAAATTCAAGTCCCAAAACTTGTTCCCATAAAGCAGTATTGTCCCTAGGGTTTATAACTAAACTATCAATACGTTCAATAGGTAGAGAAGTTTCTGATAGCTTTTGCTGAATAATTGACAAAACATTTGCGTCATTAACATTCAAAGTCGTAAGCGTAGATGATTTAGCAGTATACCTACTAACACTATCAGCGTCTGCAACATATTGAGTAGCACCACCATTACGAGTCCATTCGTAAACATTTTTAACCTCGTCAGTATCAAAAGAAGTTACAACATCTTTATATGGCAAGTTACTTCCAGAATTATCAAATATAGCTTGTACATTTATTGCTTTAGCGTTTGATAGTTTGTAATCCCTATTTCTAAAAGTAGCTTTACCCTCTTTACTAATAAAAAATTGTGCATTTTCTGCAGTTTCACATTCACGCATACTTGACAACAAATTAGAAGTAAGAGCCTGTTGTTGTATGTTTAGAGTTCCCGTGTTTATATCCCTAAGAGCAGAGGGAAACCCAATCGAATCCAGCAACCTTGACAAGCGGACAGATGTCAACTCAACAGAATCATCATACCCTAAACGAGATGACGTACCCAGTTCAGAGAACCCTACTTGACCAATTCTCCAACCAACTGATTGAATAGTTTGTGCTTGAAATATTTTAAAAGCGTCAATAGCTGTAAACCTGACAACTGAATCAGCGCCTTTCGCTGGATACATAACTGGTATTTGGTCGAGAAAACCGTAATACAAAACATAGGTACTAGAGTCATAGACAGCTGAAACCTTAACCGTCTTAAGTGGTTGTATTTTAGTTCTAGAATTAGTGCTGTCATAGAAGTGTGTAGTTTGTGTAGGGTTAAATCTATTATCAGCATTAGACAAAAGCAACTCACATGAACCAGCAGTAAACTGACCTAACTCATTTGACCTACCCCTAGAAATATTAATACCCCTAACAAAAGCTGATATATCTGTAAAAGATTGCGTATCGTCAAAAGGTTCGCTGTCAAAACCAACCTCAACTGTAAGATTAACATTACTATCAAATGCAACAGTCATTAACCTATATCCAGTCCCTCACTTCTAGCTCGTCTTATAACCTCAGCAACGCTCTCAGTTACTTCAGCTTGTGTAACAGCTAGTCCAGTCATTTGTAAATTTATAGTTGTTCTGTTTCCAGAAGTTTGGTGTCCAGCATTTCTTCTATCAAACCTATCTTGAGCTGTTTCTACAGCTGGAGCTGGGTCAGGACTTCCGTCAGGTGTAAACTTTTCAGATTGTGCAGGACTAATACTAGTAACTGGTACAGAAGCTGGAGGAGGTTTACCTCTGCTATTGCTAACCATGATACCCATAATTCCATCACGCAACCTATTAAATTCGCCAAGTCCCATATCAACCATTTGGGAAATACCCTCATTGAGTAAACCTAATGCGTTCATATCGGATATCGCGTCATCCAATTCTTTTTTAGCTATTGCAATTTTAAGTAAGTTATCGGGAGTTTTTGCAGTTGACTTATTGTATTCTTTTGTAGCTTCAGTAAGTTTATTTTGTAGTTCAATTCTTTTTTCTTCAGCTGATTTTAAATCATTTTCAGCACGTTCAACATCTTTAAGCGCTTGTTCTTCTTCCCTAGATAAAGCAACAGATTTCTCTTGTAAGTCGTTGAGTTTATTTCTAGCTACTGCAAGTTCTAATTTTTGTATTTCGGATTTATCCTCAACAGCAATTAATTCATCAACTCTTTGTTGTTGTCGTGCTATGGCTAAGTTTTCCTCATCAGTAAGTTTAAGACCATTACCAGTAACAGACGCTAAGTGTTCTTTGGCTTTTTCTAATTTATCAACAGCGTCTTTTTCTTTTTGTTGAGCTTTTGCAACATTTATAGAAGCGTCTTCACGTTTACCTAACAATTTGTCTTGTTCAGCATAAATCATACTTAAATTTTCTTGAGCACTAATAACGGACATGAGAGACGGTAGTGCAGAATTTCGCCTTTCTTCCGCCGCGTCTCTTTCAGCTTGAGCTTGTTCTTTAGTTTTTTCAATAACTTCTTCCTGCACATTTTTTTGTTGTTCAAGTGAAGCAACATATTCCTCGACTTCAGTTCTATGGTCATTTTGAGCGTCTTCCGCATGTTTAATTGCTGTATCGAGCTCGTAATAACTATTAGATACTTCCAAGTTTCTTTTTCTCTGTATCGCCGCTGTGTCTATGTATCTATCAATAAAGTCGTTAGTCTGTTTAACTTGCTGTCCATAAATTTGTTTTTGCTGTCCAGCTTTTTTAAATGCTTCAGTTTCTTCATCAGTTGTGTCAATCATATCTGTAATCATTTTTATTAACCCAGTAGTGAGAACGACTACAAGCTCTATTGCTGGTGCAACTTTTTCCATAATAACTAAACCGAGTTCAGCAAAGTTACTATTCATTATTTCTATTTTAGCTTGCAAAGAGTTCATTTGATTTTCCGCAACATCTTCAGTTGCCCCACCAGACGACCTAAGCGCAGATTCATATTCTCTTATCTGGTCACTAGCACCTGATAATATTTTAACCGCGTCCGCTACACCACGATTCAAACCTAATTGGTCAAGTGTACTTGCTTTAAGTTCATCAGACATTGGACCAAGAACGCCGTCAAGACGTTCAATGATTGTTGCAACGTTTTCCATATTGCCTTGAGCGTCAAACATTTGAAGACCTAGTTTCTCAAACTCCTCTTTGTTTTTAGCAGTCGCTCTAGGAATATCTCTTAATACTTGGTTTAACTTATCTCCAGCTTCAGCACCTTTAACACCTCTATCAGCAAAAGCTGCCAAAACTGCGACACCTTCCTCGATATCTTTGTTAACAACTTTTAAAGCTGCTCCAGATTTGGTAGTCAATGCTTCAGAGAACTGTTGAACAGAAGCGTTTGCTAACTGGTTAGCTTTCACAAGAACATCAGTAACCCTAGTTAAGTTACCTAAGTTTTGTTCAGCGTCTTTGACTGTAAGACCTAAAGCAGATTGGGCGTCAGTTGCTAAGTCAGTAGCTGTTGCCATGTCGAACATACCAGCCTGTGCGAACTTAGTAACCTGCGGTAAAGCTGCGACAGATTGTTCAGCGTCTAAACCAGCTGAAGCTAAAAAGAAAAATGACTCCGCCGCGTCTTTGTTGGAAACTCGAAATTGTGTTGCGACTTCTCTCGCCGCGTCTTTCATTGTTTGTTGTTGAGCTACAGTAGTTTTCATAATCGCAAGGGACTGAACCATAGCGTCATCAAACTCTACAAAACCTTGAAATGCTTTTCTCAATCCAGCGGCGAGTGCTACACCAACTGCAACGGCTGCTCCTTTTGCAAATTTGGACATACCAGCTAGTCCACTAGATAACTTATCTACTTGACCTTTAGCTGTATTAACGCCTTTGGTAACAATCCTTATCGCAATATCTGCGTTTCTACCCATTACGTTTAATACTTTCCGCTTCTTGCATTGCTAACCTTTTATTTCTTTCTTCGTTCTCCATAGTATAAAATATAATCCACTCGTTGTACTCTTTTAATGGCATTTTACTACGAAGTTCAGCAACAGTCATGCCTAACTCACGGGCTAGTTTATATTGGAAAACTAAATCTAGATTATTCTTGAAAGGTATCTGCGGAAGCAGAACCTCCAACGCCGTTTAACTCATTGATAGAAGCAAAAATTAAATCAACTACGTTTGCGTCTTTTTCATAAAGTTTATCAATAGCGTCTACGTCTAACTTTGGTTCAACTACACATTGCAGTAAGAGTTGTTTTTGATAATCAAACGCGTTCAATTCCTTATCGTCCAGCATGGCACCTAGTTCAATTTGCATTGATTTGGTAATGCCTTGAATAAGGATTGAAACATCCCATTCTTTTATTTTTAGCTCTTTAGTCGGTACGTCAGGTAACGACTGTATCTCATCAACAGTAAGTCTTTTCATGTAACCTCCTATAATTTATATTAGTGGGTACCGCGTGTTACTGCACCGCTAACTTGTAAGTCTGCTGAATATCCAACAACATCTCCGACTGGACTTGATATAGAATAGTTTGTAAGTATTGCTTCCCCTGTATATTTGACTTTTCCAGAAGATGTTCCCTCTGGAGAATATTCAAATGACAGAGAAGCAGTTTGACCTACAACTGCACCAAAAATAGCGTCAGCTGTTGCGTCCCACAAACCAGTCAAGCCTAAAGTAGAATCTTTTAATCCTACAATGTATGTCTTGTTGCTAGCTCCTAAAGTAGAAGTTTCAGCAACGTCTGCTGTTTCTGGAAAATCAACATTGTTTACAAAGCTCGAAATATCAGTTAATGAACCACTCGAATTATCGAGCTTAAAAACTGAACTTTTTCCGTGAACAAATGCCATGATTTTTCTCCTTAATTATTTCGTCCAAATCCAACAATAGCATTTATTGTAGGAGATGAACTTCCACCAATCGTGTTACTTACACGAATGTATCTATTTATCGTAGTTCCACTATCAACAAATTTGACTTCCGAAGTCGCCGCAGTTGCCGTAGTAAAAGTTATTAAATCAGCGTAGGTAGTGTTATCTGCACTATGCTGTATTTTCACAGCGCCTGTAGGACTTGTCCCACTTACACTTGAAACTATTAAAAATGCGCCAACTCCATTAGAAGTTGCTACGCCATTATCTTGTACAGAACCCTGTACCCCAGTTGTAGTAAAAGCGGAAGCGTTTAAAACTTGACCGTTCCACATACCCTCATCAGATTGTACATCCATTGAAGTTGCTACTATATCTCCTACAGGACTGGATACTGCATAGCTAGTAATGTTTCCTTTTGTAAAAGTTGCACTATCGCCAGTATCTAAACCATCAATACCTAGTGCTAAGTCAAAATCTGCACCGCCAAGTAATGGTTGTATAACTCCATCTTGAGTAGCGTCAAAAAAACCAGTAAGAGAAATAGTTCCGTCTTTTTCTCCTGCAATATAGCTTTTAGCTGAACTACCAAATGTAGTTGACTCAGCGACATCTGCTGTTCTAGAAGCGTCAGCATTATTAAAGTACGCACTGAAGTTAGAACTGTTTACAAAAATTTTAGTATCTTTACCGTGTTTAAATGCCATTATTTTTTACCGCCACTACCACGTCTTCTTCTACGTCTAGTTCCAGAACCACTTCCGTACCTACCGCCTTTGCCTTTTTTCATTATTCTTCCTCGCCTTTAAAGTCTTCTGCTTTAACTATAATAGATTGTTCAATCATCCATTTCTTGCTTTTCTTAGGAATATCAGAATCATTAACTTCGTCCCCAATAGCGAATGACTTGTCTTTAGTAACAAATCCAACTTGTGCTATCCATTTCATGCTATTACCTCTACCGTAAATTCTACTCCCAAATAGTCAATATTGTTTATTGAATAAACTCCATAGCTATCTGCTTCTACCACTCTAACAGATTGAGCAACACCGCCCAACGTTATATCAGATTCTATTTGTGCTTTTATGCTAGACGCTCCAGAGCTCGCCAAATAGCTATCTAAAGTTTCTTGGCTATCTTGTGCGTCAACACGACTTACATACAAAAATACGGGTATCTCGTAGCGGTCAGCACCCCTAGATTCAGTTAAGTCATAGTTAACAGATTCAATAACACCAACAATCGCTGTTGGCGGTTCAATGCTATCAGGTACAAAATTAAATACTATAAGAGAACTAATATTGGCTAGGTTTGTACCTATGCCATTTCTAATACTTGTTAAACTTGCCATTACTTAACCAACTTCCTACTTTTTTTCCATTGACGTTCAATATCTTTATGCGCTACTGCTAACAATAACCGTCTTTGTTGTCTTGAATTATTATAACCCATTTTTAAGAATGGTACGATTGGAGTTCCTTTCTTAGCTATTGCTCTTGCAACTACATAAGGGTTTATACCCTTACGACTTGCCCAACCCGTAAGAGCTTGGACTGGTGGAAAATGTGGCTTGCTTCTATCAAAAGGTTTTGACTGCCTAAAGTTTTTATGCATAAAACCATGTACGTAAGAACTATAAGGTGCAGTAGATTCTATTTTAACTCCAGCAGGTATTCTACCTCTGCTACCAAGTGGTTTAAATTTAATACCTTGTTGTAATTTTTTAGTATCTTTAGGAGCTTCTTTTTTTGATTGTTTAACAACAACCATAGCTGTTGAAGTGTAATAAGTTCTTAATGGTTTAAGTGTTAAATTCTTAAGGTCTAACCTTTTACGTAGTTGCCTAACCCCAACAAGTTTAAAGTCAACGTCTTGGTTCACAGTTTTTTCTTTTGATAACCTTTAATAAGTTTTAAAGCGTCAGGGTCAAATCTATTAAACAATTCAGCTGTACCAGTTTCAGGATTACCGTATGTAGAAAAAGGACTATCTTTTCTTTTAAATAAACGTGTTGATTGTAAAAAGGTTGCTTGTTTAATAGCGTCAGGTACAGAACTAAACCCAAATTTTGCAGTTACTTTAATATTGTTAAATATATCTGGGTCAAATCTTTCGTTGGAACGTGTATCTAATATTTTAATATGTGTGAAAGGTTGGTTTTGGTCAAGTGCATTAACAGTATTAACAGGCAAAACTACAAAGTCAGTATTAATAGTTAGCGTTTTATCGTGTGTCCCGTCATCATTTGTGTCAAGTTTTACTACAAGTCCAGTAGTTGTAGAAATATCATCAACCTCTTGGATAATTGTATTGTAAGGTGTGTAGTGATTACTTTGACTTGTGGTTTCATAAAAGATTCGACCACAGTACTGGTCAATTTCACGACTTGCACTTGTTATCGCGTTTTCTAAATTTGTATCTTGTCCGCTACCTGTTAACCCTACATAATTTTTTAGTTCGGATAACGCGCAGTATCCATTAACGATAGCCATAAGGTTTACTTACCTTTATTTTCAGTAGGTTTTTTTGCCTTAGTTCCAAGTCCCCACTCTTTTACCTGTAGGTCTGATACTTCATGTCCAGCAACTCCTAAAAGTTTACCTTTTCTCCAGCCCTTTGGCATTTCGCCATGAGGTGCTTCAGCAATTTTACCAGCTTCATCTATCCATACGTCTTTTTTTAATATCATATTTTTCTTTCCTGACTGCAACTCGCCCGTACCGTTAAAGCTAGAGCGAGTTACTAATGTCATATTAAATTCCTAAGTTCCCTTAGAAGTTTGATATCTTTGCAAAAGCTGTTGCTCTATATATAGGTAATCCCATACGAACAGTTGCTTTCATTACAACAATATCTTTAATAAAGTTTTCGTCATGGCTATCAGACATAGCTACTTCCATACCTTGTCTTGCGACGATATGCATAGCTTGTCCACCACCAAAAGTTCCAACTAAGCAATCGCCTGCTGAAATTTCAGTTGACGGTACTACAGGAACTCCCCATAGTGTTGGTTGCACAGCATTACCGAAGTTACCTGCGCCAACAAATAATGGATTTAAAGCTCCACTTGTTGTTACTGCATTTACCTCAGTTACTACTTGATACCAGTCAGCTGGATTCATGATGATTGCGTCTGGATTCATAAAGGAATCTTTTTGAATTTCCGTAATGGCTTCAAAAATTTGTCCAATTCTTTTTAAGTTTCCACTAAAAGATGAAAAGTTAAAAGAGTTGATTCCAGTCTTATTGAGGATTCCAGTCAAGTTTACACCTGAACCTGAACCGCCAATAATTTGGTCGGATATGGTTTGTCTAACCATAAATCTTAATCTACTGTCAATATATCCTTGAGCGGCGGATACGTCAGCGAGAAGTTCTTCGGTCATTGGAATGAATGCACCAATCTTACGAATTTCCTCTGTTCTTTCAGTAAATGCTAAAGCACTTTCTGCAAGAGCTGAACCCTCTGCCTTTGGAGCTGCTGCGTTAGTGTATGTGGTTTCCTCAAGATACTTGTACTGATATTGGTCAGTAGTGATTGTATCTATCAAGGCTGGAATCACAAATGGGTCTAACTGTGCAGACTCTTGTATTCTCGGACTTCTAACTACGCTAGGCGGGAAGTTAGATTCAGTAACTGTAGTTTTTAATTCTACTCTAGGGTCGTACTTGAGTTCAGATTTAATATTCTTTTGACCTGTTTCCATATAAGCTTTATATGAATCAGATTCCATGAACTTCTGTCCAAGTGATTTATACTCTGGAGCTTCAGCTTTAGGGTTGTGTATTGCTTTTGGCTCAACAACTTTACCAGCTTCAACTGCAGTTTCCATCTCTTTTCTAGAGGAATCGATTGCTTGTGCTTCCTTGATGTCTTCCACCAATTCGCTCATGCGCTCGTTTCTTTTAGCCCAATTCTCTTTCGCTTCGGAATCGAAGTCTACTGAATCAAATTCTTTAAATTCAGAAAGAGTATTTTCTCTTAACTCTTGTAGTTCCTTTTTGAGTATTTCTACTTTTTTACTCATTGTTCTCCTACAATTCTGGGTCTAATGTTTCCATTAGTACCCGTTCCGTTTCTAATAACAAAGAAGTGTCATCCTCTATCTTTTCGACTTCAGCTTCTTCAGGACTTGCTACTGAAAGCAGTGTATCAATATCTTGATGTGCTTCCTGTAGTGCGTCTTGTAGATTCATTATCAAAGAGGTAGATTCGTCACTCAATGTTTTATCTTTACTTAAGCGTAGGGCAGTAAGCTCCCTTGCTCTTTTAACTAATGAAGTTAACGTAGTTAGTACGTCTTCAACTTCCTCGCTAAACTTTTTTCCTTTTGGTTTATCTTCTTTAACAGCAAGAGTGTACGTGTTTTGATTTGCTCCTACTAATACTGGGGAAACTTCCCAAACTTTAACATTGTTAAGATACCTAACTTCTATTTCAGTTTCGTTATCTTTTTTAAACATTCCTTTTTCAGATTCAACAACTTCATAACCAAATGACCATTGTTGCAAATCGCCCATGGCTTTGACAGTATTATATGCGTCTTTACCTTGTTGAGTGTCCATAATAAATTGACCTTTGAAAATAGCTTTTTCGCCATCATCAACAATTTCTCCACGACCTATTACGTTTTTCCAATCATGCGCCCATACCATAGCAACACCTTTGTCGCCATATCCAGACTTGATTGAATCAGGAAGTACTACGTCGCCGTCAGAGTCAACCTCATTAAAATTTGAAAAGACTGCTTCGACTTTTCCCTCTATATCATTGGAAGCCTTTAGGCTCACTGTCTTATGTTGTAAATTATCCATTATTATATCTTACACCTTTTTCTCATGATAGATGACACTACACCTACAATTACATATTAGACTAGGTGGCGCTCCGTTGCTACTATCTCCAGGATATTTCATTGAGTAACCTCTAACGTTAAAGTTTTCCTCTTTGTTAACTTCTTTACCGTCAAGCGCATAATGTGCGTCCCGAACTTTTCCATCCCTTTGGGTAATCCATTCTTTAGTAACCTGTATACCCATAGCATTTATGCCCAACTCTTGTGCTTCTTGAGATAAAGCTAATCCCTCTGTTCTAGCAATAAGTAAAGCACGACCTAGGTTCTTTTTACCTAATGCTTTTTTTATTCCGTTAGCTATGTAACGTTCACGTTTAGCACCAGTCAACCCTAATTTAGTTGCACCATCAAAACTTTTTCTCAAAGCTATGTTTAAATTCTTTTTCATTGTTGCAGACATGTCTGGTACATATTGGTCAAGACGACCTTTAACAAACTTTGAAGCATTTTGATTGTATGCTGTTCTATCAATAGGAATAGCTTGACCACTAAATCTTCTAGGATGAAAACCAGTATCAATTATTTCAGCACGGGGTTTTCTACGTCTAGCTCTTTGTATGTTTTCCTGTTCAGCAGGGCTAAAGGTTGTGTTGTCTGTAGTAACTTTAAAAGATTCAGGTAAGAAAGTTTCTACTTGTGCATATGTGAAATCTAACATCATAGAAAAATATATTGGAGTAAGACTATCAATCCATTTTTCATTAGCTTCACGGTCAAGCGCTGCTCCAATAATTGCTTCAAGCCCCGAAGTTTCAGAACCTATTTCAGCAACATACTTATTTACAAGTCTTACTTGACTAGTCAACAATTTATAATACTCAGTAGCTAAGACAAAATCCCAGTTACCCAGTTGCTTGTCATATTGCTTCCATAACATATCTTTAGAATCTTTACTTCTAAAACGGCTAAGTCTATATTCCCAACTTGTTTTCCTAAGTTCATTACGTCTTTCTATAAGTTGTTCAGCTGAATCAAACTTTTCTTTTTTGTCACGAGAGTTCATTCCCCTAACTAATTTTCTACTCCAAGTTTTTCCAGATTCGCCACCCCATAATGCCCATGCAATACGACCATTACTTGGATAACCTTTCTCTCCTGGTCGCCAACCTTGTGCTTGTTTATCAACTTCGTGACGCGGAAAATATTTAGCAATATGTCTTACCTTTTCAGCACCAGCGGTAGTGTTATTAAGTAGATACCTTGCAGAGTTTCTACCAACAGAAGTTCCACCACGATTAAATTCTTTTACCCAGTCAAGTCCACGTCTTGCTTCTTCTTTTGCTCCTTTGGGAATAGTAAAGTTAAGGTCATCATACTTTCCTTTAGATTCTTTAGCTTTACTTGATAAAGGATGAGAAGCAGGTAACAAATCTGTATCAAACTTTCCACCCCTAAATTTTAAAGTTCTTAGTGCAAACAAAAAGGCATTGACTCTTGCGTATGCCCATTGGTCACTCGAAGTAACACTTGGTCTTACACTTCCAGGATTTGTATTGTATGCTCCAACACCACGCTTGAAAACTGCAATAAGCATTTTAAGGGTTGCACGTTTACGTTTATCGTCCCCATGTTTTTTATTATGTTCTTCTACTTTTTTTTGTAGTGCTTTTTTAACCTTGGCGCTAACCATTGTTTAATCTTTGCTCATATTCATTATGAGTTGCGCATGGCATATAGACCATATTACCGTCATCATCCTTATGCGTGTGAGTACCATTACATCCTATTTGTTCAGCCCTTTTTTCTGCTTCTTCAAGTGTAGTAAAAGTATCTTTACCTACTCTTTGTTTTGGATTATCAGAGTACCTACTAATTTGGTCTAGACGAGCTTGCGCTAACTTACGAGTAGGATAACAACCCATGTTCTTGCCACTATCTTCAGCAATCACACAAAACTGGTCTTCTATTTTTTTTATAACTTTTTTACTAAGCGCTGAGTTTTCAATATCATCTTCCGATTCAACAACAGGTTCAGGAGTTTCCTCAACTTGCGGTTCAACGCCCTCAGCTTCTTTGGAGCCGTCTTGATAATCTTTAATAACATTCATGCCCTGTAAATAATAGTTTTGAGTTTCATCACTAGGTAAACCTACTGCATTTCGTGCTTCAGCAACAGTAACCCAACCACCTTGTACGCCAACATTAATACGAGTGTACAAATCATTATGGTCAGTTTGTAAAGCCCTTACTTCACTAAAGTTATACTCTGCATAAGAATAAATTGAAGAGTCATAATTAGGTAAAAGTATTTGTTGTGTTAGTTCTTCAGCAACCATTTTCCAAAGTGGTATCAATTTATTTTCAGTAAAGAACTCTCTCAACTCCCTAGCGTTTGAATACGTTGCGTTAGCTAAACCTGCACCTAATCCAGCTAAAATTGCTGGTACGCCAAGTACAGCTGAGATTCTTTCTTCAGGTACACGTCTAAGTAAACCAATATCTAAATCTTTAGGACTGAAAGCCAGTTTCTCAACATTCATAGCCCCACTAAGAACAAGTGGCTTACCCTTATTTTTACCTGATACTTTTTGTTGGTATGTTTGTGCTATTTGCTGTGCTTCTTCCTCGCTTGGACCAAACTCATCTTTTGGTGTAATCATCACAGACGGCACACCCATGTTAGACAATAAAGCAGTAGCCATTTGCCCAGCAGATTCATCCCCGTATATTTCTCTTAATACAGTTTTAAGTGGACTATAACCCTGTTTGTGATTGTTTGAATCAAGTCCTAATTTAAAATGGACTATTTCTGTACTATCTATTTTTAAAGTTTCATCTTCAGTTTCATATTCGTAATGAGTTATCAAATCAACTTCATTACCCTTAGGACTTACCATACTTGGCATTAATGGATACAAAGCTATAAGTTCTCCCGCATTATTTTTTTGCTTAAGTAAGTATGCATTACCATGAACGTGCATAGCGTTTATAATATAACTTTGCAATACATCCCCGCTCATAAACGGGTTAGGTCTTCTCATTAACAAAGTCAAAGGATGATTAGGAATTATTTGCTTATCTCCGTTTTCATCTTTAGTGCAAACTTCCATAACAGCTTCAGAAAAAGAAATACCCAAAACTTGTAAACATGCCGTTACTGCAGAGTTAGATTCTCCATTACCTAAATTAGATAAATCAAAATCTCCTGCTTGTGTGTTGTACCCCTGTATGAAAGAACCATTATTGTATGACTGTTCGCTTCTAATAAATGAATTGCCTGTATTCCTTTTGTATTGCCTATTTCTATTTAACCCTAAAACGTCAAACAGATTCCTACGGTTAGCCAATTAAACTCCTCAATATGCCTTAAATCTATTCTTATTAGATGTTTGCAATATCCCGTATGCTAACGCGTCAACTTGGTCGTCATGTTCTCCAGCTGGAAATTGTAACATCTCTTTTTCTAAATCAGCATACCACATTGTATCGGTAGGGTAGAACACTAATCCAGATTCCATTTTGGCAGATAGTGGTAAAGCTCTACTAAATTTATCTTTGTCAGCTTTTAATTTAACAATAGGAAGTGCAGTTTGCCTTTTAGCTATCTGTATAAGAGCGAGTTGGTATCCAGCGCTTTCAATACCAATAACAGATGGATTCCATTTTTCATTAACTACTTCTAGTAATTTCAGAACGTCGGGTGCTTCAAGTTTTTTCCTAACTAAATCTAATACAAAAATATTTTGGTTCTTATCAACACCAATCGTGCATACTACTGTAAAGTCAGCAGATTCTTTAGTGCTTGTAGCTAAGTCAACGGTTGTAATAATTCTAAGATTAGTTATATCTATTTGTTTATTGTCGTTATATCTTAAAGTTGTTTTATTTGTTAGGTATCCTTTTTCGTTGTAATCCTCATGTACAGTTTTAGAATAATACTTAAACCATTCGGGCTTAAACAATCCACCAGATTGTTCAATAAATTCTGCTTCATACTCTTGACTAAACAGAAATGAACCAATCTCTTTTTTAGCTATACCCAGTTCTTCAGTGGGTACAAGTGGATTAGTGGATGTTGGTTTTTGCCAACGTTCCCAATCGCTTTGCCCCTCAGCTTCATCAAATATCCTAGCAAACCAGTTGTAACCCTTAGGCGTACTTATAAATAATGCACCACCTTGTCTTTCAGTTAGAGTTGGACGTAAGACTTCTTTCCATGTTTTTTCTTTTATATATGCGCACTCATCAAGAACTATAAAGTCAAGACCAGCTCCACGAAGTCTATCAGGATTATCTGCTGTTCTTACTGTTACATAACCACCAGTAGGAGTGTAAATTGTTTTTTCGCCCTCTTTGACTACAACACCATAGTCAATACCTAATCTTCGTATTTCTTTCCAGCCCTCGTTAGCCATACTGAATGTAGGTGCAACCCACCATGTTTTCTTACCTTGCATAGCTTTTGCTACACATAGCCAAACACCTAACCTAGTTTTACCCCAACGCCGACCAGCTACAAGAACTTTAAAACGTGCAGTAGATTGGGCAACATCAATTTGACCTGCGTGCAGTTGTGGTAACTTAACCTTGTAAGGTAATCCCTTACTAGTATCTTGTAAAGTCGTTTCCATTGTCGTCATCCCCTTTTAGTTTTTCTATAAATTCTTCTATCGCCTCAATAACTGTTGGAAATACTATAAAGAAATTAGGTTGAAAGGTTGCAGGTATAACATCTTCGACATCATTGACTTCCCAATAAGGTACGGGAAAGTCCCATGTTTCTTGCGTTACCATATCAACAAACTCGGCATTAATATAAGCTTCTTCATCAAGCGGGTTTGACATTATTCTTCCTCTTTTTTTATATCGGACATTTCGGACATTTCCTTGAATACTGTTCCATCACTCCAATATAGTTCAACATCAAAGTCTTTGCCCTCAGTTACTTGAACAAAATCTTTTCTTGCATATTTATCTGGGTATTTACGTTCTAGAATCCATGCAGATGCTTGCCATGTACCTGAGTTCGCCGCGTTCTGTATGTTAAATAAGTTTCTTACAATAGCTTGAGCTTCGCTTTTTTGTATCTCAACCCAGCGTTCTGCATAAGGTTCAACACCTTGTTCAGCTAATTCTCTCCAGCGTCTGTATTGTCTTGAACTTATACCCGCAAAAACACAAGCGTCTTCAATATAAGCACCAACTGAGATGGCTTGGCTAAGTCTTGACCATACTGCTTCATCTTCAAATTTAAATCTTACAGAGTCTTTAGCGACATCTTTTGACATAATTTCCAATCTTTTTTTGTCTTTTTTTTATTATATACCAAAGCTAAGCAAACACCCATAACAATAGTAACAAACTCTTAGAACGTCTTAAAAGGTACAGTA